>Ga0315906_10001660_pt1 | contig 32636 bp, 28 predicted proteins | sample LakEriMetagenome_4_FD_203526 | JGI IMG/M metagenome (GOLD analysis project Ga0315906, IMG submission 203526) | Freshwater fungal communities from buoy surface, Lake Erie, Ohio, United States - Buoy 2 MA122 | ecosystem: Environmental > Aquatic > Freshwater > Lake > Lake biofilm | place: USA... | reverse complement strand
AGCTCGACGTATTCCCCCTCCAATGTAAATCGGACTTCGGTCATCAGTTGAAAGCAAGTGTGCGGCAGATGGTAGTGGCCAAAACCTGTAACCTCAGCACGTCGGGCTAGTTTCCAAGCCAGGCTTTGCGCAGGGCTAACTGTGCGGTGGTCGGCTTATCGGTGAACTGCAGTTTCATACCGGCGCCATCCTGGGTTTTCGGCGTGATCGTGGTACTAGCCTTGGCATCCCGGCGGAAATAATCGACGCTCAATACGCCGCTGCCGAATTGCTGGCTGCGTGCCGCGAAATTCTTCGCGCTCAAGCGGTTGCCGTTGACTGCAATCAGCGTATCGCCTGCGGTAATGCCAGCGTTCCAGGCCGGGCCGTCTTTTTCCACCGCCGTCACTTTTGCAAACGCGCCGTCCTCGCCCGGCGCCACGCTCAGGCCCCAGGCATAAAAGGGCTTGCCGTCATCGGATTTCTTGTCAGCCACGAATTCAACGCCGGCGTCCTTCAACAGTGCCAGCACCGGCAGTTCTTCGGTGCCGATCACATAACGGTTCCAGAAATCCTGCCAGCTGCGGCCGGACACCTGTTGCAGCAAGGCCAATACATCAGCCTCGCTAAAGCCGCCCTGCGCGACTTTGTGTTTCTGCCAAAGTCCGCGGTGGACGTCGGCCAGACTTTTTTTGCCGCCGCTTTCCTTGCGCAGCATCAGATCCATGGCCAAACCGATCATTTCGCCTTTCGGATAGATGCTGACCGAGGCATTGGCATGACGGTCGCCGTCCGGCTGGATCCATTCATCGAAGCTCGACTCATTGGCGCTCTGCTCGAAACGGCCCGGCGTGCGCAGGTAAGCAGCCAGCGTACTTGAAACATCGCCCAGATACTGCTTTTCATCCTGCACGCCGGCGCGAAGAGTAATCAGGTTTTCGAAGTAGCTGGTGTGGCCTTCGGCAATCCACAGCAGGTTGGTATAGTTTTCCTTCTGGTAGTCGTACGGCACCATTTCGGCCGGGCGGTAGGCTTTCACATTCCAGGTGTGGAAGAATTCATGGGCAGCAGTTCGGGCGAACTTCAGGTACTCGCTGCGCGGCTGGAAACTCCAGCGCTCGGTCTGGATGACCGTGGAGTTCAGATGCTCGGTGGCCCCGCGTGCGCCGTCGGTGGCATGCACGATATACAGATAACGCGCATACGGGGTGCTTCCGAACAGGGCGTTGGTGTTTTTGCTGATGGCCGCCAGATCCTTCAGCATGGCCTCGCCATCGTGATTACCATCGCCCCATATCACCAGTTCGATCGGCTTGCCATCCACCGTGGTTTTGTAGAAGCGGTGGATGCCGGTTTCGATCGGCGAGTCGGTCAGCACATCGTAATCGGCCGCAGTGAAACAGTGGCTGCAGTCGCCCGAAGGCATGCCTGAGCGCGACTGCCAATCCTTCGGAACCTCGAGCTTGACGGTGACGGGCGCGGCGCGGAATTCGGGACTGTACACGAACACGGCACTGGCATTCAGATACGCATGCGAATCATCGATGTGCCGGGTGCGTAGGCCGAGCTCGTTGGCATACAGCTCATACGACACCGTGTAGGGCACGCCGGCCGGCAGAACGAGTTGCCAGGTCGCCTTGTCGGTTTTGCGGATCGGCACTCTCTTGCCATCAGCAGTTTTCGCGGCGACATGGCGCAGGCCATTGGCCAAGGGCAGAATTTCATAACGGCCGGTACGCCAGTTGGGCAACTGCACGATGGGGTCGGCTTTGGCGCTGGCCGGGAAGCGGGCGCTGACCTCGGCGGTATGCTGGGCGGCGTTGCTAATGCGTAATTGGTAATTGACGGTAGCGGCCGGGGCGGCCGGAGTCAACATCAGGGCCAGGAATGCATAGACGTATTTTTTCATGATGTTTTTGCGTGGTTATTGACGGATCAGGCGGATATTGCCCGGCATGCCCATGCCCTCGGTACACCGGTAGGGGTTGATGTCGAGCCCGCCACGACGGGTGAAACGCCCGTAAACGGACAGCTGCATCGGCCGGCACTGGCGCATCAAGTCCATGAAGATGTGTTCAATGCAGTTTTCGTGGAAGCCGTTGTGGGTGCGGTAGGACACCAGATAGCGCAGCAGGCCTTCACGCTCGATGCGGCGGCCGAGATAACGGATCTGGATGCTGGCCCAATCCGGCTGGTTGGTGACCGGGCAATTGGATCGGAACACATGGCTGACCAGCGACTCGCTGATCTGGTTGTCGCCGCTGACCGAAAGGTACAGCGGCTCCGGCGGGCCGTAATCATTGATGTCGATTTCCAGATCGTCAATCACTTCACCGTTGAACAGGTCGATGGGGAAGGCGTGATTGGCCGTGGCTGGCAGGATGGTCACGCTCACCGGCGCGCCGCAGGCCTCGGACAGGTCCTGTACCAGCATCTGGCGCAAACGCTCGCTGTCGCCGACACGGGTCTGGTTGAAACTGTTGAGGTAGAGCTTGAAGCTTTTCGATTCGATGATGTGGGTGGAGTCGGCACGTACCACGATTTCAGCCAGGCCCGCGCGCGGCCGACCGGATTTATCCAGCCAGCTCAATTCGAAGGCATTCCAGATATCCTGACCGATGAACGGCAGCGGCTTCTGGATGCCCAGGACTTCACGGGCATCGGCGCGCGGCATCGGGAACAGCAGGCGCGGGTCATAGCGGCCGGTGTATTCGGCCGGTTTACCCAGAAGACTGTCTTCGAACATCAGGGCGTCCCGGCGAGATAATCGAGGCTGATCTGAAGCATCGCGCGGGTACCGAGCGGAAGTGCGGACTCATCCAGGAAGAACTGCGGCGAATGATTGCTAGGGGCGGTGTTCGGATCCTGGCCTTTCGGCGTAGCGCCGACAAAGAAGAAGAAGCCCGGGACTTCCTTGGCGTAATAGGCGAAATCCTCGGCACCGGTGGTCAGCGTCATTTCCACGACATCCTTACCGGCGACCTTCTGCAGGCTCGGCAGTACTTTGGCGGTCAGGGCCGGATCATTGACGGTGACCGGATTGCCGACGGTATCCGGAATTTTGGAAACGACGGTCGCGCCATGGGCCGCGGCCACGTGTTCGGCGACGTTGGCCAGATCCTTGAACACTTGCGCACGCATCTCGTCGTCAAAGGTCCGGATGGTGCCGATCAGTTCCACCGAATCGGGAATGATGTTGTAGCGGATACCGCCTTTGATGGCGCCGAAACTGAGCACCACCGGCTGCTTGGTCAGATTCTGCCGGCGCGACACGATGGACTGCGCACTACTCACGATTTCAGCGGCCGCCACGATCGGATCGACGCCGCCCCAGGGCCGCGAACCGTGGGTCTGCCGGCCTTTGACCACGATATTGAAACGGTCGGAAGCCGCCATCAGCGGGCCGGAACGATACCCGAGCTGTCCGGCATTGAGCGTGGACCAGACATGCAGGCCGAACACAGCTTCCGGTTTGAAGGACTTGAAAATGCCCTCGTCCAGCATCTGGTCGGCGCCGCCGGTTTCGCCGTCCGGCGGACCTTCTTCGGCCGGCTGGAAAATGAACAGCACGTCGCCGGCAATCTCCGCTTTGTGTTTGGCCATCGCCTCGGCCACGCCCATCAGAATGGCGGTGTGCGAATCATGGCCGCAGGCGTGCATCACGCCCACCTTCTCGCCGCGGAATTCGGCGGTCTGTTTGGATTGGAACGGCAGACCGGAACTTTCGGTGACAGGCAGTGCATCCATGTCGGCGCGCAGGGCGATGCGCTTGCCGGGCTTGCCGCCTTTGAGTACGGCGATGACGCCGGTGTGCGCGACCCCGGTGGTCACCTCCAGACCGAGACTGCGCAGATGTTCGGCAACGCGTTTCGATGTCCGGAACTCGCGGTTGCCGAGTTCGGGGAACTGATGGAAATCGCGGCGCCATTCCAGCACCTTGGCATCAACCGGCTTGGCCCAGGCCTCGACATCGAAGGCGTGTGCAGCCGTTGGTGGCAACAGGGCGGCAGCGACGGCAAGAACGGTTGATTTCAGGCGCATGGGGAGCTCTCCGCGGGTAATTCCAATCATGCTATCACAGGAAAAACAGCCCGGTGCAGGTCGATGGCGCTCTGCGACGGAGTGCGCAGTGCTGTCCCGTCAGGGCCGATGTTCGCTGGCCAGATACGCTTCCGACTGCATTTCAATCAGGCGTGAGGCGGTGCGCTCGAACTCACGCTGCAGTCGGTGGCCGGCATACAGCGAAATCGGAGCGGCGGCGGCGCTTAGCAGTAGATTGACATGACGGTCGTACAGCTCATCGATCAGATAGACAAAACGCCGCGCGGCATCTTCGTTGCGTTCATTGAAATACGGCACATCCGACAGCAGAACGGTATGGAAGTCACGGGCGATTTCGATGTAGTCGGCGCTGGAGCGTGGGCCCTCGCACAGGGCATCGAATGCGAACCAGGCCACACCCGGACTCAGCGCAAGCACGGGAATGTCGCGCTGGTTGATTTCGATGAAGCCCGCCAGCGGCGCGCGTCCGCTCAGACGCCGGTACTGCTCGGCAAGCAGCGTCCGGCTGTCGGCATCAGCCGTCAGCGCATAGGTCCGCGCCTGGCTCAGTGTCCGCAGCCGGTAATCCTGCGCGCTTTCCAGCACCATTACCGCGCACTCGCGCTTCAGCAAAGCGATGCAGGGCAGGAAGCTCGCGCGCTGCAGGCCGTTCGGATAAAGTTCATCCGGCGGCACGTTGGAGGTTGTGATGAATGTCACTTGTCGGCGTACCAGCTGATCGAGCAGGCGGTGAAGGATCATGGCATCACCGATATCGGAAACGAAAAACTCATCCAAAACCAGCAGACGGCATTCGCGTGCGAGCCTGTCGGCAAGGACCGCCAGCGTGTCCGCGGTATCCGGCATGCCGGCCAGCTCATGATGGACATGATTCATGAATCGGTGGAAATGCCAGCGCTGATGCGGAATATCGCCAAGATCTTCCAGGAACAGTTCGGTCAGTAGGGTTTTGCCGCGGCCTACCCGGCCCCAGAGATAAAGTCCCTTGACCGCTTCCGGCCGGCCAACAAAACGCTTCCACCAAGACCGGTGCTGTACTTTACGCAGGCCTTCGGCCAGCAGTTCAAGATAGGCGATGACCTCGCGCTGCGCCGGGTCGGTCTGGATTTCGCCGGCGGACACCATTTCTGCATAGCGCTCGCCGGCGCTGCGTTGTTTCATGACGGAATCGCCTGCAGGAAGTGTTTGATGTGTTCCCGCAACGGTACCAGTTGGCCGTGGAAAAAGTGGCTGGTTCCGGGCATCGAGACAATCTCCGGCGTGGGATGCTGTGCCTGCAGCCAGGCCAGTACGCCGGCCGAGGGCACGATTTCATCGGCTTCGCCCTGAATGGCCAACCACGGACAGCGTGGCGCTTGAACATCGCCGAAATCGCGGAACCCGACCGGCGGCGCAATTGAAACCATCACCGCGGGCGAATAAGACTCGGCGGCCTTCAATGCCACCCAGGCACCGAATGAGAACCCGGCCAAGGCCAGGGTGGACTGCGGGCGCCGGGCGATCGTCCAGTCGATCACGGCTCTGCAGTCGGCCAATTCGCCACGGCCTTGATCGTAACTGCCCTCGGATGAGCCGACTCCGCGGAAGTTGAAACGCAACGCGATGTAACCGCAGTCGTTAAATGCTTTCGCGATCGTGCTGACTACCTTGTTGTGCATGCTGCCGCCGTCTGGCGGATGCGGATGACAGATGACCGCTATCGGTGTTGCGGCATCGTGCGTCGATGGGAATTCGGCATAGGCCTGTAGTGCGCCCGCCGGACCGGGTAGCGAAATCTCAGCATTGGCGACGGGAAAGGCCATCATCGTTCCAGTATAAGGCATACAAAAACGCCGCCCGGAGGCGGCGTTGCTGCTTCAGCGGGTCAATCACTTCAGATTGCCGATCATCCAGTCCACGGAAGCGATGACCTGCTCGTCGGTCAGCGACGGATTGCCGCCCCGTGCCGGCATGGCACGGATACCTTCAATGGCGTGTTTATGGAGCAGATCGTTGCCCTGGGCCAGACGCGCGCCCCACTCGGCTTTCAACAGCTTCGGTGCACCGGCGGCGCCGGAGGTATGGCAACCGGCGCACAGTTGGCCATAGATTTCGCCGCCATCAAGGGTTCCACCGTAGGCGACTTGGCCTTTGGCGGCCTCGGCGGCGGCGGCAACGGCGGCCGCCTGTGCCGCGGCACCGGTCTGGCCGGCATACACGGCACCGACCGGCGCAATGCGCGCCTGGGTTGCGGCCTGTTGCGCCGGCGTGATTTCTGCGGGGCGTTTTCCATTGAAATAGATGCCGGCGAAGATCAGGACAACGGTAATCAACACCAGGGCGGCGATGACTTGGGCAAAATTTTTCATGAACACAAGATCGTGATTGCGCACAAAACACCTGTCTGGGCCGCAGCCCGAATCTGGGGAAAGGCCTATTATATCGGGGCTTGGGTGCTGAATAAAGCGCTTATTACATCGATTTCAATGGAAAATGAAATACAGCAGATTGTTCTGGAAGAACGGATTGCCGGTCAGCAGGCTGTGGCGTTCGCAGAAGAAGGTGGTCTGGGCCACCGGAAACAGCTCCTGACGCGAGGGCGCCGAAAGATATTCGAAGGCCTTGTGCGCCGAGGCCGATTCACGGGTAACCAGACCATCTCCCGGAGCCGACAGCAGTCCGTGGTAATTGACGTTCTGCCGGCGGTTCTTGATTTGATCTTGGCTGAAGGCGAGACGGTAGCTGCCGGGGGCGCCTTCAAGTAATGCCCGTGATTCTGTCTGACTGCAGTCTCCACCGAACAGCGCCACTTCTGTCGGTGTGTCGTCCATGGGTACCGCAAGCGCCGCCTGGAAGTCGCGGGCCTGTTCCAGATTTTTTCGGAAGACCGTCTGGGCGGCTGCGAGCGCCTGTGGGTGCATGTGTGCCCGGGCTTCCTCCGAGAAGACCGACCAGCGGTTATTCTGCCAGAGCCGCGCGTCATGAAGATCGAGCGATACCGGTGTGCCATTGGCATCGAGCAGGGCAACGGTGCCGGGCAAGGGCAGGGTTTCGAACGGCGTGGCGAAATGCGCCATAATTTCGGAGGGCACCGTGCGAAGACCCATGTCGTAGCCCTGATACAGGCGCTTGACGCTGATGATAGATCCGAGATTTGGGGTTCCCAGCATCACCAGACGACGGATGCGCTGGCCTCCTTCGGCCCAGGGCTTGGGGGCCGGGCGGGATTCCGCGCTTTGCGGGCCGTACTGCAGATAATAGCGGGCGATCAAGCCGCCGTTGCTGTGGGCGATGATATCGACCTTCAGACCCGGATCACGGTAATCGCGGCGGATCTGCTCGATCAGGGCATGCAATCCGGCGACCGCTTCGAAATTACTCTTGCGCCAGTCATAGGCGAATACATAGATCCGGCGCTGGCTTTTATCGGTGACGGCCTGCCCGAGAGCCGCCCGACGGTATTTGCCGGCGCCTTCCAGTACGCTGACCAGCTTGCCGTAGAAATCAATGCCCGCCATTTCATCGAACAGGCGCCCGGCCCGTATGCCGTCATCTGCCCGGGGAATCAGATCATCGTAACGGGTGAAGGCCAGATGATTGACCGATACCGGCCAGATTTCCTTTCCGGCGGCATCGATGAGGGTACTGCCCATGATGCCGGGGATGACGATCAGCGGCGCATCGGTTTCATCCATGTAGGCCGTGCTATACAGCGCCTCCAGGTCCGGTTTTTTGCTGACGGCCACACAGCCTGCCAGCACGGCCGACATGAGAATCAAGCCGACATGAATGGATATTTTCATATGGAAAAAAAACGCCCCTTGCGGGGCGCTTTCTCATTCCTGGAAGCTGATCTTTTTAAGATCTGCATTCTTGGTCCGTGCCAGCACCTTCGCCAGGGTTTCATATTCCGCTTCTGGGTCGATGGTGATGTTGATGGTCGGCTGTACGTCACGAGCACCCTCCACATTGAACTGCGCCTGCAGAGTCGCCATCGGTACCGGACTGCCATTCCAAGCTACGGTGCCGCCCGCCTGGACATGGATGTCAATCGGTTCCGGCGGCTCTTTTTCCTTCGGCGGATCAACCGTAGATTTCTGCGGCAGATCGACCTGGATCTGATACGACAGCGGCGGGGCAGTCACCATGAAGATGATCAGCAACACCAGCATGACGTCGACCAAGGGGGTCACGTTCATGTCGGACATTGCGCCGCCGGATGTGTTGGAACTGAATGCCATAGTCTTGCTTCCTTAGTTGCGCTCGGGCATCGACACGAAACCGACTTTGCGCATGCCGGACTCCCTGATGATGGTTACGACCGTCTTGATCTTTTCGTACTTGGTATCCTCGTCTGCACGAATATCGACCTGCGGCTGCGGCTCCCTGGCCAGATTGGTGGCCAGATTGACCTCCAGCCGGTTTTTCAGGCCTTGCGGATCGGAAACACTGCCCATTGGCTGATCGTTCCAGAACACGTCGCCATTGCTGCTGACGGCGACGGTGACCGGCGGTACCAGGATTTCAGGTTTTTTATCCAGGGACGCTGTTGGCAGCTCGACCTTCACTTTGTGCGCCATCAGCGGCGCGGTAATCATGAAGATGATGAGCAGCACCAGCATCACGTCGACCAAGGGGGTCACGTTGATTTCGGCCATCGGGCCACCGCTGGAGTTTGAACTGAAAGCCATGACTGGAATCCTCGAACGGAAAGGGGATTACTTGCTGCCGACGCGCGAACCGGTCGCGAAGAAATCGTGCAGATCGTGCGCAAACGTGTCGAACTTCGAGTAGATGTTGCGGTTGCTGCGATTGAAGGCGTTGAAGGCCACCACGGCAGGAATCGCGACGAACAGACCGAAGGCGGTCATGATCAGGGCTTCGCCGACCGGGCCGGCAACAGCATCGATCGAGGCTTGACCAGTGGCGCCGATGCGGATCAGCGCGTGATAAATGCCCCACACAGTACCGAGCAGACCGACGAATGGCGCGGTGGCACCGACGGTGGCGAGCCAGGTCAGACCGTTTTCCATGTTTGCGCTTTCACGAGTCACGGCTTGGCGCAGGGCGCGGTCGACGAACTCGGATTTGCTCAGGCTCTGGGCCAGGGCGTTGCCTTCCTGGTGGGAGGCCGCTTCGATGGAATCCAGAGCGATCTTCGAGAACGGCTCATTGGATTTCTGTTCTTCCAGGAACTGGCGCGCTTCACGCGGGCTCTTGATGGACCAGAAGGTCTCGATGATTCGGTCGGCATTGGCGGCAATGCGGCCATTGTTGATCGAATTCATCACGGTGTACCACCATGAACCGATCGACATGATGATCAGGGTAATGAGCACCACCCAGCCGACCAGATCCATGTTCTGAATCATGTGGCTGAAACCCATTTGCTGCAGGGCTTCAGCGTTGTTGGACGATCCGCCCGCAGCGGGAGCGGCGGCAGTAGCGGTTAAAATGAGGTCCTGCAACATAAGGAATACCTTTATAAGTTGGTTAATGAAGAAAAAACGGTACTGCGGTCAAATTACATCGTGAAGTCAACGCTTACCAGAGCGGAGCCGCCTACCGGCTGTCCGTTCCTTTTACCTGGATTGATTTTCCACTTCCGGATTCCGGCGAGCGCTGCGCGGTCGAGGTCCCGGTTGCGGCTGGATCTGTGGACCGTGGCTTCCAATACCGTACCGTTGGCATCGTAAGTCACTTGGATGACAACCGTACCGGTAGCGCCGACTCGGGCGGCCGCCGGCGGGTATTTAATGGGATATTGGGCGCGGGTCGAGGGGTCGACATCGCCACCGCCGAAATCGGCGGGCGGACCGGCAGGTGGTGCAGGCGGGGTTGGCGGCGACTGCGTATCCATTGGGCCAGGGGTGTCATACACCATCGGCGGCTCATCCGGAGGCGGTGGCGTCTTCTGCGGCGTCGTTTGGATGATCTGTTTTTTCAATTCTTTCGGCGGATCCGGCGGCGGTGGCGGCGGCGGCGGCGGCGGCGGCGGCGGCTCGGCAAACGAAACCAGAGTTACGGTATCCTCGCCCTTTTTGCTGTCCGGTGCCGAAACCGGGGCCATCAGCATCATGAAAATCAGCACGTGCACGGTAATGGCGGCGGCGTTTGCCGCGACGCGTGGCACGCTGATCCTGTTCTGCTGCTCGTATTTAGAATTCAAATCCGTCATGTGGCGGCGGCTCTGCTTAAATGGATGTTCAATGACGCGTCTGCGCCGTGACCCGCAAACATGCGGGAACCTAGAAGTTTACAACAGTTTCCCAAGCACTGCCAAGCGCTTACTTGGCACCGGCCTGTTTCAGTCGCTTGTTGGCCTCGGTTTGGGTTTCAGGGTCCTTGGCCGCCTCTTTCAAAGCTGCGATCATCGCTGCCCGGTTGTCGAGCCCGAATTCGGATTCGGCCTCGGCGATGATCAGGTAGGCGTCACCCCTATTCTCAACACCTTTACTTAACCCGCGCTGAGCGGCGGTCTTGGCTTTGGTATATTCGCCCTCTTCGGCATAGACCCGGGCCTGAAGCACGTCATATTCGCCCTTGGCCGACAGCTCGGCGGCCTTACCCCAGGCCTCAATGGCCGATTTCGGCTGGTCGGTGTAGTAATAGGACTGGGCCAGAATGTTGTAGACGGTGGCATCAGGCTTGATCACGCCCTTGCCCATGCCCTCGTTGATGATCTTGATGGCCTGTGCTTCCTTGCCGGTGACATAGGAATAGGACACATATCCGGCTTCGTATTCGGCCAAGCTGGCAATCTGGCCTTTGGCATACAGATCATCGAATATCTTAGCGGCTTTGTCGTATTGCTTGGCGTTCGCCAGCACCAGCAGCTGTTTCACCTGGGCGCTGCTGTCGCCTGCCGCCGCACCGGCACTGGCGGTCTTAGCAACCTCCTCGGCGATGCGGTTGGCTTCAGCCTTCTGGCCGGTCTTGTTGTAGGAATCCATCAGCATGATGGCGATGTTCGGATCGGCGCCCTTGTCGAGGGTGTAGGCGGTCTTCAGGGTGGCAATCGCCTCTGGATATTTAGCCAGACGGTAATTGGCGTTGCCTTTGTTCTTGAGCACCTGCAGATCATCGGAAATTCCGGTTTCCGTGGTGAAGCGGTTGAGATACTCCAGCGCTTCAGCGTATTTCTTATCGTTGATTTTCAACAGGCCGAGGTTGCGCATCAGATCATAATGTTTGTTGTTGCTCAGGCCGCCCTGCTTGACTGCGGCTTCGGCCAGTTGCGACATGGCGGCGTAATTAGTCGCATCGCCGGTGACTTGGGCGATGTACTTCTGGAAATAGGCCTCCGATTTTTCTTCATTGGACGCTTCAGGAGCGGCCAGAACCGCATCGGCGGCGGCCTTCAGTACGGCCGGATCCTTGGCGTTGGAGGCTTTCACCATGGCTTCCCACTCTTTCTTGATTTTTGTCTTCGGCATTACCGGCTCAAGGCGAGTGGCATTGGGGTATTTTGCGACCGGCGCAACCGCATCGGTTTTGGCCTGATCATCGCAGCTGACCGGATTGCCTTTGGTGTCATAGCATTTCTCGGCCTTCAGGCGGTCACGGGTGCCGCCCGATTGGGCGTGTGCCGCATGCGATGTCAGCAGGAAGAGGGAGACAGATGCAGCCACCCAGAATTTTTGCTTGTTCATGGATTTTTCCTAATACCGTTCAGCCGGAGGGATAGAGTAAATCCTCTCGCGGATTCACTCAAGTAGCCGGCCCCGGCCGCCCTGATGCAGTTCATATTCAGATATCGAGATTGCCGACCTTCAGTGCGTTTTCCTCAATGAAGTCGCGCCTTGGTTCGACCAGCTCGCCCATCAGTGTCGAAAAAATCTGGTCGGCGGCCACCGCATCCTCGATTTTCACTTTGAGCAGGCGACGCGTTTCCGGGTTGACCGTGGTTTCCCACAGTTGCTCGGGGTTCATTTCACCCAGGCCTTTGAAGCGCTGGATGGTGCGGCCTTTCTTGGCTTCATCGAGCAGCCAGGCCTGGGCTTCGGCGAAGCGGCCGATCGGCAGCGTTTTGCCGCCACGCTGGACACTGGCGCCGGGCTGGATCAGACCATGCAGCACCTGCGCGACCTCATTGATCAGGCGCAGTTCGCCATGGACCAGCTGGCTGGCGGCGACTGTCTGGATCACCTGCAGACCATTATGCTGTTTTTCGATGACCAATGCGCCCTGCTGTTCGTCGCCGGCCCGCTGCACCGTCACCGCGTAACGGGCCTTGCCGGCACCACGGTTATTGAGTTTGGCTTCGAGCGTGGCGGCCCAATCGGCGAGCGTGCCGGCGGCTTCGAAATCCTCCATGCGCAGCGCACGGCTGTCGAGCACGGCCTGCAGCACATCAACATCGACACGGTAAGCGAAACGCTCCATCACTTCCTGGGCGGCAACCACCTGCAGCATCAATTTTTCCAGGGCTTCGCCGCGGATGGCCGGCGCGCCCTCACCCGGCACCAGCTCGGCGTTTTCGACGGCGTTGCTGACCAGATAAGCGTTCAGTGCCGGCACGTCTTTCAGATACAGTTCGTTCTTGCCCTGCTTGATCTTGAATAGCGGCGGCAAGCCGATATAGATGTGGCCGCGCTCAATCAGTTCCGGCATCTGACGGTAGAAGAAGGTCAGTAGCAGGGTGCGGATATGCGAGCCATCGACGTCGGCGTCGGTCATCAGGATGATGCGGTGATAGCGAAGCTTGTCGGGGTTGTATTCTTCCTTGCCGATGCCGCAGCCGAGCGCGGTGATCAACGTGCCGACTTCCGCGGAACCCAGCATGCGGTCGAAGCGGGCGCGTTCGACATTGAGGATTTTGCCTTTCAGCGGCAGGATGGCCTGGGTCTTGCGGTTGCGGCCCTGTTTGGCCGAGCCGCCTGCGGAGTCGCCTTCGACGATGAACAGTTCCGAAAGCGCAGGATCTTTTTCCTGGCAATCCGCCAGCTTGCCGGGTAGGCCGGCGATGTCCAACGCACCCTTGCGACGGGTGAGATCGCGGGCCTTGCGCGCGGCTTCACGGGCGCGCGCGGCATCGCAGATCTTACCGGCAATGACTTTTGCCTCGGCCGGATTTTCCTGCAGGAATTCTTCCAGTTTCTGCCCAATCACCGCTTCCACGGCCGGCCGCACTTCCGAGGACACCAGCTTTTCCTTGGTCTGCGAACTGAAGCTGGGATCCGGCACTTTCACAGACAGCACAGCAATCATGCCTTCGCGCATGTCATCGCCGGTCGGCGCGATCTTGGCCTGTTTGGCGATGCCGCTCTGCTCGATGTAATTGGTGAGCGTGCGGGTCAGGGCCGAACGGAAACCAATCAGGTGGGTGCCGCCGTCTTTCTGCGGAATGTTGTTGGTGAAACAGAACATGGTTTCCTGGTAGGAATCCGTCCACTGCAACGCGATATCGACCACGATGCCGTCTTTCTCGCCGCTGGCGGCGATGACATTACTGTGCAACGGCGTCTTCAGCTGCGCCAGATGCTCGACGAAGCTGGCGATGCCGCCTTCGTATTCGAACAGATCACGCTTGCCTTCGGGGCGCTCGTCAATCAACTCGATGCGCACGCCGGAGTTGAGGAAGCTGAGCTCGCGCAGGCGTTTGGCCAGAATGTCGTAATGGAACACGACGTCGGTGAAAATCTCGGCGCTCGGGAGGAAGCGCAGGGTGGTGCCGCGCTTGGCGGAATCCGAAATTTTCTTGATGGGATACACCGGTTCGCCCAGCGCGTATTCCTGCTGGTAGTGGCCGCCATCGCGCCAGATATTAAGCCAGAGCGAGGAGGACAAAGCATTGACCACCGATACGCCGACACCATGCAGACCGCCAGAAACTTTGTAGCTGTTGTCATCGAACTTACCGCCGGCATGCAGCACGGTCAGAATCACTTCCGCGGCGGAAACGCCTTCTTCCTTGTGGATATCGACCGGAATGCCGCGGCCATTATCGGAGACCGAACACGAGCCGTCATTGTGCAGAGTGACAGTGACCGTATCGCAATGACCCGCCAAGGCTTCGTCGATGGCGTTATCGACCACTTCGAACACCATGTGGTGCAGACCGGTGCCATCATGGACATCGCCGATGTACATCCCGGGGCGTTTGCGGACGGCCTCCAGGCCGCGAAGGACGGTGATGCGACTGGAATCATAGGTCGATTCCGAACCCGTACGTTCTTGTTCCGTCATGCGATTGTTTAAACTCCAAAATAGAGCATTAAGCGTTTGTTTTATATGGCTATTTTAATAAAATGGCCAACACTCCAATTATACATCAATTCCTCGGCCGCCGCCTATAGTTATTGTGTGCTTGAAATGCGGCCTTGTTCCACGTGAAACAGCTTTAATGCCGGAAAAATTTGGGGGTATATCGGCAGGCTTTCAGTGCCGCTGATCCAAATTTGGGTCTGTGTGCCGGACAGCCAGCTCAGGACCCGTTTAAAGTGGTCGGAATCCAGCTCAGAGGCCAAATCATCAAAGCACAGGATGGGCCAGAAGTGTTTCTCGGCCAGAAACTGCTGGGCTTGCGCCAAGAGTGCCGATAGGGCCAGCAGTTTGGCCTGGCCGCGTGAAAAATGCTCTTGCTGCAACTGGCCTTCCAGGCCGGGCTGCCAGTCCGCCCGGTGCGGACCGACGCCACAGAACCCCGTCTGTAGGTCCCGGTCCCGGTTCAAGCGCAGGGCGTCCAGAAGGCTCATTTGCGATTGACGCCAGCCGGCTACATAGCTAATTGTCGCCGTGCCGCACTCCGGAAGGAATTCCCGGCTTATGGTCTGAAACCCGGGGCTGAGGCGATCCAGATAGTGTTGCCGGTAAAAATGGATGGCTTCGCCGGATTCGGCAAACTCGTGGTCCCAGGCTGCCAGAGTCTCGGTCTTGGGCTGGGTTTTCAGCAAAGCATTACGTTGCTTCAGGGCCCGATTGTAGCGGCGCCATTGGGCATAGAACCCCGGTTCCACGTGAAACAGTGCCCAGTCCAGAAAACGACGGCGGTTTTCGGCGGGGCCTGAGATCAGGGCATGACTCCCGGGCTCGAAACTGAGCACAGGGAAATGACTGCAGAATTGGCTGAGGTTGTCGACATCGTCGCCATCCTGTCGGGCCTGCCAATCATTGCCGCTGTGCGAAAGGCCGGCCTGATGAGCGGCGCCCTGTGTGTCCTGCCATCGGGTAGTGATCTGCAGGGCGCTTGCGCCTTGTTTGATCAAGCCATCCCGGATGCGGCCACGGAAGCTGCGGCCATAGCCCAGAATATGGATGGCTTCGATGATGCTGGTTTTTCCCGCCCCGTTTTCGCCCAGTAAAAGATTAACGCCCGAAACGGGCGTTAATGAGAACTCGGTGAAACAACGCAGGTTGGCAGCCTGCAGTTCAGTCAGATGCATCACAGACGCAGAGGCATAACCACATGGCGGCTACGCTCATGGCTGGCTTCGCGGACCAGGGCGGAGGAATTGCCATCACGGAGCTTGATCAGTACCGTGTCTTCGCGCAGGGCGGAGAGCGCTTCCAGCAGGTAGTTGACGTTGAACCCGATGCTGATGCCTTCAATGGCCGAATCAATGCTGATTTCTTCCTGAGCCTCTTCCTGCTCTGGATTATGCGCGACGATATTGAGTACGCCGGGATTGATGTCCAGCTTCACGCCTTTGAACTTTTCATTCGATAGAATCGCCGCTCGTTGCAGGGCGTTGCGCAGCAAATCACGGTCGATGCGCATTTCCTTGTCGGCACCGATCGGAATGACCGCCTCGTAATCGGGAAACTTGCCTTCAATCAGTTTGGTGCTGAAGGTGACGTCGCTGCGGCTGATGCGCAGATGGTTGTTGCCGACCTCAAGTTCGATGTCGTCGCTGCTGTCTTCCAGCAGGCGCTGGAGCTCGAGCACGCCTTTGCGCGGCATGATGATCTGTTTGCGATTCTCGACACTTTCACTCAGTTCGGTTTCACACAGGGCAAGACGATGACCGTCGGTGGAAACACAGCGCAATGTCGTGCCTTTCAAATCGAACAGCAGACCATTGAGGTAATAACGCACATCCTGCTGCGCCATGGCAAAGGCGGTACGCTCGATCAGTTCCTTCAATGCCGCTTCCGGCACCCGGATGCGCTCGATGATGGCGAGCTGATCGTTTTCCGGGAAATCCCGGGCGGGCAGTGTGGCCAAGGTGTAGCGGCTTTTTCCGGCCTGAATGGTGGCTTTGTCGCCGGAATGGCTGAGCACGATTTTGCTGCCATCGGGCAGGGCGCGCACGATGTCGAACAGTTTGCGTGCAGGAACGGTAACCTCGCCATCCTGGCCGTCATCGATGGTGCATCGGGCCGCCAGTTCGACTTCCAGATCGGTTCCTTTCAAGCTCAGTTGCCCGTTCTCCACCTGCACCAGCAGATTGCTGAGTACTGGCAAGGTCTGTCGACGTTCAACCACATTCACGACCTGTTGCAGAGGTTTCAGAAACGCTTCACGGGAGAGACTAAAACGCATAGTGGGATTCCAATGACTAAGTTAATTATTCAAACTGGTGGTGGTGGTAGAGTTGGAAAAAGTACGGGATAACTCAGTAAATAATTGATTTTTATAACTTATTTCAACTTATAAGGGTGGTGAAGATTGCACTTATCGCATGTGTGTGGATTGTGGATAAGTTTTTACCGGAAGATTCAACCACACCTTATCCACAGTTTGCTCCGAATCTTATTCCGTCAATTTCCGGACCAATTTATCCCAATCTTCGCGGATCTTGCCATCCGATTCACGCAACCCGGAAACAACCCGGCAGCCGTGCAGCACGGTGGTGTGATCACGCCCGCCGAACGCCTCGCCGATTTCCGGCAAACTGTGTTCGGTCAGCTCCTTCGCCAAAGCCATCGCCACCTGCCGCGGCCGCGCCAGCGAACGCGTACGGCGCGCAGACAGCAGATCGGACAACTTCAATTGATAGTAGTCTGCCACGGTTTTCTGAATATTGCTCAAAGAAATGACGGTGGCTTGCGCGCGCATCAAATCTCGCAGGGTTTCCTGGGCGAACTCCAGCGTTATCGGCCGGCCGGTGAAATTGGCACGGGCCGCCAAGGTGTTCAAAGCGCCTTCCAGATCACGCACGCTGGAGTGCAGGCGTTTGGCGATCTGCCAGGCCACATCCGCCGGCAGTTCGATTCCGCGCCGTTGTGCCTTGTCCATCAGGATGGTGGCCCGGGTTTCATCATCCGGCGGTTCAAGCACTACGGAAAGACCCCAGCCCAGCCGTGATTTCAGCCGCGGCTCGAGATTTTCGACTTCGCGCGGATAGCGGTCGCAGGTCAGGATGATCTGCTGCTTGCCGTCCACCAGGGAATTGAAGGTGTGGAAGAACTCTTCCTGGGTGGTGTTCTTGCCGGCGAAGAACTGGATGTCGTCAATCAGCAGCGCATCGACCTGCTGGAACTGCTTCTTGAACTGCGCCATGGTCTTGTCGGCCAGGGCCTTCATCATGGCGTTGAAGAACTGTTCCGAACGCAGGTACAGCACCCGCATGCCCGGGTTGTGGGCCCGCATGAAATTACCGGCGGCGTACATCAGGTGGGTTTTGCCCAGGCCAGTGCTGCCGTAAAGCAGCAGAGGATTGTAGGCCTTGCCCGGGTTCTTGGCGACCTGCAGGGCCATGGCGTGGCCCATCTGGTTGCATTTGCCGACCACGAAGTTGTCGAAGGTGTAATGGCCGTCGACATTGCCCAGGAAATCGGGTTCCGGCGTCTTTTTGGCGGCGGCTTTGGCCGGCGCAGCCGTTTTCGAACTCGACCCGACCTGGATGCGCACCGCCAGGTCCGTGCCGGAATAGTGTTTTGCGAGCTCCTGGATGCGCGGCAAGTAGTGTTCGCGCACCTGATCGACCACGAACGCGTTCGGTGCCAGCAGCTGCAGTTCGTCGCTGTGCCGGCTGGCCTGCAGGGGCTTCAGCCAGGTGTGGACATCTTCCGCCGGATATTCCTGCTCCAGGCGCTGCAAACATTGCGACCAAACGTTCATGCGGGGTTAAATCTTCTGTGGATAACTCACTCGGTTGACCAGTCTAGCCTGTTGCCTCGGGTTCTGCCAAGCGCTACGTGACTTGACGGCAAGCCCGTGAAGCCGTTATGCTTTCCAGTTCACTACACCCCCTTTATGAACGAGGTGCCGTCATGGCCACCAAACGCACGTACCAACCCAGCAATCTGAAACGCAAACGCGACCACGGTTTCCGTGCCCGCATGAAAACCGCCGATGGTCGCAAGGTTCTGGCCCGCCGCCGCGCCAAGGGCCGCGCACGCCTCTGCGTCTAACGCTCCGGCAGCCTCCGGGCTGCCTCTGGCCATGGCCGATCCGTCGCCACAGCCGTTTCCGAAATCCGCACGCCTGCGTGCTGCGCCCGAGTTCCAAGCCGTGTTCAAAACCGGCTTGAAACACTCGGGCGTATTTTTTCGCCTGTATTTCCTGTCCGGCGCGACGCCCGCCCGTCTCGGTCTGGCCGTGCCGAAAAAGGCGGTTCCCCTGTCGGTGTCCCGCAACCGGCTCAAGCGCCTGTGCCGCGAAAGTTTCCGTAGCAGTCCGAAAGTCCAGGGTGATTATGTACTGGTCGCCCAGCCCAGTGCCCGTGATGCCGGCAATGCCGCTGTCCGCGCCGAGCTGGAACAGCTGTTTTCATCGATTACAGCACCGGCGCCCTTGTAAAACAGGCGCGCGGCACCCAAACACAGTAAAATTGGCACCTTGCCCTGCCGCCTGCTGAAACTACTCATGAATCAAACGCGCACCTTTCTCCTGATTGCCTGGCTGGCGGTCGCTTTTCTGTTGTTCCAGCAGTGGCAAACCCCGGCGCCGACAGCTCCGGCACCGGCCGTCAACGCCCCCACCGCGCTTGCACCGGTGCCGGCAGCCGTCGGCGCGTTGCCGGCATTGCCCGACACGCCCGTGGCCGGAGCGCCGGCATTGCCGGTGGTCGCCGCCGCAAACAACGCACAAACCGTAGAAATCGTCACCGATGTGTTCCGCCTAACCGTGGACCTGAAAGGCGTGAGTATCGTGCGCGCCGAACTGCTGACCTATTCGAAGGAAAAAAAGCCGGGCAGCACCAACGTGTTGTTGCTGGATAACGGCAGCACCGATTTCTTCATCGCCGAATCCGGCTGGCTGACCCGCACGCATGCCGCCGAGCCCAACCATAATGCGCAGTTCAGCACCGCAGACGGCCAGCGCCGTTATGAATTGAAGCAGGGCCAGGACAGCCTGTCGGTACCGTTTGTCTGGACCGATGCCAGCGGCATCAGCCTGACCAAAACCCTGGTGCTGCAACGGGGCAAGTTCGAGATCGCCCTGCAGCAGACTCTGCGCAACACCGGCGCCGCGCCGTGGTCCGGCTTTGCCTACGAACAGCTCAAGCGCATCCCGCCGCCGCCGCCGCCGAAACATGCCGGCTTCACCAATCCGGAATCGTTCAGCTTCATCGGTTCTGCCTGGTACGGCGAGCCCGACAAATACGAAAAAATCAGTTTTGCCGATTACTATGATGACGGCGTGATCCAGAGTCCGAACAAAGCCATCACCGATGGTTGGTTCGGCATGCTGCAGCATCACTTCGTCTCGGTCTGGTTGCCTGCCAAAGGCGATACCCAGACCTACTCTCTGGCCACCGAAGGCCCCCTGTCGCAGGCCTATTATCTGGTGCGCGGCATTTCCGGCGAAACCGTGATTGCGCCAGGCGCCAGCCACAGCCGCGAAGACCGCCTGTGGGTCGGTCCGAAAGCGCAGAAAGCGATGAACGCCGTGCACCCGACGCTGGATCTGAGCGTGGATTACGGCATTTTCAGTTTCCTCGCGCAGCCGCTGTTCTGGCTGCTTTCCAAGCTGCATGATCTGCTCGGCAACTGGGGTTGGGCCATCATCGCCATCGTCATCGTGTTGAAGGCCGTGTTGTTCCCGCTCTCGGCCAAGCAGTACCAGAGTATGGCTCGAATGCGCGCCATCCAGCCGCGCATCGAGGCGTTGAAAGAACGCTACGGCGACGACCGCCAGAAATTCGCGGTCGCGCAGATGGAGCTGTATAAGAAGGAAAAAATCAATCCGGCCGCCGGCTGTCTGCCGATGCTGATTCCGATCCCGATTTTCCTGGCGCTCTACTGGGTGCTGGTGGAATCGGTCGAGCTGCGTCAGGCGCCGTGGATCGGCTGGATCCAGAACCTGACCGACGCCGATCCGTATTTCATCCTGCCGGCACTGAATCTTATCGTCATGTTCCTGACCCAGAAGCTGACGCCGATGCCGGGCATGGATCCGCTGCAGAAAAAGATGATGACCTTCATGCCGCTGATCTTCGGCGTGATGATGGCCTTCTTCCCGTCCGGCTTGGTGCTGTACTGGGTGACCAACGGTCTGCTCGGTCTGGCCCAGCAATGGTGGATGACCAAGAAATACGGCACGCACGGTCACCATCCCGCGCCGGCGAAATAATCCGGCGCGTGCGATGACGGCCACGACCGACACCATCGCCGCGCTCGCCACCGCCTTCGGTCCGGCCGGCGTCGGCATTGTCCGGGTGTCCGGGCCGAAAGCGCGTGAAATCGGTGAAAGTCTGTGCGGTCAAAGTCTGAAGCCGCGCCATGCGCTGCACGCGCATCTGCGCGAGGGCAGCGGCGAAGTGCTCGATGACGCCGTGCTGATTTATTTCCAGCGCCCGCACTCCTATACCGGCGAAGACGTACTGGAATTGCAGGCGCACGGCAATCCGTCCCTGCTCAATGCCATTCTGCGCGAATGCCGCCGCTTGGGCGCACGTGATGCGCGCCCCGGGGAGTTCACCGAACGCGCCTTCCTCAACGACAAACTCGATCTGGCCCAGGCCGAAGCCGTGGCCGATCTGATTGCCGCGCAATCGGAAACCGCGGCCCGCGCCGCTCGCCGTTCGTTGGACGGCGTGTTCTCGAAGCGCTGCCATGCCGTGGCTGAACAGCTGGTGCACGCCCGCGTTTACGTGGAAGCGGCGCTGGATTTTCCCGATGAAGAAATCGATTTTCTGGCCGCGCCGGAAATCCGCAATCTGCTGGAACGCGGTAAAACCGATCTGGCGCAGCTGCGCGCTGAGGCCGAGCAGGGCAAGCGCCTGATGGACGGCCTGCATGTGGTCATCGTCGGTGCGCCCAATGCCGGCAAGTCGTCCTTGCTCAACGCCCTGGCCGGCGAAGACCGCGCCATCGTCACCGACATCGCCGGTACCACCCGCGATGTGCTGCGTGAAACCATCCAGGTCGATGGCCTGTGGCTGACCTTGGCGGACACCGCCGGGCTGCGCGAAACCGAAGAAACCGTGGAAGCCGAAGGCATCCGCCGCGCCCGCGGTGAGCTGGCCAAGGCCGATCTGGTGCTGGCCGTGCTCGACGATACCAGCAACGCCTTCGCGTCTTTGGCCGAAGCCTTGCAGGGCAGCGCCGCCCGTATTCTCTGGCTACACAACAAATCCGATTTGAGCGGGCATGCCATTGGCCGGGAACAACGCGATGACGGCGTGCATCTGTGGTTGTCGGCCAAGAACGGCGAAGGCCTGGAGGCGCTGCGTCATGAGCTGGCGCAGGCCGCCGGATTCGGCGAAAGCGGGACCGGCAGTTTCAGTGCCCGTGCACGCCATATTGAAGCTTTGGATCTGGCCGCCGCGCATCTCGCGGCTGCTACAGGATTGTGCAATCAGGCCCAGGCCGAGTTGGCCGCCGAAGAACTGCGCCTCGCGCACAACGCCATCGGTTCGATTACCGGACACATGGATGCCGACGCGCTGCTCGGCCGGATTTTTTCGAGTTTCTGTATCGGGAAGTAAGTGATTACTTTGCACTACGTCATTTCCCAAAACCCCTGAAATCAACGACAATAAGCCCACTTCACGAACCTCGGTTCGGCAGGGCGCACGGCCAATCCGTGCCGATGCCGGCCGCCCGCACAACGAGACGCCGAAACTATGTCCGATACCCCCAAAATCATTTATACGCTAACCGACGAAGCCCCGTTCCTGGCCACCCAATCGCTGTTGCCGATCGTGAGCGCGTTCACCGCCGCCGCCGGCGTGGCCGTGGAAACCCGCGACATCTCCTTGGCCGGCCGCATCATCGCCCAATTCACCGACCGCCTGCCAGAGCGCCAGCGTATTGCCGACGATCTGGCAGAACTCGGCCAGCTGGCGACCCAGGCGGAAGCCAACATCATCAAGCTGCCCAACATCAGCGCTTCGGTGCCGCAGCTCAAAGCCGCCATCGCCGAACTGCAGGACCAGGGCTATGCGCTGCCGGATTTTCCGGAAGAAGCGCGCAGCGACGAGGAAAAGGACATCAAGGCGCGTTACGCCCGGGTCATGGGCAGCGCGGTCAACCCGGTGCTGCGTGAAGGCAACTCCGACCGGCGCGCGCCGCTGTCGGTGAAGAATTACGCACGCAAGCATCCGCACAAAATGGGCGCTTGGCGTTCCGATTCGAAAACCCATGTGGCGCATATGGCCGACGGCGATTTCTACGGCAGCGAGCAATCGGTGCAGATCAGCCAGGCCGGCAATGTCGTCATCGAGTTCACCGGCAACGACGGCCAGCACTTCCTGCTCAAGCGCGATCTCAAGGTCGGCGTCGGCGAATTGCTCGATGCTTCGGTGATGCGCGCCAAAGCATTGGCGGCTTTCATCGATGAACAGATCGCCGATGCCCGCAGTCAAAATGTGCTGTTCTCACTGCACCTGAAAGCGACCATGATGAAGGTGTCCGATCCGATCATGTTCGGCATTGCGGTTAAACGCTTCTACGCCGATGTGCTGGCCAAGCATTCGGCAGTGCTTGATGAGGCCGGATTCGATGCCAACAACGGCATCGGCGATCTGGTCGCGCGCCTGCCGCAATTGCCGGAAGCCGTACGTGCCGAAATCGAAGCCGACCTTACCGCGCAGTACGCCGTGCGCCCAGGCGTGGCGATGGTCAATTCCGACAAAGGCATCACCAACCTGCATGTGCCGAGCGACGTCATCGTCGATGCCTCCATGCCGGCGATGATCCGTGATAGCGGCGGCATGTGGAATGCCGAAGGCAAACTGCAGGACGCCAAGGCGGTCATTCCCGACCGCTGCTATGCCGGCATCTATCAGGTCGTCATCGACGACTGCAAAGCCAACGGCGCGTTCGATCCGGCCAGCATGGGCTCGGTGCCGAACGTGGGCCTGATGGCGCAGGCCGCCGAAGAATACGGCTCGCACAACAAGACCTTCCAGATTGCAGCCGATGGCGTGGTGCGCGTGCTCGATGGCGAAGGCGAAGTGCTGATGCAGCATAGCGTTGAGGCCGGCGACATCTGGCGCATGTGCCAGACCAAAGACGCGCCGGTGCGCGATTGGGTCAAGCTAGCGGTCAACCGTGCGCGCCTGAGCAACACCCCGGCGGTATTCTGGCTGGATGCTACCCGCCCGCACGACCGCAATCTCATCACCTTGGTTGAGCGTTATCTGAAACAGCACGACACCGCCGGACTCGATCTGCGAATTCTGGCGCCGGTGGATGCCATGCGTCACACGCTGGCGCGCACCCGCCAGGGCCAGGACACCATTTCGGTGACCGGCAATGTGCTGCGCGATTACCTGACCGATCTGTTTCCGATCATGGAGCTCGGCACCAGCGCAAAGATGCTGTCGATCGTTCCGTTGATGGCCGGCGGCGGCCTGTTCGAAACCGGTGCCGGCGGCTCGGCGCCGAAACACGTGCAGCAGTTCACCGCCGAAAATTACCTGCGCTGGGATTCGCTCGGCGAGTTCCTGGCCTTGGCGGCCTCGCTCGAACACTTGGCCGAAACCACCTGCAATGCCCGTGCCCGCGTTCTGGCGGATGCGCTGGACATCGCCAACGGCCGCTTCCTCGACACCGACAAATCGCCGGGCCGCAAGCTCGGCACCATCGACAACCGCGGCAGCCATTTCTACCTCGCCCTGTATTGGGCGCAGGCACTGGCGGCCCAGGACGCCGATGCGTCGCTGAAGGCCCGCTTTGTGCCGATCGCCAAAGCCCTGACCGAGAACGAGGCCAAGATCGTCGCCGAACTTCTTGCCGTGCAGGGCCACGCGGTGGATATCGGCGGCTATTACCGTCCAAACCCGGAAAAAATGGCGACCGCACTGCGCCCCAGCACTACCTTGAATGCGGTGTTGGCGGCGGTTTAAATCAGACCATGAAATCCACCGCACTGCGCTACGCCCTTGTTGGCCTGTTGGCCGGCGCATTGATTGCTGCTGCCGTTGCCTTTCTGCTCATGCGCCAGCAGACGCCGGAGGCACAGCCGCGCCCCACATCGGTGGCCGAACTGCAGCGTTTCGAAACCTTCGGCTTGGCGCTGCCGGCGCTGGGCGTTGACCGCACCGTGCGCGTGTACCTGCCGCCGGATTATGCCGACTGCAAGGACTGCCGTTATCCGGTCGTGTACTTCATGGACGGGCAGAATGTATTCGACGCCGCGACCAGCTATGCCGGTGAATGGGGCGTTGATGAAGTGCTCGACGGCTTGTATGAAAAGCATGGTCTGGCGGTGATTGCCGTCGCCATCGACCATGGCGGCGAAGCGCGCATGCAGGAGCTCAGCGTGTGGTCTCATTCCGAGTTCGCGCCCGCCAGGGGTGAAGCCTATCTGGCCGATCTCATCGGTGCAGTGAAGCCGGCGGTGGATGCACGCTACCGGACACAGACGGAAGCCGCTACCACCGTCATTGTTGGCAGCTCCATGGGCGGATTGATGGCGCATGCGGCCGTGATGCGCCACCCGGAGGTATTTGGCCGCGCCTTGGTTTTTTCGCCCAGCTATTGGTTTTCCCCCGCCATCGCCCAAGAGACCGCAATAACGCCTCTGCAGCCCGGACAGCGCGTGTACGTTTATGTCGGCGGCTCCGAGGGCGATGACATGCTGTCCGATGCCGAAGCGATGGCCGTGCGCTGGAAGGCCACGTTGCCGGCCACCTCGGCACTGCAGTTCGCCGCCGCCGCCAAAGCCGGTCACAACGAAGCGGCCTGGCGCACGGCTCTGCCCGACGCCCTGTGCTGGACTTTCGCGCCGGCGTGCGGGGCCGCAAAGCCGGCCCGTTAGATACGCGCCAATTGGTTGTCTTAGGTCCGAAGAAGGTCGTGCTGTGGCCTAGTTCCAAAAACCCAATGAAATCTTTACCGGCGGCAAACTGCATCCACCGCAGCCCTGACGGAAAGCCGCGAAATTCGCTAGACTGTCTGCCTTGTTCATTCAACTGGGGATTGCCATGAAACCGTTATATCTGCTTACCGCTACCGGCCTGCTGGCCACTGCCAACGCCTTTGCCCAACACGACCATGCCGCCGCGCCCGCGGCCGAGACCGCACCCAAGGCGATGTGCGGCATGGATCACGGCGACGGCAAGAAGGCCTGCGACATGCCGATGGACGGCAAAGGCATGGACCATGAAAAAGGCATGACGCCGGAAATGATGGCCGCACATCACCGCGAGATGCTGCAGCAAATCCTTAAAGGCGATTGGCGCGATCCGAAAAACACGGCCCGCGATCAATACCGCCATCCGCTGGAAACCCTGATGTTCTTCGGCATTACCCCGCACAGCAAGGTCATCGAAATCTCGCCGGGCGGCGGCTGGTATTCCGAAATCATCGCCCCATATGCCACCAAACACGGCAGCTACACCGGTGCAGTCACCAGCCCGGCCGTGATCGAAAAGGAAAGTTCGAAAGCCTATTACGCGAAACAGAACCAGGCCCTGCGCGACAAGTTCGCCGCCAAGCCCGAAATCTACGGCAAAGCCGCGCTGCATGAATATGATCCGGCCAAGCCGGAGTTCGGCGCGCCCGGCTCGGCCGATGCCGTGCTGACCTTCCGAAACGTGCACAACTGGCGCATGGCCAAGCAGGCCGAAAGCATGTTCGCCGGTTTCTTCGCGGTGCTGAAAAAAGGCGGCACGCTCGGCGTGGTCGAACACCGCGCCGCCAAGGACGTGGCCGAAGACGACAGGTCCGGATACGTTTCCGAAGCGCAAGTCATCGCATTGGCGACCCAGGCCGGTTTCAAGCTGGATGCCCGCAGCGAAGTGAATGCCAACCCGAACGACACCAAGGATTATCCGGGCGGTGTCTGGACCTTGCCGCCGACCTACGGCCAGGGCGATAAGGATCGTGCCAAATACCAAGCCATCGGTGAAAGCGACCGCATGACCCTGCGTTTCGTGAAACCCTAAACCGTTTCGCCGGTCTGCAGTTTCCAAAGCGCCGTGTAAGCGGCGTTTTGTTTGAGCAGCTCATCATGCGTGCCGGACTCGACGATCCGGCCGCCATCCAGCACGTGGATGCAATCGGCGAAACGCACGGTCGACAGCCGGTGCGCCACGATCAGGCAGGATCGGCTGTGATTCAGCCGTGTCAGCGAGCGCTGGATGGCCGCTTCGGTTTCGTTATCCACCGCCGAAGTCGCCTCGTCCAGAATCAGCAGGGCCGGATTTTTGTACAGTGCCCGGGCCAGCGCGATACGCTGGCGCTGGCCGCCGGACAGCAGACTGCCGCGTTCACCGACCGGGCTGTCGTAGCCGTTCGGCAGTGCGCTGATGAAGCCGTGCGCTTCGGCAGCGATCGCCGCCGCGCGCACCCGTTCCGGATCAGGAAGTTGTCCGTACGCGATGTTTTCCGCCACAGAGCCGTCGGTCAGGAACGATTCCTGAGCGACGTAACCGATGGCGGCGCGCAGTGAGGATTTCGACAGCATGCGCAGATCCTCGCCGTCGAAATGGATTTCACCGGATTGTGCTTCAATGAAACCGAGGGCCAGTTTGATCAGCGTGCTTTTGCCGCTACCGGTAACGCCGACCAGTGCGATAGTGGCGCCGGCAGGAATGTTCAGGCTGACGCTGTGCAGCACCGGCGTGGCGCCGTAGGCGAAGCTGACCGCATCGAACGTGAGCGCACCGCGCACGGGTGTTTTCACCACCACCGTTCCGTCGGCTGTCGGCGCGATGTCCAGCAGATCCATGACCCGGTCGACCGAGGCCATAGCCCGCTGGTACAGATCGGTCATATCGGCCAGACGCGTCATCGGCCACAACAGGCGTTGGGTCAGATAGACCAGCGCCGAATAACTGCCGACCCCGAGTTCACCCTTGAGTACCAGTGAGCCGCCGTACAGCAGGGTCATCACGAAGCCGGCCAGAATCGCCATGCGGATCACCGGGGTGATTGCCGCCGAATAGCGGATCGCATCGCGATTGTGTTTGCGGAAGCCGTCGCTGGCCGCGCGCAGGTGTTCGGCCTCGAAGTTTTCGGCGGTATAGGCTTGGATGGTGCTCATGCCCTGCAGGTTATTGGCCAGCCGGTTGGACACGCCCGCGGCGGCTTCGCGCGCCGCGGTATAACGCGGATACAGGCGCTTCTGGAACCAGAAGGTGCCGAACAGGATGAGCGGAATCGGCAGCAGGGCCAACACCGCGGTGCTGGCGGTGAGCGAAAAGAACACCGCGCCGACCAGAAGCGAAGACACACCGACCTGAATCAGGTCGTTGGCGCCGGTGTTGAGGAAGCGTTCGATCTGGTTGACGTCTTCATTCAGTGCCGCCATCAAGCGTCCGGAACGCTCTTCCTGGATGAAGTCCGGCGGCAGGCGCTGGATGTGTGAATACGCTTCGAGGCGCAGATCATGCTGCAGATTCTGCGCGAGATTGCGCCAGACCAGACGATGCAGGTATTCAAACAGCGATTCGCAGACCCACACCACCACGGTAAGACCGACCAGCACCCAGAGCTGATGCATCGGATCGGCAATGCCCAGGCGCGCCAGAAACGATTCGCGCTGGTTGACTACCACATCGACTGCGACGCCGATCAGGATTTCCGGCAGCACGTCGAACGCCTTGTTCAGCACCGAATACAGCACGCCACGGCGTATCGCCGTGCGGTAGGGTTCGGCGAAACGGCGCAGGCGTTTCAGGGGATGTACGGAAATCATCGGCGGGCCAGCTCTTTTTGCGGTTACACTGGCTTATGTTAATCGCTTTCAACAAGCCCTACGGCGTGCTGACGCAATTCACCGACCAAAGCAGGCCACCGCGGCCGACGCTGGCAGGGTTCGGCTTGCCGCAGGATGTGTATGCCGCCGGACGGCTCGACATCGATTCCGAAGGCCTGTTGCTGCTGTCCGACGACGGCGCCCGCATCGCCCAAATTTCGTCGCCGAAATTCAAATGGCCGAAAACCTATCTGGTGCAGGTTGAAGGCGTGGCCGATGAAACCCATCTGGCCCAGCTGCGCGCTGGTGTGGTGCTGAACGACGGACCGACCCAACCTGCCACCGCACGCCTGCTCGAAAAAGCACCCGATTGGCTGTGGCCGCGCGATCCGCCGGTACGGTTCCGCAAGAGCCTGCCGGAATCCTGGCTGGAACTGACCATCAAGGAAGGCCGCAATCGGCAGGTGCGCCGCATGTGCGCCGCGGTCGGTCTGCCCTGTCTTCGCCTGGTGCGCATCTCGGTGGGCCCACACCGGCTTGACGGCTTGGCGCCGGGGCAATGGCGCAGCGAAGCCGGATGAATAAAAAACCCGCCCATCGGCGGGTTTTTGTTGAGGCCGCAACGAGTGAGCATTCAGCCGATCAGGTTCCCCGTGGCTTGGCGCGGTGGGTGGCCGGTGCATTCCACGGGTCTTCCGGCCAAGGGTGGCGCGGATAACGGCCTTTCATTTCCTTGCGCACTTGTGCATAGGTGCTGTTCCAGAAATTCTTCAAGTCCTGGGTGATCTGCAGCGGCTTGCCGCCCGGGGAAAGCAGATGCAGCATCACCGTCACAAAGCCGTCGGCAATGCGCGGCGATTCGGCCAGACCGAACAGTTCCTGCAGTTTGACTGCCAATACCGGCGGACCGTCTTCGGCATAGGCAATCGTGCGCTCAATGCCGGATGGCACCTTCAGTGACGTCGGCGCCAGCCGGTCGATCTGCTGGCGCGTGTTCCAATCGAAAAGCCCGTAAAGCGCATCGCCCAGTGCTGCCGCGTCCAGACTGTCCAGGCGCGATTTGCCGCGCAGCGCCGGCTGCAGCCAATCTTCCAGTGTGGCCAGCAGCGCCGGTTCCGATAAATCCGGCAGTGGCAGTTCCGGTAGCCATTCGCGCAGACGGCAGACCCGCAACCGGAATTGCTGCGCCTTCTCGGTCCAGGGCAGGATGTGCAGACCCTTCAGGCGCACCAAGGCGCATAGCGCGGCGGCGGCCTGCTCGGGATCCACTTTGCCGCCGGACTGGCTGGACAGCACGATCTGATCAAAGCGACGTTCACGGCGGGCAATCAGGGCATTGCTGCGCTCATCCCAACGCACGCTATCGCTACTGATGAAGCGTTCCGGAAAATCCTGTTCGAGACGGTGCACATCGAGCGGCGTGGCCCGCAGAATCAACGCTTCCTTGGCGTCGAATTTCAGTTCACTGGCACACAGCCAGGATTCGCCATACAAGGCACTATCGGCATGAATGCGCGCCATTTTGCCGCTGGCTAATTGATAGCGCAGCGGGTCGTGTTCGTGTTGTTTGCCGATGCGGTCGGGAAACGCATGCAGCAGCACATCGCCGAGTGCATGCGCCGGCACCGATGCCGGCGGCAAGGTTTTGCAGCGCAGTCGGCGACGCCATTGTGCCGATGCGGCATCAATCAGTTTCAGGCCGCTGCTGCTGGCGCCATGCAACGGGCGGCGGGCGCGTAAATCGGCCAAGCCCTGCCAACGCGACTGCCAATCCTCGCGACGGTAACCGATCAACGGATCACGCGCTTCGATCAGTGCGGCCAGATCGCAGGCCAGGGCTTTTTCGCTGTCGTCATGCACGGCCAGCAACATCGCGGCCAGGCGCGGATGCGTACCCAAGCCGAGCATGCGTCGGCCGAGCGCGGTGATGCGCCGATCGCCATCGAGTGCGCCCAGCGCAATCAGCAAATCACGCCCCGCTTGCAGGGCGCCGGTCGGCGGCGGATCGACGAAGGGCAGCTCCGTTCCGCCCCAGGCCGCCAGTTCGAGCGCCAAGCTGCTCAATTCGCCGTGCTGGATTTCCGCGCGGCGCATCGGTTCCAGGCGTTGCGAGGCCGGCCATAGCCGGTAACTCCAGCCGCTACTGACGCGTCCGGCGCGTCCGCTGCGTTGATCGGCCGAGGCCTGTGAAATCGCTACTGTCTGCAAGCGGCTGAAGCCCGAGTTCGGATCAAAACGCGGTTCACGCGCCAGCCCGGAATCGATGACCACGCGCACGCCCGGCAAAGTCACGCTGGATTCGGCGACATTGCTGGCCACCACCACGCGCCGGATGCCGTTGCCGGCCGGCAGCAGAACGCGGCTCTGCTGTTCAACCGGAAGATCGCCATGCAATGCGAGCACTTCCAGCTGCGCCGAGGCCAAGGGCATCAGCGCATCCTGCAGACTCTGTATATCGCGGCGCCCGGGCAGAAACACCAGCACATCGCCCGGATGCTGCTGCAGGACCTGTTCCACGGCACGCCGGCATTGCGCGACCAGGGCTTCGTCTTTGCGCGCCGGAAAGTGTGTGATTTCAACCGGAAAACTACGGCCTTCGCTGCTCAGGCGCGGTGCGTCGAGTTGTGTGGCCAGACGCTCACCGTCGAGCGTGGCCGACATCACCACAAGCCGCAGATCCGGACGCAGCTGCTGTTGGATGTCGCGGGTCATGGCCAGACCGAGGTCGCCGGCCAGATGACGTTCGTGGAATTCATCGAACAGGATCGCCGCCACATCGTCCAGCATCGGATCGTCCTGGATGCGCCGGGTCAGCAGACCTTCGGTCAGCACTTCAACTTCAGTGGCCGCGGAAACCCTGGATTCGAAACGGATACGGTAACCGATGCGTTGCCCAACCGCCTCGCCGATCTGCTGGGCCATGAAGCCGGCAGCCGCGCGTGCGGCGACGCGACGGGGTTCCAGCATCAGGATTTTCCGGCCATCGCGCCAGGGTGCGTTCAGCAGGGCCAGCGGAACCTGCGTGGTTTTACCCGCGCCGGGCGGCGCTTCCAGGACCAGACGCGGGTGTTTCGCCAGCGCATCGAGAATGTCCGGCAGCAGGGTCTGGATCGGGAAATCGGGCATACGGCTATTGTATGCGCTCGCCGGACCGCTTGCCGTGTGCCTGCAACGGTACAATAGTGGCATGGAATTGATCGACATCGGTGCCAACCTCGGCCATGAAAGCTTCGACCACGATCTCGACGAGGTCTTGACGCGTGCGCGTGCGGCCGGCATTTCGCAGATGGTGGTGACCGGTGCCTCCCGCGAGGGCTCGCCGAAAGCGCTGGCGCTGGCACAGGCGCACCCCGGATTTCTGTATGCCACCGCCGGCGTACATCCGCATCATGCGCTGGAAGTGACCGCCGAGGGCATGGCCGAAATGCGCGCCTTGCATGCCCATCCCGAGGTGCGGGCGGTGGGCGAATGCGGCCTGGATTATTTCCGCGATCTGGCCCCGCGCCCCGCACAGCGCCGCGCGTTCGAATGGCAGCTTGAGCTGGCGGCCGAGCTCGGCAAACCGCTGTTCCTGCACCAGCGCGATGCCCATGCCGATTTCATGGGTGTGATGAAGGAATTCGAGGGCCGCATCGGCCCGGCCGTGGTGCATTGTTTCACCGGCACGCGCGAAGAGCTGTTCGATTGCCTCGATGCTGATTTCTACATCGGCATCACCGGCTGGCTGTGCGATGAGCGCCGCGGCGGCCATCTGCGCGACATCGTCAAGAACATTCCGGCCGACCGCCTGATGATTGAAACCGACGCGCCGTATCTGCTGCCGCGCACGGTCCGACCGATGCCTTCGCATCGCCGCAACGAACCGATGTACCTGAAGCACATCGTCGAAGAGCTGGCGCGTGACCGCGGTGAAACCCCGGAACAGACCGCCGCCGCCAGCACCGCCACCGGCCGCGCCTTCTTCGGCTTGCCGGTGCCGGCATGATTGCGGTCAACGAGCGCATCGTCATTCCCGAACAGGACATCACCGAACGCGCGATCCGCTCCAGCGGTCCGGGCGGACAGAACGTCAATAAAGTGTCGACCGCCATCGAGCTGCGTTTTTTCATCTGGGCCTGCGCCGCGCTGCCGGATGCGGTCAAGCAGCGCCTGGCTAAAAAGCGCGACCAGCGCATTACCGAATCCGGCGAAATCATCATCCAGGCCCAGCGCTTCCGCAGCCAGGAGCAGAACCGCGAAGATGCCCGCCAACGCCTGGCGGCGCTGGTGCGCTCGGTACTGGAGCCGCCGAAGCCGCGGATGGCCACCAAACCCACGCGCGCCTCGCAGCGCCGGCGCTTGGAAAACAAAAGGGCGCATGGCACACTCAAGCAGCAGCGTCAGACCCCCGGCGCCAGCGAGGACTGATGTCGAACGTACTGCCGCTGCCGCCCAATGCCCCGCCCGCCAACACGCCGCCCTGGTTGCGCCGCTTGGCTGAACGCCTGCTGTCGATCAGCGGCTGGAAGATGGTTGGTGAATGGCCGGATCTGAAAAAAATGGTGGTGGTCGGCGCCCCGCATTCCTCGGCCTGGGACGCCATCCATGGCCTGATCGCGAAAGTGGCGATGGATCTGCATATCGTGTTCATGGGCAA
>Ga0315906_10001659_pt1 | contig 32645 bp, 29 predicted proteins | sample LakEriMetagenome_4_FD_203526 | JGI IMG/M metagenome (GOLD analysis project Ga0315906, IMG submission 203526) | Freshwater fungal communities from buoy surface, Lake Erie, Ohio, United States - Buoy 2 MA122 | ecosystem: Environmental > Aquatic > Freshwater > Lake > Lake biofilm | place: USA... | reverse complement strand
GGGCGAATCCGAAGCAGAGCAGTCCGCACTCGAGATAGCCGCGGAGTTCCTCCTCGACGTGGCCCGGCACGGGCCGCTCGGCCGCTTCTCGCCAGGTGAGCCAGCGCTCGAGGTTCTCGGAGACGACCCTGTGGAGCGGCGTCTTCTCGGGCCGACGCCGCTCGTAACGGCGGGACGCCGCGGGGCCTCCGTGCGGGCGGAGGCGGGTTCGCGCGGGAAACCCTGTGACCGCGGCGACCATGGGCGGACCGGCAGGTGGACGGCATGAGTAAACGGCCGTACACTATCCGCGGGACGGAGCGGTTGGCCACCAGCCGAGCGCAAGGCCTGAGCGGCTCGTCTGGAAGGGGCAGCTCGACATCAATCTCGCGGGGCCTCTGGCTCAGCCCGTAGATCGGCTCGGGCGGCCGGGCCATGGTCGGGATCGGCGACAACGGCGGCCTATCAGGCGGCCCTGAACATCGAACACGGGCCCGCCGGAATCGCCCCCCGCGAGCCTACGTCGTCGAGGAAAAGGGTGCCGGCCGAAGAGGACGCCGAACGAGAAGCCGACCGGCACTATTGGGCGCCGCTCAAGCAAGAACTCGAGCAACTCCGACACGCCCGTTGAAGGCAATGGTGCCAGCCATGTGGCCGGCACCATGGCCCCGTCATCTCCGCTCTGCGATGGCGTTCAAGGTTTTTCCTTTTCCTTGGTTCGTCGTTGCCAATGCTTCACGCCGTGCCTGCGGGAACGGGAAATCGGCTCCCGTCCCCGATTTCACCCCGATTTCACTCGGGGCGGGCGTCGTAGGGGGGCTGCTGGCCGCCGGCGGCCGCCGCCACCAAGAGCCACGCTGCCGCGAGCAGCATCGCCGGAAAAAAAGGGGACGCCGGCCTGGGGTGACTTCAGGGCCGCCCGGATCGACTCCGCCACCTGGCCGTGGAGACAGCATATATGCTATCATATGGCCATGGAACGGACGCGCGTCGTCGTCGATACAAACGTGATTGCTTCGGCGTTGACCAGCGCGACCGGCGCGAACCGTGAGGTGATGCGTCGCTGCCTCCAGGGCCTTGTCGAGCCCTTGATCAGCAACACGCTCTTTCACGAGTATGAAAGTCTCGTGCGGCGGCCTTCGGTACATGCCCGGTGCCCGCTCACACCGCGAGAGCGAGACGATCTGCTCGATGCATTCCTCGGGGCGTGCGTCTGGGTGCGGATCTCGTTTCGCTGGCGCCCCAACCTCAGGGATGAGTCCGATAATCATCTCATAGAGTTGGCCGTGGCCGGAGGGGCGATGGCTATCGTCACAAATAACGTTCGGGATCTGCGGTCCGGTGAGTTGGTGTTTCCCGATATCGGCATCATGACACCGGCGGAATTCATGAAGTCATTGAGGAAACGACCATGACGACGCTCACCATACGCATTCCAGACGACACGGCCGCTCGCCTGCGCCAACTTGCAAAGCACCGCGGCATCAGTCTCAACAAGTTGATGGAGGAGTTTTCCACGACGAGTCTCGCGGAATTCGACACGGAGAACCGATTTCGACTCCGAGCCGCGAAAGCATCGGGCAAGCGCGGGCTCGCGTTGCTGGAGAAACTCGACATGGCTCTGCAGAAGGGGTCTGCCAAGCGAAAGCGCGGCGGTCGCTGAGGCGCCACAGCCATCGCGTGCCGGCGATTGTCGGAGAGTCACGGGATGCACGCCCGGATTGACTGGGCCACCTGCTGCCCAAGCAGGCCGTAGCGGCGCGGCGGCGGGACGCACATCGTCGACCCGCTGGATGAGATTTACCTTCTGCCAGATCTTCTGGCACAGACCGGTGGTCAGGTCCTCGATCTCTGCGACCGCCTCCAGAACGACCGGGTCCTCGAACCATTGCACGTAGACCGCGGCCACCTTCCCGGTCAACGAGAGCAGTTCCGAACAGTAATCGAGATACCGGTTCAACTCGAAGGCGGTCATCGTCTCCCGAGGCGATGCCTTGGTGCTCGAGTAACGCTCCAGGAGGCGTTCCGGATCCTTGGTCAACTGATGCATGTCGATGACGTGCGCCACGCTCCTGAGCTCGTGGAGCGCCCGCAGGGCCCGCGACCGCTTCAGCCGCCGCTCCCACCCGATCAAAAACAGGAGTCCGGCGCCGATGAGCACCGCCTCACTGAGACCGGCTTCGGAAGTCTGGATGATCTCCGTGATCTCCACCCGGCCCCACCGCAGCCCAGTGGCAGTCACAACCAGGCAGATGGCCGTCACGAGCAGGGCAACGAGCAGCCAGGTGAGAACGCGGATCGCGACGATCGGGCGGCCGAAGCCCTCCGCCCGCTCGGCGGCGGCGCGGCAGGCAGGGTCACTTGACGATGCCCAGCCGCTGCCTGTCCTCCCTGTCTGCCAGCCACCCCGGGATGATGAAGTCCTCGGTCGCGCTGCCGTCCGGTTCGGAGATGAGTTCGAGCGTCTCGATGAACGGGATCTCGACATCTTTCTTGGTGACGAGGGCCGTGAGTGTCTTGGAGGAGATTTTCTTGAGGTTGGGCAACGCAAGTCGGCCGTCGCGGGTGGCGAGGGCCGCGGCGATGGCGACCGCATCGACGGAGTCGAAGGCGGTGAGGCCGGGAAGGTCGCCGTCCCACTTCTCGATGGTGACGAGCGTTCTGGCGGCTGCCGGGTCGAGCGCGGACAGGTGCGGCAGCCGACATGCCCAGGCCCCCGATCCAGCCAGCGCGGCGATCGTGGCGGCGTCGAGCGTGGTCAGGCCGTCGAGGAGGAGCTCTCGGCCTTCGAACCCGGCCAGGGCCGCGGCGGCGGCGATGTCGAGGGTGCCGAGCCCGTTGAGATCGAGCCGTTCACCCCTGAACCGGGCGAGCGCCTGGGCGGCATCGACCGCGACGGTGGTCAGGCCGTCGAGGATCAGGCCTCGGCCCTCGAAGGTCGCCAGCGCCGCGGCGGCACTGGCATCGACCGCGGCCAGTTTCGGGAGTCGGCCATCCCATCCCTCGATGGCCGCGAGCGCCGCGGCGGTGGCGGCGTCGAGGGCCGTGAGCCGCGGCAGATGACGCGTCCAAGCCCGCGTGCGTCCCAACGCCGTGACCGTGGCGGCGGAAACCGCGGCCAGGCCGTCAAGCGACAGCCAGGTGCCGCGGAACGCCGCGAGCGCGGCGGCGGTGTCGGCATCGAGCGTGGTCAGGCCGTCGAGGTGCAGCCACGTGCCGGCGAACGTGGCTATCACGCGGGCGGTGCCGATGTCGAGGGCGGTCAGGCCGTTGAGGAACAGGTCCTCGCCCGCGAACGTCGCCAGGGCGGTGGCGGTGCCGACATCCACGGCCTTCAGCCCGTCGAGGGACAGCCGCTGACCCTTGAACTCCGCGAGGGCCCGGGCGGTATCGGCATCGACCGCGATCAGGCCGCCGAGCGCGAGCCCACGGCCCTTGAACTGCGCGATAGCCTTGGCGGTGCCGGCGTCGAGACTGGTCAGGCCGTTGAGGCAGAGGAGTCCACCCGCGAACGCCGCCAGCGCCTCAGCGGTATCGGGATCGAGGGCGTTCAGGCCGTTGAGGTGGAGGTCGCTGCCCCGGAACGTGGCGAGCGCCTGGGCGGTGTCTGCGTCGAGCCTGGTCACCCCGTCGAGATACAGCCATTTGCCGGCGAACGTCGCGAGCCGCTGGGCGATATCGACGTCGATCCTCGTCAGCCCGGCGAGCCCCAGCGAATTGCCTCTGAAGTTCGCCAGCGCCGTGGCGGCAGCCGGGTCGAGCGTGGTCAGACCGTCGATGGACAGCCCGAGGGTCTCGAGCTCCGCGAGGGCGGCGGCTGTGCCGGCAGGGAGCGTGGTCAAGCCGTTGAGGTACAGCTCCTGACCCTTGAACTTTCCGAGTGCACGAGCGGCGTCGGCGTCCAGCGTGGCCAGCCCATTGAGCACGAGAGGACCGCGGCGATAGCCCGCCAAAGCCTCGGCGGTTCCTGCATCCAGCGCCGGGAGTCCGTTTAACGGCAGGCAATTCCGCCGCACGACGGGCCTGCCGCCCTTGATCGCGACCTGGGCATTCACTCCGGCAAACCCTGCCGCCAAGCTGCCCGCCTGGTCGACCGTCAGGGCCTCGATCGCGGTCGTGTCCGCGGGCAACTCGTCGGCAAGCGCGGCATTCCCGGCGAGCCAGAGACCTGACACGTGCAGGGCGGAGGCGAACAGAAATAACGTCACGGGCTTCATGGCGGACATCGGTCCGGGAGGCGGAAGCAGCCGCACGGTGCAGCAGTGCGTTCTCATTCTCACGGCAGCTCGCGGAGGGCGGCGATCTCGGCCTCGCGGCCCACGACGAGCAGCACCTGATCCTCCAGGAGCTTCGTCTTGCCGTCGGGAAACATCTCGAACTTCCCCTTCATCACGTCCTTGAGCCCCATCACGTGCACGCCGATCCGGCTCCGCAGATTGGCCTCGGCGAGCGTCTTGCCGGACAGCGAGGAGGGCATCGCCACTTCCGCCACGCTGTACTCCGGATCGATCGGCAGGTAGTCGAGGACGTTCGGCCAGGTCATCCGGTCGGCGAGCTCCCGGGCCACCTCCTCCTCGGGAAACACCACCCGGTCGACGCCGAGGTGCTCGAGGATCTTGCCGTGCTCCTTGGTGACTCCCTTCACGATCACGTTCCGCGCGCCGAGTTCCTTGACGTGCAGCGTGGCCAGCAGCGACTGCGAGATGTTCTCGCCCAGCGAGATGAAGACCGCCGTGGCGTCCTTGATCGGCAGGTTCTCCAGCACCTCGCGATCGGTGGCGTCGCCGATCACGGCCTCGTGGATGTCGTTCTTCACCGCCTCCAGCCGTTCGCGCCGGCCATCCACGCCGGTCACCCGGCAGCCGTTGGCGGCGAGCTTCGTGGCCAGGGCCGTGCCGAACGAGCCCATCCCGAGCATGATGAACTTCTTGCCTGACTGTGCCATGGGGTTCAGCCGATGAGCGGCTCCTCCTCGGGGAATAGGGGCTGGTAGGAACGGCGCTCGCGGGCGAGCGCGACGGCGGCGGTGATCGGCCCGAGCCGGCCGAGCAGCATCAGCGCCACGAGGACCAGCTTGCCGGGATCGGTGAGCGCGGGCGTGATGCCGGTGGAGAGGCCGACCGTGCCCAGGGCGGAGATGCACTCGAAGAGCGCCTCCAGGAACCACCGCGGCCGGGCCGAGAGGTCGCCGCGGGTCTCGACCACGAGCAGGGCAACGAGCGCCGCGATCGCCACGGCGGCGAAGAACAGTGCCGTGGCCGTCGCCCGCTCGACCGCCGACTCGGGGATCGTCCGCCGGAAGAAGTTGACGTGCTTCCAGCCGCGGAAGTTCGACCAGGAGCTGACGACGAGCGTCATGAACGTGCTCACCTTGAAGCCGCCGGCGGTGGAGCACGGGCCGGCGCCGATGGCCATGAGGATGATGGCCAGAAACAGCGTGGCGCTCGACAGGGCCCCGTAGTCGACGGTGTTGAAGCCGGCGGTGCGGCAGGTGGTGGAGTGAAAGAGCCCCATCAGCAGCTTGGTGGGCAGCGGCTCGCGGGCGATGGCTTCGTCCCACTCGAGCGCCCAGAACGAGGCCGCCCCGCAGGCCAGCAGGACGGCCGTGCCGATGAGCATCATCTTCGTCTGCATGTGCAGCCGCTCCCAGAACTCCTCGCGTCGCCGCAGCCGCGACACGACGTCGAAGATCACCGGGAATCCCAGCCCGCCCAGGATGATCAGGCCGCAGATCACGAGATTGATCGACACCCGGCCCGCGTCGGGCACGAGGTTCTGGTCGTGGAGGGCGAAGCCGGCGTTGCAGAAGGCCGACACCGAGTGGAACAGCGACCGCCAGACCACGTGCCCGGGCGCCGCCGAGCCCCAGTCGGCCCAGCAGAGGAGCACGAAGCCGCAGGCCTCCGCGAACAGCACCGTCGCGAGCACGGCAAGCGTCACCCAGCGCAGGTCCCGGCCCGACTTGATGCCGAGCGTCTCGGCCACGACGGCCCGCTGCCGGAGCGTCGCCTCCCCGCCGATCTGGAAGGACAGGAGTGTCGTGATGGTCATGATGCCGAGCCCGCCGAGCTGAATGAGGGCGAGAATCAGCGCCTGGCCGAGGAACGAGAAGTCGTTGAGCGTCGAGCGGACCGTGAGGCCCGTCACGCAGCAGGCGCTCGTGGCGGTGAAGATGCCGTCCACCAGCGAGATCGGCGGGCAGTCGGGCTGCCGGGCGGCTGGCAGGGTGAGCAGCGCTCCGCCGACCAGGATCGTGAACACATAGGCCGCGAACGAGACTCGGGCCGGATAACTGACGAGCGAGCCGGTGAACTGGGCCATCGACGGCGGCGGCGGGTGGGAGCCCGCGGCCGAACCAGGCCTGTGCTCGCGGGGCGTCGCGGCTTCAGCCGCAGCGAAAGCCCGGAGCACGTGGGGAACAATGGTAATTCGCAACGGTCATGACGGACAGACGGCGGGCGTGCGCGGCTTTTTTTCCGCGGGAAAATGCCGGTTCGTAATTTGTTTGACTCGCGTGGGCACGGCTCCATAATGACGACGTTCACTTCGAACGACGCGCCCGTCGCGGCCCTTGTGGCCGACCCGTCCACGGGCCGCCAAACCACCCCTTCCCTTTCAGATGCAAAGGAGTCGGTTCGTCCCGATGGCACGGATTCGCAACGTTTTCGAGATCATTGAACTCTACGGTCACGACGAGAATTTCGAGCCGCAGTGCACGGAGGACTTCTCCCCGACGTCCGCCCCGGCGGGCTCAAAGCAGAAGATCGACATCCTCGCGGAGCGGATCCAACGCGGCATGCCGCTGTGGCACCCCGAGGATTCGACCGATTCGACCGCGGGCCTGCTCGTCGGAGCTGCCGACGACTGAACGCAGTCGACAGTGGTGCAGCCCCGGCTCGGGGGCGGCAAAAGTCTCGTCGCTGGGGCGAAGATCCGCCCCACGCTCCTCAAGCGTTCGCCGAACTCCTCGCCTCACGCTCCTGATTTCGCTGCACGACCGTCGGATCGCCTGGGGCAACCGGCCGCCCAGCCGCGGCTTTAGCCCCGCATCATCGAGCCCCGCATCACCGCCCTCCGCGGCCGCCCCGGCCGCGGAGGGCGGTTTCGATTTCACGCCGGGCGGTGTCGGCCTTCATCTTCTGCCGCTTGTCGTGTGCCTTCCGGCCCCGGCCGATGCCCAGCAGGACCTTCACCCGGCCGTCCTTGAAGTACATCTTCAACGGCACGAGCGTGAGCCCCTTTTCAAATGCCTGGCCGGCGAACTTCCGGATCTCCCGTCGGTGGAGGAGCAGCTTTCGCGGCCGCTTCGGCTTGTGGTTGAGCTGATTGGCCTTCTCGTATTCCGGGATGTCGCAGCCCATGAGCCACACTTCGTCCCCCTCGACGCGGCCGTAGGCCTCGTCGAGCGACATCCGCCCGCCCCGCAGACTTTTCACCTCGCTGCCCACCAGCGCGATCCCGCATTCGAGGGTCTCGAGGATCTCATAGTCGTGCCGCGCCTTGCGGTTCTCCGCCACGACTCGCTCGGCCGGCTTGTCGGCGGTGCGGGCCGCAGGCTTTTTACCGGAAGCGCGGGTGGGTTTGGGGGCGGTCACGGCAGGGCCTCTTTCGTTGAGCGGGGCCAGCCCGTCAGGGTACACTTTACGCGGTTCAACGACCGCCCGTCCTGCGAGCAGACCGCTCGTCCCGCAACTCCGCCGCAGCCTCGAGAGATCCAGCCATGCATGGCCGTCGCCCCGCCCATACCGCCGCCATCGCCATGCTACTCGTCGGATGTATGGGGCCGGGCGACTGCGACACCGTCGCCGCCGCGGAGAGCCGCGGCATCGTCCGTGGAGCCGAGCGGCCCGCGGGCGCCGGCCCGACGGTGCCGATCGAGGGGGGCTGGATGGTTCCCTATGACGAGACGATTCCCGGCACCGCGATCACGTTTCGGATGATTCCCGTGCCCGGCGGCACGTTCCGCATGGGCAGCCCGGCCGCCGAGGCCGACCGGTCCGCCGACGAGGGGCCGGCCTTCGAGGTCACGGTCGAGCCGTTCTGGATGGGCCGCTGCGAGGTGACGTGGGGCGAGTACAAGACCTATATGGCCGCCTGCGAGTTGTTCAAGGGCCTCGAGGCCGCCAAGATGCGGCCGGTCACGGCCGAGAACGAGGCCCACGCGGTCACGGCCCCCTCCAAGCTCTACGACCCGAGCAAGACCTTCACCAACGGCGAGGATCCGGATCTCCCGGCCGTGACAATGACCCAGTTTGCGGCCCGCCAGTATACGAAGTGGGTGAGTAAGCTCACCGACCGCTTCTACCGCCTGCCCACGGAGAGCGAGTGGGAATATGCCTGCCGAGCCGGAACGCACACGCCCTGGAGTAGCGGCGCCGATGCGGCGACCCTCGACGCGGTCGCCTGGTTCGCCGACAACGCCGACAACACGACCCATCCGGTGGGCCGTAAGCGGCCCAACGCCTTCGGCCTCCACGACATGCACGGCAACGTCGCCGAGTGGGTGATCGACCAACTGGTCGATGGGGGCTATGGGAAACAGGCCGCGATGCCGCAGCCCGTGGCCGCCGCCGCGGCCATCGTCTGGCCCACGCGGCTCGCGGGGCGCATCGTCCGCGGCGGTGCCTTCTACGACGACGCCGATCGGCTGCGGAGCGCCGCCCGCCGCGGCTCCGAGGACGAACCCTGGAAGGAGAGCGATCCCAACCTCCCGTTGAGCCCATGGTGGTACACCGAGGAACCGTCGCTCGGCGTCGGCATGCGGCTGCTGCGTCCGGCGGTCGCGCCGCCCGTCGGCCAGCAAGCCCGGTGGTGGAACGCCGACCTCGAAAACATCGCCGCCGACACGGCTGACCGACTGCAACAGGGCCGCGGGGCCCGGGGGATCGTCGATCCGGGCCTGCCGGACGAGGCGAAACGGGCGGGCATCGAGGAGTAACGCAATGTTTTCCAGTCCATCTGCACTTCCTTGCCTCGTGATCGCGATCGTCACGGCAGCCTGGCCTGCCGCGGCGGCCGACTGGCCCGACTGGCGGGGTCCCGGGCAGGACCGCCATGCCGGCGGCGGCGACCGCATGCCGGTCACGTCCTTCGATCCCGAGGCGGGCACCAACGTGCTCTGGAAGAACGACGCAGCGGGGGGCATCTCCACGCCTGTGATCATGGGGGGGAGGCTGTTCACGCTCGTGCGGCACAAGCCGGACACGAAGGAGGAAGCGGAGAAGGTGCTGTGCCTCGACGCCGTCACCGGACAGAAGCTCTGGGAGAACGTGTTCAACGTCTATCTCTCCGACGTGCCGGCCGAGCGGGTCGGTTGGTCGGCGGTCGTCGCCGACCCGGCGAGCGACACCGTCTTCGCCCACGGCGTGTGCGGGGCGTTCACGGCGATCGACGCGGCGACGGGCAAGACGAAGTGGCACCGATCGCTCCACGAGGAGTTCGGCTTCCTCTCCACCTACGGCGGCCGGACGAACATCCCGGTGGTGTTCGAGGATCTCGTGATCGCCAGCGCCGTGGTCACCGGCTGGGGGGACACCGCCCGCCCGGCCCACCGCTTCCTCGGCCTCGACAAGGGGACGGGGGCGGTCCGCTGGATGAACGGCACCAAGGAACTCCCGGAGGACACGACCTACAGCACGCCCGCGTTGGCCGTGCTCGGCGGCCAGGCGGCGGTCGTCTTCGGGTCGAGCGACGGCAGCGTATGGAACTTCCAGCCGCGGACGGGCAAGGCCGTCTGGAACTTCAAGCTCTCCCGCCGTGGGCTCAACGTCGCCCCGCTCGTGGACGGCGACACGGTGTACATCTCGCAGTCCGAGGAAAACCTCGACAACACGTCGATGGGCTCGGTGACGGCCTTCAAGGGCGTGGGCAGCGGCGACATCACGGCCACGCACGCGATCTGGCAGCGGAAAAACGTGATGGATGGCCGCTCGATGCCGGTGATTCTCGGCGACCGCGTCTACTTCGTGGACGACGGCGCCAAGATCTACGCCTTCGACAAGGCGACGGGCGAGCCCGTCGGCAAGCCGACGAAGCTCCTCGGCACGATCGTCCGCGGCAGCCCTCTGGTGGCGGACGGCAGGCTGTACGTCTGCTCGACAAGCGGCTGGCACGTGCTCGAGCCGACCAAGGACGGCCTGAAGTTCGTCAACCGCATGCGGCTCGACGAGAAGGACGAGGTCACGGCCTCGCCGATCGCCTGGCAGGGGCGGATTTACCTGACGACGGCCGCGCGGCTGTACTGTCTCGGTGACACCGCCCAGCCGAAGACTGCGATTCAGGAGCAGCCGCGGACCTCGGCCGCGCAGCAGGTCTCGACATCGACGCGCGAGCCCGCAGGCGAGCCCGCCTGGGTACAGGTGGTGCCTGCGGAGGCGCTGATCGCGGCCGGCGAGACGCTGCCTCTCAAGGTGCGGCTCTTCGACGCCGCCGGCAGGTTCGTGAAGGAATTGAATAGCTCGCCGCTGCGGTTCGAGACGACGGTGGGTGACATCACCGGCGACGGCAGCTACACGGCACCGCCCGGAAAGCACGCCGCCGCGATCGTGACGGCCAAGGTGGGCGACCTCGAGGGCAAGGCCCGGATCCGCTCGATGCCCCCCCTGCCCTGGAAGTTCGACTTCGAGGAGATTTCACTCGCCGCCGACCCGAAGACGGGCGTCGTGAAGGGGGAGCCGCCGCTGCCTTGGATCGGGATGCGCTACCGCCATGTCGTCCGCGAGGTGAACGGCTCGAAGTGTCTCGTGAAGGTGACGACGATTCCCAAGGGGACCCGCAGCCAGGGCTGGATCGGGCCGATCGCCCTCCATGACTACACGGTCCAGGCCGACTTCCGCGCCCAGGAGACCGGTGTCGAGAAGCCGGGCTCGCCGGCATCCGACACCCCGAAATCGGCCGCCTCCGATGCCGACGCGTTCGCGAAGGCCTTCGGCACCGCGGCGGCCCTGGAGAAGGCCCGCATGCCCGACATGGGGCTGATCGCCCAGCGGTACACGCTCGACCTGATGGGCGCGGCGCAACAGCTGCAACTCCGCTCGTGGCCGCCGCAGGTGGCGACGCACTTTTCCAAGACGATTCCCTTCGCCTGGGATGCGGGCCGCTGGTACACGATGAAGCTCGAGGCCCGCACGCGGGACGGCGCCGCCGATCTCCGCGGCAAGGTCTGGCCGCGGGGCGAGCCGGAGCCCGCCGCCTGGACGATCGAGGCCGTCCACGCCGATGGCAACCTCCAAGGCAGCCCCGGCTTCTTCGGCAATTCGAAAGATTCCGAGATCTACATTGACAACGTCTCCGTGGAGGCCGCCAAGTGAAACACTCCTTCAGTATCGTGCTCCTCGTGGCTTGTGCCGCCGTCGCTGTTCCGGCAGCGGAGTGGAACCAGTGGGGCGGCTCGACTGTCCGCAACAACGCGCCCGACGCCAAAAACCTGCCGATCGATTGGGCGCCGGGCGAGTTCGACCCCGACACGGGCGCCTGGAATCCCAAGACGAGCAAGAACGTCGCCTGGGTGGCGGCCCTCGGCAGCCAGACCTACGGCAACCCGGTCGTGGCGGGGGGCAAGGTGTACGTCGGGACGAACAACGGCAAGGGCTGGCTGAAGCGGTATCCGCCGGCCATCGACCTGGGCTGTCTGCTGGCCTTCGCGGAGCGGGACGGCTCGTTCCTGTGGCAGGACTCGAGCGAGAAGCTCCCCACCGGCCGCGTCCACGACTGGCCCCTGCAGGGCATCTGCTGTTCGCCGCTGGCTGAGGGGGATCGGCTGTGGTACGTGACCAGCCGCGGCGAGGTGAAGTGTCTCGACACGGAAGGCTTCCGCGACGGCGAGAACGACGGCCCCTTCACCGCCGAAAAGGCCCCGGCCGACGACGAGGCCGACGTCGTCTGGGTGCTCGACATGATGAAGCAACTCGGCGTGTCGCAGCACAACATGTGCTCCTGCAGCGTGACGAGCGCCGGCGACCTGCTGTTCGTCAACACGAGCAACGGCGTGGACGAGGGGCACATCAACCTGCCGAACTTCGAAGCCCCGAGCTTCTTGTGCATCGACAAGCGGTCCGGGAAGGTGCTGTGGGCCGACAATTCGCCCGGTGCAAACGTGCTGCACGGTCAGTGGTCGAGCCCGGCCTATGCCGAGCTCGGCGGCGTGCCGCAGGTGCTGTTCGGCGGCGGCGACGGCTGGCTGTATGCCTTCGACGCCCGCGGCGAGAACGGCAAGGCCAAGCTGCTGTGGAAGTTCGACTGCAACCCGAAGGAATCGAAGTACACGCTCGGCGGCCGGGCCGACCGCAATCACATCATCGGCACGCCGGTGATCTACGACGGCCTGGTCTACATCGCCGTGGGCGAGGATCCCGAGCACGGCGAGGGGGTGGGCCACCTGTGGTGCATCGATCCCACGAAGCGGGGCGACGTGTCGAGCGAACTCGCCTTCAACCTCAAAGACCCGACGAAGCCCCTGCCCCACCGCCGCAACCAGGCCGTGATCAAGGAAGAGGGGGAGGTGGCCCGGCCCAATCCCAACTCGGCGGCCGTCTGGCACTATCCCGGCTTCGACGCCGACGGCAACGGCAAGCTCTCCTTCGAGGAGACGATGCACCGCACCTGCGGCACTGTCGCCATCAAGGACGGCCTGCTGTTCGTGGCCGACTTCAGCGGCCTGTTTCACTGCCTCGACGTGAAGACGGGCAAGCCGCTCTGGACGCACGACATGCTGGCCGCCAGCTGGGGTTCGCCGCTGATCGCAGACGGGAAGGTGTACATCGGCGACGAGGACGGCGACATCTGCATCTTCAAGCTCGGCCGGGAGATGGATCTGCTCGGGGAGATCAACATGGGCAACAGCGTCTACTCGACACCGATCGCGGTGGGGGACACGCTCTACATCGCCAACAAGAGCCATCTGTTCGCGATCCGCGCGGGTGCCACGCCGTCCAAATAGGAGCCTTCTCGATGCCGTTGATGATGCGCTTCATCCTGGTGGCCTCCCTCTGCTGCGGCGGCCTGGCCACCGCGGCGCCGCCGGCCGCGCCCGCAGCGCTGCTCCTCGAAGCCAAGCGGATCGTGGCCCTTGGCGACTCGATCACCTACGACGGCCGCTGGCTGGCCAGCCTCGTCGCCTGGATGGAGCGGCGGGGCACGACCGCCGAAGTCATCGACATGGGACTGTCGAGCGAGACGGTCTCGGGGCTGTCCGAGGCCAGTCACGCCGGCGGGAAGTTCCCCCGGCCCGACGTGCACGAGCGGCTCGACCGCGTGCTGCGTCTCACGCGGCCCGACGTCGTGCTCGCCTGTTACGGGATGAACTGCGGCATCTACCAGCCGCTCGACGAGGAACGGTTCGCGAAGTTCAAGGCCGGCATGGAGCGGCTGCATGCGGCCGTCGAGCAGACGGGCGCGAAGATCGTGCATCTCACGCCGCCGGTCTACGGCGGCCCCCCGGGCAAGCCCGCGCCGGCCGGTGACGTGGACTACGACGCAGTGCTCGCGGCCTATTCCGACTGGCTCGTCTCAAAGCGGGCCGACGGGTGGCTCGTGATCGACGTGCATGGCCCCATGCAGGCGATGCTGGCCGCCAAGCGGGTGGCTGATCCGGGGTTCGCCTTCGCAGCCGACTGCATTCACCCGGACGACGCCGGCCACTGGGCGATCTGCCGGGCCGTGCTCGCGGGCCTGGGCGAAGCCGGGCCGATCGCCACCGCCGACACGCCCGACGCGCTCGCCGCTTTTCTCCCCGAAGTGACCGCCCGGCTGAAGATCCTCCGCGACGCCTACCTCGCCGCTGCCGGGCACCTGCGACCGGGCATGGCGGCGGGGGTGTCGGTCGCGGAGGCCGAGGCCGAGGCCGCGCGGCTGACGGCGTCGATTCGCTCGCGGCGGCTGCATCTGGCCGGCCGTCAGCAGCCCAGGGAATGGGTGTCGCCGATCGAGTGGCCGCGACCGCGCGTCGTCGATCCCGGCCCGGCGCCCGCCGGCCCGGCCCCGGTGCCGGCCGACGCGATCGTCCTGCTCGGCAAGGATCTCTCCGCCTGGAACGGCACCGACACCTGGAGGGTGGAGGACGGCGTGGCGACGGTCGGCAAGGGACGCATCACCACGCGACAGGGCTTCGGCGACTGCCACCTGCACGTCGAGTTTCGAACGCCGGCGCCCGCGGTCGGCACGGGGCAGGGCCGTGGCAACTCGGGCGTGTTCCTCATGGGCAGGTACGAGATCCAGGTGCTCGACTCGTTCGAGGACGGGACCGATGGCCCGCTCACCTACCCCGACGGCCAGTGCGGCGCCCTTTACAAGCAGCAGCCGCCGGCGGTGAACGCCTGCCGCCGCCCCGGGGAATGGCAGACCTACGACATCCTCTTCACGCGGCCGCGGTTCGCCGCCGATGGATCACTTGCGGCGCCGGGCCGGGTGAGCGTGCTGCACAACGGCGTCGCCATCCACGCCGACACCGTCATCAAGGGCACCACCGCCTGGCACATGCCGCCGACCTACGAACGGCATGACGATGCGCTGCCGATCGAACTCCAGGACCACGGGAACCCGCTGCAATTCCGCAACATCTGGGTCCGGCCCTTCGAGCCGGTGCAGCCCCGGCCGAAAATCGACTGACCTCGGCCGGCGAAGGCCATGGCATCGAACCACTCCCGGCCGCGTCGCTTGACGTTTTGGTGTTGCGCGTTCTCCGGTCTTGCTCTTGGCTTGACGCACGCCAACGGCACAAAAAGCCCCCGGCGGAAGCCGGGGGACTCCGGGTTGCATACCTTCCCGGGTGCCATGCGATGTGGGTTTGTACCGGAAAATCACCTGCCTTCATGCGGCATGGATGGCGGGGTGGTTTTCGTGGCCGGAGTCCCCGGGCTCCCGCCCGGGGCTTCTTGGACCGGCGACGAGACCGATCCCCTGTTCACGGGTCCGGCACAACACGATGCGCAGCTGGATCCCTGCAGCGGCGACGCTCTGTTGAACTCCTCCGCGCACCATCAAAAGCTTGAAACCAGGCCCGGAGGGCCGGGTCACCTCCAGCGGGCGGAGGCCCGCCAAGGCACGGTCGGCAGGATGCCGAGCCGTGCCGTGCAGGTTGCGCGGGCGTTACACACCGCCACGGCCAGAGCACCGATACTTTCTCCCGTGCGGCCCGCGCCGGATGGTTCCGGCGGCCGCGTCCTCCCGGAGTTCCCGCCATGTCGCTCGCCATGCTGCCCTGCCGCCGCGATTCGCTCGTGTTCCTGGCCGCCGCCCTCGCCCTCGCCACCGCCCGGGCCGACGAGGGCAATCCCCGCATCGACTACCGTGGCTTTTTCAAAGGCGTGGCCGATGTCGAGGCGTTGCGGGACGGCCGCCGCATCGACGAGGATGAGTTCATCGCGCTCGCCGCCCAGCCCGAGACGATCGTCCTCGACGCCCGCAGCCGTGAGAAATTCAACCTCCTGCACGTTCGCGGGGCCCGTCACCTGAGCTTCCCCGACATCACCGCGGACGAGCTGTCCAAGGTCATTCCCACGAAGGACACCCGCGTGCTCATCTACTGCAACAACAACTTCGTGAACGAGGAGCGGGCCTTCGCCTCAAAGGCGGCACCCGCTGCGCTCAACGTCCACACGTTCAACGTGCTTCACGCCTACGGCTACACAAACATCTACGAGCTCAAGCCGCTCCTCGACGTGCGGACCACGAAGATCCCCTTCGCGGGCTCCGCCGCCGACGCCCGTGGAAAGGTCGCCCGCCGATGACCACCGCTCCCCGGCGCCTGCTCGTGGTCGAGGACGATCCGGCGATCCGCCGCGGGGTCGTAGCGGCGCTCACGTTCGCCGGCTACGACGTGCTCGAGGCGGGCGACGGGCCGCGGGGACTGGCGCTCGCGGAGGCCGCCGAGGTCGATCTCGTGCTCCTCGACGTCGTCCTCCCGGGCACCGACGGCCTGGAGATCCTGCGGCGGGTGCGGGAGTCGCGGCCCACGCGGCCGGTGATCCTGCTCACGGCCCGGGCGGCGGAGGACGACCGCGTCGGCGGCCTCGCCGCCGGGGCCGACGACTACGTGGTCAAGCCGTTCAGCGTGCGGGAGCTGCTCGCCCGAGTCGAGGCCGTGCTCCGTCGCTCGCCGGAGCGGCCGCGGCCCGTGGAACTGATCGAGTGCGACGGCCTCGTCGTCGATCTCGCCCGCCGCGAGATCCGGCACGCCGATGGCGGCCGCGTGGAACTGTCGGAGAAGGAGGCGGAACTGGCCGCCTACCTCGCGGCCCACGCCGGCCGCGCGATCAGCCGTGAGGAATTGCTCCGCCGCGTGTGGCGGCTCGATCCGCGGGGCGTGACCACCCGCACGATCGACATGCACGTGATGCGGCTGCGGGAAAAACTTCGTGACGACACGGCCGCCCCGCGGCGGGTGCTCACCGTCCGCGGCCAGGGCTATGCCTGGGCCGCCGCGGAGGCCGGCGAATGAGCCCACGCCGCGTGTGGGCGGCGTATGCCGCGTGCCTCGTGATCGCCACGGCGGCCTGGGCCGCACTCACGCTCCGCGCCCTCGAGGCCGACCGGGCCGAGGCGGCGGCCCGGCAGGAGGCGACGGTCGAGGAAAACGTGCGGCTCGCGCTGTGGCGGATCGACGCCGCGCTCGCGGCGCTCGTGGCCCGGGAGACGGCGAACGTGCGAACCGCGCGGCCGGTGCCGCCGGTCGTGGAGACGTTCGTGATCGACGCCGCCGGCCGCCGCCGCACGATCGCCGCCGCGACCGGCCGCGAAGCCGTGCGTTTCGACGCCGCCACGCTCGTCGCCCGGCTGCCCGAGCCGGCGGCCGGCGAGTCGCTGGCCGCAGGCGACGATGCCGCGCAACTCGCCGACCTACCGATCCAGCAGGCGCGAAACGCCACCGAACGCCGGGCCCGGCAGCAGGCCGTGCAGCAAAACGCCACCGCGCAGCAGCTCATTCTGGACCCGCCTGGCGCTGCCGCCGCCCCGCTGGCCGCCCTGTCGGCCGTGTGGGCGGGCGACGCGCTGCTCCTCGCCCGCCGCGTGCAGCCGGCGACCGAGGCGACCGCCATCGAAGGCGCGGTCCTCGACTGGCCCCGGCTACAGGCCGACCTCGTGGCCACGATCGCCGATCTTCTGCCCGGAGCGACACTCGAGCCGGCAAACGAAACCACGCCCACAACCGATCAGCGGCTCCTGGCTGCGATTCCCGCCCGGCTCGTCCCCGGCCCGCTGCCGCCGCCCGTCGTGGCGGGCTGGTCGCCCTTGCGCGGCACGCTGGCCGTAGCCTGGGCGGCGATGGCCGTCGCCGCCGCCGCGGTCGGGGCCCTGCTCGCGAGCGTGCTCGCACTCAGCGAACGGCGGGCGGCCTTCGTGTCGAGCGTCACGCACGAGCTCCGCACGCCGCTGACCACGTTCCGGCTCTACTCGGGACTGCTGGAGGAGGGCATGGTTCCGTCCCAGGAGGTGCCCACCTACCACGCGACGCTTCGCCGCGAGGCCGACCGGCTCACGCACCTCGTGGAAAATGTTCTCGCCTACGCCCGGCTCGAGCGTGGCCGCCATGCCGCCCGCCTCGCGCCGCTATCTGTGGCCGACCTGCTCGAGCAGGCCACGGCCCGGCCGGCTGAGCGGGCCACACAGGCCGGGTTCGAGTGGCAGCTGCACGCCGACGCTGCGACCCGCGGCCTCGCGGTGACCACCGACCCCGCGGCCGTGGAGCAGGTGCTCTTCAACCTCGTGGACAACGCCTGCAAGTACGCCCGTGGCGCCGGCCCGGCCGTGATCGAACTTGCGGCAGCGGCTTGCGGCCGAAGCCTGGCGATCGCCGTGCGGGATCACGGCCCCGGCGTCACGGCCCGCGAGGCCGCCCGGCTGTTCGAACCGTTCCGCAAGAGCGCCCACGACGCAGCGGAGGGGGCGGCCGGCGTCGGCCTCGGCCTCGCCCTCTCCCGCCGGCTCGCGCGGCAGATGGGGGGCGAGCTCGCGTACGAGCCGCCGACCGACGGCGGCGGACGGTTCGTGCTCACGCTGCCGCTCGCCGCAGCAGCGGTCGTTGCACGGCCGTGACACGGCCGGCTCACCGCGCCAGCGACCCGCGGATCGCCGCCAGCTCGACCTGCGGGTCGTCGTTCACGTGTTCCATCCGGCCGGCCCGGCGGTACCAATAGCGGGCGTTGCCCGCATCGCCCTCGATCTTGTGGAGCACCGCATGGATCCAGGCCGCCGTCGGATCGGCCTCGTCCTGCTGCACAATGCCGTGGGCGTCGTCCCATGCGCCGGCCGCGGCCAGGTCGATCGCCCGCAACAGGTTATCCGGCTTCATGACGTCACCGCCGCGGTCGCGTTCAATCGGTGATCATCGCCACCGCGTGACTCACGGCGGGCACGACCCGCTCCGAGAGAATCACGTCGCCGACCACCGACTCGCGAATCACCGGATCCTTCTTCCGCCAGCCCACGGCCACCCAGCCGTCCTTGCGGGCCACAAGCTGCTCCATCGGCAGCGGCCCGGCCCGCTCCAGCTCACCCGGCAACTTCAGCGGCTCCACGTCCACGACCTCCTTGAAGACCTTGTTGAACCGCTTCTGGAGGATGCGCCGCAGCGACGTCTCCTGCATGGTGAGCTTCTCGCCGCCGCCGGGCACGAACCCGGGCGGATAGATCTGCACGTCGCCGTCGCGGACGAGCCGCACACCGGCCGGGCCCGGCTCGATCCGATAGGCCGCCCAGATGTCCATGGCCGGAAACTCCCGCTCGCCCGAGGTGAAGCGGCTGCCCCGGACCGTGACCTTCACCCGGTCGTCGCCGGCATCGAGCTCGACCGGCTTCCGCTTGGCGAAGGTGATCGACCACGGCTGCTGGTCAGGATCGTTGCCCAGGGCCTCCGGCAGGGTGCCGTTGTTCTTCTTAATTTGCTCCTCGACGAACTGCTGCGTGATCGTGCGGCCGCCGAGCGTGATCTCGGCCGCGTTGTTGACGAGCGTCTCGTGCACCCGGGCCGCGAGCACCGCATCGGCGTCGACCGCCGGCGGCGCCGTGAAGGCGCCGATCTGGTCGGCGAGCGCCTTGCGGGCCGTGACCGAAAGCCGGGAGTCGCTCGTGCTCATCTGGAGCAACTCCGGATACCAGCCGCGCTCGATGAGCGGCCCGCGGAACTTCGCCTGGTAGTCGCGGGCCGCCTGGGAGATGGCCGATCCCGTCTGCTCCTCGAACTGCGTCCGCACCCGGTCGCGGGCCTTCGCCGCCGAGATGGCCTCGGCCTGTGGCCGCATCTCCGCGATCTTGCGGCTGGCGACCTTGCGGATCAGCCGCTGGCCGAACCGCTTGTTGACGCCGATGCCCGCCGTGCGGGTGTCGGTGTCGGCATGCGCCTCGACCGGCAGCGCCGTGACCCGCTGATCGTCGATCAGGATCCGCTTACGGGCGCCGATCGTGGTGGTGCCCAGCGTGTGGACCGTGACCGGCCCCTGCGAGCCGCGGGTGTTGGAATGGTTCGTGGCGTCGAGCTTCAGGTCGACCACGGCCTGCTGCAGGCTGGGCACGAAGTCGAGCAGCACCAGGCCGGTGGTGCGGCCGCTGCCGTGGACCCGCGTGCCGAGCACCGTGTCGTTGATCGCCGCCGTCTCGTCCACGGCCCGATTGACGGCGCTCCCCAACAGGCCCTCGTCCACGTCGAGGAACAGATTCGGGCGATTGACCGCGGACCGCACGCGGGCCACCGTCGCCGGCGCCTGCCCCGACTCCTCCAGCCGGGCCAGCAGCGGCCCGACCGGATCGAGGGCGTCGGCCGTGCCGGTGGCGGCCCCAGTCGCCACGGCCGCGGCGAGTTTTTCCAGCCGCTGTCCATAGACAGCCTGCGCGTTCGGATCCTGGGCGGCATCGGCGGCTTCCGCATAGGCGGTGACGGCGCGACGGACGGCGGCGAACGGCGGCATCTCCAGGCCGTTCTCCTCCGCGTCGAGCCGCTTTTGGAGGCGGCGGAGCACGGCGGGGTCGGCTGCGGCCCCGGATGCGGCCTGGGCGGTGAGGGCCGGCCAGTCAAGGTACGTCTTCCAGGCGGCGCCACTCGGGCTGCGGGCCAGCAGCCGGTCGAGCGGTCCCAGCGCCTCGCGCAGCCGCGCGGCGGCGGAGGCCAGCCGGCCTTCGGTGACCGGACGGAACGCCTCGCCCTCCCCGAGCGGCTGGGATCCCATGTCGCGGAGATCGATCGCCCGAGATGGGACTCCGAGCAGAACGACGGCGAGGGCCGCACCACAGAGCGTGAAAACGGTTCCGAAACGGGATGAAGCCATGCTGGTGCGCCTGTCCTGGGGGGATTGCTTCTGGGGGATCGCTTGGTGGCCGGGGGCTGGGAGTTTGGAACGTGGCCAGAAACGAGTCGAGAGTGTAGCCCGCCGGTCGGATTCGCCTCCATGGCACTCGCCCGCCGCCCCAATACCCCCCATTTGCCGACGAATTCCGGCGCGCGGCGGCGGTTTTTCTCTGCCGCGCCCTAACCGACACCGGCCGTTCAACTTCCGGCAGATCCCCCAGGCCGCAAGTCGAACAAAGTCAATGCCACCGGCAGCGGCGCCGCAGTCTCCGCCCCTTGCAGGCCATTCCCGCAGGGCATTCAATCGCCGCATGCCGGCTCGAGCGACTCCGGCATACGTCGAGCGTCTCCCGGACACTTTGGGAGCGGGAGGCGAAGGGGTCGGCGAACGCTCGACGAGCGTGTGGCCGCCGCGGCTACAGCGAGAAGACTTTTGCCGCCCCCGAAGCCGGCGATACACCGCAGTCGAATGCGCTCGAGCCAAAAGCCTGCCGGCAACCCATCACACGGAGGACAAACACGCATGGTCGCGACCCGCCACACCCTTCTCTTCACCGCTGCCCTGCTGGCCGTGAGTTCCCCCATCGGCATCGAGGCCGCAACGCCCGTGCCGCTCGCCCCATCCCGCGCCGCTGCCGTGCAGCGGATCGACGACTACGCCGCCGCGAGCGACGCCGCCCGCCAGGCGGGGGCGATGCTGCTGGTCTCCATCGAGCCGCAGGCGGCCGCTGCCCACGACCCTGCCGGCAGCCACCTCGAGCGTGCCGCCGTGCAGCAGCGGTTCGCCGCGAGCGGCACGCCGTGGGTCTTCTGCCGGCTGGGACTCCACGACGGCGGCGCGGCGCTCGTCGCCGATCCCGGCCTCGGCGCGATGCGGCGCGGCGCCGGCATCTTCGTCGTGGATCATGCCCACCCGGAGTATGCCGGCCGTGTCGTCTCGATCCTGCCGCGGACGCCGGGCAAGTACTACCGCTTCGAGCCGGCGCACATCGACCAGCTCCCCGGCCTGCCCACCGCCTCGCTCACACAACGGTCGCTGATCCTCGCCGTGCGGATCCACCCGGAGAGCCCGCGCAGCACCGAGGGCACCTGCGATCCCGTGCTCTGCAGCGAGGCCGCCGCCCACTCGGAACACCAGGCCCGCCTCCGTCGCCAGGGCCACCACGGCTGGGACGCACGATCGCGGCGCATCGCCGGCGGCATGGGAGCGGGCTCCGCGGCCGAGGTCTGTGCGGAGAGTTGGCCCGATCAGGATCTGCTCGACTCGTGCGTCGACTGCGTGGCCAGCTGGCGGCAATCGTCCGGCCACTGGAACGCCGTCCACAGCCCGCAGGCCGCCTACGGCTACGACATCCGCCGCGGCTCCAACGGCATCTGGTACGCCACCGGCATCTTCCGCCGCTGATGCGGCCCGGCCGAGCCGCTTGCAGGGACACTCGCACACCTCTCCCAACAAGCCCCCAGCGGAAGCTGGGGGACTCCGGGCGGCATACCTTCCCGGCTGCCGTGCAATACGGCTTCGAACCGGAGCCTTGCCTGGCGTCATGCGGCATCGACGGCGGGTTGGTATTCGTGCCCGGTGTCCCCGGGTTTCCACCCGGGGCTTTTTGGCAGCGCGTGGCACGCGACCGCGGCCGGGCCGTGCGCCACCGTGGTTTCAATCACACGTCGCCGGCGGCCACGGCGGGGAGCACGAAGATCTTGCCGTCGCCCATGCGGCCCGTGCGGGCGGCGGCGACGATCCGCTCCACAACCTCGTCGACACGCGCGTCATCCACCCAGAGCTGAATCTCGACCTTGGGAAGGAAGGCGAGCGAGTACTCGCTGTCGCCGTACTGGTCGAGGTAGCTCTTCTGCCGGCCGTAGCCCTTGACCTCACGGACCGTGCAGGCCTCCAGCGGCGCGAGCTTCAGCGCCTCGAGCACCCGCTCCGCGAGAAACGGCTTCACGACGGCGAGGATTTCCTTCATGGCATCACAGCCCCGCAGTCTGCCGTCCCACATCGTCCGCTGCGGCCGCCAGGCTCGCCGGGAGATGCCCGCCTCTGCAGGTCCTGGCAACGCCAGCGTTGCCAGGACCGCGTTGCCCGAGGGATCCATGGATGGTCCCTCGGACAACTGGAGTCAGCTAAAGAAGTTCTCGCCAAACAGGTTCATGGGCGGGCAGGTGGTGACGGTGATGTCGCCCTCGACCCGCGTCTGGCAGGCCAGCCGCATGGTCTGCTCGTTGCCGATGTAGGCCAGCGACACGGCCAACCGCGCCGACTCCATGATCCCCTTGGGGCTGGTGTTCTCCATCCCCTTGGTGACCAGCACGCGGCAGGCGCCGCACTGGCCGAAGCCGTGGCAGTTCACCACCTTGTGGACGCCCGGATAGAGCTGGACGCCGGCCCGGAGGGCCTCCTTCCGCAGGTTGGCCCCGTTGGGGACCTGGATTTCCTTCTTCTCGTTGGCGAACGTGATCGTGGGCATCGGATTCTCTCGACGGCGGGGGGCGGTTCGTCCGATACTGTAGCCAGCGCGGCAGCACCCTTCCAGCCGACCGGACGGCGAGCCATGGCGGAACTGACGAAATACCAGCGGTCGATCGTCAAGAACTACTACGAGAATCTCGACACGGCCCTGCTGCAGCGGCTCGGGGAACAGGTGACCGACCTGTACCTCGCCGAGGGAAAGAAGCGGGACAAGCTCTGGACGAGCGTGACGGGATCACTGGCCAAGCTCGGCGTGCCCGCGGCGCGGATCGACCACGTGCGAAAGTCCGACGACGCCCGGAAACTGGCCCAGCTTCTCCAGGAACTCCTGGCGAAGGATTGACCGCGCCGCGGCCGTGCCCCATGCTGTGACGCCCCGTCCCAGCAGGCACCGCGGCGATGAGCGCATCTTTCCCGACCCCGACCAGCGATCGAGCCGCCCTGTTCGAGGCGGTCCGCTGGCGGAAGTTCCCCGTCCTCGACGACGGGTTCGTGGCCCTGGTCGATTGCATGGGCGACGACGGCTCGGTCGTGCAGGCGGCGCGGGTCAGTTACGGCGAGGGCACGCGAAAGGTCAGCGACGACCGCCAGCTGATCCGCTACCTGATGCGACATGCCCACACCACGCCGTTCGAAATGGCAGAACTGAAGTTCGTCGTCCGCGTGCCGATGGACTGTTGGCGGCAGTGGATCCGCCACCGCACCGCGAGCGTGAACGAGTATTCGACCCGCTACTCGCTGGCAATCGACTCGATGCAGGCCACTGCCGACGACGAGTGGCGGACCCAGGCGGCCAGCAATCGCCAAGGCTCCGCCGGCCTCGTGGCCGCCGCCGATGGCCAGCGGCTCACGGAGGCGGAACGTGATCTGCAAGGCCTCGCCCGCAAGGTCTACGAGGAGCGGCTTGCGGCGGGCATCGCCCGCGAGCAAGCCCGCAAGGACCTGCCGCTCTCCACCTACACCGAAGCCTACTGGAAGATCGACCTCCACAACCTCCTCCACTTTCTCGCCCTGCGGATGGACTCCCACGCCCAGTTGGAGATCCGCCGTTATGCCGAGACCATAGGCCGCGAGATCGTGGCCCCGCTGTTTCCGCTCGTCTGGGAGGCGTTTCTCGACTACCGGGTCGAGGCCATGCGGCTCACGCGGCTCGACCGCGAGGTGATCGGCCGGCTCGTGGCCGCCGCCGGCAGCCGCATGCCCGCCGCCCACGCCGACTTCCTCGCCGCCCAAGACCCGTCCTGGAAGAGCCTCGAGCGGAGCCGCGAGCGGGACGAATGCCTGCAGAAACTGGTGGCCCTCGGCCTCGTACAGCCACCGTCTCCCTGACACCTCGAAGGAGTTTCATCATGCCGCCCACCGCCGCGGAAGAGGTCCTGGACCTCAACCGCAAGCTGCTCGCCACGATCGCCGCCGGCGACTGGCCCGCCTACCGCGAACTCGTGGCTCCGGACATCACCTGCTTCGAGCCCGAGGCCAAGGGGCACCTGGTCGAGGGTCTGCCGTTCCACGAGTTCTACTTCAAGCTCGCCGGCGACGCGGCGAAGCCCGCCCCCCGGGCGACGACGACGATCGCCACGCCCGTCGTGAAGATGCTCGCCGACGACGTCGCCCTCGTGGCCTACGTGCGACTCGTGCAGAAGCTCGACGCGGCCGGCAGTCCCATCACCGTTGCCAGCGAGGAGACCCGGATCTGGAAGCGGTTCGCCGGTGGCTGGAAGCACGTGCACTTCCATCGCAGTTTGCCGTCTTGAGCGCAAAACGGACCATCCTGGCTCCGTTTTGCTCGGCGAGCCGCCGCTCGCTCTCGAGGGCGTCGCTTCCGGCGACGCAGCCTTGCGTGCTTCAACCCGCTACCACCATCAGCGTACGGACCATCCTGGCTCCGTTTTGCTCGGCGAGCCGCCGCTCGCTCTCGAGGGCGTCGCTTCCGGCGACGCAGCCTTGCGTGCTTCAACCCGCTACCACCATCAGCGTACGGACCATCCTGGCTCCGTTTTGCTCGGCGAGCCGCCGCTCGCTCTCGAGGGCGTCGCTTCCGGCGACGCAGCCTTGCATACGATACAGATGCCCCTGCTCGGAATCCCGACCCCGAGTTCTGATGGTGCGAGTTCTCCAGTCTTACTCTCGGCTTGACGCGCGCGAACGCCACAAAAAGCCCCCGGCGGGAGCCGGGGGACTCCGGGTGACCGTCCACGAGGCGGACCGACACAATAGCATGGCGTGATTCGCTTGGTGCCTCTTTCCACTTCCTGATAGGAGATCGATCATGGCTCCGCTGTCGCTGATCCCGAAAGTCGCCCTGCTCACGCTGGCCGTCCTGTGCGTCGGCCTGGCGTTCTTCCAAGCCGCATCGCCGGCCGATGCCGCCGAACAGGGAACCGGCCCGCGCCGCCTGCGGCACGTCGTGCTCTTCAAGTTCAAGGATTCGTCGACGCCCGACGACGTGGCCCGGATCGTCGCCGGCTTCGGCGGCCTGCCGGGCAAGATCAAGGAGATCGCGGGCTTCGAGTGGGGCACCGACGTCTCACCGGAGGGCAAGGCGCAGGGCTTCACCCACTGCTTCCTGTTGACCTTCGCCAGCGCGGCCGATCGCGACGCCTACCTGCCGCACCCGGCCCACAAGGAGTTCGTGGCCCTCGTGGGCCCGCACGTCGACAAGGTGTGTGTCGTGGACTATTGGACGCAAGACTGAACTGCCAGTCGGGCACGATGCCGGCGCTCGAACCCCGCATGGCATGGCACACGGGAAGGCATGCCACCCGGTGTCCCCCGGCTCCCGCCGGGGGCTTTTTGTGTCGATCACGCGACAAGAAGCCCCGGGCGGAAGCCCGGGGACTCCGGCCACGAAAACCACCCCGCCATCCATGCCGCATGACCGCACGCGGTTCCCCGATTCGAACCCCGCATGGCATGGCACACGGGAAGGCATGCCACCCGGTGTCCCCCGGCTCCCGCCGGGGGCTTTTTGTGTCGATCACGCGACAAGAAGCCCCGGGTTGAAGCCCGGGGACTCCGGCCACGAAAACCACCCCGCCCCCAATCCCGGAACGGCGACCGGATCCACCTACGGAGCGTCGCGGCGGAGGATCTCGACTTCTTCACCCGGCTCGTGCACACGGCCGTCGGCGGGAAGCGCGACGAGGCCCGCGGCGCCGGCGAGACCGAGCAGGTCGGAGGATCCGGTCCATGGCTGCGGCGTGGCCACCAGGCCCTGCGGCCCGTACGCCATGCGACAAGGCAGATAGACGGGCCGGTCGGCCGCGGCCTTCGCCGCCGCGCCCAGCTCGGCCCGCTCCCGCGGCAGGTGCCAGCGGTCACGCCCCGCGGCGGCGAGGATCATGATCGCCGGCCGCACGAAGAGCTCAAAGCAGACGAGGCTGCTCGCCGGATTGCCGGGCAGGCCGAAGACGAGCGTCGGGGGTCCACCGTCTGACCGCGGGCGCACGCCGAACCACACCGGCTTGCCGGGCTTGAGCCGCACCTTGTGAAACACCTGCTCGACGCCGCAGCGGGCGAAGATGGCGGGCACGAGGTCGAGGTCTCCGGCCGACACGCCGCCCGAGAGCACGAGCACGTCGGCGGCGAGGCCCTGCGCCACCAGCGCCCGGATCGCCTCCGGCTTGTCGCCCGCCAGCCCGAGCGGAATCGGCTCGGCGCCCAGCAGCGACACGGCGGCGGTGAGCATCGGGCCGTTGGAGTTGCGGGTCTGGCCGAACGCGGGCACGGCATCGCAGGCGACGAGCTCGCTGCCCGTCGAGACGATCGCCACCCGCACCCGGGGCTCGGCGACGACATGCGTGGCCCCGGCCTCGGCGGCGAGGCCGACCTCGGCGGCACCGAGCGCCGTTCCGGCGGCGAGCACCTCGCGACCGCGGGCGAACGCCGCCGCCTGCCGCGCCACGTGCTGCCCCGGCCGAAACTTCGGCTCCGCCAGCCGCACCCGGCCGCCAGCATGCACGCCGGCCGTGCCGTCCACCGCCCGCTCCACCGGCACGACGGCGTCGGCACCGGCGGGAATCGGCGCCCCGGTCATGATCCGGGCACAGGTGCCGGGCCGGATCTCGAGGCCCGTCACGTCACCGGCCGCGAGGTCCACGGCGACGTCGAGCTCCACGATCTCGCCCGGAACCGCGAAATCGGCCGACCGCACCGCGAAGCCGTCCATCATCGCGCGATCCCACGGCGGCGAGTCGCAGTCGGCGACGACGCCGGCGGCGAGGCGGCGGCCGACGGCATCCATGAGCCGCTGCCGCCGCGGTGGCAGCGGCTGCGCCGTGCGTTCCACCAGCGCGATCGCTTCGGCGAGGTCGATCATCCGGCAACGGGGGCGACGGCGAGGAACGCCCGCAACAGGTCGTAACCCGCGGGCGTGAGAAAACTCTCGGGGTGGAACTGCACGCCGTAGACGGGCAGCGTCTTGTGGCGGATGGCCATGATCTCACGCGAGCCGTCGGGGGCGGTGGACCAGGCATCGACCTCGAAGTCGCGCGGCAGGGTCGGCGGGTCGATCACGAGGCTGTGGTACCGGGTGGCCTCGATCGGGCTCTCCAGGCCGGCGAACAGCCCCTGCCCGGCGTGCTCGATCCGATCGACCTTGCCGTGCATCAGCTGCTTCGCCCGCACGATCGTGCCGCCGAACACCTGGCCGATCGACTGGTGCCCGAGGCACACGCCCAGCATCGGCATCCGTCCCGCGAACCGCCGGACCACGTCGCAGGAGATGCCGGCTTCGTCGGGCGTGCACGGCCCCGGCGAGATCACGAGGTGCGTCGGCGCCTTGGCGGCGATTTCGGCGCCGGTGATGCGATCGTTGCGGTGCACCTCGACGGGCAGGTCAGGCGCGATCTCCCCGAACCGCTGCACGAGGTTCCAGGTGAAGGAGTCGTAGTTGTCGATGAGGAGGAGCATGCGTGTGTTCGAACGATGGCGGGCGGAATCGGCGCACCCTCGACGAGCGGGAGGCAGCCGCGGCTGCGCGTGCCATTCCGACCGACCGTGGCTACTCCAGGAGCGTGCCCGGGTGCCCCTCGCGGTCCACCAGCGGCATGACGTTGGGCTTGTAGATCGTGTTGTATGCCGCGGCGAGCCGGTGGGCCTCGAGGGCCGCCTCGTCGGCCCAGTGCTCGATGAGCGTGAACCGGCGCGGCTCGGCCGAGGAATGGTAGACGTCGAACCGCAGGCAGCCGGGCTCGGTGCGGCTCGAACGCATGGCCGCGGCGAGATGCTCGCGGATCCGGGGAACGTCGGCCGCGTCCTTGGCGGTGAGGAGGATCGTGAGGCAGATCATGGCGTGGCTCCGAAAATTGGCGACGGGAGCGAATGTTCGCGGTGTGAGCGTCTCCATTATGGCGGCGTGGGGAGAAAAATCGCTCCCGTCCCCGATTTTCCCGCGGCCGCCGTGCGGCGGGCGAGAATCCGCAGGTAGGGCGGGAGGAACTCGGCCCGGTGGGCGAACGATCCGGCCGTCGCCCCCGGCTGCCGGTGATCGGGCTCGCAAAAGTCCTCGATCGCGAAGCCGGCGCCGCAGATCCCGCCGAGCAGGGCGGAGAGCGAATGGACGAACTCCTGGGTGCCCGCCTCCCGCAGCCGCGAGGGGGGCTCCGCAGGCAGCGGCGCGGTGCGGCCGAGCGGATGGATCAGTTCATAGCGGCCGGCAGCCCCTGGCGCGAGGCCGGCCTGCAGGCTCGTCGGCGCCTTATGCTGACTGACGTACAGCCCGCCGGGCCGCGTCACCCGGGCCACCTCGCGAAACACGCGGCCCACATCGGGCAGATAGCAGGTGCTCACCGGGTGGATGACGAGGTCGAAGCGTCCCGCGGCCAGCATCCCGAGATCGTCCATCGAGCCCTGGACGATCTCCAGGTCGATCTTCCGCTCGCGGGCGACCTGCCGGTCGAGGGCGAGCATCGCCGGCGAGAGATCGACGACGGTCACGCGGGCGCCGGCGGCCGCATAGAGCGGCCCGTGCTTGCCGCCGCCCGCCGCGAGGCAGAGCACCTCGAGGCCGTCGAGCCGCTCAGGGAGCCACGGGCGTCCGGCTGCGCCTCCGCCGAGCCAGCCACGGGGATCAGTGAACGCCGCATCGACCGCAGGACGTGCGAGGGCGGCGCCCGCCTCCGCCAGCCGGTCCCAGGCCCGGGTGTTGTGCTCGCGGGCCGCGGCCCGCAGCCCGGCAGCTTCGTCAGCCGGCATGGCCCCGCCTCCGCCACCGCCCCGCGGCCGCCGTGCCGCCGACGAGCGCCGCGACCGCAAGAAGCGTTACCGTCGCCGGCTCCGGCACGGCCGAGATGGTGAGGTCGTCCATGGCGAAGTAGGCGGGAGTAAGCAGACCTTGAGCATTCTTATCCGAGCCGTCGAACGAGAACTCGATCCGGTCGACGGTGCCGAGGGAAGCGAGGTCGAACCACGCCCAAGTGGCAAGGATGCCCGGCGGCGACGCGCCCCGCAGGTCGGCGAGATAGAAGGTGGTCGAGCCCGTCGTCGTCGCTCCCAGCTTTCCGGTGGCCGTGGTCGCGAACCAGCCCGTGCCGGACGCGAGCGGCGCGGTGAAGCCATACTGGTCGCCGTTGAGCATCGTGAGGGCCGCGTAGGTGGTGTTGGCGATGCGGAACCCTGCGACTCTGGTCGGCACTGGAAGCGTTACGGTGGCTTCGTCGTAGGCGACTGCGTAGGTGCTCAACTGGTCGCCCCCGCCCGGATAGGAGGCGTACTGATTGATGAAGGCCGGGTTGGTGGTGTTGACCACGTTCGAGTAGGCGAACCCATTCCAATATTCGTAGTTGAAGTCGCCGTAGGAATCGATGCCGAAGGTGTTGGCAAACGACACGCTCCCGGACGACCAGGGCGTGCTCACCGACTGGCCCGGCGTGAGCGTGCCCGGATTGCCGTTGAAGTATCCCGATCCGGGAACCGTGAGATCCTGGAAATTGACAACCACGTCGGCCCGGGCCGCAACGGCCGCGATACAGGACGCAAGGACCAAAAAGCGGAACGCAAAACGCATAACTGAGTCTCCAGCAAGCGAACGGAAGTGCCGCTACCCACGCCGGGCGGAACGCCGGGCGCGACCCATGACCAAAGGCGCGGCAAGGCCGAGCCGACGGATCAGTTGCGGGGAGCGGCACCTCCGGGCCCACGAATTGTCGATGCGGCCATCAGTACGCCCCTCCGGCGTTGGCCTCGCCCCCGGCGCGTGTGCAACAGGCCGCCAGTACCCGTGGATCGATGGCATCTCCCAGCAGTCGCACGGCCCCGTCGCCGAACAGCGCGTGGGCCCCGCCCGGATGGCGGCTGCGGAGCTCGTCCTCCCAGGTCGGCCAGTTGACGGCGTAGGCCTGGTCGAAAAGGTTGCGGCCGTTGATCCACTGGCCATCGGGCCAGCCGCCGCCGGCACACTCCCCGACGAACGCCGTTTTCGAAAGCCCGTCGGCGATCTCGCGCTCTGCGAAGCCGCGATCGTGAACGAGGCCGCCCTTCTCGGGGTTGTTCGGCGAGAGGATCCGTTCGCCCGTGATGCCGCCGTAATCGCAGCCCCCCAGGCCCCCGACGACGGTCGGCCGGCCGGATGAAGGGCAGCGGTACACGGCCAGGGGCGTCGCCGCGGCGGATGCGTTGGCGGGGTGGTCGAATGCTTTCGTGAAATCGATCCGCTCGGCCAGCGGCTGTTCCTCGAGCCACGGGAGGATCGCCGCGCTCCAGGCCAGGCAGCGGGCCGTGCCCGACTTGCCTGCCGCCCGCCACTCCAGGCAGCCGATCGGAAACCGCCGCCGCACGAGCAAGTGGCCGTGCAACGCGCAGCCGACGTTTCGCAGGTTGTTGAGGCAAGCCGTCCGCCGGCCGGCCTCGCGGACCGACTGCACGGCGGGCAACAGCAGGGCCACGAGCGCGGCCAACACCGCCGCCACGACGAGCAGCTCGACGAGCGTCATGCCGCGGCGGGGGCGGAACGGAAACGAATCCATGCGATGCCACACTGCACGCGCACGCTTCCACCAGGGCACACGCATGCGAGCGCACACGCGACCGGCGGCGGAGCGGGAGCCTGCAGCAGCGGATCCTGTGAATGACTGACGACCGGCCGCTTGCACGGCCGTGCCCGCCATCCCGCCCTCGCGGTCCGGCAGACTCCTGACGTCTGGTAGGTCTTCTGACTTCCAGGCTCGGCCGACTGCATGCCTTCTCGCGGCAGGCCCCGGGGGACGCACCGCAATGGCTCGAAACAGTCGGCCTCACACGCCTGGTCACAGCGGCGGGGCCGTCCCGGATTCGCACCGGAGTTCCCTGTTTGCCGGGCGGAAACCACCGTTTCCATCCGGCCACCAGAGTCATTGGCAAAGTCTACCGGTCGCGGGAGGAGTGTCAATCAAGCTGGTCTCGGCCAGGTCACCGGCAAGGTTTGCCTTTTTGCGCTTGGACCGTGGCAAACCTTGCGGGTCGCGCGTGACTGTGCCGTGAAGGTTTGACGGTCGTGCGCGGCTGCGCCGCACGGTTCATCAAGACGGCATTGACGGCAGTCTCGACGCAATGCGCAGCCGCAAATGCCTGCTCGAAAAATACTTGGGACTCGCTCAAGCCGCTTTCACCGGGGCGCCGATAGCCCCCATGTCCCCCGGGGCATCACTGTGCCCGTCGGGCAACCAGGGGGCGGCAGCAACCTGCGATCCCTCGAGTCACGGAATGGCTCGACAGGCCTGCCGCGGAGAGTTCGTGGATCACAACCTCGGGGTGACAGCGTCGCAAGCGGGACGACCACACCGGTGATCCACAAGCAAAGGAGATGTGGCTCGATGAAGCGTATGATGTTTCTCGGTGCACTGATTCTCGGTGTCACTGTTTGTACCCAGTCCTTCGGTTTCGAGCTCCTTGACCGGATGCTCGGCGGCAAGGGCTGCACCTCGTGCTGTGAGCCCGGCTGCGATGCCGGCAACGGCTGTGCGGAGCCCGCCTGCGGAGCCGGCAACGGCTGTGCGGAGCCGGCCTGCGGTGCCGGTGCTGGCTGTGCGGAGCCGGCCTGCGGTGCGGATTCGTGCTGCGGCATGCGGAAGTTTAAGAAGCATGACCTTTTCGGCGGGCTGAAGGGCCTGTTCGAGAAGTGCAAGCGGAAGCATCGTGGATGCTGCGACAGCTGCTGCGAGCCCGCCTGCGGTGCTGGCAACGGCTGTGCGGAGCCGGCCTGCGGTGCTGGTAACGGCTGTGCGGAGCCCGCCTGCGGAGCCGGCAACGGCTGTGCGGAGCCGGCCTGCAACGCCGCTGCTGGCTGCAGCGAGCCGAGCTGCGGTGCGGCTGCCGGTTGCTGCGGCACCCGGAAGTGTGCGACCCCGATCCGTGACCTCCTCCGCGCCATCCATGCCGCGAAGAAGGCCTGCCACGCTCGGAAGAGCTGCTGCGGTGAGCCCGACTGCTCGGCCGGCAACGGCTGCTGCGAGCCGGCCTGCGGTGCTGGCAACGGCTGCGTGGAGTCGGCGGCTGCCCCGACCCCCGATGCCTCCGCGTCGACGACGCAGAGCAAGGTGGTCGCGGTGAGCCGGACGGTCGCCGCCAAGTGATTCGAGGGTAGATAGGTCGAACGGAGATCTGTTGCCCGACTTCGGCCAGTGAGCTCCGCCCGGGGGGAAACCCCCGGGCGGAGTTTTTCTGTCTATACGGCTGCACGGCCATCCATGGCCCGTGCAGCCTTGGCAGGTCGGAGGCACAGCACGGTGTGCCTCGACCTGCGATGGCTCGCCCTCCAGGCGAGACTCGCGTCAGCCGAAGCAGGCCCGAAGGGATGCGCCGGCGCGATAGACAGCCCATCCATGGCCCGTGCAGCCTTGGCAGGTCGGAGGCACAGCACGGTGTGCCTCGACCTGCGATGGCTCGCCCTCCAGGCGAGACTCGCGTCAGCCGAAGCAGGCCCGAAGGGATGCGCCGGCGCGA
>Ga0315906_10001657_pt1 | contig 32663 bp, 30 predicted proteins | sample LakEriMetagenome_4_FD_203526 | JGI IMG/M metagenome (GOLD analysis project Ga0315906, IMG submission 203526) | Freshwater fungal communities from buoy surface, Lake Erie, Ohio, United States - Buoy 2 MA122 | ecosystem: Environmental > Aquatic > Freshwater > Lake > Lake biofilm | place: USA... | reverse complement strand
TCGTGTAGTCCATCGCGCCGTACTTGCGGAGCGTGTCGATGGCCACGGCCACCGACGAGTCCTTCTGGCCGACGGCGACGTAGAAGCACTTCACGCCGCTGTTCTTCTGGTTGATGATCGCGTCGATACCGATCGCGGTCTTGCCGGTCTTGCGGTCGCCGATGATCAGCTCGCGCTGGCCGCGGCCGATCGGCGTCATCGCATCGACGGCCTTGATGCCCGTTTGCATCGGCTCCCGCACCGGCGACCGTTCGGCCACGCCGGGGGCGAGCGTCTCCACCGGCCGCCGCAGGTCGGTCACCACCGGCCCCTTGCCGTCGAGCGGATTGCCGAGCGGATCCAGCACGCGGCCGATCACCGCGTCGCCCACCGGCACCGACAGCAGCCGGCCGGTGCTCTTCACCTCGTCGCCTTCGGTCACTTTCAGGTAGTCGCCGAGGATGATCACGCCGACGGAGTTCTCCTCGAGGTTGAAGGCCAGGCCGATGATGCCCCCCGGGAACTCGACCATCTCGCCGGCCATCACGCCGGACAGGCCCCAGACGCGGGCGATGCCGTCGCCCACTTCGAGCACGCGGCCGACCTCGCGGACGTCGATGCCCGACTTGTAGCGGGAGATTTCCTCGCGGAGAACGGATGCGATTTCGTCGGTCAGTTGGGCCATGAGTACTCCCCGGTTTGGATGGCGTGGATGTTTCTTTGGTTGAGACGGCCGCCGATGCGGGCCAGGCCCGTGGCGACCGACTGGTCGTAGATGGTGTCGCCGACGCGGACGACGAGGCCGCCGATGATCGCCGGATCGACGACGAAGGACGGCACGAGCGCGGCCGTGAGGGCCTTCTCCGTCTCGGCGACGATTCGGGCCTGCTCCGCGGCATCGAGCGGCACGGCGGTGGTGAACGTGGCCTGCCGCTTGCCGTCGCGTTCGTCGGCCAGCCGCTCGGCGGCCGCGACGACGGCCTCCAGCATGCCGAGCCGGCCATGGCGGGCCAGCACGTGCAGCGCGTTGGTCGTCGTGGCCTGCATCCGGCCGCCGGCGATCCGCTCGATGATCCGGCCCTTATCCTCTGCCGAGACCTTCGGAGACGAGAACACAACGGCGGCCTCGGGCACCTTTGGCAGCACGTCGCGGGCGAGCACGGCGAGTTCGGCGAGCACCTCCCGCCGGCAGCCCGCGGCATCGGCGGCCTCGACGATCGCCTGCGCATAGACCTTGGCCACCCGGTCTGCGGCGATGTCCACGTGGAAGGAATCGGCGGCGTTGCTGGTTGTTGGCATGAGGATAGAGGGCGTTCGTGGCGCGGGTCAGTTCACGCTGGGCCGGCTGGACAGGCTCGCGACCGACTCGCGAACGAGCCGGGCCTGGTCGTCGGCCCCCAGCTTGTCACGAAGGAACTTGCCGGCGACCTCGACGGCGAGGTGCCCGGCCTTTTCCGCGATCTGCGCCAGGGCGTCGTTCTTGGCGAGTTGAATCTCGTGCTTGGCGCGGGTGCGCTCATCCTCCGAGGCCTTGCGGGCCTCGGCGACGATCGCCTGCTTGGTGGCCTCCGCGTCACGGCGGGCCTCCTCGAGCATGCCGCGGACCTCTTCGGAGGCCTCGGCAAGCCGCCGCTCGTAGGAGGCGAGCATCCGCTTGGCTTCCGCGTTGGCCGCCTGCGTCTCGGCGATCTGCCGGGCGATCCCTTCCTCACGATTCTCCAGCCCCTGCATGATCGGCTTCCAGGCGAACTTCGTCAGCAGGGCCAGCAGCGTCAGGAACACGACGAACGACCAAATCGCCAGGTCCTTCTGGAACCACGCCGGGCTCTCGAAGTCCTTCTGGGAGACGCCCGCCGGGGCGCGGTTGCCGATTTCAGGCGCGTGGCCGTGGCCATGGTCCTCGCTGGCCCGGGCGACCGCGGCGGGCAGGAGGATCTCCGGCAGCGGCGCGCCGCCGCAGGCGAGCGCTGCAAGCATGAGGCAGGTGGTGCGGAGCGTGGTTTGACGGGTCACGGCGAAACTCCGAAACGTTCGGCTGGTAAGGAAGACTGATTGCGGGCGGAAGACAGGACCGCGTCCCGGGCCCGGAGGCCTGGGAGCGACTGGCCGACGGGACGGGATGGGCATGCAAACCGCCCACCCCGTCCGTCGGACGAACGGGCAGCGTGGCGGGGGTGGTTCACTCCCCGCCGCACCGCCGCGGAGATCAGGCCTTCTGCGAGCAGATGAACAACGCGTAGAAGGTGAAGCCTTCGATGAGCGCCGCCGCGATGATCATCGCCGTCTGGATGCTGCCGGCGACCTCGGGCTGCCGCGACATGCCTTCATAGGCGGCCGAGGCGAGTTTGCTGATGCCGTAGGCGGCGCCGATGACCACCAGGCCGACGCTGAACGCCGAGGTGAGGTCGATGAGCGAGCGACCCGCGGCGGCTTCCTGGGCGCTGGCCATGTCGGCACAGAGGAAAGCCACGGCCAGGGCGGCGACGGTGGTGAGCATGCGGGTCGAGAACAGCGAACGGATCATCAATCAAGCTCCTTGAAAAGAGGGACCGGACGAGTGTCCGGATACGGGTGAAATGAGAACGAACAGGTTGAGCGTGCGGGTATGGAAAGGGTGCCGGCTGGCGGCCACGAAGACCATGTTCTAGGGATTTTGCGGCGTCTGTGTAGGGCGGAATCTCCGCGGCGTTGTTTTCGGTGTCGCGGGGTCAGTGCTGGTGAACGGCGGCGCCGATGAACAGGGCCGAGAGGAACGTGAAGATGTAAGCCTGTAAAAACGCCACGAACAACTCGAGCACGCTGAACAGCGTGCAGCTGACGACGCTGATCCCCGTGACCGTGGCCCACAGCCCCATCGAGTAGGTCGCGGCCGCCGAGATCAGCCCCATGATGCCCAGCAGCACGAGGTGGCCGGCCACCATGTTGGCCAGCAGTCGCACGGCGAGAATGCCGTGCTTGATCAGCAGTCCGGCCATCTCGATGAGGAAGATCAGCGGCTTGAGGATGATCGCCAGCGGCAGCGGCAGGTCCATCGACGGCACCTGGTTGCCAAAGAAGCCCAGGAAGCCGAACTTCCGCATGCCGGCCACCACGACCGTCAGCAGCGTCACGCCCGCCAGCGACAATGTGACGGCGAAGGCCGCCGTCGGCGACCCGGCCCAGGGCACCATGCCCAGCAGGTTGCAGCCGAGGACGAAGAAGAAGAGCGTCAGCAGCAGCGGCACGAAGCGGTCGCCATCGTGCTTCTCCAGCACGGCGTGGGCCGGAGTCCCGTGCCCGTGGCCTGCGTCGTGGCCATGGGCGTCGTCATGGTCATGGTGGTCATGGTGGTCATGGTGGTCATGGCTGTCGATCGCCGGCCGGGCGATCTGGTCGCGGACGAAGAGGATCATGGCTTCGAGGAGATTCGCCAGCCGCCCCTTGGCGGGCTCTCCGGTCCGCAGTTTCGCGGCCAGCCGGGAGAACAGCAGCAGGAGGAACGCCGCCAGGACCACCTCCAAGATCATGTACTTCGAGATCCCGAAGCCCGACTTCACCGCATACAGGCTTTCGAGTTCGGCGAACGGCTGGGGAATGAGGATTTTGCCGTCCAACGCCTCCCTGAAGACGGCGACGTCCGTCACCTCCGGATGGCCGTCGCGAAGAAACTTCGGCACGTCGTCGAGCGTTTGCCAGCCATGCCGCCACATCGCCTTCGGGACTTCGAAGAAGTAGCAGTCCTTGAGGTGGTAGATCGGATTGTGGTCGGACATCGAGTCGCGAATCCTGCAACGAAGGACGGGGCCGCGGACAGTGCGACCCCGCGGGGACGCAGAGTGTGCGTGACGAGACCGCCAGCCGTCAATTCGTGGAACTGGCGCCGCCGTTCCGGCGGCCTGGAGTGTCCATGATGTGCAGGAAAATATCCGTGGCAAGCAGGACCAGATAAAAAACGAGCATCCACTCCCCCGCCCCGTCCGCCCGCAGGCTGCCGCCTGCCGTTTGGAGCCACCCGAGGGCCACGAGAAGCGGGAAAATCCGCAGGCCGACAGCCCCGATGCCCAGGCCGACCGCGCGGGCCGGATTCGCCGGGGCGACCCGGCCGGCCAGCCATCCCCCCAGGCTCGTCACCAGGCAGATTCCGGCCGCGAATCCGATCGCCCGGCGGCGCCCGGGGCCGTCGTCACCGATCGCCATCGCGACGGCCACGGCCGTGGCAAGCACGGCGACGAGAATCGCCACCCCCGCCCAGGTCCAGGATCGACGGTGTCGCGGTGGTCTCACGATGGCCGCCGCCTTCCAAATTGGACCAGCCAGCCGAGGCCCGCCGCGAATCCGACCGCCAGACCGGAGATGCCGAGGAAGGTCGTGCCGAACCGACCGTCGAGCCAGGTGCCGGCCACCGCCGGCAGGAACATCACCAGCCCTACGGCCATGATCCGGGCCGCCCAGACCATGGCGTCGCCGATCGGGGATCGCTGCGATGTGCGGACCATGCCGATAGGATACACCGCCATCCAGCGAGACCGATCATGTCCAGACGCAAGCACCGCCGCCGCCGTCCCCGCCCGCGCGACCTGGCGGCGTCGATCGCCTCGGCGGCGCGGCACGAGGGACGTCCGACCGTGCTGCGGCTGGTCGGCTGTGACGGCCAGACGACCCAGGAGGCCATCATCGGCCGGGCCGAGGAGCTCGTCGAAGCCCGCCGTCGTTGGCCCGTGATCTGGGTGGACGTGGAGGGCTTCGAGGATCTGGCGACGATCCGCGCGATCGGCGAGGTGTTCGAAATCGGCGAGTTCGCGCTCGAGGATGCCGTGACGCCCGACGAGCGGCCGAAGGTCGAGGTCTTCGGTCACCAGGTGCTGATCGCCGCCCGGACGGCCCGCGACGACGGCGAGGCCATCGTCACCGACCCGGTCGCCATCTTCCTCGGTGACCGGTATCTGCTCACGTTCCGCGAGCACGGCGTGGGCGATGCCTTCGACGGGGTGCGGCATCGGATCAGGCACGGCCGCACACGGCTCGGCCAGCTCGGCGCCGACCATCTCTGCGGCCTCCTGCTCGACGCCGTCGTGGACGGCTATTTTCCGGTCCTGGAGCGATTCGGCGACCGGCTCGAGGCCCTCGAGGAGGAGGCGATCGAGCGGCCTTCGCGGGAGGCGCTGACGCGGATCCACGACGTTCGCAACGACCTCATGACGCTCCGCCGGGCCCTCTGGCCGACCCGCGACGTGCTGCACGCCCTGGGACGCGAGGCCACGGCCTTCGTGGGCGACCACGCCCGGCAGCACTTCCGCGACTCTTACGACCACACGATGGAGCTGCTCGACCTCCTCGAAAGCTACCGCGAGATCGGCAGCGACCTGCGGGATATCTACCTGGCGAGCCTCAACAACCGCATGAACGACGTGATGAAGGTGCTGACTGTGATCGCCACCGTATTCATGCCGCTGACGTTCATCACCGGCTACTACGGCATGAACTTCGACACGTCGTCTCCCTGGAACATGCCGCTGCTCAACTTCCGCTACGGCAGCCTTGTCGCCGGGGCGATGATGGCGGCGACCACGATCGGCATGGTGGTGTTTTTCTGGCGCCGCGGCTGGCTGAAGCGCTGGCACTGAATGCACGCGAAACATCGGCCTCCGGCCGATTTTCGCTTGGCCGGCCTCCGCCGGCTCTCGAGGGCGTCGCATCCATGCGACGCAGTCCGCGGCGGTGCGGGCGCCTTGGGCGGGTTCCACCCGCTTGCGCAAGCCCCGGCAGATGATCCTCCACCCGCTTGCGCAAGCCCCGGCAGATGATCCTCCACCCGCTTGCGCAAGCCCCTCGGCGCGTGAGAGATAAAGACGGAGATAAAGACTGGGGAACTAGGATTCGAACCTAGACTAACTGGTTCAGAGCCAGTCGTGCTACCGTTACACCATTCCCCAAAATCGGTGTCCCATCGGCCGCAGCGAGGGGGCTTCGGCAGCGGGACCGATTCGGCACGCCGAAACGTCCAGCGGTATGCTGACGCTCCGGGTTTCTCGGAGACTACCCACTCCGTCCCGCGTCGGCAATTCCGATTGCCGGGGCAGCCCGCCGGGCCCGCGAAACCTCGCGCCGGCCGAGGTTCGCGATCGAGGCCTTCTGTGGCATTCCTGGAACTGCACGGCGACCGGGGCCGCAAGCGATTCAAGATCGCCGGGGACCGGATCGTCATCGGCCGACACCCCGGCTGCGACATCGTGATCGAGGAGCCGGCCGTCAGCCGCCAGCACGCCGCCGTCACGCGTGTCGCCGGTCGCCCCTATGTCGAGGATCTTCAGAGCCGCAACGGCACGATGCTCAACGGCCGCCCGCTCACGGCCCGTCAGCCCCTCGAACACGGAGACGCACTCGACATCTGCGGGCGGCGGATCGTGTTCTCCAGCTCGTCGCGGCCCGCCGTGCGATCACCGGCCGACCCGCGGCCCGACTCCGAGGACGTCGTGGATCTCGACATCGCCGCCGGGCAGGCCTCGATGATCCTTTCCCAGATGGACGTGCCGCGGGCGGCGGCCGACGAACCGCTCGGGCATCACGCCGAGGCCAAGCTCCGGGCCCTGATCGGGCTCAACCGGGCGATCGGCGCCTCGCTGTCGCTGGAGGAAGTGCTGCCGCGGATGCTCGACGGTCTGCTGGAGGTCTTTCCGCGGGCCGAACGGGGCTTCGTGCTCTTGGTCGATCCGCAGTCGGAGCGGCTCGTCCTCCGGGCCCGCAAGATCAAGGGCCAGGGCGAGCCGGGGCCGTTGCGGCTGAGCCTCTCGCTCATCGGGCAGGTCGCGGAATCCCGCCGCGCGGTGCTCTCGGCCGACGCCGTGTCCGACAGCCGCTTCAGTTCGCACGACAGCGTCGTCGACTGCCGCATCCGCTCGGTGATGTGCGTGCCTGTGGTTGGCGATGACGGAGCGCTGCTGGGGGTCGTGCAGGTCGACTCGCGGGACGTGCGCAACGGCTTTTCCGCCGCCGACCTCGAGGTCCTCGCCGGCGTGGCCGGTCAGGCGGCCCAGGCGATCGAGCAGGCCCGCGCCCACGACGAGCGAATCGCCCGCGAGCAGATCGACCGCGACCTGGCGCTCGCCCACCGCGTGCAGCAGGGGCTGCTCCCCTCCTGTCCGCCCGCGATCGACGGCTACGCGGTGTTCGACTTCTACGAGGCCGCCCGTCAGGTCGGCGGCGACTTCTTCGCCTACGTGCCCCTGCCGGATGGGCGGCTGGCGACCGTGCTGGCCGACGTTTCCGGCAAGGGCGTGGCGGCGGCGCTGCTCATGGCGGCCCTCTCGGCCGATATCCGCTATTGCCTGGCCAGCGAGCCCGACGTCGCCCGGGCCGTGGGGCGGATCAACGACAGTTTCCTCCGCGGCGGCTGGGACGACCGCTTCGCCACGCTCGTGGTCGTGGTGCTCGACCCGCTGGCCCATCGGGCGACGATCTGCAACGCCGGGCATCTGCCGCCGTATCTCCGCACCCCGACGGGGGGCGTGGCGGCCGTCGGCGCCGATCTCGGCGGGCTGCCCCTGGGCATGGTCGCCGACCGGGAGTACCGGTCGTGCGAGGTCACGCTCGAGCCGGGCGCCGTGCTCGTGCTCCTCACCGACGGCATCAGCGAGGCGCTCGATCACGAGCGGCGGTGCTACGGACTGGAGCGGCTCGAGCAGGTCGTGTCCGCCTCCGAGCCGACCGCGGCGGACGTCGGCCGCGATATCCTCGCCGACGTGGCGCGGCACGCCGCCGGGCAAGTCCAAAGCGACGATATCTGCATGGTCTGCCTGGGCCGCACGGACGCAGCGGCCGCACAGCCTGCCCAGAAACCCGCGCCCGCACGCCGAGCCGGCCGCGTGCAGCCCCGCGGGTGACGGGCCGATACCGGAGTCAGGCGCGTCGGCCGCAGGACAGCGGCCCGGCCGCCGCCCGGGAGAAACGACGATGAGCTTTTTCCAATGGTTGCGGGAAGGCGTGCGGCAGGCGGTGGTGCTGGGCCTCGCCGATGCCGTGGAGGACGTGGGCACGCGGACGAGCACTGACGACTTCGGGCCCGCCCTCGCCCAGTCGCTGCGTGAGCGGCTTTCTGTCCACAAGCCATCGCTCCAGGACGCGACGGTCGTCGAGCAGGCGTCCCCTGCTCCGGCCAGGCGGCGGCTGGGGCGGTCGCTGGAGTCGCTCAAGGCGCCCGCGGCCAAGGCGGCCTGACGCGTCACGCCGGCGGCGCGGGCAGCACGACCTCGATGGTCGTGCCCGCGCCCGGGGCGCTGGTGATTCGCGGCTCGCCGCCGAGCAGCCGCGACCGCTGCCGGATCCCCTCCAGGCCGAAGCGTTCCTCGGGCACGCGGGTCGGGTCGAAGCCGCGGCCGTCGTCCGCGACGAGGATTCGCAGGCTGTCGGCCGATCGGGAGAGGTCGATCCGCAAGTGCCGTGCGTGGGCGTGCTTGCGGGCGTTGCCGATCCCCTCCTGCACGATGCGAAACACGCTGGTCTCCAGCTGGGGAGGCAGGCGGGCGCCCGGCAGCGCGTGCGTGAACGACACGTCGCGGATCTCCTTGCGGGCGTCGTCCACGAGCGATTCGACCGCCTCGACGAGGCCCAGCTCGTCGAGCGCCGGGGGCCGCAGCCCACCGATCAGCCGCCGCGACTCCTCGGCCGCGGCCTGCAGCAGCCGCAGCGACTCGTCGAACTCGTGCGCGGCGGCCGGTGGGCAGGCATACTGGCACGCGTGGAGATGCATCAGCGCCCCGGCGAGGTACTGGGCCAGCCCGTCATGGATCTCGTAGGACACGAGCTGCCGCTCCCGCTCCTGGATCTCGAGCAGCCGGCGGAGCAGGTTGCGCTCGTGCTCGAGTTTTCGCTCGGAGTTCTTGAGGGCGAGAATATCCTCGCAGCACATGATCACCGCCTCGACCTGGCCGGCGACGTGCACCGGCCCGAGGCGGATCGAGAAGAAGAGGAGCTCGCCGCCGATGCCGCGGACCGTCGTCTCCAGGCTCCGCGGCTCCGCGGTCTCGAACACCTCCTGCACCATTCGTGACAGCTGCACCGCCGATTCCGGGACCGTGAATTGCAGCATGCTGCGATCGATGACCTGATCGGTCGTGTACCCGTCGCCGACGCGATTGGCGAACACGATCGTGCCCTCCCGATCGACCACGACGATGTAGTCGCCGGAGGTGCGGCACACGGCCTCCCAGAGCGGCCCCGGATCGCGGAGCACAGCGGCCACGGAGGCGTCCGCCGCACGAACGGCGTCGCCGCCAGGACGGCGTGGATCGGCGGTTTCATGCATGGGATCAAAATCCTCGCGCCGCCCGCCTAACGCTTGGGTCGGGGGATGCGGCCGCCGCCGGAGTTCGCTTTGCCCCGGCGGCCGCGGCCGCTCGCCGCCGGATCCTTGCCGGACCGCAGGGCGGCGATCTCGTCGCGGATCCGGGCGGCCCGCTCGAACTCCAGGTCGGCCGCGGCCTGCATCATGTCGGCCTCGAGCTGCTCGAGGAGCTCGGCAGCGCGGCGGCCCGACTCGTCGCCGCGGCCCACCGCCGCGAAGGCCTGGCCGCGGGAGGCGGCCTCGGATTCGATGCCGGCGCGGATTTCCTTGCGGACCGTCTCCGGCGTGATCCCGTGTTCCCGGTTGTAGGCCTCCTGCAGCGCCCGGCGGCGCTGGGTCTCGTCGAGGGCCTGCCGCATCGACTCGGTGATCGTGTCGGCATAGAGGATGACGCGGGCGTCCACGTTGCGGGCCGAGCGGCCGATGGTCTGCATCAGCGACGTTTCGCTGCGCAGGAAGCCCTCCTTGTCGGCGTCGAGGATCGCCACCAGCGACACCTCGGGGAGGTCGAGGCCCTCGCGGAGCAGGTTCACGCCCACGAGGACGTCGAACTTCCCCTCGCGGAGATCCTTGAGCAGCTCCACCCGCTCGAAGGCGTCGAGCTCGCTGTGCAGCCACTTGCACCGCACCTTCCGCTCCGTGAAGTAGGCGGCGAGATCCTCGGCGAGCTTCTTGGTCAGCGTGGTGACGAGCACCCGTTGGCCCGCGGCCACCACCTTCTCGATCTCGCCGGAGAGGTGCGGCACCTGCTGCTTGGCCGGCACGACCTCGATGACGGGGTCGAGGAGGCCGGTGGGCCGGATGACCTGCTCCACCACCTCGCCGCCGGTGCGGTCCAGCTCCCAGGGGGCGGGAGTGGCGGAGACGAACACCGTCTGATGGAGCCGCTGCTCCCATTCGTCGAACTTCAGCGGCCGGTTGTCCATCGCGCTGGGGAGGCGAAAGCCGTGGTCCACGAGCGTCTGCTTGCGGCTCTTGTCGCCGGCGTACATGCCGCGGACCTGCGGCACCGTGACGTGCGACTCGTCCACGAAGAACAGGAAGTCGTCGGGGAAGTAGTTGAACAGCGTGCCGGGGGTGCTGCCGGGGGCGCGGCCGGAGAGCGGCCGCGAGTAATTCTCGATTCCGGGGCAGAAGCCAGCCTCCAGGAGCATCTCGATGTCGAACCGCGTGCGGGCGGCCAGCCGCTGGGCCTCGAGCAGCTTGCCCTGGCTCTTCAGCTCCTCGAGCCGCGCTTCGAGTTCCTCCTTGATCGTCGCCACCGCGGCCTTGATGCGGTCCTCGGGCATGACGAAGTGCCGGGCCGGATAGAAGTACATCTCGTCCTTCTTGGCCGCCACCTCGCCGCTCACCGGGTGGATGACGGCGATCGACTCGATGGCATCACCCCAGAACTCGATCCGGCAGGCCAGTTCGTCGTACGGCGGCCAGACGTCCACGGAGTCGCCACGGACGCGGAACTTGCCCCGCTCCAGGGCCACGTCGGTCCGCTCGTAGTGCACCGCCACGAGCCGCTCCAGCAGCGCGTCGCGGGTGAGCGGCAGGCCGGCCGTCAGCCGCACCACCATCGCCCGGTAGTCGTCGGGCGAGCCCAGGCCGTAGATGCACGACACGCTCGCCACCACGACCACGTCCCGGCGGCTCACCAGCGCGCTGGTCGCCGCCAGCCGCAGGCGGTCGATCTCCTTGTTGATCGCCGCGTCCTTCTCGATGTAGATGTCGCGCTGGGGGATGTAGGCCTCGGGCTGGTAGTAGTCGTAGTAGCTGACGAAGTAGTGGACGGCGTTGTGCGGGAAGAAGTCGCGGAACTCGGCGTACAGCTGGGCCGCGAGCGTCTTGTTGTGCGAGAGCACGAGCGTGGGCCGGCCGACGCGGGCGATGACGTTGGCCATGGTGAAGGTCTTGCCGGACCCCGTCACGCCCATCAGCACCTGCGCGGTGCGGCCCTCCGCGATGCCGCGGACGAGGGCGTCGATCGCGGCCGGCTGGTCGCCCGCCGGCGCGTAGGGCGCCACAAGTTCGAACACGCCCGGCTGAAGCGGCTGGCGGCTCATGGGGCCTCCTCGCGACGGTGGATGGGCCGCAGGTGGGGCCGCATGCGGGCCAGCGTCGCCGGACCGATGCCGGGCACGTCGAGCAGGCCGTCGAGGCTCGTGAACGGGCCGTGCACGCGGCGATGGTCGATGATCCGCTGGGCGGTGGCGGGGCCGAGTCCGGGCAGCTGGGCGAGCTCCGCCGCGCCGGCGGCGTTGACGTTGACCGTGAACCGCATGGTCGCCGGCGGCGGGGCGTCGTGATGGACCAGCCCCCCTCCGAGGCCGCCCGCGGCCACGAACCACACCGCCAGGGCCGTGAGTGCACAGAGCGTCGCCGCCGCCAGGAGCGACTGCACCCGGGGCGGGAGGACCGCTGGCGTGGGGTTGGGGGCGTTCATGGGGCCGGCCTGCAGGGGCAACGTCCATTGGTACGATAGCAGGCTTCCAGCTGCCCGTGGAAAAGCCCTCCATGGCCTTTTTCCACTTCAGCGACCGCAGGAAACGCCGAGGGTTTCCTGGTTCGCTGGCCATCGCATCCTGCTCGGGCAGACTTGTTCCACAGTCTGCTAGCCCCCGAGTGATTCGCATGCCGCACCCCGCCCCGCCCCACCGGTGTCCCGAGTTCCGCCAGGTCGCGTGGGATGAGCACCTCGCCGCCCATGTGCGCCAGGCGGCCACGGCCTGGTTTGCCGAGGACCTGGGGCACGAGTGCGATTGGACGAGCGTGAGCCTGATCGGCCCGGAGGCCGTGAGCCGGCTGGAGGTCGTGGCCCGGAAGCCGGGCGTGATCGCGGGCCTGCCGGCGGCGGCCGTGGTGGCGACGGTCGCCGATCCCGAGTTGCGATTCGAGCCGGCCGTGGCGGATGGGGCCACGGTGGCCGCCGGCGACGTGGTGGCCACGCTCGCCGGCGCGACCCGCAGCGTGCTGGCCGCCGAACGGGTCGTGCTGAACCTCGTGGGCCGCATGTCAGGCGTGGCCACCGCGACCCGCCGGCTCGTGGACGCCGTCGCCGGCACTTCGTGCCGCGTCTACGACACCCGCAAGACCGTGCCGGGATGGCGGCTGCTCGACAAGTATGCGGTTCGCATGGGGGGCGGCTGGAACCATCGCACCGGGCTCTACGAGGCGATCCTGATCAAGGACAACCACCGGGCCGCCTGCGGCCTGGCGGGGCTGGAGCCGGCCGACGCCGTGCGGCGGGCGCGGGCGTTCGTGGAACGCACGTTCCCGCCGGCGCGGGTGGCGGCGATGGTGGTCGAGATCGAGATCGACTCGGTCGCCGATCTGGAGCCCGTGCTGGCGGCCGGTCCCGATGTCGTGCTGCTGGACAACATGGGGGCCGCGGACCTCGCCCACTGCGTGCAGATTCGCAGTCGGGAGGCCCCGGCAGTGGTGCTTGAGGCCTCGGGGGGCATCCGGCCAGAGACGGTCGCGGCGATCGCTGCCACGGGCGTGGACAGGGTGAGCACGGGTTGGCCGACGCACGATGCCCCGTGGCTCGACGTCGCTCTCGACTGGCGCTGACGGCTGCGGCTGCGGGAATCCGGCTGCGAACCGTGTTTTGCACAGCCGTTGAACAGGAAACCGCCGTTCCAAGAAGCCCCGGGCGGGAGCCCGGGGACACCGGGCATAAAGACCACCCCGCGATCCATGCCACGAGGCTTTTCGCGACTCCCGGTTTCGGCCCGTGTCGCATGGCAGGCGGGAGCGTTCGCTACCCGGAGTCCCCCGGCTTCCGCCGGGGGCTTTTTGTGCGATTCGCGCCGGCGCATCCCTTCGGGCCTGCTTCGGCTTACGCGAGGCTCGCCAGGATGGCGAGCCATCGCAGGTCGAGACACACCTTGGCTGTGTCTCCGACCTGCCAAGCCTGCGGGGGCCATGGATGGCCCTGCAGGCGGGAAATCAGACGCCCAGCAGGCGGTTCCGCTTGGTGCGGCGCTCGGCGCGGAGGCGGGCTCGACGCTTGGTCTCACTCGGCTTCTCGAAGAACTCGCGGCGCCGCATCTCCTTCTTGATGCCGCTGCGCTCCACCAACTTCCGGAACCGGCGAACCGCCTCCTGGATGCTTTCCCGTTCGCGAACCGTCAACTTGACCATGCGTGCTCCGAAAACCTCGACCTCGAAAGGCGGGCCACTGGGGGGCCAGGGGGGCGGCGCCTGCCGACCCTTCCAAGCCCCGGAGTATAAGGATCGATCGCTGGCGCGTCCACCATGACCGATTTCGTGATTTCCGGGCGCCGAGGCAAAGGCAAGGCGACGCAGGGCCGGCCGCCACCAGGCCCGCGTCCGGCTCCGCGGCCGGTTTTCGGGGGCCCTCCACCCGTCGCGGCGGCCCCCCCCGGACGTGTCAGGTCGCGGCCTTCTGTCGCGACACCTTCCGCCGCTCGTGCTCGCTCAAGAGGATCTTCCGCAGCCGGATCACCGCGGGCGTGACCTCCACGAGCTCGTCGTCCTCGATGTATTCGAGGGCCTCCTCGAGCGACATCCGCCGCGGCGGCTTGAGGAGGATGTTGCGGTCGCTGCCGCTGGCCCGCATGTTCGTCAGCTTCTTTTCCTTGGTCGGATTCACCGTCATGTCCTCGGCGCGGGCGTTCTCGCCGCAGATCATTCCTTCATAGACCTCGTCGCCCGGCTCGATGAACAGGTCGGCCCGCTCCTGCAGGCCGTCGAGCCCGAAGGCCACCGCCTTCCCCGGCACCATCGACACGAGCACGCCGTTGGCACGGCCCCCCACCTCGCCCTCCATTGGCCCCCACTTCTCGAAGCGGTGGTGCATGATCGCCGTGCCCTGCGTGGCGTTGAGCACGCGGGTGCGGAGGCCGATCAGGCCGCGGGCCGGGATCGAGAAGGTGGTGTGGGCGAACTCGCCGCGCGAGCCCATGTGCTTGAGCTGGCCGCGGCGTGAGCCGGTCAGCTCCATCACCGGGCCGAGCTTGTCGTGCGGCACCTCGACCACGAGCGTTTCGAAGGGTTCGAGCGTCGTGTCGCCCTCCTTGCGGAGGATGACCTTCGGCTTGCCGACGGAGATCTCGAAGCCCTCGCGCCGCATCGTCTCGATGAGCACGGAGAGATGCAGCAGCCCGCGGCCGCTGACGGCGAACTGCTCGGTGCCCTCGATCGGCTGCACGCGGAGGGCGACGTTCTTCTCGAGTTCCTTGTCGAGCCGGTCGCGGAGGTGCCGCGTGGTGAGAAACTTGCCGGATTTGCCCACCAGCGGGGAGGTGTTGATCCCGAACACCATCGAAAGCGTCGGCTCATCGACCGTCAGCCGGGGGAGCGGCCGGGGGTCGGTAGCGTCGCAGATCGTGTCGCCGATCTCGACGTCCTCGATGCCGCTCACGGCGGCGATGTCGCCGGCGGTGGCTTCCTCGACGTCCACGCGGCCGAGCTTGTCGAACGACTGCACGCCCACGAGCTTCGCCGGCACGAGCGTGCCTGCCGCCGTGGAGCGGACCACCGGCGATCCCTTGGTGAGCCGGCCCGACTCGACGCGGCCGATGGCGATCCGGCCCACGTAGTCGGACCAGTCGAGGGTGGTGACGAGCATCCGCAGCGGCGCCGCGTCGTCGACGAGCGGCCCGGGGATCTTCTCCAGCACCATGTCGAGCAGCGGCTCCATCGTGCCCTCGCGGACGGCCGGGTCATGGGAGGCGTAGCCGCCGCGGCTCGAGGCGTAGACGAAGGGGAAGTCGGCGAGCTCGTCGTCGGCCCCGAGCTCGAGGAACAGCCCGAGGATCTCGTCGAGCACCTCCAGCGGCCGGGCGTCGGGGCGGTCGATCTTGTTGACCACGACCACCGGCCGCAGCCGGCACTCGAGGGCCTTGGAGAGCACGAACCGCGTCTGCGGCATCGGCCCCTCGGCGGCATCAACGAGCACGAGCGCCCCGTCGGCCATCCGCAGCACCCGCTCCACCTCGCCGCCGAAGTCGGCGTGGCCGGGGGTGTCCATGATGTTGATCTTCTTGCCCTTCCACTCCACCGCGATGTTCTTGGCGAGGATCGTGATCCCGCGCTCCTTCTCCAGGTCGTTGGAGTCGAGGATCCGCTCGCCGGAGAGCTGGCTGGCGCGGAACTGGCCGCTCTGCCGCAGCAGACAGTCCACGAGCGTGGTCTTGCCGTGATCGACGTGGGCGATGATCGCGATGTTGCGGATGTCGTCGCGGCGGGTGCCGGCGGGGTTCGATGTGGACACTGGGGGCGCTCGTGACTGACGGGGAAAACCGGCCGACGCATCCTGGGCCGGCAAAAGGCGGGCGACGACCGTGGCCGTCACGTTCGATTATTCAGCACCGCCGCAGGATTGCATAGAGACGGTCGACGAATGCGGCGATCGACTCTTGCGGCAGGCACTCTCCGGCCGCGGCCCGCAGGGGCGGGTCGCCGGCGGCCGCGAGGATCGACTGGGCGCGGGCGGCGGCCGCGGCGGCATTCGGCCCGGTGAAAACGGCCAGGCATTCGTCGCCGCCGAGCCGGGCGAGGAGCGTCGCCCCGGCCGCTGCCACTCGGAGCCGGTCGGCGGCCCGGCGGAGCACGGCGTCGCCGGCGGTGAAACCGTCGCGGTCGTTCGTCGCCTTGAGGCCGACGACGTCGCAGAGCACGACGGCCAGCGGCGTGGACGCGTCGCGGGCGTCGAGGAACGCTTCGAGCGTGCCGCGGTTCGCGAGGCCGGTCACGTGGTCGGGGGATGGGGTCATCGCGGTGTGGCTGTGGACGTGATGTATCGTATCGAGGCGACGGTTCGGGGTTGCCCATGCCCCGTCGCCGGACGTTCGCTGCGGCCTTCCAGGCCTTCGCTCTCTCGGAGGCGTCTACGCTCCGGCATCCATGCCTGCGCTGGCCGCCTACGCCGGCTCCCGGGGCACGGGCAACCCCTCACGGATGCTTCCCCGGGGAAACCGCTGCTCACTGCGTGTCCAATCGCTTTCCGCTGGGGAGTGGGCATCTGGGTGGCGTTCAGGCCCGGAGTCCCCGGGTTTCCACCCGGGGCTTCTAGGTTCAGCACGCAGTGCCCACAAGAAGCCCCCGGCGGGAGCCGGGGGACTCCGGGTGGCGTGCCTGGTTGGGGCATGTCGCCTCAACGCCCGCCCGGAAGGCGGGCGGCCCGTCCGGCGAACCCTTGGCGTTCGCCGCGACGGGCCAAGGCTGCAGGGGCCATGGATGGCCCTGCAGCCGTGAAAGTTGCAACCTTGGCGTTCGCCGCGACGGGCCAAGGCTGCAGGGGCTGAGGCTGGTTTGGCGTGGCGCCTCAACGCCCGCCCGGAAGGCGGGCGGCCCGTCTGGCGAACCCTTGGCGTTCGCCGCGACGGGCCAAGGCTGCAGGGGCTGAGGCTGGTTTGGCGTGGCGCCTCAACGCCCGCCCGGAAGGCGGGCGGCCCGTCTGGCGAACCCTTGGCGTTCGCCGCGACGGGCCAAGGCTGCAGGGGCTGAGGCTGGTTTGGCGTGGCGCCTCAACAACGCCCGCCCGGAAGGCGGGCGGCCCGTCTGGCGAACCCTTGGCGTTCGCCGCGACGGGCCAAGGCTGCAGGGGCCATGGATGGCCCTGCAGCCGTAAATATGGAGACGAAGGGGATCGAACCCTCAACCCCCGCCTTGCAAAGGCGGTGCTCTCCCAATTGAGCTACGTCCCCGGTGCTCATCGAGTGCGCGCGCCAAGATTCGAACTTGGGACCTCTACCTTATCAGGGTAGCGCTCTAACCAACTGAGCTACGCGCGCCGGTCCGGGCTGGCTCAGACTGCAACCGCAGCCCAGCCGCCACTCGTGTAAATATCGACCCCGGTTCGGAAAATGCAACCGCCGCTCGGCTGCGGCGGCCGCGGATGCGGACGAGGTCACACGCCGGGCACAAAACCGGGGCTGGCGCCGGCGGGGGTTCCGGCTACTTTGAGCGGGTCTCGGTGACCGTCCAGGAAGGAGCCTGATCATGTCGATGCGTCTCGCCGTCTCCCGCCACCCCCGCCTCCCGCACGCCCTGGCCGCGGCGGTCGTTGCCGGCCTCGCCGCCCTGTCGGCCGAGGCCGCTCAGCCCACCGTCGAGTACGCCCTCGGTCTCGTCCCGGCCCAGAAGACCGTCGACTATGACCGGCCGGCGGCCGCCGAGGCGAAGAATTGCACGATCGCCATGGAAAAGGAGGGGGGCGTGAACGCCTGGGTCGTCCGCGGCCCATCCGGCGAGGTCTTGCGGGCCTTTGCCGACACCAACGGCAACCGCGTGGTCGATCGCTGGAGCTACTACAAGGACGGCGTCGAGGTGTATCGCGACATCGATTCGAACCACGACACCAAGGTGGACCAGTCGCGTTGGCTCAACTCCGCCGGCAGCCGCTGGGGGGCCGACGAGGACGGCAACGGCTCGCTCGAGGTCTGGAAAATGCTCTCGGCGGAGGAGGCGACGGCCGAGGTCGTCGAGGCGATCAAGAATCGCGATGCCGCCGCCTTCGCCCGCCTTCTGCCCACGAAGGCCGACCTGCAGGCTGCCGGCTTCGAGGGGGAGCGGCTCGCGGAACTCGTGGGCCGTGTGGCCGCGGCGCAAAAGGGGTTCGCCCAGGTGGCGGCCTCCCAGAAGCAGATCGGGCCCGATGCGCGGTGGACCAGCATGCTCACGCCGCAGCCGCCGGGCGTGCTGCCCGCCGGCGCGACCGGCGTCTCCAAGGACGTGGCGGCCTACGACAACGTGGTGGCGCTGGTGGAGGGCAAGTCGGGCAACGGCCAGGTGTTCGTCGGGTCGCTCGTGAAGTGCGGCGACTGCTGGCGGCCCGTCGATCCACCGCAGGTGTCGGGCGAGGCTGGGGACGTCGGGGAGGCGATCGGCTTCTTCACACCGCGGTCCGGAGGTCGCACTCAGGGGCCGGCCGGCCCGCAGGACGACGAGCGGCTCAAGCCACTGCTCGCGAAGCTGCGTGACATCGAGGCCAAGATGCCGACGGCCGCCGGCGAGGCTCGCAAGGAGCTGGCCGTTCAACAGGCTGGGTTGCTCGAGCAGGTGCTCGCCGCCGCTGCTGCTGCCGACAAGGGCTTCTGGGGGCGGCAGTTCGCCGAGACGCTCGCCGCGCTCGTGCAGGAGGCCGCTCTCCCCGACGGGATCGCGAAGCTCGAGAAGCTCGCAGAAAGCGTGGCCGACGACGAGGCGCTGTCGGCGTTCGTCGCCTTCCGCCTCGCCCAGGCCCGCTACGCCGCCGGCATGCAGCAGCCCGGGGCCGATGTGGAGAAGGTGCAGACGGGTTGGCTCGCGGAGCTCGGCGGGTTCGTGGCGAAGTATCCGGCGGCGCCCGATGCCGCCGAGGCGATGCTCCAGTTGGCGATCGCCGACGAGTTCTCGGCGCGGGAGCAGGCGGCGCTGGCCCGCTACGCGGCCATCGTGAAAGACTTTCCCGACTCGGCGCCCGCCCGCAAGGCGCGGGGGGCCGCGCGGCGGCTGGAGAGCGTCGGCAGGCCCCTGGCCCTCGCCGGCACGACGCTCGACGGCAAGCGGGTCGCGGTCGAGTCGTTCAAGGGGGTGCCGGTGCTCGTGCATTACTGGGCGACATGGTGTGATCCATGCAAGGTCGACATCGCCCAGATCCGCGAGTTGTATGCCAAGTACGGGCCGAAGAACTTCGCCGTGGTCGGCGTCGCGCTCGACACCGACAAGGCCCAGTTGGCGAAGTACCTGCAAGGCAAGCCGATTCCGTGGCCGCAGCTGCACGAGACCGGCGGGCTCGACGGCCGGCTCGCCGAGGAGCTCGGCGTGCTCACGCTGCCGACGATGCTCCTCCTCGACGCCGAAGGCAGGGTGGTCGATCGGAATCTCGTGATCACCGATCTCGAGAAAAAACTCGAGGCGATGCTCGGCGGGAAGTAGCGGCTCTGTGGCGGCCTGGGTGGTTTCGGTGGTCTGAAGTCGCCTTGGCTCGTCGGTCCGGTAGCCGCTATCGTCCGCCTTCATTCCACGCCACGAGGGCCGCCGCATGCTTCCGCTCGCTGTTGCCGTGAGTCCCGTTCTCTGCGCCTTCGGCGCCGTGCAGTTCCTTGGCCTGGTGGCCGCGGGGGTGGCCCGGCTCACGGAAGGCACCCGGCACGAACAGGGCGGCCAGTGGCTCTGTCTCGCCGGGCTGGCGCTGGTGGGATCGCTGTGCGGGGCGGCGATCCAGTTCGGGCCGGACACGACGGCGACCTGTGCCGTGACCCTGGCGGTCATGACGCTGATCGCGGTCGTCGACGTCGCGCCCCGCAGGTGACCGGCTATCCGCTTTGGCTGCCTGGCCTGCCCGGCTTGCCGCGCCAGCCCTGGTTTCCGGACGAATCGGAAAAAAACTCCCCCTCGGCATGATCGGAAGCCGAAGAACAGGGGGAGTCTTGCTGCGGCAGCGACCGCACGGGCTCCAGCCGCCGCCACGGCAGCCGGGTTCGATCCAAGGAGCCACACGCATGTCCATTTCGAGATCCACGTATGTGATGGCCGTCGTCGCGTCGTCGTTGCTGACGGCGCCGGCGTGGGCCGAGGACTTGGCGGCTAGCGTCGCCGCCAAGCTCCGCGACTCCGGCGCTCTCGCCGGCTATCGCGTGAACGTCAAGGCGAAGTCGGGCACCGTGTGGCTCGAGGGCACTGTGTCCGACGAGAAGCAGCTGGCTGCGGCGATCGGCGTCGCCGAGACGACCACGGGCGTCGAGCGGGTGGTCAACCGACTCGTTGTCGAGCAGCAGGCCGCACCGACACAGGTGCCGCTGGGCATGCCGGCATCGGCCTGGGGCGTGGCCGGAATTCCGGCGCCGCAGCAAGAGCCGGCCGTCCCCGAGCAGCCCGAACCGGCCAAGAAGCCGTCGCTCAAACCGTTGGCGTTCGTGACCGAGAGCTGGTTCCCGAAACGGGACGCCCAGCCGGTTGCCGAACGGCAGGCCGACGTCCAACTCGTGGGGGCGGTCGCTCCTCAGCAGGGCCGTTCGCAACCCCGTGGCGTCGCGCCGCAAGCGCGGAGCCCGATGCCGCTGGCCGCCAAAGGAGGGCGGCCCATGCAGGCACCGGCCGGGCAATCGCCCCGATATCGCACGGCGATGCGGACCAGCGGCATGGGCGAGCCGATGATGCTGCCCAACGGGCTGCAGGACGGGCAGATCGTGCCCGGCACGATGCAGTACAGCGAAGGCGGCTATCAGGGCGGTCCGGTGACCGACGCGGGAGTGCCCCCCGCTCGTGGCGGGATGCCCGGCGGCCCGATGCCCGGCGGCCCGATGCCGATGGGCGGCACGGGCGTGGGCATGCCGCCGGTGCCAATGCGGGGCGACGGGCCAAATATGCCCAACTACGCCTGGCCGAGCTACGCGGCCTATCCCAACTACGCGGCGCTGCAGTATCCGACGCAGTATTCGCCGACCGCCTGGCCGTACATCGGCCCGTTTTATCCCTATCCGCAGGTGCCGCTCGGCTGGCGGCGCGTGTCTCTCGAATGGGACGACGGCTGGTGGTGGCTCGACTTCGACGAGCGGCACTACCACTCGCACCATCACTAGGGTTGACCGCTGCCGGGCCATCCCTGGCCCCGGCAGCTCGACCCGCCGCGGGGCAAGCAAGGTTGCCCCAGGCGGGGGCCGCCCTCCTGGCGGCTGGTTGACCGCTGCCGGGCCGGCCGTGGCCCTGGCAGCTCGACCCGCCGCGGGGCAAGCAAGGTTGCCCCAGGCGGGGGCCGCCCTCCTGGCGGCTGGTTGACCGCTGCCGGGCCGGCCGTGACCCTGGTTATCCAAGTTGCCCAAGGGCGCTCTCCGGTTTCGGCCGGGGGGCGTCTGGGCGTTTGTGGGGATCACGGTGCGCGGGCCGCAGGTCTTGCCCAGCCGGAAAAATCCGCAAGTTCGCGAATCGGAATGGTCGATACCACCCGCACGACCGGTGAACGTTCACACCGCCCGAGGAGTGCTCACGATGGCGAAGCGGATCCAATTTCTCGTCGCGGCCCTGATCGTGGCCGTGGGCACGTCTTCGCAGACCGGCTGCTTCTGGCTCACCGCCCAAGGCCCGAACATCGGCCCCTTGGCGATCCCGATCCCGGTGCCCGTCGGCATCCAGAAGGCCAAGGAAGACCAGTTCTGGAACTACGAACGGTATGAGCGCGCCCCGGTGCTCGGTCCGCTTCAGCCCGGCGGTCCCTGCGAGGCTCTCGACGAGCCGAGCGACGACGAAGTGATGCGGGCGCTGGAGAAGGCCCGCCCCGTGCAGGGCAATTGGCCGTTCCTCTACGAGATTCAGCGGAACCACGTACGGATCACGAAGTGCAAGATCGCCGACTACGTCGATCCGCCGCGGCACATGCCGTTGGTGGGACCGGTGCAGGTGCACCACGCCCACTACAAGTGCACCGTCTACTTCCAGGAGGTGCGGCGAATCGGCTGGCCCGTGCCGCACACGCTGGTGGACGAGGACTGTCAGGAAGTGCTGTACATCGACCACGACCACCTGCACATGGTGGGCGACGTGGACACGGGCTGCGACGCCAATTTTTAGGCGTGCACGGCCATCCATGGCCCGTGCACGCCTTGGCCGGCATGGTCGCAGCCAGAGGTGCGACCAGTCGGCCGGGTGGTCGCACCTCCGGGCGACCGTGGCCGCCGCGGAGCGACGGCGGCGTGGCGGATCGACGAGGCGTCGATCCGCGCCACGACTCGGGCGGTTGCGTCATGCACGCGGCGCGGCCTGCTGCCGCTGCGTGTCAACCCGGCCCTTGGGCCTTGCGCTCAACCAAAAAGCCCCCGGCGGAAGCCGGGGGACTCCGGGTCACTCGCCTCCCCGTTCACCATGCGCCGCGGGTTTGCACGAGGGAATCACGTGCCGCGGTACGGCATGGACGGCGGGGTGGTTTTCACACCCGGAGTCCCCGGGTTTCCACCCGGGGCTTCTTGTGACACGCGCGAACGTCACAAAAAGCCCCCGGCGGAAGCCGGGGGACACCGGGTCGCATCTCATCCCGGGTGCCATGCGATGTGGGTTTGAACCGGGACATTGCGTGCCGTCATCCGGCATGGATGGCGGGGTGGTTTTCATACCCGGTGTCCCCGGGTTACCACCCGGGGCTTCTTGTGACATGCGCGAACGGCACAAAAAGCCCCCGGCGGAAGCCGGGGGACACCGGGTCGCATACCTTCCCGGGTGCCATGCGATGTGGGTTTGAACCGGGACATTGCGTGCCGTCATCCGGCATGGATGGCGGGGTGGTTTTCACACCCGGAGTCCCCGGGTTTCCACCCGGGGCTTCTTGTGACACGCGCGAACGTCACAAAAAGCCCCCGGCGGAAGCCGGGGGACACCGGGTGGCAGGCCTTCCCGTTTGCCATGTGGTGTGGGTTTGTACCGGGACATTGCGTGCCGTCATCCGGCATGGATGGCGGGGTGGTTTTCACACCCGGAGTCCCCGGGTTTCCACCCGGGGCTTCTTGGAGCCGTGACGAGACCGATTCCCTTGCGGCCGGCCGAGGGAACCGAGGCAGGATGCCGAGGGTTTCCGTCCGTCATGCACGCGGCCTTCGACCGCTGCGTGCCGGCAGACCTTGACGGCCGTGCGGGTCCGTCGGGCGAGGGCTGCCCGAGGCGAAAGTTCGGGCGGCCGGGACCGAAGCGACCGATGATCCTCGGTGAGGAGCGCCTGAGGGAACGGGCGGGCCGCGTGCGAAGGAACAGCCTGTGATGCCGCGACGGAGAAGGATCTCCAGCGTCCTGCGTCGGACGGCAGCCTGTGGGCTCGTCGTGGCCGCCATCGGCGCCACGCCGGCGGCGCTCGCCCAGGGCTCGCGCGCCTGGGCCGGTGCCGATGGTGCCGACCGTGAGCCGCTGCGGGTCGCCGAGGTGCCGCGGTCCAAATCGGCCGTCGGCGGGCCGGCCGGCGAGACCGTCATCCCCACCGGCAACCTCCTGGCCACGATTCGCGATGGCGGCATCCTCATGGTGCCGTTGTTGGGCTGTTCGTTCGCGCTGGCCGTGTTTGGCATCGAGCGGGCCGTGAGCCTGCGGACCAGTCGCGTCGCGCCGAAGTTGTTCGTGACGCGGTTCATCGAGCAGCTGCAAGGCGGTGAGTTGTCGCGCGGCGCCGCCCTCGATGCGTGCGACGAGAACGGCAGCCCGGCCGCCCGCGTGTTCGCCGCCGCCGTGCGGCGTTGGGGGAAGCCCGCCGTGGAAATCGAGCAGGCCGCGATCGATGCCTGCGAGCGCGAGCTCAACCATCTGCGGCGCTATCGCCGCGTGTTCAACGGGGTGGCGACGATCGGCCCGCTCCTGGGCCTGCTCGGCACCGTCTTCGGCCTGATTCGCTCGTTCAACGACGTGGCCGCGGCGGGGGCGATGGGGCGGCCCGACCTGCTGGCTCGCGGCTTCGGCGAGGCGCTGATCACCACCGCCATGGGCCTGCTCGTGGCGATCCCGGCGATGGTGTTGCACTGGACGTTCACCAGTCGTGTGGACCGTCTGGCGATGCGGCTGGACGAGACCTGTCAGCAGGTGATCGACGAGATCTCGCAGGAGGCCCGCGCCGAGTCGCGGGTGGCCGACGCGAAGCGGAAGGCGGGGTGACCGATGCCGCTGGTGCGTCTCGAGGCCGACGAGGAGCCGGCGCCGAACCTGGCGCCGATGATCGACGTGATCCTCGTGCTGACGATCTTCTTCATGTGCGCCACGAAGTTTTCGGGCGACGAGCGGAAGTTCGACCTCGACCTGCCGCAGGTCGGCGGGGCGGCCGTCGTGGACGGGGCCCGGCCGGAGATCGTGGAGGTCGAGGCGTCAGGGGCGCTGCGGCTCGGGCCCGACGACGTGGCGATCGCTGAACTCGGCCCGCGGCTCGCGGCCCTGCGCGAACAGCGACCCGACGTGGCGGTGATGATCCGCGGCGAGACGACGGTGCCCCACGGGCGGATGGCCGAGGTCTACGAGGCCTGTCGTGGAGCCGGAGTGCGGCACGTAGCCATCTCCGTGCGCACCCGGCCCGAAACCCGCAGGCAGTGAGCGGGAGCGATGTCGCTTGTCTGGATCGCCTGGGCCGGGCTGGCTGCCGTCGCCGCCGTCGGCTTCGCGGTGCTCGTCCGCACCCGCTGGCTGCAGTCGCACACGCTGGCAAAGTGCGCGATCCTCTCGCTCGCGCTGCATGCCGCGCTGGCGGTGGTATGCGCGTTCGTCAGCGGCCTGATGCCGGCGTCCTGGGGCCGCAACGACGAGGGGCGGATGGCGATGACCGTCGTGCTCGCCGCCGACACGGAGGACGAGGCCGGGCTCGTCGAGGCGGGAGCCGCGGCCGTCGTGGAGCCGCCGCGGGAGCCGGCGGAGCAAGACCTGCCGCCGCCCGAGCTTGTACCCGCCGCCGCTGCCGGCGCCGAGCAGCCGGCAGCGGCCAATCTGGTCCCGTTGCTCGACGTCGTGGCCGAGATGCCGGACCCGGGCGCGAGTACGGTCGAGAGCGGCGTCGATGCCGCGCGGGAGCCCCAGGGCCCGGTAAACGCCGCTGCGGCGCCTTCGGGTGATCGTCCGCTGCCCGCCCCCTATGCCGATCGCGTCGGCGCCCGGCGGGCGGCCGCCGCGGCCGCCCGAGGCGGTTCCCAGGAAACCGAGCGGGCCGTGCAGGCGGCGCTTGTCTGGCTCGCGGCGTCTCAATCGACCGATGGCCGCTGGAGTGCCGCGCGGCACGGCGCGGGCGTGGAACGGGCCGTGCAGGGGCACCATCGCCAGGGGGCCGGCGCCCGCAGCGATCATGGCGTGACGGGCCTGGCGCTGCTGGCGTTTTTGGGGGCGGGCAACACGCATCGCGACGGCGACCACGCCGCCGCCGTGGGCCGGGGGATCGCCTTCCTCGTGGGCCGCCAGCGGGCCGACGGGTCGCTCGCCGGCGACGCCGAGTTCTTCGCGGCACTCTATTGCCACGGCATGGCGACGATCGCAGTCGCCGAGGCCTGTGCCATGACCGGCGACGAATCGCTGCGGGCTCCACTCGAGCGGGCCGTCCGGTACACGCTGGCGATGCAGCATCCCGGCACCGGCGGCTGGCGGTATGCGGCGGGCGACCGCGGCGACACGAGTCAGCTCGGCTGGCAGTTGATGGTCCTGGCCAGTGCCCGCAACGCGGGCGTGGGCGGCCTGGAGGCGGCCGAGGCTCGTGTCGCCCAGTTTCTGCAAAGTGTCTCATCCGGCGCGGCCGGCGGCCTGGCGGCCTATCGCCCCGGCGAGCGGCCGAGCCTGACGATGACGGCCGAGGCCCTCTACTGCCGGATGCTGCTCGGCCTGTCGCCGGCTCATCCGGCCGCCGTCGAGGCCTTGGATCTCATCGCCCGCACGCGACCCGACCGGTCGCGGCCCAACGCGTATGCCTGGTATTACGCCACGCTGGCGTCGTTTCACGCCGGCGGCCCGCAGTGGGACCGCTGGAATGGCGATCTCCAGGCCGCCCTCCTGCCCCTCCAGCGGCAGGACGGCTCCGCGGCCGACGGCAGCTGGGATCCGGATCCTGTCTGGGGAGGGCACGGTGGCCGGGTGTACGCGACCGCCCTGGCGGCCATGACGCTCGAGGTCTACTACCGCCATCTGCCGATGCATCGGCAGGCGGCCCGCATGGCGGCGGCACCGTAACGGCCGCTGGCGGGCGGGAACTTTGAAACTGCCGCTTTGTGAACTAAACTTCATCAGTCGCGGCGAGTCCCGTCGCGGCATGTCGTGGCGGACTGTCGCCACCAGGAAGGGAGATCCGTTCCGTGCACCTGTTCGCTGTCTTCGGTCTCGGTCCGGTCGAGATTCTGATCGTCGCTGGCGTCGTCCTGCTGCTGTTCGGGACCCGCTTGCCGAAGGTGATGCGGTCGCTCGGCGAGGGGATCGTCGAGTTCAAGCGGGGTGTGCAGGGCATCGAGGATCATGGCGCTGCGCCACGCGATGCAGGCCGTCACGACTGACCTCCCCTCCCCGGCCACGTCTCCCGGCGACTCCTCGTATGTTTGGCCTTGGTCCGTTCGAAATCGTCGTCATCGGCGCGATCGCCGTGATGCTCTACGGCAAACGCTTGCCGGAGGTGGGCCGCACGTTCGGCCAGACGATCGGTGAATTGCGGAGGCAATGGACTACGCTCTCCAAGGAACTCGACGTCGCCGGCCACATCCAAGGCCGCACCCCGGCCGCGCTGCGGCCCGCGCGTCACGACGACGATCCGGGAATGACCGTGGCATCGCCGCGGTTCGAGCCTCCTCCCGCCTCCGGGGTGTGATGCCGCCGGTCCAGGGCTCGCGGCCGGCGCCGCCAGGAGCGGTCGGAGGGGCCGTCCAACGCCGGCTGAATTCGGCTCTCTGGGCCTGCCGATGGAGGCCGGGTGACGCGAGCCGCGGAGCGTGCTATTCTTCGGGCTCGGTTTCGGGCAACTAGCTCAGTTGGTTAGAGCGCTACGTTCACACCGTAGAGGTCACAGGTTCGAATCCTGTGTTGCCCACTGCAGGGCGGGCCTGGCCCAGGCTCACGGCGGTGCAAGCCCCGGGAGTTGGGCCCGTTTATCCCGCCTTTCGGCCCCTCCGGTGTTGTGGCCCCTGACCGGAGATGCTAGAACTTTCCAAGTTCGACTGACTCTCGTCCGCACTCCAGTCCGCTCGGGAACTGTGGCTTGTGCATCCGGCGATGGTCGATTGAGTCGATTTTGGTTTGGTGATCCAGTTCCCGATTCCCTGAGGTTTGATTTCTATGGCTCGGAAGATTTACGTGGGGAACCTCCCCTGGTCCACCACGTCCGCCGATCTTGAGGCGATGTTTGCTCCCCACGGCGCCGTCCGCAGCGCCGAAGTGATCTCCGATCGTGAAACCGGACGTTCGCGTGGTTTCGGATTCGTGGAGATGGAGACTGACGAGGGTCTGCAGGCTGCGATCTCGGCCCTCAACGGGCAGGAGATCAACGGTCGGCCCCTGACGGTGAACGAGGCCCGCGAGCGCACGCCCCGTCCGGGTGGCGGTGGCGGCGGTGGTCGTGGCGGCTACGGCGGTGGCGGCGGTGGTCGTGGCGGCTACGGCGGCGGCGGTGGTGGTGGCGGCGGCTACGGCGGTGGCCGCGGCGGCTACGGTGGCGGCGGCGATCGCTACTAGTCCTGGCCCGATGTTTTCGCATCGCAGCGCGGGAGCCGGTGACGCATCGTCCCGGCTCCCGCGAGCATGCTTCCGAAGTTGCAGCAGTTTTCGTCTCGTCCTTTCCGTCGACCCGCTCTCTTTGAAACCGTAGAAAGTTGCACGGCAGTCACCGATGAGTTTTGCAGGACCCAAGTCGAAGTTCGCCAAAGGTGCCCGAAAGAAGGCCAAGCCCCGCACGAAGGTCAAGCGGCGCGATCCGATCTTCATCGACGGCGCCCGGCCCCGGCCGATGTACGTCGATTACAAGGATCTCGAACTCCTCGGCAAGCTCGTCAATCGTCAGGCAAAGATCATCGGCCGTCGCAAGAGCGGCTGCACCGCCGCCAGTCAGCATGCCGTCACGCGGGCCATCAAGCGGGCCCGGTTCATGGCGTTGCTGCCGTACGTCGGCGAGTGACCGGACCGGTCGCGACGTCCTGCCCAGTCGGGCCCGCAGCGTGACCTGATGGCTCCGTTCAAGACCCGTCGCCGCGTCGAGTTTCGCGATACCGATGCGGCCGGCATCGCCCACTTCTCGGCATTTTTCTTTTGGATGGAGTCGGCCGAGCACGAGTTGCTCCGCGCCGCCGGCGTGCCCGTGGTCGACCGTGGGCCGGACGGTGTCGATCGCAGTTGGCCACGGGTTTCCGCTGCCTGCGACTACACTGCCGCGGTGCGGTTCGGCGACGAGCTCGACATCGCCGTGACGGTCGAGGTCGGCCGATCGAGCGCGACCTACGCCTTCGCCTTCGCGCACGCCGGCCGCCCCGTGGCCTCCGGCCGCGTGGTGGCCGTTTACTGCCTCATGCACCCCGGGCGAAAGCCCGAGCCCGTGCCGGTCCCCGCCGATGTCGTGGCGCGGCTCGCGGCCTATCGCCCGCAGGCATAGGAGCCGCCGTGCTCGAGGTCGCGGGCATCACGAAGACCTATCCGACCGCCGCCGGCGGCCTGCGGGTGCTCGACGACGTGTCGCTCACACTCGAGCCCGGGCGGCAGCTGGCGATCATGGGGCCGAGCGGCTCCGGGAAGAGCACGTTGCTGGCGATCATGGGCGGGCTCGACGAGCCGACGGCGGGCCGTGTGCGGCTCGACGGCGTCGATCCCTTCGCCGGCGATGCCGCAGCCCGCGCGGCGTTTCGCAATCGACGGATCGGGTTCGTGTTCCAGGAGCACCACCTGCTGGCGGGCTGCACGGCCCTCGACAACGTCGTGCTGCCCGCTTTGGCGGCGGGCCGCGTGCCGGCCGACGTGATCGCGCGGGCGGGGCGGCTGCTGGAACGGGTCGGCCTCGCCGATCGCATGGCGCACATGCCCGACGAGCTCTCCGGCGGTGAGCGGCAGCGGGTCGCCGTGGCCCGGGCGCTGGTGCTGGGGCCGCGGTTGGTGCTGGCGGACGAACCTACGGGCCAGCTCGATTCCCGGTCCTCGGCCCAGGTGTCCGACCTGCTCGTCGAACTGGCGGCCGAGTCGGGAGGCATGCTGGTGGTCGTCACGCATTCCGCCGACGTCGCGCGGCGGGTGGGCCACGTGCGGCACCTCGTCGATGGGCGGCTGGAGCCATGAGCCGCGACCGGACAGGGGCCGTGCACACGCTGGCGGGACTCGGGGGCCGACTGCTTGCCGCCTGGGCGCCGCAGGTTGCCGCCCTCGCCGCCGCCGCGGCCGTCGTGGCCACCACGATCGCCGGCGCCTTGTGCGTGGGAGACGCGACGACCCGCGGCCTGCGGCAGCTCGCCGGCGAACGGCTCGGCCGGATTGACGCCGCGGTGATGGGCACCGACTTCTTCACCACCGCCTGGGCCGCCGACCGCGCGGCGCAGGCCGCGGCCGATCCCGGCGGGCCGGGTCGGCTCGTGCCGGCGATCGTGATGGAGGTCACGGTCGAGGCGGCCGGCGGCCGCCGGTCGGCGTCGGCCACGCTCTTGGCCTGCGACGATCCCGCCGCTCTCGGTTTCGCCCCGGCGCCGCCGGCGCTGGCCGCCGCTGCGGTGCTGCTCAACGAACCGCTGCACCGCGCGGTCGCCGCCGGCCCCGGCGACGCCGTGATCCTCCGGCTGCCGAGCCGGTCGAGCGTGCCGGCCGACAGCCCGCTCGGTCGGCGTTCGACTGAGTCGAAAGGCCGCCGGCTCAAGGTCGGGGGCGTGCTGCCGGAGGTAGGGCTCGGCCAGTTCGCGTTGCGGCCCGGACAGGTCACCCGGCCCCTCGTGGTCACCGCGCTCGCGACGGCGCAGGCGATTCTTGACCGCGACGACGCAGTCAACGCCCTGTTTGCGGTTGCGGCGCCGGGCGACGCCGCTGGCTGGCTGCGAGCGCATCTCCGGCCCGGCCTCGCCGACATGGGGCTCGTGCTCGAGCCCGCCGTCGTCACGGCCGGGCCGCGGCTCACGAGCCGCCGGCTCATCCTGCCGCCCGAGGTCGATCGCGTCGCGGCGGAGGTGCTCGGGCCGGCGGGGGCGAGGCCGTCGCTCGTGTTCCTCGCCAACGACATCCGGCCGCTCGACGCCGCGGGCCGTCCCGCGGCGGCCCGCGTGCCCTACTCCACGGTGCTCGGCATCGACACCACTCGCCACCCGGCGGGGCCGCTGGTCGACGATGCCGGAAAGGCACTGCCGCTGCCCGGCCCCGACGAGATCCTCATCGACCGCTGGCTGGCCGACGACCTCGCCAAGCAGGGCGTGCCGGTGGCCGTCGGCGACCGCATCGCCCTCACGCACTTCCTCCCGGAGACGCTCCACGGCCGCGTGGAGGAGGCGACGGCGACCTTCCGCATCGCGGGCATCGCCGCGATGCGCGGCGCGGCGGTGGCCCGCGATCTCCTCCCCGAGGTCGAGGGCGTGAGCGACGAGGCGTCGATCGCCGACTGGGATCCCCCCTTCCCCTTCGACGCGGCCCGGGTGCGGACGACGCCGCCGCACGACGAGGATGACCGCTACTGGAAGGAGCACGGCACCACGCCGAAGGCGTTCGTGGCCCTGGAGTCGGCCCGTCGCATCGCCGGCAGCCGCTTCGGCCGTACGACGGCCTGGCACCTGCCCCCCGGGAACGTCGACACCGACCGTCTGCGGGACGAACTCGCCGCGCGGCTCGAACCTGGCGCGGTCGGGCTGCGGATCGTGCCGCTGCGGCAGGCGGCCCTGGCTGCGGCCCGGGGCTCGACGCCCTTCGGCGGCCTGTTCCTCGCGCTCTCCAGTTTTGTGGTGGCGGCGGGTCTCCTCCTCGAAGGGCTGCTCTTCAACCTCCTCGTCGCCGCGCGGTCTCGTGACGTCGGCATCCTCGCCAGCGTCGGCTGGCCGCCGCGGCGGCTGGCCGCGCTGCTGCTTGCGGTCGCCGGCGGGGCGGCGGCGGTCGGCGTCACGGTCGGCACGCTCGCGGGGCCGCTCTGGGCCCGCGGCCTGCTCGCGGCGCTCGGGCGGGCGTGGGACACCGACGTGGCCGCCGGCTCGGCCCGCGTGTTCGCGGTGCCGCCCGCGTGGTGGGCCGCCGTGCCGGGTGGACTCGCGGCGCTTGTCGTGTCGCTCGCGGCCGTCGCCTGGTCGGCGCGGCGGGTCGCGCGGGCCGCGCCTTGGCGGCTGCTCAAGGGCGGGATCGAGACGGCCTCTCCGCGGCGCTCGCGCCGCGGACGGCTGGCAGCGATCGCGGTGCTGGGCCTCGGGGCCGCGGTCCTGACGGCGTTCGCGGGCAGCCACGCGGATCCCGCGCGGGCCGTGGCGGCCTTCTTCGGTGCCGGATTTCTCGCGCTGGCCGGCCTGCTCGCGGTGGCGCGGCTCCTGCTCGACGCTCGGCCCGGGCGGCCGCTGGGATCGCTCACCCAATTGGCCCGCCGCGGACTCGCGCGGACCGCCGGCCGCGGCTTTGCGGTGGCGGCGATCGTGGCACTGGCGCAGTTCCTCGTCGTCGCCGTCTCGTCGTTCGCGGTGCGGCCGCCCGCCGATCCGTCTGACCGCCGCGGCCCGACGGGTGGCTATGCCCTGCTGGCGGCGTTCGGCACGCCGACGCATGTCGATCCGCTCGACGCGGAGGCGCGGGCCGCACTCGGGCTCTCCGCTGCGGAGGAGCGGGCCGTGGCCCGCTGCACGGTCGAGCGGCTGCGGTCGACCGCAGCCGACGACGCCAGTTGCACGAACCTGTACGCCGCGGGCCGGCCGACGGTGCTCGGCGCGGGGTCGGCCTTCATCCAACGTGGTGGCTTCACGTTCGTAGGCCACGCGGCGCTGCCCGACGGCACGACGAACCCCTGGACGTTGCTCGAGCGGCCGGACTCCGGGCCTGTGCCCGCGATCGTCGACCAGGCGACGGCCCAGTGGGCGCTCAAACTCGGTGGCGTCGGCGCGTCGTTCACCGTCGAGGACGACGCCGGCCGGCCGGTGGCGTGCGAGATCGTGGGCCTGCTCGCGCCGGGCATCCTGCAGGGGGTCGTGATCGTGGCCGAGCGACGGTTCGAGCAGATCTTTCCCGGTCGCTCGGGCTACGGCCTGGCGCTCGTCGACGATGCGTCCGTGCCGGCCACCGACCGCGCCGTCGCCCGGGCCGGGCTCGAGCGGGCATGGGCCGACTCGGGGGTCACGGTCACCGCTGCGCTCGACCGGCTGCGCAGCCTGCTGGCGGTACAGAACACGTTCCTGGCGGGCTTCCAGGCGCTCGGCACGCTCGGCCTCCTCCTCGGCACGGCGGGCGTGGCGGCGGTGTTGCTCCAGGGCGTGCTCGAGCGGCTCGAAACGCTTGCAGTGCTGCGGGCGGTCGGCTTCACGCCCGGCCGCATCCGCGGGCTGTTCGTCCTGGAAACGCTCGTCACGGTCGGCCTCGGGCTCGCGGCCGGCACGCTCGCTGGGTGCCTCGCCGTGGCCCCGGCGCTCGCGGCCGCGACGGCCCGCGTGCCGCTGGGGTGGATCGCCGCCACCTGCGGGCTCACGCTCGCGACGGCGGTCGTGGCGGCCGGCGTCGCGGCGGCAAGGGTGCCGATCCCCGCACGGCCCGGCGGGTCGGCCGCGGGATAGGAGGTCGTGCCAACCCGCGGCCGCATGCCGTTTGAAAAGTGCGGAACTCGCAAATCTCGCACCGCAGTTCCGCCAGACTGCCTCGTGTGCCCGGCGATGGGTTTCCGGTGTGTCGGGTTTCGCGGTCCCGTTCCTCGAAGCCCGAGGCGTGAGCCGAGCGGTTTCCGGGGAAGGGACGCGGATTCCCTCAGCTTGCGCTTTTTGATGTCGCGCGGAGCGGCCCGGCAGGGCGTCGCCGCTGCAGCAATCCGCTTGCGAACGTT
>Ga0315906_10001655_pt1 | contig 32678 bp, 27 predicted proteins | sample LakEriMetagenome_4_FD_203526 | JGI IMG/M metagenome (GOLD analysis project Ga0315906, IMG submission 203526) | Freshwater fungal communities from buoy surface, Lake Erie, Ohio, United States - Buoy 2 MA122 | ecosystem: Environmental > Aquatic > Freshwater > Lake > Lake biofilm | place: USA... | reverse complement strand
CGACACCAACGTTTCTGATCACCACCACCTCTTTTTCGAAGAGAATGGCGTGCTGCACGACATTCCCGGTGACTCGATCCGTGTGGAAGGGCTTCCGGAGATTCCGGCGGGAGCCAAGGTGCGGTCGGTCGAGGTGATCGTCCGCATGACGGGCACGCAAACCTAGCTCCGGCCTGGCCGACCTCACCCTGCCAACCTGACGTGGGACTTTGGTGCGGTAGACGCTGACGATTGCATACCGCAATGCGCAAACGCCGGTGTCTGACGGAGCGGGACGCGAGATGGCGGCACCCGGGCGGAAATCAACCCCACGCATGAATCGCCTTAACTTGCGTCAACGACGGGAACCGCGAAGCAGTCGAGTTCCTTGTTCCCACGTAACCTATGTGGGAGCATCTTCTTGCCGAACGCTGAGCGCTTTGCGCTTCACCGCCCCGAACTACTGCCCGCCCTGCAGAGAGGCGAGCGCAAGATCATCTCGTTGATAAGCAGCGAACGCCGCTCGTTAGCTGCAAGCCGGACGCTCGTTGAGGGCGACGCGGACCACCCACTCGTCTATCGTATCGTGCAGGGTTGGACGGCGCGCGTGCCCACGCTGCCCGACGGGCGCAATCAGTACATCCTCGTTTTCCTGCCGGGCGACCTGTTCGCCGTGAAGAGCATGTTCGTGAACCGGCATCCGGACGCGATCGTCACGCTCTCCGATACGGTCGTTGAACAGATCGACCATCGCAAGCTGCGCGACATCTGCGACCAGGACCCGGATGTCTCCATGCGATGCGCGTGGCAGATCGTCGAGGAAGAGCGCCAGCTTCACAGCTGGATCGTCAGCCTCGGACGCGGAAGCGCGGAAGAAAGTCTGGCGATGCTGATCGCGCAGCTGCATGGACGGCTTGTCGTTTCAGGCACGATCGCGCGCGATGCGCGTGAGTTCTTCCTGCCGATGACCCAGAGCCAGCTTGGCGATTATCTCGGGCTGTCTGCCGTTCACATCAACCGCGTGCTGAAGGCCATCCGGGACAACGGAATAGCGACATTCCGCAACCAGCGGATGGTGATTCACGATCTCGACGCTCTGGGCCGCGTGGCCGATCCGCTGCGCGACTTCTACGAGCGCACGAACCCCGCTTTTGGCGGTGACGCTTCGAACAGCCGCGAGGCATAGAGATCAGCCGCCGGAAGACCTGACGCCCAGCATGCGCGCGAGGGCCGCTGCCTGGATTTTCCACGCTTCCGAACCCGGCGAGACCAGTTCGACATGGCCGGTTTCGAGGACGACCTCGACCGTGGATTGATCGCCCGCCGCCCTTGCCTTCCGCGCCCAGTTTTCGCCGAGCACCGGTGGCGCGATGCGATCGCGGTGGCCGTTCACGCTGACCTGCGGCACGCGCAGCGGCAGGAGTTCGGCAGGCGAGGTATCGGACAGGACGTTGCCGCGCGCGGGGCCGATTCTGCCGACGAGCTGGTCGTAGATATCGGCGAGGCAGCTGCGGTCGGTCACACCGACGGAGCCGGCAAGGTCCGCGAGGCCGCCAGAATTCACGACGCCGACGAGCGGGAGCGGATTGTCGATGCGCGTGGGGCTTGCTGCCGGCAGGCGGTTTCGACCGGCGAGCCAGAGCGCGAGGTGGCCGCCAGCAGAGTGTCCGAACGCGGCGACACGGTTGAGGTCGAGATTGTAGGCGGCGGCCTGATCGCGCAACGCATCGGCGGCGCGCGCGACATCGGTGAAGGTGCCGGGGTAGCCGCCGCCGGCTTCATCGACGCCGCGATACTCGATGTTCCAGACAGCCATGCCCCGCTTGCGGAGATCATCCGCCGCCCAGTTCATCAGCGTGCGGTCTGCGATTGCCTTCTGCCAGCAACCGCCATGGACCATAAGGACGACAGGATGCGGGCCTGCGCCATCGGGCAGCCAGAGATCTGCAATGTCGGTGGCGCCCTCGCCCCACTGAATGCTCTGGGTCGGCGAGACCTTGGGGCGCAAGAGGAGATCGTTCCACGTCATGATCGGGGCGGGCGCGGTGTAGCGCGGCTGCTCGGCCGCGCGCGTGCCCGGCGGAGGCGTGGGGCCAGAGCAGGCGGCGACGGCTACAGCAAGGAGGAGAGCGAGATTGCGCATGCCGTTCCCTCGCAAGGGATTGCGGGCATTGCAAGCCGGGGGGCTCTCATCGCAGATACGGCATGGCCCAGATACCCCGGACACGGCAGGACTGCGAAGCGCTCGACCGCGCCGATCCGCTGGGCGGCATGCGCACGCGGTTCGACCTGCCCGAGGGCGTGATCTATCTTGATGGGCATTCGCTGGGACCGGCGACACACGGCGCGCTGGAGCGTGTGGGGCGCGCGGCAGGCGAGGAATGGCGAAGCGGCCTTATCCGGTCCTGGAATAACGCAGGCTGGTTCGACCTGCCGGCCCGGACAGGGGCCAAGCTGGCGCGGCTGGCGGGCGTGGCGCCGGGCGATGTGGTGGTGACGGACAGTGTGTCCGTGAACCTGTTCAAGCTGGCGGCTGCGGGACTGCGATTGACGGGCTCGCGCACGGTGATGGTGCAGAGCGACGAATTCCCGACCGACCAGAGCATCGCGGCGGGCATCGCGGATGCAGGGCTCGCCGAGTTGAAGCGGCTGCCGCCCACCGATGCGTTGGCGGCCTTCGGTGCGTATCGCGGCGTGATCATCCGGAGTGCGGTGAACTACCGGACGGGCGAGGTCGCCGACATCGATGCGTGGGAGCGTGTTGCGGCGAGAGCAGGCAATCTCGTCGTTTGGGATCTGAGTCACGCCACAGGGGTGCTGGACCTGCGACTTGCGGAGCGCGGGGCGAAGCTGGCAGCGGGGTGTACGTACAAATTTCTCAACGGCGGACCGGGCGCGCCGGCGTTCGTCTATGCGCGTGCGGATATCGCGCAGCAGCTTCACTCACCGATCCTCGGCTGGTTCGGACAGAAGGATCAGTTCGACTTTGGCGCGGCCTATGTGGCGAAGGACGGCGCCGCACGGTTTGCGACTGGCACGCCGCCCGTGCTCTCACTGTCGGCGCTCGATGCCGCGCTTGATGCATTCGACGGCGTCGACCTTGCTGTCGGGGCGGCGAAGGCGCGGTCGCTGGGCGACTTGGTCATCGCGCGAACCGCGTCGCTGGGGCTGGAAACGATCTCACCTGGGGAGCCAGCCAGGCGCGGGGGGCATGTAAGCGTGCGGCATCAGCATGGTTATGCCGTCGTGCAGGCGCTGATCGCGCGCGGGATCATTCCGGATTTCAGGGCGCCGGACGCTATGCGGTTTGGCCTGGCGCCGCTTTATGTGCGGTTCGTCGACGTGTGGGACGCGATGGATGCATTGGCAGACGTTCTCGGAACACGGGGCTGGGACAGGCCAGAGTACCATGCGCGGGCGGCGGTGACCTGAGCGCTAGTCGTCGATCGCGGCGTAGACGAGCTGCTGCAGCTGGGGGCGGATTGGATAGGCGCCGGAGGGCATCAGCTGCGTCATCTGGATGGCGATGATGTCTTCGACCGGGTCGATCCAGAAGAAGGTGGACGCCATGCCGCCCCACGAGTAGGTGCCGACCGAACCGGGTTGTGTGGTGGCGACCACGTCCGTCGTCACGGCCCAGCCGAGGCCGAAGCCAGAACCGTCCATGCGCGATTCCGAGAACGTCTTGTCGCCCATGTTCTTGAGCGTCTTGTTGCCCGGCAGGTGGTTCATGGTCATGAATTCGAGCGTCTTCGGTGAAAGAATGCGAACGCCATCAAGTTCGCCGCAGCCGGCCAGCATCAGGCAGAAGCGGAAATAGTCGCCGATGGTGGAGGCGAGCCCCCCGCCGCCTGAGAAGACGTTTGGCGCAGTGGCATAGCGACTCGCGGCGCCCGCGCCATCGTTCATCGAGATCACGCCGGTGTCGGGATTGCGGGCGTAGCAGGCCATGAGCCGGTCGATGCTTTCGGTCGGCACGTGGAAGCCCGTATCCTTCATGCCGAGCGGGCTGAAGATGCGGGTCTGGAAGAAGCGGTCGAGGCTCATGCCTGACGCGACCTCGACAACGCGGCCGAGCACATCTGTCGAGTTGGAATAGTTCCACCTGTCGCCGGGCGAGAAGACGAGCGGCGCCTGGGCAAGTGCTTCGCAGAAGGATTTGAGATCGCCATCCCAGTTCGAGTATTCGAGCTTGCGCTTGCGATAGATCGCATCGACCGGAGTCTGGACGATGAAGGAATAGGTGAGGCCCGAGGTGTGCAGAAACAGGTCGCGAACGGTCATGGCGCGCGCCGGCTTGTGCAGATGGCCATCCTCTCCCATCACCATGACATCCTGGAATTCCGGGATATAGCGATAGACCTCGTGATCAAGGCGCAGCGCGCCCTCTTCGAACAGCATCATCGCTGCAACCGACGTGACCGGCTTGGTCATCGAATAGATACGATAGATCGTGTCCGCATCGATTGGCCGGCCGCCACCCATCTCGGTGGAGCCCTGGAACGACAAGTGCGCCACCTGCCCGCCCCGCGCCACCAGAGCCGCAACGCACGGCAGTTTCCGCTTCTGAATATAGGTGTCGAAATAGGCCGGAATGCGCTTGAGCCGCTCAGCATTCAGACCGGCTTCTGCCGGATCGACCCGCTCAATCGCGCCCATGTGAACTCCCTGATCGCTTTGCCGCAGCTTTAGCGCGCCATTCGGCCCATGCAAACCGTAGCGCGCGGTTGCTCTCTGGCTCCATGTTGCCGATGATGGCGATGGGACAGGTCCGGAGCGCTCAGAGAGCTGACATGGCGGATGCCACCCGCACCATAGACGACGATCAGGGCGGCGCGCCGAACAGGCGCGAGCGGCGCAAGAACGCCGAACGCTCGGCTGCAACCCGTCGACAGATTCTCGAAGCCACCGTCCAGTGCCTCGACACGTCAGGCTATGGCGCCGTGACGAACATTCGCGTGGCGGACCTGGCGGGCGTCAGCCGCGGGGCGATGATGCACCACTTTCCGACGCGACAGGCCCTCATCATTGCGACGGTTGAGTATGCGTACGAGACGCTGAACCAGTATCGTGCGGACGAAGTCGCAAAGGTTCCGCCCGGACTGGACCGCTATCGCGCGATCATGGACCTGTCGGTGATCACCCAGCGCATGCCTGAGGGCATGGCCCTGAACGAGATCAGGATCGGCTCGCGCAGCGACCCGGAAATCCGCGATGCGGTGACGCCGATGATGAGTGCGATATCGGAGGACTATGTGCGGATGGTCAGCCGGATCGCGCGCGAGGCGGGGCTCAAGGCGACGCGCGAGTTGCACGGTCTCACCGGCACGGTGGCGATGGCGACGCGGGCGCTGGCGATCAACACCTTCACCTATCCGAGCCCCCGCGTCGGCGACAATGTGTCGTGGACGCTCCAGACGATGCGGGAGGACCTGATCGCGCGGCAGCTCGGCAAGGACGAGGCGAAGTATCCTCCGCCTCTGCCCGAGGGTGACTAGGCTCGCAGGAGCGCGCCGACCACAGGGATGCCGCTCAGTAACCTGATGCTGGCCGGTATAGGCCACAATCATCCAAACGCGTCGAACGGGCTGGCTGACGCTGCAAGACATTCAACCTCTGCAAGAATTTGCCTGCGTCCGAGCAGCAGTCGTTGCGGAGCCTCGCCTGGATTGACGCATCGGACTGGGGTGTGTGAAGGCTGCCGCAGCCGCCGCGAATGGCAGCCGTACCTACAACGTGAAGTCTCCGGACCGAGACACGGGCACTGTCGGTGCGGTACAACAAGGGCTGGATTTCCGGACGTTACATGAGCGTTACGCCCACAGAACCGACCGCCCCGCTCGATCCCGCAACCACCGCGGAGATCGCGCGCGTGCGAGAGTCCGGTGTGCTGGGGCAGTCGGGCCGGCTGCTTGAGCTGTTCGACTTTCTGGCGCTGAGATCGGCCGACGGACGACCGCCGAAAGAGGCGGAGATTGCCTTTGCCGTGTTCGGGAAGAGCGACGCCGAGGCGATGCGCGATGACCCCGTCGCCCGGGTCTACATTCATCGGCTGCGCAAGCGGCTGGACGAATTCTACCTTCGGAACGGTGCGCCGGCTGGCGTGCGGCTGGACATCCCCAAGGGTGACTATCGGATCGTCGGCATTAACCCGAACGCCGCCGATGCGACCGAAGTGGAGACCCCGGTTGCCGAGGAGAAGGTCGCGACCCCTGCCCGCCGCAAGATGAGCTGGGGGCTGGTTGCCGGCTGCGTGGCCGTGCTGGCGATCGGCGGGAACATCGTGGCGTGGAGCATGCTGGCCGGGCGGCCCGCAGCCAGCCAACAGCGCCTGGCCGACACCGGGATCTGGAGCGAGATCGCGGCGAGCGAGCGGCCGCTGCTGATCGTCGTCGGTGACTACTACATGTTCGGCGAGTACGAGGATCGCGTGGTGCTGAAACGCCTGATCCGCGACTTTGCGATCAACAACAAGGAAGACCTTGTCTCGGCCCAGCGGGGTAATCCTGAGAGCATCGAGACGTATTCGGACGTCGCCATGCAATACCTGCCGGCGTCGGCTGCGTTTGCGCTGGCTGACCTTGCGCCGCTGCTGCGCGAGGGGCGGGATGTTCAGGTGACACTGGCCTCGGAGCTAACGCCGGACCGGATGAAGACGAACGACATCATCTATGTCGGCCTGCTGAGCGGGCTGGGGCCGCTGCGCGATCCGGTGTTCTCGTCGTCGCGGTTTGCGCTGGGCGAGAGCTATGACCAGATCGTCGATCGCAAATCGGGCAAGACCTATAACAGCGAGGCGTTTCTGGCGGCGCCCGGGGACCAGATGTATCGCGACTATGGGTTCTTCTCATCGTTCGAGGGGCCGACAGGTAATCGCATCGCCATCCTTTCCGGATCACGCGACACTGCTGTCATGGGCGTGGCGGAGGCCGTGACGCAGCTCGACCGGCTGGCGCGCGTTGCGCAGAAGACGCCGGCGGAGGGCGACTTCGAGGCGCTGTTCGAAGTGAAGGGCCAGAAGCATGTGAACCTCGAGGCTCAGGTCGTGGCGTCCTATCCGCTGGATGGCGGGGCGATCTGGTCGGGCGATCGGGCAAACACCGCGTCCTATCCCGAGAAGTAGGTTCAGGCCGACGCGAAAGCGAGTGCGCAACGGACGCCGTCGCGTTCGAACTTCATCACCGCAGATCCGCCCGGCACGCCGTTGAGGGCTGCGCCGATCATGCGCGTGCCGAAGCCGGACTGACGCGGCTTGTCGACAGCGGGGCCGCCGGACTCTGTCCCGCGAAGCAGGCCGAGACCGCCATCAACATGCGCCCAGTCGCACCTGACTTCACCGGTGGAAGACGACAGCGCCCCGTATTTGACCGCGTTGGTGGCAAGCTCGTGCAGGCAGAGGGACAGCGGGATCGCGGCCGAGGGGGCGATCGCGATCGTGGGGCCGCCGACCATGGGCGCGACTATACGGCCGCGCGGAGAGGGTGCTGGATAGGATATTTCTCGTGATCTGTGTGTGCTGCACTTTTTTGGCGCAGCGCTTTGAATCAATTCAGAAGAGCGAGCTCCCCATCCCTCAATGGCGTGCGGGTTTCCGAGCGTGATTCAGATTTTGGGGACGTGTGGCTTTGCCGGTCGCCTTCGCTGCGCTTCGGCGCGGCGTGCCGCCATGCGCGCCAAGAGCGCGCATGCCACCTTCCCCGATCGCGTTGCGACTTAGGGAGGCAAGTACCGTCATGCGGCGCGTTCGAATACCGCCGCTATGCCCTGGCCGCCGCCGATGCACATGGTTTCGAGGCCGTAGCGAGCTTCGCGGCGCTGGAGCTCGTTCATCAGGTTGGCGAGGATGCGGCCGCCAGTGGCGCCGATGGGGTGACCGAGGGAGATGCCGGAGCCGTTGACGTTGAGCTTGTCGGCGTCGTTCCAGTTCCAGCCTTTGAGGACGGCAAGGACTTGCGGGGCGAAGGCTTCGTTGAGCTCGACGAGGTCGATGTCCTTCCACTTGAGGCCGGTGCGGGCGAACAGGCGTTCGACGGCGGGAACGGGGCCGATGCCCATGCGGGACGGTTCGACGCCGGCAGCGGCCCAGCCGACGAACCAGCCCATCGGCTCGAGGCCGAGTTCTTCCAGCTTGTCTTCGGCAACAACAAGACAGGCGGCTGCCGCGTCGTTCTGTTGCGAGGCGTTGCCGGCGGTAACCACCCCGCCCTTCTCGATAGCCTTGAGGGCGCCGAGCGAGGCGGCGGTGGCGTCGCCGCGGACGCCTTCGTCCATCCTGAAGATGATGGGGTCGCCCTTCTTCTGCGGCACGGCGACGGGGACGAGTTCATTGTCGAACTTTCCGGCCTTCCATGCGGCGGCGGCGCGTTGCTGGCTGCGCGCGGCATACTCGTCGCACTCTTCGCGGCCGATCTGGTAGTCCTTGGCGAGGTTCTCGGCGGTTTCGATCATGCCGGTGATGACGCCGAAGCGGGAGATGGGCTGGCTCATCACCCGGCCGCGCTGAAGACGGTCGTGCATCGTGACGGAGCCGGCGCGGGCGCCAGAGCGCATGTCGGTGGAATAGTATTCGACGTTGGTCATGCTTTCGACGCCGCCGGCGACCACGACATCGGCTGCGCCTGTCTGGACGAACATGGCGGCGTCGATGATCGACTGGAGGCCAGAGCCGCAGCGGCGATCAAGCTGGTAGCCGGGGACGGAGATGGGTAGGTCTGCCGCGAGGGCTGACCAGCGGGCGACGCAGGGGGCTTCACCAGAAGGATAGCCTTGCGCGAAGACCACGTCGTCGATGCGTTCGGGGTCGATTTTCGTGCGCTCAACGAGGGCCTTGAGGATGACCGCGCCGAGATCGCCTGCCTGCATCGGCGCGAGCGCGCCCTGGAACTTGCCCACCGCTGTGCGGAGCGGGCTGACGATGGCGGCGCGGCGGAGCTTGGTCATGCGGGAATCCTCTGGAAGCGGGGGCAACATAGCGGCGAGCGCGGGGGACACAACCGCCGGGACTTTCGCGCCGTCTTGACGTTCGCGGCCGGAAGGTTCGTATCGGGGCGGGCTGTCCTGCCGGTGAATTCATGCGGACAGCCGAAGCACGGGGAGACGCAGGTGGCGGGACATTATCGGATCATTGGCGGGCTTGGCTCGCCCTACTCGATGAAGATGCGGGCGATCATGCGGTATCGCCGCCTGCCCCATGTCTGGGAGCCGCTCGGGGCGAACATGGAGTCCGTGTTCGCAAATGTGAAGGCCCCTGTGATCCCGGTGATCCAGCATCCCGGCGGGGAATGGCGCAATGACTCGACGCCGATGATCTTTGAACTCGAGCAACGCCATGCGGAGCGCGGCATCGTACCGGTGGATGAGGCGGACAGGTTCCTGGCCTGCCTGCTGGAGGACATGGGCGATGAGTGGGCGACGAAGCTGATGTTCCACTATCGCTGGTTCTACGAGGAGGATCAGGAGGCTGTGTCGCGCTGGCTTTCCTATGATCGCCACCGCGGCGGCGGGATGGAGCAGATACAGGCGTTCGCGGATTTCTTCCGGGCGCGCCAGACGGGGCGCATGGCGCTTGTCGGGTGCACGCCCGGTAATGCGCCGTTGATCGAAGAGACGATGCGGCGGCTATGCGCGATGCTGGAGGAGCAGTGCACGGTCTCGCAGTTCTGGTTCGGGTCTCGGCCATCTCTCGCGGAGTTTGCGTGGATGGGCCAGTTCTCGCAGCTGGCGTCCGATCCGACGCCGGAGCGGTTGATGCGGCGACAAGCGCCTCTGACCTTCCGCTGGCTGGAGCAGATGGACGATCTGTCGGGGCTGGAAGGCGCCTGGCGCGGACCGGGCGAGGCGCGGGGGCCGGTGGTGGAGAAGCTGCTGGTGTTTGCGGGCGAGGTGTACTTCCCGTTCCTGACAGCCAATGCGCAGGCGGTGTCGGCCGGCAAGGAGACGTTCAGCTTTTCGGCGCTGGGGATGCCTTATGAGCAGGGCGCCTTCAAGTATCAGGTGAAGTGTCTCGAGACGCTGCGGCGGATGTATGCGGAGCTTCCGGCTCAAGCCAAGGCCGAGCTTGATCCGTTGCTGGAGCGGACCGGATGCCTTGCCGGACTGAAAGGCTGATGACGAATGCCGACGGGCGCCGCAGACTGACGACATGAGCAAGGCTGAGACACATCCTGAGATTCGCGAGGCGGTGCGCAAGTTGTGCGCGCGGTTTCCGGGGCCGTACTGGCGGGCGCTGGATCGCGAGCGGGCGTATCCGACGGAGTTCGTGACGGCGCTGACCGAGGCGGGGTGGCTGTCGGTGCTGATACCGGAGCAATATGGCGGCGCGGGGCTGGGGCTGTCGGCGGCGTGTGCGGTGCTGGAGGAAATCCATCGGTCGGGGGCCAATGGCGCGGCGTGTCATGCGCAGATGTACACGATGGGGACGCTGCTGCGGCATGGCAGCGAGGCGCAGAAAGAGCGCTGGCTGCCGAAGGTGGCGAGCGGCGAGATCAGGCTACAGGCGTTTGGCGTGACCGAGCCGACGAGCGGTACGGACACGACGCGGATACAGACGTTCGCGAAGCGTGTGGGCGACAAGTATGTGGTCAACGGGTCGAAGATCTGGATCAGCAGGGCTGAGCATTCGGACCTGATGGTGCTGCTGTGCCGGACGTCTCCGCGCGATGATGCGGGAAAGACGTCGGACGGGATGAGCGTCCTGCTGGTCGACATGCGGGAGGCGAAGAGCACCCCAGACAAGAAGGGGGGGCTGACGATCAAGCCGGTGCGCACGATGTTGAACCATGCGACGACGGAGCTGTTCTTCGACGACATGGAAGTGCCGGCTGACAACCTGATCGGACGTGAGGGGGCGGGGTTCAAGTACATCATCGACGGGATGAATGCGGAGCGCATTCTCATCGCGGCGGAGTGTATCGGCGACGGGAAGTTCTTCGTTGATCGCGCCTCGGCTTATGCGAAGGAGCGGTCCGTGTTCGGCGGGCCGATCGGTGCGAACCAGGGCGTGCAGTTCCCGATCGCGCGGGCGCATGTGCAGGTGACGGCAGCGGGGCTGATGGTGGATCATGCGGCCCAGCTGTTTGAGGCTGGCGAGCCGTGCGGTTCGGAGGCCAACATGGCGAAAATGACGGCGTCGGAAGCCAGCTGGTATGCCGCCGACGTCTGCGTGCAGACGCATGGCGGGTTCGGCTTTGCGGAAGAGTACGACATCGAGCGGAAGTTCCGCGAGACGCGGCTCTACCAGGTGGCGCCGATCTCGACCAATCTGATCCTCAGCCATGTGGCGACGCATGTGCTGGGCATGCCGAAATCGTTCTAGAGCGAGGGGACGAGATGAACTGGCGTTCGATGCTGTTTGTGCCGGCGGCTGCGCCGCAGCGGTGGCAGAAGGCGCATACACGGGGGGCTGACGCGCTGATTGTCGATCTTGAGGATTCGACACAGGCGGATGCGAAGGCGGGCGCGCGCGCGCAGGCGACGGAGGCGGTGGCCTTTCTCGCGGCGCAGGGCGCGGCCGTGACGGTGCGGGTCAACAACGACGAGGCCTATCTCGCGGAGGATCTTGAGGCGGTGGTGACGCCGGGGCTGCGGGCGATCGTGATGCCCAAGGTGGAGCAGGCATCGGAGCTGGACAGCCTGTCGGCAATGATGGATGCGCTCGAGTATGAGGCGGGGCTGGATCGATTTTCGGTGGGGGTGGTTGCGGTAATCGAGAGCCCGCGGGCGCTCGAGCGGGTGGTTCAGATTGCGGATGGGCCGCGGCTGATCGGGCTGGCGCTGGGGAGCGAGGATTTCTCGCTGACGCTTGGGCGGAAGCCGGGGCCGTTGTCGCTGGATCTTGCGGCGCAGACCATTGCGTATGCGGCGGCGGCGCGCGGGATCATGGGCATCGGCATGGCGTCGAGCATCGCGAACTTCACTGATCTCGATGCGTTCGCGGCGGATGCGCGGCGAGCGCATGCGATGGGGCTGACGGGCGCGATGTGCGTGCACCCGAACCAGATCGCGGCGCTGAATGCGGGCTTCGGCGCGAGTGAATCGGATGTGGCGGAGGCGCGCGCCATTCTTGCGGCGTGGGAGGGCCGCGTGGATGGCGTGGTGAACCACAATGGCAAGATGATTGACCTGCCCGTGGTCGAGCGCGCCCGGCGCTTACTGGCGTCCGCAGGACTCGCGTGATCACGGGGTATCCCGATGATGTGGTGCGCGCCCTGCGACCGGGGCAGCGCGTGTACTTTCAGGGCGGGCCGGGCGAGTGCGCGGCGTTCTACAACGCGTTGTACGACAATCCGCGGCTGTCGAATGGCGTTGAGCTATGGTCGTGCCTGATTCCGGGCATCAACACGCGCGACTATGGCGCGCTGCCGGGCAACGTGCAGCTTGTGACGTTCATGGCCTCGCCTGCGCTGGAGCCGTCGATTGCTTCGGGGCGGACGACGCTGAGGGCCATGCCGTATTCGGAGATCGGCGAGCTGATGGCGGCGACGGAGTTCGACGTCGCCATTCTGCATGTCGCGCCGCCGGACCGCGATGGGCGGTGCTCGTTCGGCGTGGCTTGCGACATGCCGGGGCTGGTGTGGCCGAATGCAGGGCGATCCGTGGCGTTCGTCAATGATCGCATGCCGTCCATTCCCGGCGCGGATTTCATTCCTGCTGACGCGATCAGCCTTGGTGTTCCGATCGACGAACCGCTGATGACGCCGGTCGTCTCGGCGCGTCCCCCAAATGCAGCACTGAATGAAATCGCACGGCTGTCTGCGGAGCTCGTGCCCGATGGGGCGACGATCCAGTCGGGTATTGGAGAGGCGCCAGGTGCTGTCGTAGCGGCGCTGAAGCTGCATCGCGGACTGCGGGTGCATTCGGGGATCATAACGCCGGACTATGTGCAGCTGGCCGAGGCGGGTGCGCTGGATGCAGGCGCGGAGCATTTGACGGGCGTGGCGTGGGGCGATGCGGCGTTTCAGGCGTGGCTGCCGCAATCGGCATTTGCGTTCCGGTCAGCTCTCGAGACACACGGGCATGCGGCGCTGGCTGCTGTGGAGGGGTTCGTGTCGATCGGGTCGGCGCTGGAAGTGGACCTTGAAGGCAATCTGAATCTTGAATGGCGCGCGGGGCGACGGATCAGCAGCGTGGGCGGCGCACCCGACTATATGCGCGGGGCGAAGGCTTCGGGGGGCGGCATGTCGATCATCGCCCTGCCCTCAATGGCGAGCGGGGCGTCGCGCATCGTGCCGCGGCTGGCGGCGCCTTCCATTACGGGCGATCTGGCAGATGTGGTGGTGACGGAGCACGGCGTGGCGCGGCTGAAGAGTTTGTCCGGCCGGGCGCGCGCGGCTGCGCTGATCGCTATTGCTGCGCCCGAGCACCGGGGATTTCTGGAGCGTTCGCTCGGGTGAAGCGTCAGGGCGCAACGGGCATGCCGGCGCGGCGGAGCAGCTTGCGCGCGAACACGTCGATCACGCTGAAGGGCGCGAAGAGAACGGTTATGCGGTCGAGCGACCAGACAAGCTGGAGCGAAGACACGTCCGGCCCACGCTTTGACAGGACGCGGCGCATCAAGAGGTAACCGACCATGCGGCGGCCGCTTGCCATCGCTGTCGCGAGATCGCTGCGGACGGGCTTTGGCCAGCGCGTGCGGTATCGGACACTGCGGACAGAGACAATGTTGAAAGCGCGGCGGCGGAGATCCTTCGCGGTGCCCCACTCGTGCGAGCTTTCGTAGATGCTGACGCCGCGGCCGAGCGCGACTTCGGATTGCATCGAGACGCAGACGCGGCGCGCCTTGAGCGCGAGGTCGATGAAGAAATTGTGGTCCTCGCCAGCCCAGCGGAGTTTTTCAGGCATGCGGAGCCCTTTGAGCAGGCCCGCACGGATGACGATGGACGAGGTGTGCGCGAGGTATTCGCGGGCGGAGTAGGCGGCCATTTGTTGGCCGCTGCAGGCGAAGAAGCGGTCACCGGGAAGTTGCGTGAGTTCGCCCTCGCCGCCGAGCGGGTCGGAGAAGAGCCGCGTGCCTTCGAGATAGTTGGCGTGGTGGTGGCTGGCGTGGTCGGAGAAGTAGAGATCGGCGCCGGCGCGCGCGAAGCCTTCGATGGCGCGTGCGATGTGATTGGGCGTCCAGGTGTCGTCGGAGTCGAGCATGGCGACGTAGTCCGCGTCGGCTGGCACCGCGTCAAAGCCGGTATTGCGCGCGGCGGCGGGGCCGCCATTGGGACGCGTGATCATGCGGACGCCGACATGCGCCGGTGGAACACCGGCAGCCTGGACATCGATGATGGGGTCGATGGGCGAGGCGTCATTAACGATGATCACGTCGAGCAGGGTCGCGCCGTCGGTCTCTTGCGCATAGAGCGATTGCAGGGCGCGGACGAGGATGCCGGGCTGTTCCTGATAGTACGGAATGACCACGGAAATCTTCATGAGGTCGCGATCCCTGTTCCGGAATGGGCCAGCCGGGCGCCCAGCACACGGGATGGCGTGCGGGGCGGTGGTTTGGGGATAAGCATGCATCGGGCGCGCCAGTCTGAGCGCACGCCGATCGGCTGGTGAGACAGCCCTCGTCCTTCGAGACGCGCCTTTCAGGCGCTCCTCAGGATGAGGGCTCAACTCTCACTACTTGCACGTACCCTTGATCCTGAGGAGCCGCGGAGCGGCGTCTCGAAGAACGAGGCCGGGCTCCCCGGTATCAACTCGCCGGGGTCAGCTTGATCACACGCTCGGCGACGCGATCGACGGCTTCGCGTGAGAAGGCGAGCGGTACGTAGGCGCCTTCGGCCCAGAGGGGGAAGAGGTCGCGGTAGTGCGCGCTGTAGGGGTCGGCCGACTGCCCCGGCGTGTTCATCACCATGGAGTTGTCCCAGGCGCCCGCGTCCATCACCATGCGGACGGAGGCCCCGGCGGTGACGTTGAAGTCGGAGGCGCGATAGGTCTGCGCGCGCGGCGTGGAGGCGGAGCCGGGTGTGGCGAGCGGGCCGAGGGTCATCTGGGCGCGCAGTTGCGGGTCGGCCAGAACGGCGACCGCGGGTTCCCACTTTGCGACGTGGAGGCGGCCCCACGCCCAGCTGTGCGGATCGGGACCGAGGAGGCCGGCGAGTTCATCCGTCGCCGCTTTCAACGTTTCGAGGATGATCGCGGTGCGGGCCTCACGTGGATTGGGCCCGAGCCGCGTGTCTGGATTTTCGAGATAGGTGAGGATGGCTTCGAGATGGCCACTGCCCACAAGCTCGCGCGCGGCTGCAGGCGTCACCTTCGCGACGACTGCCTTGCCGAGATGCTTGTTGGCCCAGACCTCGTAGATGGCAGCAGCGGGGCTATCGATAGACAGGTGGCCGTCCCAGCTGGTGAGCAGCTTGATGGCGTGATCGACATTGATGTTCACCGTGCCGCCGGGAACGTCGCGCAGCAGTTTGATGAACCGGCGGGCCTGCGGGCTGACGGCGTCGCCCTGCAACTTCATCGAGTCGAGCAAGCTGACCTTGCCGTCGGCGGCGAGCACTTCCTTGATGCGACTGACGCGCGAGGGATCAGTCCATTCGAAAGCCACTTTGCGTTCTTCAGCGGGATAGCCTGCGGGGAGATTGTATTCGTTGGCGGTGGCGAAGAAGCCTTCGGGCGGGTTGTAGCTGGAGGGCAGCATGTCCTTGGCGAAGAAGCCGTTCCATTCGTAGCGGCCATCGCCGGGTACTGGCATCAGGCCGTCCCAGTTCTTGCGGACTGGCGTGCGACCAGAAGCGGCCCAGCCGATGTTTCCCTTGGTGTCTGCGTAGACGAGGTTCAGAGGGGGCGCTCCCCACGCATGACTGGCAGCCTTGAAGTCGTTCCAGTCCTTGGCGTGGGTGAGGCGCGAGGATCCGAAATAGCCGGCGAGGCCGGGCTCGGACCAGATGGTGCGCATGGCGAAAGCGCGGCGTGATGCGCCGTCGGATTTCAGGACGGGGCCATGGCGCGTGTAGCGGAGTTCGACTTCGCGCGGGGTTTCGCCCTTCACTTCAATGGTCTGCTTCTCGACCGTCATTTTTTCCCAGCCGCCCATGTAGCGGTAGGCGTTATGGTCGTTTGCGCGCGTCTCGTAGACGTAGAGATCTTCCTGATCCATCGCGAAGATGGTGATGCCGAAGGCGATATCGTTGTTGTGGCCGATAGACACGCCGGGCAGTGCGGGTTCGCCCGCACCGATGATTGCCATGCCGGGGGCGTTGAGGCCGACGACATAGCGGAGCGAGGGCACGCCAAGCTGGCGGTGCGGATCGTTGGCGAGGATGGCGCGGCCGGTTTCGGACTTCGAGGGCGCGACAACCCAGTTGTTGGAGCCTTCGTACTGCTGCTTGTGCATCAGCTCGGCCAGCTGCATTGCGGGATCGCCTTCGGCGCGCTGGCGATTGGTGAGCGGCGCGAAGTCGACCTGCTGGGTGGCGAGAACATAGTCGTCGAGGACGTTGGCAGGAACGTCGCACGGGTTGAGGCCGGCGGGGACGACGCGCTTGTGGCCGTCGGGGTCGAGCTTGCGTCGGAGTTCGTCGGCGTCGACGCCGGCGGCGCAGGCGACGCGGGCGCGGGCGACTTCCGATGTGACGTTCGAGACGAGCGCATGGCTGCGGATGCGGAGGATGTCTTCGGGCTTCCATTCATCCGGCGTGGAACTGGTGAGCCTGAACTCGACGGGCGTGGGCTTGCCGCCTGCCCTCACCTCGGCGACGTAGGCGTTGATGCCGGCGGCGAAGGCCTCGACGCTGGCGCGGGCGTCAGGGGCGTAGGCGTTCCATTCGGCCTGCATGTCGCCGCGATAGAGGAAGAGGCGGGCCGCCCTGTCCTGCTCCACATAGGCTGGGCCGAAGGATTTGGAGAGCAGGCCGAGGCCGCGCTTGCGCCATAGGTCAATCTGCCAGAGGCGGTCGCGCGCGGCGTTGTAGCCCTGCAGGAAGAACGCATCGCGCTGCGAGGCGGCGAAGATATGCGGGATGCCCCAGTGATCGACGATCAGCTCGGCTGGGGCGGACAGGCCTTTGACCTGCCACTCATCGCGCGCAACGGCGGTAGACATGGGGTTCTCGGCGATGGCCACGACAGACGCCGCGCCAATGGCGGCAGCGACGGCCACTCCAAGCATCCACTTTTTCATCGCAGAACCCTCCACCCGTTCGGTCTCGCGGTGAGGATCAGGGCGTGCAGGCGTCTTGTCAAAGCATTGCTTGGATTCCAAAGCTGGATGCATGGCAGGCTGGCATTTCTGGATCGATCGGGGCGGCACGTTCACCGACGTGGTAGCGCGTGGCCCCGATGGGCGTGAGGTGGTGCGCAAGCTGCTGTCGGAGAATGCGGGGCGGTATGCGGATGCAGCTGTCGAGGCCATTCGCACGATCCTGGCTGAGCATGGTGCGACGGAGATCGAATCCATCCGGATGGGCACGACGGTGGCGACGAATGCGCTGCTGGAGCGGAAGGGCGCGCCGACTGTTCTCGTGGTGACAGAAGGGTTCGGCGACCTGCTGGAGATCGGGAACCAGGCGCGGCCGGATATCTTTGCGTTGAGCATTTTGAAGCCGGATCAGTTGCAGGCGCGCGTGATCGAGGCCCGGGAGCGAGTGACGGCGGAGGGCGGGGTTCTGACGCCTCTGGATGAGGCGCGGGTCCGGGCAGATCTACTGGCGGCGCGTGAGGCGGGGATCACGAGTTGCGCGATTGCTTGCCTGCATGGCTGGGCATACCCGGCGCATGAGCAGCGGATTGCAGAGATAGCCCGGGAGGTGGGGTTTACGCATGTATCAGAGAGTTCGGATGTGTCCGGGCTGACGCGTTTTGTGCCGCGGACGGACACGACGGTGGCGGATGCGTACCTGACGCCGGTGCTGGATGCGTATGTGCAGCGGGTCGCGGGTGCGTTCGATGCAGCGACCCGGCTCTACTTCATGCAGTCGAATGGCGGGCTGACGCCGGCGAGCGCGTTTCGTGGGCGGGATGCGGTGTTGTCGGGTCCGGCGGGCGGCATCATCGGGATGGCGGCGGCGGCGCGGCGGGCAGGGTTCGACAAGGCGCTGGGCTTCGACATGGGGGGCACATCGACGGATGTCTCGCATCATGCGGGCGTGTTCGAGCGGACGAACGACACGGTGGTGGCTGGCGTACGGTTGACGACACCGATGCTGCAGATCCACACGGTGGCGGCAGGCGGCGGATCGATCTGCTATTTCGATGGGGCGCGGCTGCGGGTGGGGCCGCAGTCGGCGGGGGCTGATCCTGGGCCGGCGTGTTACCGGCGCGGCGGACCGTTGACCATCACGGACTGCAACGTGTTGCTGGGGCGCGTGCGGCCGGAGTTCTTCCCGGCGATCTTCGGACCGAAGGGCGACCGGCCGCTGGATGCGAAGATCGTGGCGCAGCGGTTTGACGATCTCTGCTGGCAGGTGAAGCAGGCGACGGGGGCGGATCTCACTCCAGAGGCGGCGGCGGAGGGTTTCATCGCTATCGCGAACCAGCACATGGCGGAAGCGATCCGGAAGATCTCCATCCAGCGCGGGTATGATCCGCGTGAGTATGTGATTTGTGCGTTTGGCGGCGCGGGCGGGCAGCATGCGTGTGCGGTGGCGGATGCGGTGGGCTCGCGGAGTGTTTTGCTGCATCCGCTGGCTGGCGTGCTGTCGGCGTGGGGAATGGGGCTGGCGGATGTTCGAGCGGTGCGGGAGCTGTCCGTCGAGCAGGCGCTGGGTGTTGATCTGTCAGAGCAGCGGGACGCGCTGACGACGCAGTCGAGTGAGGCCTTGGCGGCGCGTGGGGTCGCGGTGCGGGCAACCGAGCTGACAGCATATCTGCGTTATGACGGCGCGGAGGCTTCGCTGCCGGTTGCTCTGGCGGCAGAAGAAAGAATGCGCGAAGCGTTCGAGACGGCGCATCGTTCACGGTTCGGGTTTCTTGATGCATCGCGGGCAATCATCGTGGCGAAGCTTTCGGCGGAGGCGGTCGGAGAGGACGAGACGCCGCCGAAGGCCAGTGTGACGATGGCTGTGCGCGAGCCTTCGCCGCTGGCTGTGGTCGACATGCGGCTAGCGGGCGAGACGTTCAAGGCGCCCGTGTTGCGTCGCGGAGACATCCCTGCAGGGTTCAGAGTCGACGGTCCGGCGCTGGTTCTGGAGAATGGGGCGACGACGTTCATCGAACCCGGTTGGCGCGGGGCGATGACGACGGATGGCGATCTTGTGCTGACGCGCCTCGCTCCGGCGCAGGCGGGCGCGGCGATCGGAACACGTGTGGATCCGGTTCTGCTTGAAGTTTTCAACAATCGCTTCATGGGCGTGGCGGAGGAGATGGGCCTTGCGCTGCAGACGAGCGCCTCGTCGGTGAACATCCGCGAGCGGCTGGATTTCTCGTGTGCGGTGTTCGACGCAGCGGGCGGGTTGGTGGCGAATGCGCCGCATATTCCGGTACATCTCGGATCGATGAGCGAGTCGATCCGGACGGTGATCCGCGAACGCGGAGCCACGATGAAGCCCGGCGACATCTACATGCTGAACGCGCCGCATGCGGGGGGCACGCATCTTCCCGACATCACTGTGATTGCGCCAGTGATCCTGATGGGCGACACCGCGCCGGCTTTCTTCACCTCGGCGCGCGGGCACCATGCAGACATTGGCGGGATCACGCCGGGCTCTATGCCGCCGGACAGCAGGACGATCGAGGACGAGGGCGTCCTGATCGACAACTTCCTGCTGGTGGAGGCGGGCCGGTTGCGCGAGGCGGAGGCGCGGGCGCTGTTTGCATCCGGGCCGCACCCTGCCCGCAACATCGACAACAATCTGGCGGACCTGAAAGCTCAGATTGCGGCGTGCCGGCGGGGCGAGGAGGAGTTGCGGCGGCTGGTCTCGCACTACGGGCGTGAAGGCGTCGCCGCGTACATGCGGCATGTGCAGGACAATGCCGAGGAGCATGTGCGGCGCGTGATCGACACGCTGGAGGCCGGCAGTTTCGAAGCGCCGATGGACAATGGCGCCGTGATCCGCGTCACCGTGCGGCCGGACAAGGTCGCGCGGCGCGTTGCAATTGATTTTTCCGGTACGAGCGCGCAGGACGCGGGCAACTTCAACGCACCGCTGTCGATCACGCGCGCGGCTGTGCTGTATGTCTTCCGCACGCTGGTGGATGATGCGATCCCGCTGAATGAGGGATGCCTAACGCCGATCGATATCATCACGCCTGAGGGCTGCTTGCTGAATCCGCGGAAGGGCGCGGCTGTGGTTGCGGGCAATGTCGAGACGAGCATGGTTGTTGTCGATGCGCTGTATGGCGCGATGGGGCGGCTGGGGGCGTCGCAGGGGACGATGAACAACTTCACATTCGGCAACGAGCGATACCAGTACTACGAAACAATCTGCGGTGGCTCGGGCGCGGGGCCGGGGTTTGGCGGCGCGTCGGTCGTGCAGACCCACATGACGAATTCGCGACTTACGGATCCAGAGATTCTCGAGAGCCGCTATCCTATCCTGATCGAACGGTTCGGCGTGCGGCGCGGATCGGGCGGCGAGGGCGAATGGCGCGGAGGCGATGGGGCTGTGCGCGTGGTGCGGTTTCGTGAGGCGATGACGGCGGCGATGCTGTCGAACCGGCGGTCGACGGCGCCGTTCGGCGTATCCGGCGGCGGCGAGGCGAAGCCGGGCGTCAACGCGGTGCGGCGCGCGAACGGCGATTTGGAGATGCTGCCGGCGACGGCCCGGGTGCAAATGGCGCCTGGCGATGCGTTCTTGATCGAGACGCCTGGCGGTGGCGGGTTTGGGGAGAAGCCATGACAGTTCTGACGCGCGAGATGGCGGAGACGTTTGCGGGGCTGGCGTTAAGCCACATCAGCCGCGAATTTCCGTACAAGATGGATCATGTGCTGACGGGGCTGGAGGATGCGGTGGCTCCGCGATCCGTGCATCCGATCTTCTTCGGGTCGTTCGACTGGCACAGCTGCGTTCATGGCTTCTGGACGATGGCGCGGCTCGTGCGGCGACAGCCGGAGATTGCCGCGGCGGCGCGCATCCGCGATCTCTTTGCGGAGCGGATCACCGAGCCGAATGTCGCCGGCGAGGTTGCGTATCTGGCGCGACCCTTGTCGCGCGGGTTCGAGCGGCCGTATGGATGGGGCTGGCTGCTGGCGCTTCAGGCTGAGCTTGAACTGCATGAGGGCGATACGATTGCCGAGGCTGGATTGAAGCTTCGGCCGTTGACGGAAGCGTTCGCGCAGCGTTTTCGCGATTTCCTGCCGCTGGCGGATTATCCGGTGCGCACGGGCGTGCATTCATCGACTGCGTTCGCAATCCGCATGGCGGCGGACTGGGCGGAGGCGTTTGATCCGAAACTGTTCGACCTGATGCGCGCTAAATGCATCGCCTGGTATGGCGGGGATCGCGACTGCCAGGCGTGGGAGCCTTCGCAGGATGATTTCCTGTCGCCTGCTCTGATGGAAATGGAATGCATGCGCCGCGTGCTGGAGCCGCGCGAGTTTCGTGAGTGGCTCGGGCGGTTCATGCCGCGTCTGGCGCAGGGACATCCGGCAGCGCTGTTGGCGCCGGCGAAGGTGAGCGATCGCACGGATGGCAAGATCGCGCATCTTGACGGCCTGAACTTTTCGCGGGCGTGGTGCTGGCGATCGCTGGCGGCGATGCTTGGAGATCATCCAGTAGCGCAGCGCGGGCGCGAGGCGGCGGAGCGGCATATCGATGCGAGCCTGCCGCATGTGAGCGGCGACTATATGGGCGAGCACTGGCTGGCGACGTTTGCGCTGCTGGCGGTGGATTTCTGAAGCGCAGAGCCTGTTCGACGCCTAGGGCGTTGCGCGCCGCGGTGCGGCTGCGGCGAACTCACCCGACGCTGCGGCTTCGAGACGAACCAGCAGCTCGGCGGAGGTCGGTACGGCGATGGCTGCGGGGAGCTTTGATTTGATCAGGCCGACGCCGATTGGGCAGGTGAGGCCCGATGCATCGACGCCAACCTTGACAAAGTGAGTCGGGCGCACGAATCGCAACCGGCTCCCCGTTCATGATGAATCTGAGGAATTCTCTCATCGCCTGATGGTGGCGCTGGCGGTTGATTTAGCCAATCGCAGGGGCTCATGCGCGCAAGATTCACCGAACGCCGCCTGAAAGTTCGGCTAGGCGCCTCAAGCATACAAACTATTTTCTACACGCAGAAGGCGAACTCTCTTTATATTCAATACTTTGAGTTTGCTAACAACGCGGCGCGTTGCAGTTTGCGATCATTATCTTGTTTTGGATCAAGTGTAACTCGTGTTACCTTTGTAATTGGTAATGCTTACAACAAGCAGGGTGACGGGGGTCACACATGTCGACATTCGGCAATTGCGCACGCGTGCTTCTGGCGGGCGGCGCTGCATTATGGGTGGGGTCTGCCGCGCTTGCGCAGACGTCACTTGAAGCCAGGAAATACAACATCCCGACCGGGATGGATGGAAGCCCGCTGTTTGCGGCTCAGCCTTTCACGCAAAAGATGTTGATGTTCGAGGAGTTCGGAACGAAGCCTGTTCCGACCGAGGAATGCACCAACTGCAAGGTTGTCGTCGCACCATCTGACTGCAACAAGTCGATGAGCCCGGACAAGATAGATACCGCGATCAAGCAGCGCCTGTTCCCGCTGCCCACACGCGAGGCCAATCTAAGCCGTCCCAATCCGTGGCAGACGAAGATCGGCGAGTGCCTCGGCTGGCAACTGAAGACTAGCTATATCGAGGGTCGTCCCCCTGGGGAAATGTACGCACACCAGCGCTACGACGAGTTTGCACCGAAGGTCTATTTCCAGAGCGTCCAGTCCGGCGCCCGCACGAACACCGGCCTGCGCGATTCGATGCAGCTGCACGGCTACAAGGTCGGCGAGTTCGCGCCAGGCGGTCTGTATCACAACACAGCCAGCGGCTCTGGCTTTGGCGGTTCGACCAATGGCATCGCAATTCGCATGCACCCCAAGATGCCGGTGCAGGACGCCAATTCCGTCTGGACGTTCGATGGCACGCTACCGCCCAAACTCCTGATGGCGCGCGTCGGCGAACCGATCCTGTTCCGCCACTTTAACGGGCTTCCGATCAACGTCGCCGCCAACAACGGCTTTGGCCACCACCTGATCACGACCCACGAACACAACGGCCACAACCCCGCCGAGAGCGACGGGTTCACTGGCGCCTATTTTTATCCCGGCCAGTACTACGACTATCGCTGGCCCATGCAGTTGGCTGGTCGCGACAGTGAGAACGTCAACGCTACCGACCCACGCGCCGGCATGCCTGATGGCGCGGGCGGCGTGATCAAGATCCGCGGCGACTGGCGCGAGACCGAGAGCACGCACTGGTTCCACGATCACATGATCGATTACACGGCCCAGAACGTGTACAAGGGCAACGCCGCGATGATGAACTATTACAGTGCGGTGGACCGTGGGCGCGAAGGTCTCAAGTGCCACTACGCGGATCCCGCGAACGCCAATCTCTGCCTGCCGAGCGGCACGGGCCTCGACTGGGGCAACCGCGACTATGACGTGAACCTTCTGATCGCGGACAAGGCCTGGGACTCCAAGGGGCAGCTCGCCTTCAACATCTTCAACAAGGACGGTTTCCTCGGCGACCAGATGACGGTCAACTGGGCCTGGAAACCCTATATGGACGTGCGGGCGCGCAAGTATCGCCTGCGCCTGCTCAATGGCTCGGTCTCGCGCTACTTCAAGATCGCGATCGTGACGGACAAGGGCGTGCGCGTGCCGTTCCACATGATCGCCAACGACGGCAACATCATGGAGCATGCCGTTCCCTTCCCGAACGCCGAGTCGAAAGACCTGCCAACGCAGGCGATTGCTGAGCGCTTCGACATCATCGTCGACTTCAGCAAGTATCCCGTGGGGACGAAGCTCTACTTCGTGAACACGCTGGAGCACCGCGACGGCGCCGGCCCCAAGGAAGAGATCCCGCTCAACGAAATTCTCTCCGGCAAGTACAAGGGCGACCCCGCCGTCGGCAAATTCATGGAGTTCCGCGTCCAGGCCTACACGGGCCAGGACCTGAGCATGAACCCGGCTGACTATGTCGAGGGCAAGAAGAAGATGATCCCGCTGCCGAAGATTCCGGCAGCTGACCTTGCCAAGGCCAAGCGGCGGACGTTCGAGTTCGGCCGCAGTGGCGGCACGGACGAAACGCCTTGGACGATCAAGACCGATGGCGGCGATGGCCTCTCCGCCGACATCCAACGCGTTTCCGCTGCCCCGCAGATGGGCGCGTGGGAAATCTGGCGCATCGAGAGCAACAGCGGAGGCTGGAGCCACCCTGTTCATATCCACTTCGAGGAAGGGCAGATTCTCACCCGCGACGGCAGGCCGCCGCCGATCTGGGAACGCTACGCCCGCAAGGACGTCTATCGCGTCGGCCCTGAGCCCAACAGCAGCGCGGTGGTGGAGGTGGCAATTCGCTTCCGCGAGTTCGCAGGTTCCTATGTCGAGCACTGCCACAACACGCAGCACGAGGATCATGCAATGTTGCTGCGGTGGGATATTCTCAACCCCGGCCAGACGGTTGCCATCCCGACGCCGGAAGGCGGTTGGGAGGGTATGTTCTACGAGCCCAGCTACGTCCTGCCGACCTGGCGGACAGGTCGCGGCACGGGACCGACGCCGGCGTCGACAACGACCAACGCGACAACGACAACAACAACGACAACGACAACGACAACGCGATGAAGTGGGCTTGGCCGTCCTGTTCGACGCATTTGGCGGGCGCGTTGCTGGCCGCGATCGGCGTTTGGCTGCTTTGGCCCGTCGTAGCTGTGGCGCAATCCCCGTGGGGACGTGACTACTGGCCGAATGTCACGCTCACGACGCACGACGACAGGCAGGTGAAGTTCTACGACGACGTACTGCGCGGCAAGATCGTCGTCGTGAATTTCATCTTCACGAACTGCGGCGACGTCTGCCCGCTGGATACGGCTCAGCTAAAGCGCGTGCAGGAGTTGATCGGCGATCATGCCGGGCGTGACGTGACGTTCTACTCGATCTCGGTCGACCCCGAGAACGACACGCCCAAAGCCATGCGCGCCTTCATGAAGAAGTTCGACATCAAGGTCGGCTGGACCTTCCTGACTGGCCGACCGGACGATATCACGCTTATCCAGCGCAAGTTCGGGCTCGAGCCGGCGGGCGACAAGCCGACCGCACATTCGACGACGATCATCCTGGCCAACGAGGCGACTGGTCAGTATGTGAAGCGGTCGCCGTATGACAATCCGCAAATGCTGGCGAACGTGCTGACTGGCCAGCTGAACCCGAAAGGGCGCGGCTCGGGCAGCCGCCTGAGCTATGCCGACGCCGTCGCGGTCGCCACCGATGAGTCTGCACAAATGTTCCGTACGCGCTGCGCGACGTGCCACACGATCGGCAGCGGCGACGGCCTTGGCCCTGACCTTTTGATGGTGAGCTCACGGCGATCGCCGGAATGGCTGGCGCGCTTCATCCGTGAGCCGGACAAGATGCTGGCGGAAAAGGACGAAACCGCCATGGCCATGTTGCCGAACTTCCGCAACCTGGCGATGCCGAACCTGAAGCTCAGCGAGCAGAATGTCGTCGACCTGATAGCTTTCATCGACGTCGAAAGCCGCAAGGCCATGGAAGCGCGCGCGGCTGCGCAGCATGGCGAACATCATCATCGATGACGACGATCAGCGGCCGGGTTTGGCCGACACGATGAAGTCTCCGAACAGGCTTCGCGTTTCGGCGAGGCTTGCCTGGCCCGGGTCGTGGTAGATGTAGGCGCCGCGCGCGGGGGCTTCGAACTGCAAGGTTGTCCTCGCGCCTGCGGCGACCGGCGGCGCCGACGCGCTTTTCACGCCCATGATGGCGAATGACCGCGAGGTCTGCGTGCGGTTGACCAACCGTATCATGACGCGTTCGCCTTCGATCACCCTGAGCGTTGGGTTGAGCTCACGCGTCAGCGGATCGCGGAAGGCGACTGAGAATTCGATCTCTCCACCGCGTCGCTTGTTGTAGACTTCGTCGATGTAGAGTTCGAACGAGGCAACAGGCGAGGCCGCCGTCTGCGCGTGGCCGATATGTGCGGCGCCGGCCACGACCGGAAGCGTCGCAACAATCCCCGCAAGCATGAACCTTAACCACATGGCCGCGCCCCGCTCGAGGTCTAACCATACCATGTCCTGGGCGTTTCCGAACGTTCCGGCGGCCGCAAAACTCATGCAGGCCGACCGCGCCGCTGCGGTTTGCCCGGTGACGGCAGATCATCGCACGCGATTTCAGGAGCTTGCGGCCTTTCGCCTTGCGCCTGCCCCAAATCCCGGTAGGAAAGCCGCTCGCTTACCGCCAGCGCGGTGCGGAGAGGTGGCCGAGTGGTCGAAGGCGCACCCCTGCTAAGGGTGTATACCGGTAACGGTATCGAGGGTTCGAATCCCTTCCTCTTCGCCAGCGCTGCGATAACCTGGCGTATCCCCAGCCGGATTGGCCGCCTGTTTCCCTGACCCAGCTGTAGCGCGGCGCCTGAAATCTAAGCATTTTTCGAATGATTAAAAACAATCCGGCCAGCCGGTATCGATGATCTCAGCCGACCCGGGCAACGTTGCGGCGTGGATTTGCAGCACGCATGAAGGATTGCTTCGTGGGGGCGTACTGCATTGATCTCAACCCGGAAACTTGGCCTCGCGGCGCGTCCGCGAGGCCGTTTGTTTGCGTCAGTTCTGCCAGCTCTTGATCAGCGTGTCGTAGTCGACAGTCTCCGGGGCCGGGTCTTCGTTGGCCAGTTTCGCCTTGGGAGCGCCAGGGCGGTCGAACCAGGCTTGCGCCGGTTCTTCCGGGTTCAGCTTCGGTCCCTTGTCGCCCTGGACGTTGAGCTGTTCGAGGCGGGCGAGCACGTCTTCCTGAGCCTTGCAAAGCGCGTCCATCGCCTGCTGCGGCGTCTTCGTGCCGGCGGCGGCGTCACCGATGTTCTGCCACCAGAGCTGGGACAGTTTCGGATAGTCGGGGACGTTAGTGCCGGTCGGCGACCACTGGGTGCGCGCGGGCGAGCGGTAGAACTCGATCAGGCCGCCGAGTTTCGGCGCGCGTTCTGTGAAGGACGGGTGCTGGATCGTGCTCTCGCGAATGAAGGTGAGGCCGGTGTGGCTCTTCTTCACGTCCACCGTCTTCGACGTGACGAACTGCGCATAGAGCCAGGCGGCCTGTGCGCGATCGGTCGGAGTCGTTGTCATCAGCGTCCACGAGCCGGCGTCCTGATAGCCGAGCTTCTGACCCTCTTCCCAGTAGGCGCCGTGAGGCGACGGGGCCATCCGCCATTTCGGAGAACCGTCGGCATTGAGGACAGGGAGACCTTCCTTGACCATGTCGGCGGTGAAGGTGGTGTACCAGAACATCTGCTGGGCGATCTCGCCTTGCGACGGGATCGGACCGGACTCCGAGAAGGTCATGCCCTGGGCTGCGGGCGGCGCGAACTTCTTGAGCCAGTCGATGTATTTGGTGACGGCATAGACCGAGGCGGGGCCGTTGGTGTCGCCACCGCGCGCAACGCAGGAGCCGACGGGACGCGAGGCGTCGTCAACGCGGATGCCCCATTCATCGACGGGGAAGCCGTTGGGATGGCCGTTTGTCTTGTCGCCATTGCCGGCCATTGAGAGCCACGAGTCGGTGAAGCGCCAGCCGAGCGACGGGTCCTTCTTGCCGTAGTCCATGTGGCCGTAGACGGGCTTGCCGTCGATCATGCGGCCGGTGAAGAATTCGGCGATGTCTTCGTAGGCGGACCAGTTGACCGGGACGCCGAGGTCGTAGCCGTACTTCGCCTTGAAGTCGGCCTTGTTCTTCGCGTCGGTGAACCAGTCATAGCGGAACCAGTAGAGGTTTGCGAACTGCTGGTCGGGCAGCTGGTAGAGCTTGCCGTCGGGCGCGGTGGTGAAGCTAGAGCCGACGAAATCCGCGATGTCGAGCGTCGGGCTGGTGACGGCCTTGCCCTCGCCGGCCATCCAGTCGGTGAGGTTGCGGACTTGCTGGTAGCGCCAGTGCGTGCCGATCAGGTCGCTGTCGTTGATGTAGGCGTCGTAGATGTTCTGGCCTGACTGCATCTGCTGTTCGAGCTTCGCGACGACATCGCCCTCCCCGATCAGCTCGTGCGTGACCTTGATGCCGGTGATGGCGCTGAAGGCGGGCGCGAGGACGCGGGATTCATATTCGTGCGTTGAGATGTTCTCGGACACGACGGTGATTTCCATGCCCTGATAGGGGGCGGCGGCGGTGGCGAACCAGTTGAGCTCAGCCTCCTGCGCGGCGCGGTCAAGCGTGGACAGGTCCTTGATCTCGGCGTCGAGGAACTTTGCGATCTCCGCGCCAGCATTGGGGTTGGGGTCTTTGGCTGCAACCGGTTGCTGGGGGCCGCAGGCGGCCAGTGCAATCGCAGACACCATGGCGAGCAGAAGCCCGCGCGGGCGCGTGACAGACATGAGTTCCTCCCTGACGAAGCTCTTGCGGCTTCGGACCTGTTTCGGCTCAAACAAACCGGAAAACGAGACCTGCGTAAACCACGGACGCCGCTGTGGCAAACCAGAGGGGCACGTCCTTGGGGACAAGTCCGATCCAGGCGAGGTGGATGAAGGCGGCGCCGAGCAAGGTGAGGAAGAACCGGTCGCCGCGCTGGGTGGCGACGCCGAGGACGCCCATGCGCGGCTGGTTGTTGGGTGCGAGCTTCGTCAGGACGCCGAGCGTGACGAGGGACAGCGCGATGAAGGCGAAGAACAGCGCGGTCGGCAGGGTCCAGCCCATCCAGGCGAAGGTCATGACGACTTGCTCCGCAGGATCTTCGCAGCGGATGCCTGCATCAGAATGCCGAGCAGGATTGCGCCGACGCCGATGACGGCGGAGACGATCGCGCCGGGGCGCTGGCCGAGGAAGTAGAAGACCATGGCGAGCCCGCCGCCAAACACCATCCCGCCCATCACCAGCGCGAGGCCGGTCATGAACTGACGCTGGCCGCGTTTCAGGCGGTCAGCGTCAGGCGTGGTGGCGGCAGGCTCAGCCGTCATTCGTCAGCGCCGGTTCGCGCGCGCATCGCGGATGTTGGTGAAGCCCCACCAGAACACGCCCGCGCCGACCAGCAGCGCAAGCCAGGACAGCGCGCCGATCGGGCCGCCGAGAATTCCAAGCCACACGGCTTTGAGAACTGTTGAGAGGATGATGCCGATGCCGCCGAAGCCGACGAGGACGGCGCCGATCAGCGTCATCTGGCGTCCCTGGGCTTCCTTGCGGGCATTCGTGGCTTCGGGAGGGGTGTAACCGTATCTGGCCATGTTGTTCTCCTGGCTCTGATTTTTTGCGTTTCTACTCGTATCTGCCCTGCGCCCTCTTGTGCCGATCGGGGCGTTTGACAGGGGAACGATAACAGATTTGCAAGGGAGTCACAGGGGGCGAAACGGCCTAGGGCTGGGCGCAGCCGGACGGACCATTGACCGGGTTGCACCGCGCTGCAGCATTGCCCGGAAGGCGCGCCGCGTAACCTGTTCCGAAGCGCGCGTCGGGCCAGATGTAGTCGGTCGAGATGTATTGGGCGCCGGAGGCGAGTGCGGCGTCGCGGCGTTTGGTGTCGCCGGAGCGGGCTTCGCGGGTGTCGGCGTCGGCCCGGGTGCGGACGAGGAAGCCCTGGGCGACGCGTTCGCGGATGAGGGCTTCGTCTTCGTGCGGTTCGTTCATGACCAGTATGGCGGCTTCGGGCGCCTCAAAGGCCGCGCCTGCGCCGACAAAGGCGATGCGGTTTTTCAAGGAGGGGTGGCCATCGACATAGGCGGCCCAGCGGGCGGGCGCGTCGTCGATCACGAAGATCACCTTGCCCCGCGACTCGCCGAGTGTCGGCCAGCCCCCCGCGAGGACGCCTTCGCGCAGCGTGGCATGGGGGCCGCGTACCTCATCCGGCGTAACGATGCTATCGCGCGGAAAGACGGACAGGATCTCCGCTTCGATACGGTTGAACCCATCCTTGCCGAATGCGCGCACGGGCGTCGCGCCTTCCCACGATATGGGCGTGTGCTTCGGGTTGATCATGATCAGGATCGGGGTGTGCGTACGGTGTGCATCGGACCAGGCTTTCACCTGGCTGAGGCAATTCACGAAAGTCGGGCAGCTGGTTCGGAAGTCGATATCGGTGGCGTGGATGACCTTGATGCCGGGCTTTGCGAGTGCGGCGCGGTCGGGCGGCGGGATGGACACGCCTTGCTGCGCGAGGAGACGGGCGCCCAGCGGATCGGCGAAAGCGCCGCCTTCGGGATCGTCGACAGGATCGATCTCGACCTGTCGCGCGCCGGCATCGAGCTGTTCGGCGATGGGGCGATGCCAGTAGTCGAGCGTGAGGGCGGTGTTGGCGTTGCGCTGCTTGATGAGCTCCATCAGGGGCGGGTCGATCTGGAGCTTGTAGGAGTTGTGGGTGCCGATGGCCTGTATCTGGTTGAGGCGGAGGGAATTGTTCAGACCGTCTACTGGCGCAGGCTGCATGCTGGCGCAGGCGGCGAGTGCGAGGCTTCCAAGGAGAACAAGACCGCGCTTCATTGCCGACTCCATTTTCATGCGTATGCAGCTTCCGCTGGAGACGTGACAATCGGGTGACGTGCTGCTGCTGTCACGCCCTGCCCGACAGATACGCTCGTGAGACCTTCTTCGGTACGATGGTTGTCCATGCGTCGCTTACCAGGTCGGCGACTTCGGCGCGCGTTAGCCGCGATATGTCGACATAGCTCCAGAGCATGGCGCCCGCCCGGTAGGGCTGGAACACGTCGGGGCGGGCTTCGAAGAGGAGTTCCTGGCGTGGCTTGGGAAGCTTGAAGATCCAACGCCCGCTTGGGAAACCGTAGAGCACGAAGCTCTTCGTTCCGACGTTGAACCAGCTGCCGCCGTGGTCGTTCAGCTCGACGGCGCCCGGCAGGGCGAGCGCGACTTTGCGGACGTCAGCGAGTGTCGCCATCAGACCCTTCCCAGCGCAAATCCCTTCGCGATGTAGTTGCGGACGAACCAGATCACGATGGCGCCGGGGATCAGGGTGAGTGATCCGGCGGCGGCGAGGACGCCCCAGTCCGTGCCGGAGGCCTGTGAGAGCGCCTGCAGGCGTGTGGTGATCGGCAGGACGGCCGAGCGGGCCAGCGAATCAGCGATCAGGTATTCGACCCAGGAGAACATGAAGCAGAAGAAGGCGGCGACGCCGATGCCGCTTGCGATGAGCGGCATGAAGATCTTCACGAAGAAGCTGGGGAAGGAGTGGCCGTCGACATAGGCGGTCTCGTCGATCTCGCGCGGGACGCCCGACATGAAGCCTTCGAGAATCCAGACTGCGAGGGGCACGTTAAAGAGGCAGTGGGCGAGCGCGACGGCGATGTGCGTGTCGAACAGGCCGAAGGCGGAATAGAGCTGGAAGAATGGCAGGGTGAACACGGCGGCGGGCGCCATGCGGTTGGTGAGCAGCCAGAAGAACAGGTGCTTGTCGCCGAAGAAGCGGTAGCGCGAGAAGGCGTAGGCGGCGGGCAAGGCTACGGCGATGGAGATGACGGTGTTGAGACCGACATAGATCAGCGAGTTGCTGAACACGGCGCGCCAGCGTTCATCCGAGAAGACCTTCACGTAATTGTCGAGGTTGAACGTCTCAGGGAAGAGCGTGAAGCGCGTGGTGATTTCGAGGTTCGTCTTGAAACTCATCGCGACGAGCCAATAGATCGGCGTCATCAGGAAGAGAATGTAGAGCGCCGGGACGAGCCAGGCGAAGCGGCCCTGTTTCATGGCTTGGCTCCCGACTGGGTCGGTTCGCCATCGTCGCGCGTCATCACCGTGTAGAACACCCAGCTGAGCAACAGGATGATCAGGAAGTAGATGATCGACATGGCCGCCCTCTGGCCAAGCTCGACCGTCTGGCTGAGCTCGGTGGAGAGGAAGACCGGATCACCGCCGGCAATGACGGCGAACGGCTCGGTGAAGATCATGAACGAGTCCATGAAGCGCAGCAGGACTGCGATGGTGAGCACGCGGGCCATGCGCGGCAACTGGACATGCAGGAAGACCTGCCAGCCGGACGCGCCGTCGATGCGCGCGGCCTGATAGTAAGCGTTCGGGATCGAGACGAGGCCCGCGTACGCCAGCAAGGCGACTAGGCTGGTCCAGTGCCAGACATCCATGATGATCAGTGTGAACCATGCATCCAGCGGATCGCCTTCGTAATTGTAGCCGAAGTCGCGGAGCATGACTCCCATCAGGCCGATGTCGACGCGACCGAACATCTGCCAGATCATGCCGACGACATACCATGGGATGAGCAGCGGCAGGGACATCAGCACCAGGCAGGCGGGCACGCCCCATCCTTTGCGTGGCATGTTCAGCGCGATGAGGACGCCGAGCGGGATCTGGATGGCGAGGATGATGCCGGAGAAGACGAGGTTTCGCCAAAGCGCGTTCCAGAATTTCTCCGAGTGCAGCACTTCGCGATACCAGAGATCGCCGACCCAGTGGAATTGCGCGTTGGTGGCGACGTACTGCACCGAGTAGTTCACGACGGTCATCAGCGGGATGATGGCGGTGAACGCCACGAGCAGGAGCACGGGCGCGACGAGGAACCAGGCTTTCTGGTTGACGGGCTTCATTGGGCGGCTCCGCCAAGATCAACGCGCCAGCTGTCGGCGTAGAGATGCACGCCGGCCGGATCGAAGCTGATATGTGGGGCGGCGGGGGCG
>Ga0315906_10001650_pt1 | contig 32780 bp, 43 predicted proteins | sample LakEriMetagenome_4_FD_203526 | JGI IMG/M metagenome (GOLD analysis project Ga0315906, IMG submission 203526) | Freshwater fungal communities from buoy surface, Lake Erie, Ohio, United States - Buoy 2 MA122 | ecosystem: Environmental > Aquatic > Freshwater > Lake > Lake biofilm | place: USA... | reverse complement strand
TAGGTGATGTGGTAGACTACGAAGTCACCAAAGCAGGGAAATTTGGCAAGCAAGGCAAGATTAAAAAAGCCGAAACGATAGCAAATCCAGTAACTGGCAATGACATCGATAGGCAACTCTTAATCGTTCGCCAATCGTGCCTGAAAGCAGCGGTTGAATGTAACCCATCAGGAGACCCTGCAAACATTATTCTCCGTGCGGAAATCTTCACGCAATGGGTAATGACTGGGGTGTATGGTCAAGAAACTAATAACGAACAACCATTTTAATATGCGCATCACAACCACAACTAACGGAGATATTGCCATCATTATCCCCAAGAAGGAGTTCGAGCAATTTTTCGTACAAAAGGATTTATTCGACCAACCGCAAATTGACTTGGCAGGAATCCATAATAAGACATTAGATTTCTTAAAAGATGTATACGCATTAAAAGGCAAATCCGAATGGATAGCAGATGAACTGCCAATTGTTAATTTACGGATGAAGCACTTTGTTCCGGATGTAAACAAAGCAATGCGAGTATCAATAGAGAGAGGTCTTATTGAAGTTAGTAAACAAGGAAAACGATATAAATACAAATTGAATTATGAATTTAAATGAGATAACAGAATCTCTTGGAGGTCTTAAAGGGATGAGCAAAGTATGCGGATTAACATCAGTCCGGATGCGAGTCCTATTAAGGGAAGAGGAGGAGCGAAGACTCCTTCTCAAGTACCTCCCGGAACTCCACAAAGCCACTAAACTACCAATCGAAACATTGTATGGAGCAATCATTGGAAACGAGAGTAATTGAGTTACTGCATAGGAATTCGATGTCCAGGAGAGAGTTATCTGCATCCTTGTGGCTAACTATGGATGAAGTTGATAGAGTGATTATAGACCTTTTCGAAAAAGACAAAATAATTCCCATTGATGGCAAGTGGTGTATCTTCAGGAGAAGTCATTAAATTAGCACCATCATTCAGGTATCCGACTGAATGGTGAAATTCAAAAACATTAAACCCATTGGGGAGTAGGTGCGGATACACCGAAACCTAATGGGATTTTTTTTAACTATGAAAGACCCTGCTTTCTTATTTTATTCAAGCGACTTTCTTACTGGAACGATGTTTATGACAAACGAGCAGGTAGGAAAGTACATTCGATTATTATGCGCCCAACACCAAATCGGTGCGCTAACGAAAGAACATATGTCGAACATATGTGGAACATATGACAAGGACATTTGGGCGAAATTCGAGCAAGACTCCGATGGTAATTTTTTTAACGAAAGACTGCGACTGGAAGTTGACAAGCGCAGAAGCTTTTGTGAGTCAAGGAGAAAGAATAGAAATTCAAAACCACAAGACAAAAATGAAAAACATATGTCACAACATATGTCACCACATATGTATCAACATATGGAAAATGAAAATGAAAATGAAAATAGAATTGTAAATAGGAAAAGGGGTGCAGGGGAAAAACCAACTAACCCATTTAGTGAATCGTTCATCGAGGTATGGGAGATATGGAAGGATTACAAGAAGACCTCTCATAGATTCTCTTACAAGACCATCGACTCGGAGAACATCGCACTAGCCCAATTAGCAAAGACCTCGCAAGGCAACGAAGAGTTCGCCATCGAAATGATTCATCATTCAATCGCACAAGGCTACAAAGGTATATTCGCACCGGATAAATCAAAACAACAAACCAATGGAACAAAAATTCAACTTACAAGTAAATTCGAGCAATGGCTTAACAAGGATTAATAATGGCAGATTCGAAGTTCAGGTTGCCACAAGAGAGGAAGCTTGGACTCAAGGTCTCAACATCCGCAAAGCCAACAAGGAACATCCGAAGGAATTGAAGACATTCCTCGTTATCGAATTAGGGAAACTAATTAAGTTTATTGACGCAAAGAAAACCATCGAAACCGAAGAGGATTTAATGTTCACAATCGAGTCCATTATAGAGGATTTCCCGGCATTAAAACTGGAAGAGATAGTAATAGTCTTTCAGGAAATGAAGCAAGGCAAATGGGGGAAGTTTTATGAGCGACTGAAGACTCCCGAAATTTTGGATATCTTTCGTACCTTTGAAGGACAACGCTCCGAACTATTGGAAAGGATAAACCGATACGAAAACGATAACCGATACTCTCAACGAATTGGTGGCGGTGATCCGTGGCAACATATAAGAACAAGCATTAATCCAAATGGCTAAACCGAAAGAAGCGCAGAAGCGCATCATCAAACCGAAGAAAAAGATGAAAGGCAGGCACTCAAAGAAGAGAAGCCTCCTGAAGTCAAGCAAGACATATCTCAAATTAAATGTAGGACAAGGATAACATTAAACACAAAATCAATACACAATGAAACATCTATCGTACTCATCACTCAAGGCTTTTTCAAAGTCACCAAATCACTATCTCGAATATATATCAAAGGAATACAAGGACACTCCTGCGATGGCATTCGGAAGAGCCTTCCACGCACTCTTATTAGAGCCGGATACCTTTGAAGAACGATTCGCCATTGCGCCTAAATGCGACAAGCGGACAAAAGCAGGTAAGGATGAATGGCAATCGTTTAGCGAAGCACACAAAGGCAAGGAAGCAATAGATGGAGGTGACTATGAGAATCTCCTGAAGATGGTTTCTAATGTTCAATCCGAAGAGAGGAGAAGCCTTAAAAAAATCAATCCTGAAGTTCCAATTTCGGGAATGATTGAAGGCATCGAATTTAAAGGCATTGTAGACGGCATATCTATTCGACATATAGTAGACATCAAAACAACTCAAGACGCATCTCCTAAATCGTTTAGCAGAACGATATTCGATATGATGTACCACATCCAAGCGGCAATCTATTGTGAGATAACTGGGATGAGTGATTACTACATTCTTGCGGTGGAGAATTCTGCGCCATTTAATGTCCAGGAATATCACCTGACTTATGAGGTATTATCTGCTGGGCGAGTTCAGTTATTGGAATTAATTAGGAAATTTAAGAATTGGGATGGCACTCCCGAATCTTATGCAATCGGAACATACGAAGTGACAATTCCAACTTGGTATCGATGAGGGAAGAATTGACACAATATTGCTGCGACAATTGGCACAAAGATTTTTGTGACTGCGTTACGGCAGCAATGCGAGAAGATAAAAAGAGAAAAAGAGATAGAAGTGTAAAAGAAATATTGACCTTTCTCGATAAAAATAAAATTGAATACATCCAAAGTCACACCACTAATGTGGTTGTAATTAATCCGCAAAGTGACAATGCATTGCTATCTTTAGTTAAAGATGGAAATCTATTAAAAGTCAAATTCGAAAATAGATTTGAATGGTATCGATATAGCAAAAACTCTTTCATATGCAGATTTAAAAAAAAGTGAAAACGTATGAGCGAACGCACCAAACTTGTCACCAAACTTGACACGATATTTTCGAAGTACATTCGGATGCGTGTCAGTCGTGGTGATGGGTTTGGAGTTTGCTTCACTTGTGGAATTTCAAAACATTGGAGCGAAGTAGATGCAGGGCATTTCCAAAGTCGAATGAAGATGAGTACAAGGTGGGATGAAAGGAATGTCCAGTTTCAATGTAAGCGGTGCAATATGACCAATGGAGGTCAGCAATATCAATTTGGCATTAGACTGGATGAGGTCTACGGCGAAGGAACTGCACAAGAGATATTAGTCAAGAGTCAGCAGATAGCAAAGTTCTCTATCTCCGATTTGCGTGAACTCATTGAACTTTACAAAAGGAAGGTCGATGAACTTGGATAGTTGGGTACATCGTAATTATTCACGAATGGTCAGGTATGCAGGGGCAATGACTAACTTACCTCACGATTTAGTTCACGAAGCCTACATCAAGGTAATTAATGCGGATTTCGAATACCAAAGTGATGCACAAACCGACTACTATTTTAAACTTACCATAAGCAGAATAATAAGAGATTCCAAGTGGAAGAGGAGCAGTCATCAGGATACCGATGATATGCCCGAAATAGTTGCTACTTATGATATGGATAGAAGGGAGTGCCTTGAGAAAATTGATGAGATAATTCGTTATCTCGATGCGTTTGATAGATTGGTGTTTGACTTATATCTTCAGGGGGAAAATATGCGACAACTTGCGGTGAATACTGGGATACCAGAAAGAACGATTTATTCTACATTAGATAAGGTCAAGAAAATCATCCACGAATATGTTTAAAATCTTTGTCGATAATAAAGAGAAGGAGCGCAGAAGGTCACTATGTCTCTCCTGCGAGTATTACAAGCCCGATACGAGGACTTGTGGAACATTTAGAGCGGTGAATCCACTTGGAGATAAAGTAGTCTATAATGGTCAGGAATTCACTTTGTGTGGATGCGTTATGCCAGTTAAGTGGCAATTCAGTTCAGCGAGTTGTAGTGTAGGTAAATGGGAGAGGCAAATAAGCGCAGAAGCAATGGAAGAATTGAAGGCTATCGTTAAAGATTATAAGGGCAAGCCATCAATCCTGAACGATGATATGAAGAGGATAGTGAATGCTTACAATATGGCTACCTCTAAAAAGCAGAAGTACACCACTTGTGGCAAGTGCGTTAAAGATATGCTGAATGAACTAATTAAATTAGTGGATAACGAATGAAGTGGCTACTTTTGTTCATTAGCATTAACACCTATGGTCAATTCGGGCGAGGGTCGGAGTGGCACAACCAACGAATGACTTATAAAACGAAAGTACAATATAGCAGAGTGTGGAAGGTTGTAGGATTGACAATGATTGCAGGTGGCATCTATGCTGGGCAGAATCAAGTTCCGCAGAGATACGATGTGCCACTTATTGGATTCGGAGCAATCATAACCATAGAAGGAATTAGATTACGAAAAACAGCGCATAAATGAAAATAACAAACGAGGATAATATGGAGTTAATGGCTCGCTATCCTGATAAGTATTTTGATTTGGCTATTGTAGATCCGCCTTATGGGATAGGAATTAATATTTCAATGGGTAGAAGAAAAGGAGATAAAAAAAGCAATTATCATAAATTTGCTGGAAATGACAGTTCAATACCTACAAAAGAATATTTTAATGAGTTATTTAGAGTTAGCAAAAATCAAATTGTTTGGGGTGGTAATTACATGACTGAATTTTTAAAACCGTCTTCATGTTGGTTATTATGGGATAAAGGTTTTTCTGAAGATGTTACATTTGCTCAATTAGAACTGGCGTGGACTTCGTTTAATTCAAGTGCTAAAAAGTTTGATAAACACCCAAGTCAACAAAATAGAATACACCCCACACAAAAACCCGTTGCCCTTTACAAATGGCTTTTAGACAAATACGCAAAGCCAAAAGATAAAATACTTGATACGCATTTAGGTAGTGGCTCAATAGCAATAGCGTGCCATGACTACGGCTTTGACTTGACAGCGTGTGAACTTGACAAAGAGTATTTCGATAAAGCAATGGAGAGAATAAACAACCATATGGCTCAACAAAAACTATTTTGAAATGAAAATAACAATCGAGTTTGACAACCAAGAGGATGCAGAGATGGCACTCAATGGTCACCTATGGAGTTCGTGCGTACACGAGATGAACTCATATCTTCGACTTACTACAAAGTACGGAGAGAGTATTAATGGAGGGGAGGCATCAGCAATCGAGATTGACTTGGCTGAAAAATATGGGATGAAACTGCTTGAGATAGTTAGCAATAGGTGTCTATATTTATAGCAAAATCGTTATATTAGTACGATGAAGTTAATCACCGCAGCACAATTAGATGGATATTCGCCACGAAAGGATAAATGTGTTACTCTTCGATTTATTACTCAAGAGAAATCACCTGAAGAGATTATGCACATTCACCAAATGCTTGACGGATTTGGATACTTGTACTTTCGGGCAGAGGAACAATTAAGCAAGGAAGAGATAGATGAACTTGATGCTTTGGAGACCGACCTCTATGACCAACCAAAAACACAATCGCAACGCATCAGGGGAGTGCTTTTTAAGATGTGGGAGCAGGATAATAAAGGATACTCTCAATTCAAAGATTTCTATAAACACCACACCGAAAAAATAATCGAATGGCTGAAGAAAAAGTTGGATTAAGTTATCCTATAGAATTCTTGGTTACTGGCTTAATTGCTTATGACCAAGTGCAATGGACACGGAAATTAAGGAGAGAAAAAAAGGATGAATATGAACGATACACAAGAAATAGAAATCAACTACGATATGCTATCGAGATACTCGCAAGAGAGGCTCGGGCAGATATGGTGGTTGAATCGGGGAACGGAACTGGGGAAGATGGCGAAGCAGATAATCTACTCCAGAAGAGGGATTAACATCGACCTGACTCACCCATATATTGATGACCGCAGTAATATAAGAGATTATGCCAATACCAAAACCAAACGCAGGGGAGAACGAGGATGAGTTTCTCACTCGTTGTATAACTCAAATCATAGGGGAATACGGCGAAGACCAAGCCTACGCAATATGCATAAATCAATGGGAGAAAAAGTAACTCACTACGATGTTCCTATTCAACCAATCGATTATATCGAGGCGAATGGTTTAGGGTTCTGCGAAGGGAACATAATAAAGTATGTAACGAGGTATAAGCGCAAAGACGGAGTAAAAGACCTATACAAGGCAATGCACTACCTAACTATGTTAATAGATAAAGAGAATGGCAAGGAAAAAAAAGGTGAAGCAAAAGCCGAAAAATAAAAAGAACTTAAAGAAGAGCATTTTCAGGCAGATTGAGAATCTTCGAGTGCTTTCCACTATACCAAGTGGTACTATACCCAAAGGTACTATATGAAGAGAGTAAAAATATCCGAAGTAAAAAGCAATCCGAACAACCCAAGAGTAATTAAGGATGACAAGTTTCGGAAACTTGTTCAGTCATTGAAAGACCTTCCTGAAATGGCAGAGGTGCGCCCTATCGTAGTCAATCAAGATATGATAGTACTGGGCGGCAATATGCGACTGAAGGCAATGCAAGAAGCAGGGTGGAAAGAAGTACCTATCGAAATAGTTGATTGGTCGGAAGAGAAGCAGCAAGAGTTCATAATCAAAGACAATGTTGGATTCGGCGAATGGGATTGGGATATCCTTGCCAATGATTGGGATGTCTCTCAATTAGAAGAGTGGGGACTTGAAGTTCCGGGATTCGCATTTCAGGAATTGGAAGCAGAAGAAGATGATTTTGAAATGCCTGATGAAATAAAAACGGATATTGTTTTAGGAGATTTATTTGAGATAGGCGAACACCGTTTGCTTTGTGGGGATAGTACAGATAGCGACCAAGTGGCAAGGTTGATGAACGGCGAGAAAGCGGATTTATTATTGACTGACCCACCCTATGGAATAGGTATTGATGGACAAAAGGAAAGCAAAGCAAAAAACCCAAAGCATAATAGAAAGCATCACGAATTTAGGGGATGGGATAATCAGCGACCAGAACAAAGCACATTTGAACTGATTTTGTCTTTTGCAAATAAGGCAATTATTTGGGGTGGAAATTACTTTGCAGATTTATTGCCAGCAACCCGTGGATGGATTTATTGGTCAAAAGGACAAGATGGTTTAACAATGAGTGACGGCGAACTTGCATGGACAAGCGAAGACAAACCCTTAAGAGCAGTTACGGTCAACAGAGCAGCTTTGCAGGGTAGTGTACACCCAACACAAAAACCAATTGAAGTTATGTCATTTTGTTTGAAGTGGGCGGAAAATTGCAATTTGATTTTTGATGCATTCACAGGCAGCGGTTCAACAATGGTTGCATCACACCAACTAAAACGTAAATGTTACGGGATGGAATTAGACCCTAAATACTGCCAAGTGATTGTAGACCGAATGAGAAAGTTGGATTCAACATTGATAATCAAAAAGAATGGCAAAGAGATATAAATAATGGACAAAACTGAACAACATAAAAAAGCAATGTTGGATGCTTTGGAAAAATCTCTTGGAGTTGTGACCTCTGCTTGCAAGATAGTAGGCATCGGGAGGACTACTCACTACGAATGGATGAAGGATGATGCCGATTACAAGAAGGCAGTCGAAGAGATAGGTGATGTAGCAATAGATTTTGCAGAGAGCCAACTCCACAAGCAAATCCAAGATGGCAATTCAACTGCGACTATTTTCTTTTTGAAGACAAAAGGCAAGAAGAGGGGATATGTGGAAAGCCAAGAGATAAATGTCACGGAGAGCATCAAGCCTTCTTGGTTTACTGAATGAAGCAACCATCGACCTATTACCATTCTAAAAAAAGCACCAAGCGAGTTCAGGTGCATCAAGGAGGTACTCGTTCCGGGAAGACCTATTCAATCCTACTCGTTCTCATCGAATACTGCCTGAAGAACAAGAACTCAAGTTCGGTCATAACCATTTGCAGAAAGACATATCCTGCTTTGAAGGCAACTGCGATGCGTGACTTTTTCCAAATCATTAATCGAGAAGGATGGTATGATGAGAAGTTGCATAACAAGACCGAAGGCACTTATATCCTCTTCGGCAATTTAGTCGAGTTCATCTCTATCGACCAACCGCAGAAGGTTCGGGGAAGGAAGAGGGATATCCTATTCATCAACGAAGCGAACGAAATAGACCTGGAAGATTGGAGGCAGTTACTACTACGGACTACCGATAGGGTGATTATTGACTATAACCCCTCCGATGAGTTTCATTGGATATATGACCAAGTCTTAACGAGAGATGATGTGGAGTTCTTTCAAACCACTTACCTTGACAACCCTTACCTCGATGACAACACCATCAGGGAAATCGAGAGGTTAAAAGAGGCCGATGAAAATTATTGGAGAGTTTACGGATTAGGAGAAAGAGGAGTCAGCAGGGCAACGATATTCACGCACTACAAAGAAGTGGAATGTATCCCATCAGGATTCAAACTTTATAATATCGGAGTCGATTTCGGATACTCGAATGATCCTACTGCGATAGTGGCAATTTACTCCGATGGTCACTCCTTCCTGATGGATGAGTTGGTATACTCAACGAACTTGAGCAACTCTGATATCGCACGAACTTTGAAGGAATATGAATGCCCGGTGATAGCCGATTCCGCAGAGCCGAAATCAATTGATGAGATACATCGCTATGGAGTGAACATTCATCCTTGTATGAAAGGCGCAGATAGTGTTAGAGCAGGGATTCAATTTATGCGGAGCAGACCTTTATTCATTACCTCCCGAAGTGTAAACGGACTGAAAGAGTTGAGGAACTATAAGTATCAAGAAGACAAAAACGGACACTTGAGTAACCATCCAGTAGATGCCTTCAATCACTTTGTCGATGCATCGAGATACGCAATAACTTGGAAGCAATTAAGACCTAATTACGGAGATTACGCAATAGGTTAATTTTGAGAACTAAATCGTTATATTAATATGAAGTTGGAGTTGCCATTAACATTCGCAGACATCACCATCGAGCAGGTGATGAAGCACGGCGAAAGGCAGGTGAGTGATTTCGAATTGTTACTCATTTATAGTGACCATTCTGCGGATTACCTGAAGACTCTTCCCTATCAACTTATCGAGAAGGGAGCAAGGCACATCGAGATGATATTAACGAATCCTCAAAGAGTTCATCATAACATCATTGAAGTTGATGGAAAGTTATATGGTTTTATTCCTGATTGGAGTGAGTTCACAACTGGAGAGTATATTGATATGGAAGAATGGTCGAAAGACCTCACGGCCAATGCCACGAAAGTAATGCACTTACTTTACCGCCCTATCACCCGGCAGTATAAGGATAAGTACGAAATAGAAAAGTATAATGGGAGCGCAGGGCATAAGGATTTCGCCAAAGTTTCGGCGCAAGAATTCTATGGTGCGCTGCTTTTTTTTTCGACTACAAGAAAGGAATTAGCCTTCAGTTTAGCGCAATCTTTAGCGAAGGAGACTCTACTCCTGCTCAAGAGACAATCGCCTCCAAATGGGGTTGGTATCACGCTTTGGTACAACTTGCGGAAGGCAACCTACTCAAAGTTTCGCCGATTACTGAACTACCTATCACCCAAGTCTTAACTCACCTCGCTTATTTAAATGATGTCAGCAGAGCCAAATGATTACATTCAATAACATAATAACCGCACTTGAGAACTTTGCCAATAATCATTTCTTCATCAAGTCTTTCGGTCACGGAAACATAGAAGAAATCGACCTTGACAAATACACTCTATTTCCTCTCCTCCACGTTATCTATGTGGGTAGTACCTACGATGACGGAACGAAGACCTATCGTTTCGAAATTTACATAGTCGATAATCCCTCCGATAAGATTGACAAGATAAGTTACCAAAGAGAGGTGATAAGTGATTCGGAGCAATGCGCCGAAGACTTACTTGCTGACCTGACCAATGGAGGGCAGATATTCGGATTTTGGGACTACGAACTCACCAATGCCACCATCACTCCGCTTGAGGAAGAAACGAAGAATGTGCTTTCAGGAGTGGTGCTTGATATCGAGATTCAAGTTCCATATCAATACGATAGTTGCAATGCTCCGCTTACTGGAGTTACTCCAACCGATAGTTGTGCGGATGCTGATGTTCAAGTGAATGGAAATGCTTACGGAAGTGTAGCAAGTGGAAGTTTTCTTAATGTGCTTGTCAGGTATGTAAATGGAACTCCAATAGGTACGATAGTCGGTAATGTAGTTGAGATTCCTAACCCAATAATTTGCGATGATGTAGATATCGAAGTGAATGGCGTGGCCTATGGGAGTGAGCCTTCAGGAGGAACTTTCAATGTTGATGTGGAGAATACATTAAATGCTCCAGTAGGTAGTTTGGTTAGTGGTGTATGGCAAGTTCCAGATGGAGATATAAATGTCAATTCAATCCCATATAGTAGTGTGCCAAGTGATGGAAGTGCCAATGTTGTAGTTGAAAATACTTTGGGAAATCCAGTTGGCAATATAATTGGCGGTGATTGGCAAGTGCCTGATGGTGACATCCAAGTCAATTCAGTCGCATACGGAAGTGTCCCAAGTGATGGCACTACGAATGTGGTTGTCGAAAACACTCTTGGCACTTTGGTTGGCTCTCTCGTTGGAGGTGATTGGCAAGTGGCTAACGCAAGTGTAGTGAACTCCGATGCCACCTATTCAGGTAGTGTAGTTGCAGAAGGCTCGTTGACTCTTCCCGACATCACCATCACCGACCAAAATGGCTCAACTGCATCCTATCCTTCGGTAAAGAATTTTGACATTCGTACTTTGAATTCGGGGATACTTTATCGTGCGCCATTGTATACGCAGAAGACCTCTTACAATACTGGGGATGAGGGGAACAATATGTCAAATGGAGTTTACGATTACACTCCTCCGCTTTATCCTGATGTCATTCAAGACCTTGATTATACTGCTACTGCGGCGAATGTCTATTACACATTAAAGTTCAATAATTCCTTCGGTAATAAATTCCGATTTACGAACGGAGCAGGTGCTGACTTGAGTGGAGCAGGCGCAAGTGGAATAATCATCGACCACCTTTACAACCTTATGTGGTGGGGAACGAATCAGGGGATAGCAACATCGTGGAGTAATGCTTTCACTTTAGTGTCTAATGCAAATGCGGCACTTACTGGAGGATTTGGCAATTGGAGATTACCAAGCAAAGGTGAATGGTGGAGCATCCTTGAGGAACACAATGCATCGACCGCTTTTAGGAATCCATTCAGCAACTGGCCGACCGCTTTATATTGGACATCAACTACCAATCCTGCCACAACTACGCAAGCACTATCCGTATTCAATGGAAGATTAATTTCAACATCAGCAAAAACAACTAACACATTGCGAGTTGTACTCGTTCGCAAATACTCTTAACATATGGCATTAGCAGACTATAGATGGAAGATTTCGGGAGACAAAGAAGTTTATCCCGAACTCACTTTACGCAATCCCGAATTTCGGGTTGAATCGGTTTACTACCACGCACCTTCCAGGAAGGCAGATATCGAGGTGGTATTTTACGAAGGAGTTGCTCCGCACTCCCGAATGTTCAGCCTTCAAGTTCCCGAACAAGATGAAGGATTGACCGCTCAAAATATCAAACTATTCATCACGATGAACTTTCCGACTGCCGTGCAAATAAGCGGTGATGAGTTGCTATGAACGATATCGAATTCATAGAATTAGGCAAGGCTCTCAATCAATTCGGAGCGGAGGTAGTTGAATCTGCTCAATTAGAACTTGGCACTACCCAAATGATTGGTGGAAGGAAAGTTCGCAGAGTAGCATCAGGTGCTTTGAAGCAATCACTCTATCACAAGGTCTTCGTTCGCAAGGGAAAGATGCGAGTGGATTTTGGCGGTGCTGAATATGGTCTATTCATTCACGAAGGAGTGAACGGAACGAGGGTAAATCAAGGCTCTCCATTCTCATTTAAATCAGCAATGGTGAATGTCGGAGCAATCGAGCGGTGGATTAAAGTAAAACCCATCAGGCTCCGCAAGACCTTCATAAATGCGAACGGACAAAAGGTCTCGCAGTTCGTGGAGCAGAACGAAAAGAACTTGAAGAGTGCCGCAATAGCAATCGCAAAGAGCGTAGCAAGGAAAGGCATCGCACCTCTTCCATTTTATCGACTTGCAGTAGACAATGTCTATCCGAAGTGGGAAAGTAAAATCGCAGAAGCAATCGAAATCGACACATTGAACTTTTTTAAATAATGGCAATAACCATCGCAGAACAACCTCGTGCTTTAACCCTCAAAGGGCAGAAGTTAATCATACTTGCATCTTCGAATATGCAAGCGCAAACCGGGTTTAAATACCTCATCGAAGTAGATGATGAACTTGGCAACTTAATAGCCAAGTATTACATACCGAAGAATCCTCAAAATAGGCTTGTCTTTGACCTATCGGAAGTGATTCGGGAAGATGTCAAGGTAGACACAACTGATGCGACTGATGATGAGATTATACATCAACTCCCGAACTCGCTGAATAACTTTATGTCGACTGCGCCCGAAGGTTGCAAAAAATATGTTGTGAATGTAGGAGAGGTGTACGGCTCTCCGCTTGTCGAGTATCCCAACTTGGCAACTATTAATGTTTACCTTGTGGATGGGTATCTTCAGTTGAGAGATGGCTATCGCAAGAACTTAACCGACTACATTGCCAACTCTTCTTCGGTGATTGGATTCCTGACCAATAGGCAGATATCGGATGAGAATAAGTATTCAAAAACAAACATCGAAATCAACGCAAGCGAAGATGACTTTGGAACGCTCGCATTTTGGAACGATAGCGGTGCGATAATCTCATCGAGCGCAACTAACATCATTTATCGAATTTACAATCAATCAGGATTCGTAGCATCGGAGAACTTTACGATAGGCACAACCTATGGAGGTGCTAACCCTGCATCGACTACTGCTGAAGATAAGTTAATTTATTTCGGAGCGTTCCCTGCTAATGTGAATCAGGCCGACCACCCGGTAGTGAATAAGCCTTCATCAGTTAGTGGATGGACATATTACACTTGGCAACTTGGCTCGCCGGGAAAGAGCCTTCAACTATTCATCGTAAACACTCCGCATCCGTGCAAGCACTCCCCTGTTCAGGTGGCTTGGAAAAATACTTTAGGTGCTTGGGACTACTTTAGATTCGATGCACGAACTCAAAGAAGAATCACCTCTCAATCGAAGGACTATCGAAAAACGATTGGCAACTATGGAACGGCAACTACCGAATTCACCTTTGATACTTTCGATGCGCAAATAGTTCCCTATCATAAGGAAGCACAACTCGAATATGTGTTGCAGAGTGATTGGCTCAAAGTAGTTGACACGGAACTCCTGACCAATATGGTGAAGAGTAAAAATGTAATGATGTACATTGATGGAGCGTGGCTACCAATCGTTGTGGATAGTGGCTCGCTCTCCTTCGAGAAAGACACCATTAGCAAAAGATTAGTGGCAAGTGTCAATGTTAAATTAGCGCAAAAGGAAGTATGCTAACACTCAAAGTAAACGATGGAACGAATGACCACTTTCTCGACCTATACGAGAATGACCCAGTCAATTTAAAATTCCAGTATTCCGACATCACCGAAATCCAAAAGGCGGCAGGTACATATTCGCAGACATTTCGAATCCCTGCTACTCAACCGAATGTCGATTTCTTTGGGACTTTCTTCAATGCGAATTTAACTGGTGGCTTTAATCCAAAGAGGAAGAAGGATGCTGAATTAAGTTACAACACTATCCCCATCGCAAGTGGGTTTATTCAGTTAAAAGCGGTCTACATCCAAAAAGAAAACTATGCCGATTTCGAGGTGGTTTTCTTTGGCGAGAATGTCTCTCTTGCACGGACTCTCGGAGATAAAAAATTAAAAGATTTAGACCTCTCTGCATTCGACCACATCGTAAACTATTCGAATGTAAATTCATCGTGGAGCGGTGGCCTATTTTCAGGCAAAGTGAGATATGGAATAATCGACAAAGGAAGAAATTGGGACAATACTGGAATAGGCAATCCAATCAATTCCAATAACGCTATCTACCCTGCGGAATTCACTCCCTTTCTTCGGGTGAGAGAAATAGTGAATGCTATATTCGCAGACAATGGATTCACTTTGGATTCATCGTTTTTTAGTGATGCCGCATTCGACAATTATTACACTCCGCTATTTAATGGATTCAACACCATTGCAGAACTGCAAGGCTTGGAGAATGAAACTTTTCAAGCAGGTCTTCAAACTACTTTAACCACTTGGACTGCGACTTTCGAATCTCCAATTTACGGAGATGTGCTTGTGCCTTCAGTAAGTGATACAACTCCCTTCTATGATAACGGAAGTAACTTTGCATCGAATGCCTTCACTCCCCCTGCGGATGGGTATTACACCTTCCAATTGCAAACTAGTGTAGACATTCCTTTATTGCCGGGATATAATGGCTCGTTCTTCGCAAGAAATCTAATCGTAGATGGAAGCAATAACATCGTATGGGCAAGCCCAATTTATTCCGTGCCAAACGATGGCGACCCACATACATTTAATCACTTTGTGACTTTGGCTCTCGACTCATCAATGAGTTATAAAAAAGCCATCTCTTTAGGGAGGTCAACTGACATCACTATAAGCCCTCCAAGTGGAACGGATGTATTAGCCAACGGAGTTGATTTCGGAGGCACTTGGTGGAAGTGTACGGAGATTCAACCATTCCTATTCGGGCAGACCATTGATACTGCTTTCAACGCACCAGACATAAAGCAGATTGATTATTTAACATCTCTTCAGAAGATGTTCAATCTTGTTTTTATTCCTGATAAAAATGACCCGATAAAAATAACCATCGAGCCTTTCAATGACTATGCAGGTGCAGGCTTGCCGAAAGATTGGACTCCATACATTGATTATGATAAAGATGTAGTGATAAGTCCAACTACCGACCTTCAATTCAAGAACTATGAATGGACATATTCGGAGGATAAAGATTACCTGAATGTTTTTTACAAAGAGAATGCCAATCGAATTTACGGAAGGTACTTAATCGAAGATGGCGAGAATGATTTTGCAACTGGTGACTACAAAGTTCAACCACTATTTAGTGCTTATCCTTTAACGAATATCGGAGGAACGGAAGTACTCATTCATAAATCTATCGGAGCGAATGGGCAAGTTATAACCGACCCGAAATGCAAAGTGGTGTATTGGGGCGGTCTTCAAACGAACGATGAATTATGGGCATATAACGATGCCACAAACGCTAATGTGAATCTTGCCTCATATCCGTACTTTGGGCATTACTCTCTTCCGAATCCTGATGTTCAAGATATCGACTTGAATTTCGGAGGTGAGATACCTGCACATCCAATAGATGCGAATCCGTATGATAACCTTTACAATACTTATTGGAGGCAATATGTAGACCAACTCTATTCGAGTGATTCTCGATTAATGGATGCCCACTTTTATCTTACCGCAGCAGACATCGCAGACTTTCAATGGAACGATAGCATTTGGATTAAAGATAGTTATTGGAGAGTGATAGAGATGAACTATTCACCCAATTCAAATGACCTCGTAAAGTGCCGATTGATAAAAATACTTGCAGACATTCGACCTTGTGAGTGGCTACCTCATACAAGTGGAGTTAATGGAGTAATAACCTTTATTGATTCCAACGGAAATACTGGAACACCTACCGAAGAATGTTGCACTCTTTACGGATATGAATTCATCAATGGAACTTGCTATAGGAGCGGAAGCAAAAGACCTCCAAAAGTAAAGCCGACTGATAACTTATTAATCACAAGTGCAACCACCGGGGACATTGCACAAGGAACTGGATTTAATCAGGGAGTTGACAATGTCATTCACGCTAAATCAGTTGACCATATTGTAAGCGGATACAACATCTCAATTCCAAACGGAGGTGCGGTAGTAACTGCAATCGGAAGCAATATCGAAGTAACTGAACGGAATTACATCCAAGCAACTGGAGCGTGGACAAATGCATTCGTAGAGGGAGCGCATCGTGGTGGTGGATTTTATTATGATGCTGATGAGATTCTTGGCTATGGTCAAAATGGAGTTATTCCATTCCTATATGAAGGTGATTTCGACCAAGGTGATGTAGTTGAATTATTCATCGAAGGCAAGCAAGATAATAGACTTTCAATTCCTGATGACACAGGTATGTACATCCGTGCGGATGTCTGCATTACAACCTACAACGCATCTACGAATAGTGTCGCAGAGCAGCAAACGATGGTGTTCTACGAAGCATTTAAAAAGGTCAATGGAGTGGCTGTCGATTATCACGGAACATCAAAGAATTTAGCGAATGTGACTCTTGGTGATTTCGGAACGGCTACTAATAAATTCCATCTGGATGTGGATGTCACAACCAACACCGCACAACACCGAATTCTCTTTGAAAATAACTCCCAAACTAACACCAAAAATACACGAATAGTATGCTGGATAACTTATGTGATGGCACAATGGTAATGGATACCATTAATGCTTTAATAAAGACCAAGCGAAGAACTTTATTCCCGAAATGGATTAAGGCACTCGACATCGTGTTAACTACCATCTATCTCTCGTTATATGTAGGGGGGATTGTCACAATCTTTTATTGGATACTTAAATGAAGAAGGAAATAGTAATAAAGTTCGATGCGGAGACCGGCGAGATTACCTCTAAAATAGAAGTAGTCGAGGATAAGATTCAAAAGGTCAAGAAAGAGGCGAAAGTAGTTGCCGCCGATACCGCAAAGGAATTCAACTCTGCGAGTGATAAGATAGGCGCAGCACTTGACCAATTTACCGGTGGTCTTTTCGGGCAGATGAAAGCCTTAAAGGAAGGTGTTCAGGCGGCAATACCTGCCTTGAATGGATTGAAGGGAGCATTGATAGCAACTGGAATTGGAGCGGTTATTGTCGGAGTTGGATTACTCGTTACATATTGGGAAGACATAAGCAAGTGGGCGAATTCCGCAAGTGATGAAACTGCTAAACAATTAGCCGATGCACAAGGAATGGTTGCTGCTAAACAAGCAGAACTCGATGCTGTTTCCGCTCAAGAGAATATACTCAAAGCACAAGGCAAAACGGAGAAGGAAATCCTCCAAATGAAGATGGCGGCAACTGATGAAATTATAGCCGCCAATGAATTACAATTAATAGCACTACAAAAGCAAAAGGAAGAGCAGATTGCCGCCGCCCAAAGGAACAAAGATATTCTCAAGGGAATTATTGGATTCATTACTGCTCCACTTACTTTATTGTTGACTACTATTGACCAAGTCGGAGCGGCATTAGGTCAGGAGTTTGGTCTCGTTGAAGGATTTTTAGATTTCAGCGCCGGATTAATTTTCGACCCGGAAGAAGTCGCTCAAGAAGCCGATGCCTCAATAGCCGAAACACAAAAGGCATTGACCAGTTTAAAGAATGCAAGAGCAGGGTATCAACTCTCTATTCAAGCAATAGACAAAGGAGCAAATGATAAGCGAAAGGCAGACCAAGAGAAAGCCAATGCTGAAGCGGCAAAAGCAGAAGCAGACCGACTGAAGAAAGCAGAGGAAGATGCCGCCGCAGAACTAAAGAAAAAGGAAGAACTGGCAAAAGCCATTCAAGACATTGATAAAGCCATCTTTGAGGCAAAAGCAACGCAAGAAGAGAAAGAAGTACAAGCCGTTAAAGATAAGTATGCCCAACTCACGGAACTTGCTATTGCCAATGGGCTTGAAACTGCATCATTAGAGGAAGCAAAGCAACTTGAGTTAAAGGCAATTCAAGATAGATATAGAGAGATAAAAGACAAAGAAGACCAAGCATTAATAGATAAACAACTCGCTGATGAGCAAAGGGTAAAAGATGCGAAGATAGGTTTCGCATTTGCTACCTCTGCCGCATTGAAAGACCTTGCAGAAGTTCTCGCAGGGGATAACGAGAAACGAGCCAAGAAAGCATTCGCATTAACTAAAGCACTAAACCTTGCGGAAGCCATTGCGAATACTTACACAAGCATCACCGCAGTATTAGCAGATAAGACCACTCCACCTTTAGCGAAGCCTTTCCTGATAGCCACATCAGTCGCTACTGGATTAGCCGCAGTTGCCAAAATTGCCGCAACTAAATTCGAAAGCAATACACCTCCAAGTAGTGTAAGTGGAGGTGGTGGCGGTGGAGGTGCAAATATCCCGACCGCACAAACCACTTTGACTCCCAACTTTGGATTCCTCCAACAAGGAGCCAATCAAAACTCTATTCAAGCCTATGTGCTGGAAACCAATGTAACCAACTCACAACAAGCCAATCAAAAAATTAAAGACCAATCAGTATTATGAGATTAGTAGAATTAGTAATCGAAGATGAGGACATCTACGGAGTGGATGCCATCTCGTTAGTTGAGAATCCTGCCATCGAGGAAAATTGGATTGCACTCAAAGAAGAAAGAGTTGAATTCAAAACGATGGATGAAGAGAAGCGAATCCTTATAGGTGCGGCACTCGTTCCCGACAAACCAATCTACCGAAGGAAGGGCGAGGATGAGTACTATGTCTATATGTCTAAATCAACCATCAGGCAAGCGGCAGAACTTTATCTAATGCGCCAAAACCAACACGAAGCAACATTTGAACACGATGAGAAGATAGATGGATGTTGCGTAGTTGAAAGTTGGATAGTCGAAGGTGAACACGATAAGTCGCAGAACTTTGGAATGAATCTTCCGCAAGGCACTTGGATGGTCTCGATGAAGATTTTGAACGATGTGATTTGGAACGATTACGTCAAGACCGGGAAGGTGAAAGGCTTCTCCATCGAAGGATACTTTGCAGACAAGGCACAATTCGCAAAAGCCATCGTGAAGAGCGACAAGCGTACCAAGAGCGGAAAAAAGATAGAGATGGAAAGTTACGCAGACTATCCTGAAGCGGTGAAAAACAACGCAAAGAAAGGCATCGAATTGAATGAGAAAGTAAACAATAAATGTGCAACTCAAGTTGGCAAAGTAAGAGCGCAACAACTCGCAAGTGGCGAAGCCATTTCGGAAGAAACGATTAAGAGGATGTACTCTTACTTAAGCCGGGCGCAAGAGTATTACGATGAAGGAGATACGGAGGCTTGTGGCACTATCTCTTATCTTTTATGGGGAGGTCTTGCAGGTCTACGATGGAGCGAATCCAAGTTAAAAGAACTTGAGATGTTATCTGCGATAGAGGAAGTTCTGCAAAGCAGCCAAGATTAAAGTTCTATTGAATATGACTACTATGAATTTACAAGAGCGCATCAATGCCTTGTTTCAAAAGTACTCGGTTAAATTAAGCGCAGAACCCCAAGCGGAGCAAGTGCTTTTTATGGCTGAAGGAACTTTGAAGGATGGCACGAAAATCTATTCCGATGCCGATTCGTGGGAGCCTGGAGTGAACATCTTTATCCTCAACGACGAGAGCGAAAAGATTCCAGTTCCTTCTGGCGAATACGAATTAGAAGACGGAAAGATTGTGGTAGTTGTGGATGGTATCGTTGAAGCAATCAATGAGCCTGCCGCAACCGAAGAAGTTGAATCTGCTGAAGAAGTGCAGCAGAGCGAATCACTTTCAAAGGAGGATGTCCTCACGATGATTGAAAGTGCGGTCGCAAAACTACGCACGGAGTTCAAGAGCGAACTCAAGAAAAAAGATGCTGAAATAGTTAACCTTAAATCAGCACAAGCCGCCCCTGCTCTCCCGAAAGCAGTTGTAGCAAAAAAAATTAATCGGGAAGAAATTAAATCAATGACCACGGAGCAAAGAATCCGTGCAATCTATAACAACTATTAATAATGGGATTAGTAATTAATTCAAGCAGTTATGCAGGTGAATTAGCCCTGCCATACATTGCCCCTGCGATTCTTGCCGCAGACTCAATAGCCAATGGCTACATCACCCTCAAAGAGAATGTAAAGTACCAAGCAGTACTGAAGTCACTTTCAGGTGGCTCTATTCAAGCAGCAACTTGCGACTTTACCGATGGCGAAACTGACCTCGAACTCGATGAAGTTATTTTGTCCGTTACCAATCTTATGGTAAACGAGCAAATTTGTAAGGCTGATTTCCGTTCCGATTGGGAAGCACTCCAAACTGGAAGAGGTTTTATAAATGACCAATTGCCTCCTAATTTCGAAACCTTCCTCCTTCAGTATCTTGCTGCTCGTGTATCAGAGTCTATCGAGCGCAATATGTGGCACGGAGATTACAACGAGACAACTGGTGCTACAACTGGTGGTAACGCAGTAACTGCTTTCACTGGAATCCTTGCCCACATCGTTGCAGGCGCGCCGACTGCTGAAACTTTGGTTGCAGGTGCTTTCACTCCTGATGCCAATGGTACTACTGGTATCCTTACTCACCTGAACACTCTTGTGAACAACGCTCCTTTTACGATTCAAAATAATAGCAATTCAGTTATTATGATGTCGAAGCGTTCATTGTTCCTTCTTCAGAGAGCAATGGCAGGTCTATTGGTTACATCAGGTGCTTACTCTCCGACTTTCGTAGGCGAGAATCGCCCAACCACTTTCCTTGGTTTCCCGATTGTAACACCTGCTGGTTTCCCGAACGACACCCTGTTGATGAGTTATGTAGGCAACTTGTTCTTTGGAACTGACCTGACATCCGATTACAATCAAGCGGTGGTTGTGGATATGACCCAAACTGATGCATCCGACAATGTGCGTATCGCAATGCGTTTTTGTGGCGGAACTCAAGTTGCTCATATCAATGACTTGAGCGTAGTTCGCCGTTCATCCTAAATATAAACCGACAAAGGGAGGGGGAGCAATCCTCTTCCTAATGTCTTAAAAAAAACAACTATGGCGTGTGATTTAGCCGCAGGGAGAGCGTTCCCCTGCAAAGATGCAATAGGTGGAATTAAGGAGGTGCTTTGGTGTAAAGAAGGCACGATGATATATGACTCGATTTCGGGCGGAGCAGTAAGTGATATAGACGGAACTGCAACTCTTTTCCGTTGGGCAATAACCAAGAATAGTGGCTCGTTTCAGCAAGAGATAACCTCAAGCGTTGAAAATGGAACTATCTTCTTCACGCAGACTCTAACTATCCAAACTCCGAAACTCGAAGCGTTAGTCAGCGAGGAACTCTACGCAGTTCTTCAATCTCGTTTGCAAGTTATCGTTCGTGACAATAACGATAATTTCCACATTATGGGATACTCTCGTGGAGTCGAAGTTACTGGTGGAAACTTTGGAACTGGTACTGCACCTGGCGACCTGAACGGATACAATATAGTGTTCACCGCAGAAGAGGCTGCGCCTGCTCCATTCACTATTAACTTTACGGATGCTACCGCAGTTAGTGGATTGACTGGTACGATTACTATCGACCCTGCTTATTAAGATTCTTAACCTTTAAATTGGGGGAGGGAGTAATTCCCCTCCCCTTTTTTGCTTTATGATAAGTCTGCTTCCAAATACACCATCGCAAGATGTCTATTTAACTCTGCGAGAAAAAGCGAAGGATTTACCCCTTTATACCCACTACCTTGTTATCTTTACGAATATGACAAGCAGAGTGGAATATGCCTTTGTAGCTAATGTGGTAACGGACAATGATAGGTACACAAAGATTGCTATCAACACGGACACGAATGCTCCAACCAATGGGGATGTTTTAATCGAGGAAACCGGGCAGTTTTGGTATAATGTATGGGGACAAAATAGTTCTTCGAATCTTGACCCTTTAAACGCATCCGTAGTGGGTGAGATAGAGCGAGGAACTCTGCAAGTTATCACTCAAGAAACATTCTACAACCCGAACGCAGTCACAATTCCTGACAATATAATTTACTACCAATGATAGAATCAATTCAGTTCGCCAAATATGTCGAGCCAAACTACGAAGAAAAGGCAACTACACAAGGCTTTGTCCAGTATGGGGATGACAATCTTTATCCTCAATACTTAATAGACCTTTACAACTCATCCGCAGTTCATCACGCACTTGTGGACTCGATTGCGTATATGATTTTCGGAAAGGGAATTGACAGCGAAGGAGAAGCAAAATTACAAGTCGAGAAGTGGGGATTGAACGATGAGATTCGCAAGGCTTGTTTAGATTTGAAATTACAAGGTGGTTTTGCTTTGGAAATTATGTGGTCAATTGACCGCACTAAAATCGCAAAAGTATCTCACATTCCTTTCGAGCAAATCCGTTCAGGAGTCGCTAATGTGGATGGCGAAGTTCCTTTCTATTACCATTGCCTTAACTGGGAGAATTGGAGGAAAGCAGGCTATACCGAAATCAAGTCTTTCTCACCTGAACACAAGGTCGAGCATCCACATCAGTTAATGTACATCAAACCTTTCGCAGTCGGCTCGATGTACTATCCGAAACCCGACTATCAAGGTAGCATAAATTGGATTGAGTGCGATAAGCAAATTGCAATATATCACAACGCAAATTTGCGCAATGGAATGTCACCCTCGTTTGCTATCCACTTTAAGAACGGAATTCCTCCGAAGGAAAAGAGAAGCGAAATAAGAAGGGACATTGAAAACCAAATGACCTCTCCGTACAACGCAGGGAAGTTCTTTATGACCTTTAGTGATGGGGGAGATACTGCTCCTGACTTTACTCCATTTGCGTTGAGTGATGCACATAACCAGTACCAATACCTCTCCGATGAAAGCACCAATAAAATAATGATTGGTCATCGTGTTACCTCCCCTGCTTTATTCGGGGTGAAGACAGCCGGGCAACTGGGAAGCACCGAAGAGTTGAAAGTGGCAAGTGAACTATTCCAAAGGAATGTTATTGCGCCATATCAATTACTGATTAACGAGACCATAAGCACACTTTTAAGAGAGAGCGGAATATACACATCAGCAAAGGCAACGAGTGAGCCATTAATGCTTTCAAGTGAACTCACCGAAGAACTCGAAGCGCAACTCTTGGAGTATCTTGAAAGTGTCGGCGAGAAGATTGGTGATGAATGGGAATTAATCAGCGAACAAGAAGTGGAGGATGAGAAAAACGAGTACAAAATTCATCTTGAAAAACAAAAGTTCTTTAAACGATTCGCAGACCCTGATGCCAAGAGTTCCAATGATACTGGACTCTACAAAATTAGATACCGATACTCACAAAACCTCAAGGATAATTCTCGTTTGTTTTGTCGGAATATGGTTAGTAATTCCAAAGGAGGGGTAGTGTACCGATTCGAAGACATTCAATCTATGGATGGTCAAGTGAACACGGAATTCTCCCCAAAGGGAAGTAATTCGTATTCAATTTGGGAATGGAAAGGGGGAGTATATTGTCACCATCGTTGGGTGCGCCAAGTTTACTTTAGAAAGAGGGAAAACGGAAAATTCCTCCCGAACAAAGGACTTGCCAATGACACTCGCATCCCCGAATCACAAGCAATCAAAGCCGATGTTCCTATGAAGGATGAAGGCAAGAACTGGGCGCAAGCATCAACCGCCCCGATTAACACACCATCACGAGGTAAATTAAATTGATATGCCACTAACACCTGAAGTATTATTCATCAACGCTGATTTTATGAAGCGTTATTCCCACTTAAATGGAAGTGTGGAAGAAGCATATATGGTTAGCCACATTATGCTTGCTCAAGACAAATATGTGCAATCGTTTCTTGGCACAAGCCTATTTAACAAAATCAAGACCGACATCAGCAATAACACACTTGCAGGCAACTATGTCACACTAATGGATACGCATATCCGCAAAGTTACATTGTGGTGGACAATGGTTGAGATGATTCCTTCTCTCTATGTGCGACTTGACAACGGAGGACTTGTGGTTAGAATCTCCGAAGACACAACTCCCATCACAAAAGGTGACTTGAATCGTGAGATAGACCGGGCAAGAACGAATGCTCAATTTTATACCGAACGGATGGTCGATTATCTCTGCAATAACTCATCTTTATTTCCCGAATATACCGACCTGAATCCAGGTGACATATGTCCCGAAAAGCAAGTATATTTCGAGAGCGGAATGGAAATCCAAAGAGGTAGAGTTACTAATGAGAAATTAAAGTGGGTATTAGATAGATGAATAAAAAGCGAGAAGAGAATTTACTTAAATTGACTGCCTACCTTAATGGAAGACAAATTGAACGAAATCCTCTGCGGAATGGCAAGGATAGAGACCAAGATAGACCACCACAAAGAAACAATTGACAACCACTCCAAACGATTGAGTGGATTGGAAACAAGATGGTGGACTGCACTTGGTGGATTTATTTTAGCCATCGGTGCTTGGGTGAAAAACTTAATTAATTAATTATGACAATAGGCGGTGAACTCGTTATCGAAGCAATTAAACTCAATCCTAATATGCCATCACTTACGATGGCTCGAATGTTAAGGGATAAGCACCCGAAAGTATTCAAGGATGAAGAGCAAGCACGAAGTATGATTAGATACTATCGTGGTGTTGCTGGAAAGAAGAATCGCCTTAATACGAATAATTATTTTGAAAATAAATACGGATTGCCCGAAAGTGATGAGGATGAATATCTTCCGTACACTCTTCCCGATTACGGAAGTGCAGTTCTTCTCTACGACATCCACTTTCCATTCCATTCTATCCCTGCGCTGAATGTCGCACTTGATGAGATAAATGAAAGGCAACCCGATTGCATTTACATCGGAGGTGATATGCTCGACTTTTATCAGTTGAGCAGGTTTCAAAAAGACCCACGCAGAAGGTCATTCAGTCAGGAACTTGAGATGGGCAAAAAGTTCTTCCAAATCCTCCGTGAACTCTCTCCCAATTCGGATATCATTTACCAATTAGGAAACCACGAAGAGAGGTTTGAAAACTATATGTACACTCGTGCGCCTGAATTACTTGGAGTGAGTGAATTCAAGTTGGATACTCTTCTGCAATGTGCGACATATGGGGTGCAAATCATAGACAAAAAAAGATACGCACATAAGGATGGATTAAACATTATTCACGGACACGAATTCGGTCAGCAGATATTCTCTCCAGTCAACCCTGCGAGAGGACTTTATATGAAGGCCAAACGCAATGCAATCTGCGGTCACCATCACCAAACCTCCGAACATTCCGAACCTGACATACAAGGAAATGTGGTGACCTGTTGGAGTGTCGGATGTTTATCAGGACTTAACCCGGAATATAGACCACTTAATAAATACAACAATGGCTACGCAGTTATCGAATTCGCAGGGGGACTCTTCGAAGTCACAAATAGAAGAGTTGTTTCAGGCAGGAGATATTGAGATAGAGTACACCTATCCCGAAATACTAATGGAAACAATCGCAAGAGTAAGTGCGGTGACTAACCCTATTACTGGTGAATTCGCCTTTAACGAGCATATCCGCAATGCCATTGGAATGCAGTTACTCAAGTACATCAAACGAGTATTGAAGGATAATTGAAGGAAATTGTAAGGATTTTGTAATCAATTATGAAGGAAAAAAAACCATTTAAGGAAACGGGCTTTGGCAAGTTCATATCCAAAGTTGGAAGCCATCTTGGAACGATAGTTAATGTCGCAGCAGAAGTGGCTACTGGAGACATCGGTGGTGCTATCGAAGTAGTGCGTGGAGCAATCATAGAAGGCAAAATTGAAGACACAAAGAAGGCAGAACTCCTAAAGGAACTTGAAGCGAACAAGATGCAATGGATGACGGAGATGTATCAACTCGAAATCCGTGATCGGGAAAGCGCACGGAATCGGGAAGTAAGCCTTGCTCAAGCAGGACATCGAGATTGGTTTCAATACATAGTAGGAACGATAGGACTTATCCTATTTTCTTATCTCGTTTGGTTTATAACGCAAGATGAAGTCAGCGAAGAGAATCGGGAAATCTTCGTTCACTTGCTTGGCATTATTGAAGGAGTTGTGCTATCAATTTTCAGTTACTATTTCGGCTCTTCACTTGGAAGTAAACTCAAAGAATTAAAACGATGAATCAATCTAACACATATATCGAATTCATATGGGTGTCGCACTATTCAAATTAACACGGAAGACCTATCGTGGACTGACCACCATAGGAGAACTCGAATATCCGAATGGTGACTCTTGTTACACATTAGAGGATGTAGTAAGAGCGTGGGGAATTAAAGACGGAGGCAATACTGCTATCCCTGCAGGGAGGTACTTTATGTGCGTTAGTATGTCGCAGAAGTTTAAAAGGGAGATGGTGATGGTCTACACGGAAGCCAACCAGTATGAATTGAAAGCAGGAGGCATCGAGTTCAAAGGAATTCGTATACACGGAGGTAATACGCACCTATCTTCGTGGGGGTGCATAATTGTAGGCAAGAATAAGTTAAGTGATGAGAAGATTTCAGGCAGTTGCGAGAAGGAGATTACCGATTTGGTGAAAGAATATATCCAAAATAACCACGAATGTATCCTCGAAGTTCGTAACTTGGCACAATCCCAATAGGGATGATTTCATTGTGTTTTGTGTTGGCCTCCCGAAAGGGGGGCTTTCTTTTTTGGTTTTCAGCGAGTTACAAGAAAAAGTAAAAAAAAGTTTCCGAAAAGATTAGGAAGTGTAAAATTTTCTTTCTTACCTTTACGGCATCAAACAAAAACACAATACAATGATGTACACAATCACAAACGAAAATTTCAGCCAATCAGCAGACAAGGCTACCGCAGAATCAATCATCGAAATGATCATTGAAAACAATTCCGATTGGGGAACTGACTACACGGAAGAGGATTTCGAGGTGACTGCGGAGCAAATTAAATGTAGAGGGGAGGTAATTGCGCAAGCAATACCCTCTTTTAAAATAACCGCAATAGCACCGACCTCTTACCAATTCTCATCAATGCTATCCTTTGGAATGCCATACATTAATTCATATGGCAGATTCATTGCGAGTTTGGAATTCGACACCGAAGAAGAAGCCAAAGACTATCTCCGTGACCGGGCAGAGATGTACTTTGAGGATGAGCAAGACCTTAATGATGCGATCTATGAGATTAATAAATATGGAATCCTGACTCTCGATGCAGTAACCGCCACAATCGAAAGCAATGAAGAATAAGAAAAAAAAGTTACTTTTGGCAATCGTAGTTATTGCCTACTGGTACGCACAATCACTCAATGAATTTTTAATCAACCCTTAAAAACAAAACACAATGGAATCAAGATTTACAATTTGGAAAGAGTATTCTCCGACCTTCGAAAAACACCGCTACCTCGTTTACGATGATGGTGTAAACATCAACGGATTCGACACCGAAGCAGAGGCATTGACCTATGTCAAAGATGTAGAATTCATTAATCCTCGAAAAGACCAAGAGGTCAATAACTATGGCAACTATAGAGTGATAAGATACTTTTCATTTTATTTCCTGACCTACCGCTTTCGCACGGAGATAAGACGCACAAAGGCATATTCAAGCTTGGTTTATTGGGATTTAGATAAAATATTCGATACGCAAGCAGATGCAATCGAAAGATGTATGGACTTGAGCGCAAACGAGAACTCTTTTGGCAAAAGTGATAACGAACCTGAACAAATCTATCCTTATGCCAAGAATCAGTAAAACCATTCACCCAAACGAACGCCCATCACTAAATGAGTGGTGGGTTTATATCCACACCGAAATCAAAAAACAATATGGACAAAGCACTCGATTATCTAACGAATCTCTTCGGAGAGGTGACAATCACAACTGACGGATGTTGGGAGGTAGATACTCCGACAATAACCTTCAATGAGGTCTCCGAAATCTATGACAAACTATTCGACTTTGGATTACGCCCTTACATCGAAATCTATCCAGCAATTCACAATCGTTTAATAACAATTAAAATCAATTTCTAATGCAATCAACAATCACAAACATCGAAGCAAAAGGTCAGTGGACTGGGCAATTTGGAACTATGTATTCCTTTAAGGTCACATTTCAAAACGATGAGACTCTTGAGGTCAATGCGAAAACCGAAACACCTCCTTACCAGGTGGGTGATGTAGTAGATTACGAGGTCACCAAAGCAGGGAAATTTGGCAAGCAGGGCAAGATTAAGAAAGCCGAAACGATATCTTCCCCATCAGGAGGCAATGACATCGATAGGCAACTCTTAATCGTTCGCCAATCGTGCCTGAAAGCGGCGGTTGAATGTAACCCATCAGGTGACCCGGCAAACATCATCCTCCGTGCAGAAATCTTCACGCAATGGGTAATGACTGGGGTGTATGGTCAAGAAACTAATAACGAACAACCATTTTAATATGCGCATCACAACCACAACCAACGGAGATATTGCCATAATAATTCCTCGCAAAGAGTTTGAGCAATTGTTTACGCAAAGAGACCTATTCGATTCTCGGCAAATAGACCTCAAGGGTCTGCACAAAAAGACCATAGGATTCCTGAAAGATGTTTATTCGATAAAGGGAAAATCCGAATGGATTGCTGATGAAAGAGCCATATTAGAGTTAAGACAAAAGCACTTTGTACTTGACATAAACAATGGCTTAAAATCAGCAATTGATAAGGGAATAGTGAATGCAAATAAAGAAGGTAGTAGACATAAATATAAATTGAATTATGAACTTAAATGAAATAACCGAATCTCTTGGAGGCTTAAAAGGGATGAGCAAAGTATGCGGATTAACATCCGTACGGATGCGAGTCCTATTAAGAGAAGAGGAAGAGCGAAGACTCCTTCTAAAATACCTCCCTGAATTACACAAAGCGACTAAACTTTCAATCGAGGAACTATATGGAGCAATCATTGGAAACGAGGGTAATTGAGTTACTGCATAGGAATTCGATGTCCCGGAGAGAGTTGTCTGCATCATTATGGTTAACTATGGATGAAGTTGATAGAGTCATAATTGACCTCTTCGAAAAGGACAAAATAATTCCCATCGATGGCAAATGGGCAATATTTAGAAGAAGTCATTAAATTAGCACCATCGTTCAGGTGTCCGACTGAATGATGCATTAAGAAACATTAAACCCATTGGTAAGTAGGTGCGGACACACCGAAAGCCAATGGGATTTATTTTAATATGAAAGACCCTGCATTCTTATTTTATTCAAGTGACTTTCTTACTGGGACTATGTTTATGACCAACGAGCAGGTAGGAAAGTACATTCGATTACTATGCGCCCAACACCAAATCGGCTCTCTTACAAAGGAACATATGTCGAACATATGTGGAACATATGACAAGGACATTTGGGCGAAATTCGAGCAAGACTCTGATGGAAATTTTTTTAACGAAAGATTGCGCCTTGAAGTCGACAAGCGCAGAAACTTTTGTGAGTCAAGGAGAAAGAATCGAAATTCTAAACCACAAGACAAAAGTGAAAAACATATGTCACAACATATGTCAACACATATGTCTATACATATGGAAAATGAAAATGAAAATGAAAATAGAATTGTAAATAGGAAGAGGATTGTCAAGGAGAAACCAACTAATCCATTCAGCGAATCATTCATCGAGGTATGGGAGCAATGGAAGGATTATAAGAAGACCTCTCACCGATTTAGTTACAAGACTATAGATTCGGAGAACATCGCACTTGCCCAACTGGCGAAGACCTCGCAGGGCAATGAAGAGTTCGCAATCGAAATGATACATCATTCAATCGCACAAGGCTATAAAGGTATATTTGCACCTGATAAATCAAAACAACAAACCAATGGAACAAAAATTCAACTTACAAGCAAATTCGAGCAATGGCTTAACAAGGCTTGAGAATGGCAGATTCGAAGTTCAGGTTGCATCAAGAGAAGATGCGTGGACACAAGGTCTAAACATTCGAAAGGCCAATAAGGAACACCCAAAGGAACTCAAGACATTCTTGGTCATCGAACTGGGGAAACTAATCAAGTTCATCGACGCAAAGAAAACCATTGAAACCGAAGAGGATTTAATGTTCACAATCGAGTCGATTATCGAGGATTTCCCGGCATTAAAACTGGAAGAGATAGTTGTGGTGTTCCAAGAGATGAAACAAGGCAAGTGGGGGAAATTCTATGAGAGGTTAAAGACTCCCGAAATTCTCGATATCTTTCGTACCTTTGAAGGCCAACGCTCCGAATTATTGGAACGAATCAACCGATACGAAAACGATAACCGATACTCCCAAAGGATTGGGGGCGGTGACCCTTGGCAACACATAAGAACAAGCATTAATCCAAATGGCTAAACAAAAGGAAGCGCAGAAGCGCATCATCAAACCCAAGAAAAAGATGAAAGGCAGGCACTCCAAGAAGAGAAGCCTCCTGAAGTCGAGCAAAACATATCTCAAACTCAAAATCGGACAAGGATAATATGAAAGCAAATGAAATTAAATCAGCCCCATTTAACGAGGGCAGAGCAATAGGAAAGGCAATTAAAGGCAAAAGAGGTTTCCAAAGAAAACTTGAAAAAGCAGAGGCAATAATAAAATGTGTTGTTACAAAAAAACAATATGATGAGATTCACGAATATTGTAAAGCAAATGACATATGTATTAGCCAATTAGTTAGAGCAGGCATTAATAATTACATTAACAAATAAAATAACAGAACACAATGAAGCACTTATCTTATTCATCACTCAAGGCATTTGCCAAATCACCAAACCACTATCTCGAATACATCTCAAGAGATTATAAGGACACCCCTGCGATGGCATTCGGAAGAGCATTTCACGCACTCTTATTAGAGCCTGATACCTTTGAAGAACGATTCGCCATTGCGCCAAAATGCGACAAGCGAACGAAAGCAGGGAAGGATGAATGGCAATCGTTTAGCGAAGCAAACAAAGGCAAGGAAGCAATAGATGGTGGTGATTACGAAAACCTCTTGAAGATGGTTGCCAATGTCCAGTCGGAAGAACGCAGAAGCCTTAAAAAAATCAATCCTGAAGTTCCCATTTCGGGAATGATTGAAGGCATCGAATTTAAAGGCATTGTAGACGGCATATCTATTCGACATATAGTAGACATCAAAACAACTCAAGACGCATCTCCTAAAGCATTCAGCAGAACGATATTCGATATGATGTACCACATTCAGGCGGCAATCTATTGTGAGATAACTGGGATGAGTGATTACTACATTCTTGCAGTCGAGAATTCTGCGCCATTTAATGTTCAGGAATATCACCTGACCTATGAGGTATTATCTGCTGGTCGAGTTCAGTTATTGGAATTAATTAGGAAATTTAAGAATTGGGATGGCACTCCCGAATCTTATTCCATAGGTACATACGAAGTCACTATTCCAACTTGGTATAGATGAGCGAGCGCACCAAACTTGTCACCAAACTTGACACGATATTTTCGAAGTACATTCGGATGCGAGTCAGTCGTGGTGATGGGTTTGGAGTTTGCTTTACTTGTGGTGTATCGAAGCATTGGAGCGAAGTTGATGCCGGACATTTCCAAAGTAGAATGAAGATGTCTACCCGGTGGGATGAACGCAATGTTCAATTCCAATGTAAGAGATGTAATATGACCAACGGAGGTCAGCAATATCAATTTGGCATTCGACTCGATGAAGTGTACGGAGAAGGAACTGCACAAGAGATATTAGTCAAGAGTCAGCAGATAGCCAAGTTCTCAATCTCCGATTTGCGTGAACTCATTGAACTTTACAAAAGGAAGGTCGATGAACTTGGATAACTGGGTGCATCGTAATTATTCACGGATGGTTAGGTATGCAGGGGCAATGACTAACCTACCTCACGATTTAGTTCACGAAGCCTACATCAAAGTAATTAATGCGGATTTTGAATACCAAAGTGATGCACAAACGGACTATTACTTTAAACTGACTATAAGCAGAATCATAAGAGATTCCAAGTGGAAGCGGAGTAGCCATCAGGATACGGATGAGATGCCCGAAATAGTTGCGACTTACGATATGGATAGAAGAGAATGCATTGAGAAAATAGATGAGATAATTCGATATCTCGATGCGTTTGATAGATTGGTATTCGACCTATATCTACAGGGCGAAAATATGAGGCAATTAGCCGTGAATACTGGAATCCCGGAACGAACGATTTATTCTACTTTAGACAAGGTAAAAAAAATCATACACGAATATGTTTAAAATCTTTGTCGATAATAAAGAGAAGGAGCGCAGAAGGTCACTATGCCTTGCCTGCGAGTATTATAAAGCCGATACAAGGACTTGTGGAACTTTTAGGGCGGTGAATCCACTTGGAGATAAAGTGGTCTATAATGGTCAGGAATTCACTTTGTGTGGATGCGTTATGCCAGTTAAGTGGCAATTCAGTTC
>Ga0315906_10001646_pt1 | contig 32849 bp, 47 predicted proteins | sample LakEriMetagenome_4_FD_203526 | JGI IMG/M metagenome (GOLD analysis project Ga0315906, IMG submission 203526) | Freshwater fungal communities from buoy surface, Lake Erie, Ohio, United States - Buoy 2 MA122 | ecosystem: Environmental > Aquatic > Freshwater > Lake > Lake biofilm | place: USA... | reverse complement strand
TACCAGTACCTCTTCCCAAAGTGCCATATTATTCTACTATTCTTAATTGGTTATCTTCCGTTGACCGAGCATTAAAAGTGATCCCTCCTGCCTCCGTTACTCTCACATCTCTTTTTGAAATTGGTTCGTTTGGAGGTATAGTTCCAAATGCAACAAGTCCCTCACTCTTTATTATGCGAATTAGTTCCACCTGAGTAGTCTGATCCTTTCCTGAGTCATAGTCTTTCACAGATTGCAGCCTATACACTACCCCATCAATGTTGATCAGCTTCTTAAAATCAAGTTGATTAATCATGTCCGGAGTGATCTTGACATAACATGTGAGCTGCTTTCCAAATCTGCTCACTACCTCATTCATGTATTGTTGATGATAGAAATACAGATTCTCTGTTGTATATGCTGCGCCATCATAGTAGATGTAATCAGGCACACCAAAGTTAAAATCAAATGTCGGTGAACTCAAGCTATTGAGATGACCTACATATGGATAGCTGGTCTCTGCATGTCCTAATCCATTCTCATCAATATGAGTCCAGTTTGCTGATGTCATTGGACCAAGCTGAACAACGAATGGTTTACCTTTATTCACATTGATCTCTGAGGATCCATCCTCATTAAATCTCACCTGGAAAGATCTCGGAACAATGATATTTGTGAATGTCGTATCATCTACAGGAATGTTGACAAGCAGCTTCTGCGAGAATGGCAAACTAAATTCTGTTGTATCCTTGCTATATTGATTCTGACTTTCCAATAGGAATGATCCATACTGCTCATCCTGATCTCTAAAATATGCCTGATTATAATAGTCATTATCCTCAGCAAATTTGAATTTATATTCTTTGCTTGCAAAGTTGACTGTCGGAGTTACATTGAGAGATTTGCTATAATCTACTTTATCGCTCCATATAAGCGCATCAGCTGTGGATCCATAGAAGTCATTCAACGGCTCAATCTCCAATACTGTTGGATCTGTTGCACTTGGCTTACAATACAGGTTAAATGCAGTTACAAATCCTTTAAAGAATGTCGCTGCATCCATGTCAGGCAGGAACTGATTCAACTGTACTGTAGATCCTGGAGCAAATGTCTGCTCAAGCAAGAGCATGTTTATCTCAGCATCTATAGTTTCAATGTTAAATGATGTTGAAAAAGTTGTTGGTACGGCAGTGACTCTAATATCACTATTATAAACCTGAACGATGTATGTGAGTTCTATTGTGTCATTTATTGCCAGGTTTATAGCTTTGGTATAGTTAAATGATACAGTGCCAGTGACATCACCTGTGGCTCCATCCAAATCACCTTGATAAACAATATCATTTGATATGTTGAATCCATTCTTGTAGATACCAAGCTGCAATGAGAATCTTAAATTAGCTGTGACAATACTTGCTCCTGCTATATTGAAATCAAATATAATGTCATGCTCACCTGAATACTCAAGAGTATAAAGACCACTATATGCTGCTTGGAACTCATATGGAAAATCCTGAATGATCTGACCTTCAGTATCTGTGGCCACAGTAGTTTTAACAGTATGAACATTGACGGCCAGATTATAGTTCGCTTTTCTATCACCACCTCCACCGAATACAAGTGCCCAACTATCAATGCTCAATCCTGTGGCCATTATATAGCCGTTATTCTTATTTTGCTCATCTGCATAGCTACTATACTGAGCAGTAAGTGCAGCATTAACTCCCGGAAGAGTTCCACCCTGATATGCCAGGAGCAATCTTTTGAATGTCTGCGAATCAAGGAAAGCACTATCCCATGTGATGCCTATAGATTCAAATGCTTTCTGAAGGATCTCATAGCAAAATAACTGAGGAGCAATATGCTCAACATTGAATGTGCTTGGCGTTGCCCTTGAGAATCCATAGTCAATCAGTCCGTAGTAATATCCAAACCCATCCCAGTTTGCTCCTGTCTTATTCGATGTCGGAACTGCATTGACCTGAACTGTTCCTGCCCATGAATCAGTCTGATTGTCTCTGATACATGTATGATCATATGCCGACCAATCAAGCTCATTTATCTTGATCTTGGCGAGCTTGCCCATATAATCAATCTGATCACTGAAAAGAACTATATTGAATTCCCAGTCTCCATTGAGATAGGAGCAATCCATGAGCTGACAGTAACCATTGAACATTAACAGTCCTTGCTCATAGTATCTTGCTGTTGCCTTTGTTGTTGGATCAAAATCAAATGCACTTACATCACCTCCGATACCTGCCGTTGTACTCACGTTGAATACACTGTACATTAAAAAGGTATTGCCTTTTGTACCTGGTATTGTGATGGTCTTTGAGTTATTCCCCTTCCTTGCGCTCAGATCCTTGATGTCACTGATGTTATAAGTCAAGGGAAAAGGCAGCCTCTCATTTATGTCAACCCGGAAATTATTAATGTAAAGCTCCATGTTATCCGAGTTGTGATACCTTGGTATATGTTCTGTTTATCTGGACAAGCTCCTGAATCAGTCCAGCTTTTTTGCGCTGCTTGAGAATGTAGTTTGCATTTGTCACATTCACAGGCTCCAAATTTGAATTGCCAAAATCATTCTGCAAATATACTCTTGGTGATTCATATAGCTCACGAACTAACCACTGTTGAACATCCTGATGGATCCAGTCAGAATTCAATATCAGTTTGTCCTGGACAAATTTACTCAGAGTCATCTGATGCCCATCACTGAGTGAATAGACATAGTTGTTAGATATATTCCATCTACCAGTTACTCTTGAATAGTCATTTATTGTAACATCAGTTGAATCCTCAGAGAGCAAAGTGAAAGTAAAAGAATCCCATGCTCCGTATTTGTTTATCCAATGCAGTCTTCTCCTCGAATAAGCTGAGCATGAAGTATCATAATAAATCTTATAGATCTCTGATACTTTTGTCGGAGTTGCAGTCTGCTTTAATTGAATGGTATAATAGTAGCAATTATCAAAATCTGACTGAACAAGAGATGTGTCTCCCACCAAATTGATTGGAGCTACATTGATAAATGGAGTCACAAGTCCTGTACCCAATGTTCCTATCCATGTGGCAGATGCAATCTGAGTACCTGAAATATTATACAGTTTTACATGTCCGGTTAAATTATCACCTCCGCTGTTTATGATAGAAAGATATTTGTATTCCTGATAGGCAACAAGATCCTTTCTGTTTCTTGGAAAGTCAGTCAGAAATAAATCACCTTTTCCTCCTGTATCAATGTCATAATCCTGGTAATCCCATCCTCCGGTTAAAGCATCTCCAAACCTAAATGATCCATTCAGAAAGTTTCGTGATCCAGTAGCTGTTGATGATCCAATCTGAGTTGCAGGAGGAGTTCCATATTTCTCATATACCAATAGACTCCATGTATCATCCGGATTCAGTTCCCCTATTGTGAGAGTTGATTCATTTGGATAGTTTGTTGATACAACAGCTCTGCCTATTTGCGTGATGTTAAACTTGGCCACATTCCCATTCTCAGGGTAAACCTCATGTGTTGATAAAAGAGATCCATTCAGATACACCTCAACAGTAAATGAAAAGTTTGGCTGCGCAGTTTCTGTACTTGAGAACACCCATGTCACATTGTTGCATATAGGCCAGAATGGTTGAGGATTCTGTAATATCGTTATTGCCATTTCTCAGTATTTTTTGTGAATGTCACCTCAAAGATCAGTCCTGTCACCTCTGCCAGATCTGCTGCTATCTTATCAAGCACCTCATCAGTCATTACATTGGCTGTGATATTGCGAGGCTTCAATCCATATTTAAACTTTGTCGCTGCTGCTGATGCATAGGCATGACTCATATCATATCCTTTCCATTCTCTGATGGCAGTCGCATGGGCCTTGGTTACAAATGGCAGCTTGAATTGATAGTTTGTCGGGAACTTGTTTTGCCCTATAGGATTCACACCCTCATCCTGGAACTTGTAGTACTGATCCGCCTGGATCTCGAAGCTCATCTCTCCTGTTGGAAAGTATACCACAGATTGAGCCAATGCTCCTGTGTTGTTTACATTGTCTCGGATGTAATCTCTGAATGACTCTGTGACTGAGTTACCAAGTGCCAGGATGAACTTATCATAGGCTGTCTCAGGCTGAGCAAGATCAGTCTGTGAGAATCCCAATCCTTCCAAGAAATCAAACTCTGCCATTCTTATATAAGATGTAATCTTGTTCCGTTTTTATCTTGTAGAAGTTGAGCCAAAAAAGCGTCTTAACATATGGCTGATGGGTGATGACATCGACATCTTTGCCAAGCTGCTGCGCCAGGAAGGTGATGTTCTTTGTCCAGGCAAACCATTCGGAATCTCTGATAGTTGCTTCAGAAGATTCTGATTCATCATCGTCATCCTCGCTGATTGAATCCCCATGATAGCGAGCTTCCGCGTCTCTGATTCGCGCAAAAAAAAAGCGAAGAAATTCAGGAACTCATCACCTGGGAACTTGGCCTTGAAGATCTCCTCCCTCTTCTTGTTTGGATTCAACACCTTTCCTCGCGGATCCTCCTGGCAGTATTCCATTCCCTCTTCAATATAACAGATGGCAAGTGCCTCGGCAGGTGACTGAGATACATCCTCGATCAGCTTCATGTCTATGATCTGCCCGGTAGTGATGTACTCAAAGTTTTTCTCAAATGTATACACCTTCCCATCAATACTCACTGATCCTGATGGCTCCTCAGTTTTAAACTCAGCGAGCATCTTGAGCAGTTCTGTTGCCAGGTTAAGGATGTCATCTACATGAACCTTGCGAACCTGATTCATGGATAGTCCTGTGAATATGCTGATCAGCTGACAGTGAAAGTCAAGCATGTTGCTGAGATTCTTATTTGTGTCCTGAATGATCGGTGCCAACATCAGCCATTTCGTTAACTGATCTGGAGTGCATTCTCTGATGCTCTTTGGATATGATGCCTGTATCTGTTTCATGCTCTTAATATCTTATATTGGCCTCTCTTGCTGTAGTGCTTTCTGCAATGCCATGCGAGTGCCAGTGAGATCACTCCATCATCATGCATCCCGATAGGTGCAGAGTATTGAACTGATCTCGTATTTGGATTGTAAATATAGGTGAAATTCTCAAGCTCATCAATCAGCCACCCCTCCTCCATGATCTTGATCTCTTGCTGTTCAAATGCCAGGGCAAGATCCTCAATGATGACAGGCTTTGTTTTGGATGTGGTAGTGAATGGATTGATCAGGTTACGCATCCTGGATGACAGCATCTCATGGAATATGTCTCCCTGGTTATTCACCTCTATCAGAGTCACTGCATTGTACTTGCGGATCTGTGCCTCTACCTTGTCGATGATCTTGGTCCATTCATCATGTCTCCATCTGCCTACGTAGATCATCTGTCCTGCTTCATTCAGTATGGTCAGCACAGTGTAGTCATCTGCCCTACCGATATCAAGTCCTGCATAGTTCTTTCCTTGCTGTTGCCATGTACCCACGCAGGATCTGATGTCCTTGAATAGTCCTGATGCATTGTCGATGAACTCGGCCATGTATTCCTGTCTGAAGATATGATCAGGCAGTGACCGCTTTCTCTCATTGAGTTCCTGCGGATCTATCATTGGATTGTCATAGGATGTGAAATGAAAGTACGCATACCTCTCATCATAGTTCGGCTGCATACAGATCCGGTGAAAGTGATTCCTTCCCTTGGGAGTTGATATGAAGATCACCTTCTTTCCTTTGACCATGACTGTCGCTGATAGGACCTCATCCCAAAGCTCAGGCCTGGTGAATGCCATCTCATCCACAATCATATATTGGAATGTGTTCCCTCGGATATTGTCAGGCCTCTCACCTGAAAAGAACTCAATGGTAGATCCAAACCCACTCACTATCAGATCAGACTTGTTGAACTCAAATAGCCCGGAGCTGCGGACTGCTCTCTCCAGATCTGCGAATACTTTCTTGCCTTGCTTGTATACCGGAGTCACCCATGCGATCTTGCACCCTGGATCATTGATCGCCCAATACAGAAGCTGATTGATCCCAAGCAATGTTTTTCCAAACTGCCTACCTATATTCAGTGCATAGTATTTCTGCGCTCCTGAATTGATAGCGTTGTGGATCATCCTCTGATTGTCATGTGGTTTGTATCCTTTGATCGTTGCCATTTAAAATATAGCGCAGTGCGCTGCGCCACCCGGATACCTACATGTCTACTTATGAAATAAAACTGAAGCAAATATAAAAAAAGAAACCGAGTGAAAAAATCACCCGGCCTCACTACCTAACTACTTCCATTCCTATCCTGGATTCAAATATATTAATTATTCCTCAAAATCAAACTTGTCAACATTCTTTTGTTCGATCTGTTGCCTGTCATTCATCCCAAGGAAGTTCTTTCCGTAGAAGATTCCTTTACCCTCATTGCCTACGATATGGATGGCAAGAGCTTTGAAATCATCATCAATATTTTTTATTGTGTCCCCTAATGGATGATTAGGATTGTCAATAGCTCTGTACCATTGGCTCTTCTGATAGAACTCAAAATTGTTTCGTCTGAGCCAAATGCGTAGAAAGTGTCTTACATCTGGAAGTACTCTTTCTTTAATTTCTTTGACTCCGCTGTTGGTAGCTATCTCTTTGGTAGCATTCTCACACTCGTCAATGTATTTCCATGCCAGTGTTCTGAGCTCCTCTTCGTCGATATTTCTGTGCTTGTTTGCCATAGGCCTAACCTATATTATGGAATTCTGTTCCACTTTTAATATATATATTATATTATATTATATTATATTATTTACTATTGAACTCATTGATCTTTGATTGTGCCCATTCCTTGGCTGCTTTACCTCCCCATAGTAGGTATGAGATGTACCCACAATCCTCTGGAGTTCCATTGTCATAGTACACCTCAGCTCTTGAAAGGTAGTTAAACATCCTTTTGATTGTCTCAATGGATACCTTCTCACGATTGGCAAGCTGTTGCGCTCTCACTTTGCCTACCTGAGTAGCGCATTTATTGTTGACTTTCTCATTGAGTTCAATGCCTCGCTTTGCGTTATTCACTACAGCATCCGGATAGTCATTGTATGCATCCTGAAATTCATGCTTTGCTCGATCCCATGATGCTTTGCATACCGGGTATCTCTGAGTTGATGGATACTCATCTCTCATCTTATCATCAGCCATGCATCTCTGCACGAACTCATTCTCATTCTCTCCTGGTCTTGGTTTCGGTATTGGCATCACTTACAGTATTTAACATAAAACGTATAGGGAACCACATTGAGCTTGGCAAGGATCCATATCAAAGGTCTGTATGCCTTGAAATTATATCGGGCATAGTTTGCTCTGTCCCCTTTGCGGATGTTCACCAGGCTCATTGATTTGTCCTCAATATTACCGAGCTTTGACATGTCGAACTCAGCTTTGTTGGCAAGGTATTCTCTGGCCTGTGCCTTGGTTATCTTTCCGGATCTGACCTGAGCAGATAGGTAAACGATTCGTTTATCAATGCCAAACTTGGTAGGCAGAAGCCAGGAACCAACAAACTCAGTGTACACATTCTCACAATGCTTGCCACCATAGTCCTGCCATTGGATTAGTTTCTTCATTTCAGTCTCCATGGTTTCTCTGTCAAATCCATAGTGGAATGGTCTGATGTTCTTGATCCCTTTGATGGCATAGAATATCTGATCCCAGAATGTGAATAGAGGATAGTTCTTGAGTGCCTTGCCTGTGTAGCTGAAGTATACCGATTGAATGTACTTGGCATCCATATAGGTCCATCCCTTTGGAGTTGATCCTTCAGTGCGGAAGTCATGGCCATTGAGGATGTACTTGATCTTGTATTTGTGAGCAGTATCGTACATCAGCTTGGTCATTGCGATATCGTTGGGGATATCAGCATCTGGCACACCTGCATAAAGGAATGATTCGTTCAGCTTATCGTATTCCTGCTTGTTGACATGGTAGACGATAGCATCCACATTGAGCTTTCTGATCAGCATGGTCATGTTATGGATTGCCTCTGGAGCATTCCAGTTATTATCGAAGTGAATCACAAGAGGCTTGAGTCCCCAGTAACGCACAGCAGTGTATAGAAGTGTTGAGCTGTCGAGTCCTCCGGAGATCCCCATGATGCAATCGTATTTCTTTCCATCTCCTGCCATGCGGATCTTTTGCAGTTCAGTATTGAGATCCTCTGGCCTTGCCTTGGATTGTAGGTCATCGTGCAGATCACAGTACTCGCACTGCTTCTCTGATATCTTGGCTATGTCTTCAGTGAAAAGACATCTTGGGCATTCTTTCATTTGGATTGTATTAAGTTAACGAAGTTAAAAAAGTCTTTTGATACGCTGTCAGGTTTGTGCCTGTTTGAGTATTCGGTTATGATAGCATCACAGATATCATCCACATCAGTCCATCCTATGGAGTGAGGCAGATCACCGTTGTATACTGATTTTCTACCCATGAGGCCCATCTGTAGATTAGTGTTCGGGCATCCATCATGAGGAGTGAGTCTGAGATTCAGAAAGCATTGAGAGTATACATCGTACAGCTGCGCCCTGGTGAATGTATCGTATTGCGCCTTTATGATCGGTATCTTGATGAGCTTCTCAATCTCTGCGATATATTCAGATCCATAAAACTCCGGGCATCCTTCATTGTAGTACCAATAGATCTTGTCTCCTCGCTTTGTGTATGGCCATTCATCTGGTATGGTAGCATTGATAGGAAGGTATATGCTCCTGAGTCCTCTTGCTGATAGTGAGTTCTGAACGTGATTGCTGATAGCAACATGCATATGCTTGCTCAGCTCTGCTATCCATACGCTTGGCAGATCCTTTGCATCGGATCCGAACCATACTACAATGCAGTCACCTTTGTGATCAATGAGCTTCTGAAAGTCCTCCTCTCTATACATGCCAAAGACACCGAGTACCTCAGAGTCATCAGTGTAGTCTCTGAGATTGTATTTACGGATCAGATCCTGGTCAAGTCCTTCGAGTGATTCAGATATCCATGCCTGCTTCATAGCTCCTCATGTAGTAGATAGATCTCAGGGAATGACTCGAATAGATCAAGCTCTTGTTGATCACCGAGCTTCTCTGATGATCCCTTGAGTGATCCTGTCCAGTGATCTGTGAATTTATGCTTGTTTCCCCATGCATGTGTTGAGATGCTTAGCAGCTTGAGATCCGGATCTTCAAAGATTCCTATTGAGGCATCGAGTGAGAGAGTCTTCAGCCACATGGACCAGTCAAGGCCTGAGTTGAGTCTCTTGTCGAATGGCTGCCAGTTCATTTTGTTTAGGAGCCTTGTTGATAGCACTCTTCCAATTCCGATAGGCTCATAGCTTCTTGATCCTTTGCCGTACCCGAACCAGTTCACTGTACGGATATTGCTTGGTCCAAGATCTGTGAAATGACATCCGAGCTTTCCGAGCATGTCATACTCAGGGAGCATACGCTCAGCCTCTGTGATGTAGTTATCAGACACCCAGTCTGAGGATCCAACGAATAACACACCTGTAGGTTCGTACTTACGAGCTGCCATGAATCCTGCATTCCACTTGGAACCAAGAGGATCATTGCTGATGTTTATCCATTCAGCTCCCAAGGATAGTGCCAGATCCTGATCATCAGTATCATGGCCCATACAGATCACCTGTACTCCTGCTTTCTGTAACCTTGAGATTGTGTACTTGAGTAATGGCCTTCTGCCATGTACCGGAATAGGAGCTACTATCATGATTCGAGTGCTTTGATTAGGTCTGCTTTCTTTGGAGCTTGGCCCATCTTCAGGCCTCTCTCCTGAGCTAATGCCTTGAGATCATTGTAGCTCATGGATTGGTAGCTGTACTGTTTGACTCCTATGAATTGAATCTTTGCAGGTTTTACCTCCTGAGCTTTTTCAGTCTGCATCCAATAGGTCAGATCATTCATCGCATTGCGCACACATGTACCGCACCCCTTGTTAAGAGTCGTTCCCTTGTATGCCTTAAGCCATATGGCAAGCTCATCCTTGAGAACATTATTCAGAGCAAAAGATCTGCTCTTCTGATAGCGTATAGCTTGCTGTTTTAAGTCTTCAGATATCATCTCTTTAATATGTTTTTCAGTTTCTTTTCAAGCATTGTGCCTGAGATCTTTCTGCGCAGCTCTCTGCTTGCACTCAGCTCCTGGATCAATACAGCTCCGATCATGGCAAAGTACATATCTTTGTCGCTCATGATTCGCTCTTCTTTTTTTATCTCTTGCTCTCCCATGTCATTATCAGATCAGATAGTAAATAGGTGATGAATGATAGTCCTATCAGCTGCCATTCGATCAGTGCGAAGATAATCACAGAGTTCCAAAATGATAGGCAGCTCTGACAGTTTAATGGTTTGATATCGGGCAGATCAAAAGTCTGGACTGCCCTGGCTAACCCCAACGAGATGAGGATGATTGCAATATAGCTCATATTTGAATTGTTTGATTGCTGAATGAATGACTCTGAGTGATAGTCCTGTCTGTGCTTTGATGTCTCTGAATGTCATGCCATATAGATGCATCCTTGTTACCTCCTTGATGAATAGCTCCTGATCATCGTTGCACTCTCTTTCCATGTACTCCCTCAGGTATTTTTGATACTCCTCCTCTTCATTGTCATCGTCACCTTGCAAGGGTATGTCATAGTCAAGTGATACCATGTGGGCCATTGTGTTGAACTGCTTGTTCCAGTCACTGCCGGGCCATTTATACTGATTGTACGCGAATCTTGCAAATGTTCTTGGGAGATCCTCCTCAGGGATGTTCCTGTCGTACAGCAATAGGTAGATATGGCCGACAAGGTCCTTGTATAGTTCGGAGCCGTTAGTGATCTTCTTGGCGATCTTGTATGCTTCATGCTCCCAGAACATTGTGACAATAGTACCAAGCATGATTGATGAATGACTCAGATACTTGCTTGCCTCGCATGAATCTGTATAGTTGATGATAGGGCAGTCCTGAATCCTCGCTCAGATGTCTGATCTTGTAGCGAGCCGAGAGCTTCTCCTGGAGAGAGGCCCTCAGCTTATCGCTTAATTCAGAATGGGAGTCCATCGTCTTCATCTTGTACTGATGTGATCTTTGCAGTTTGTACTGGCTCCTCAGGCTTCACCCATGGCTCTTTGATGGATGCGCTGAAATACTTTCCTGCTTGCTGTCCTTCTTTTACCCATAGTGAGATCTCCCACATTTTGCCATCTACATTGATCTTCCCTCTGTAGTCTGGTTGATTCTCGGCAGTCTTCTTGTCATTCTTAAAGATTGCTCCGCTGTTTACTTTTGTTTCCATCTATTTATTCTGTTTATTATTACTATCCAAATGAGTTCTCCGAAGCTCAATCTCTTGCATCTTATCCTCCAATGATTTAGCAGCCTCATGATACTCCTCATTTGTCAAAGGTACATATGAAAATTGTAAAAATGAAATCTGCCAATAATAAAGATTCTGATCAGGATTGTATAGTTCGATCTGTCTATTCATTTCGCCTGGAGTTGTGAATAATACTGTGAATAATACTCTGAAGCATATCGGAGCTTCTCGATCATCTGTTGCTCGATCTCAAAATCTCTCTCGAATCTAAGCACTGTGATGCGCTTAGCAGGATCAATATGATCTACCCGGTGCAGTGATAGGTTATCCCATGGGCTTAGCAAGTTATGATCACCTGTTGGATCCGTTGATACCATGCAATAGATCAGCTCAAAATATGGCCTATCGTAGATATGCATGTATGCTCTGCCTTGGTATTCATATCCTGCCTCATAGCCTTCCTCAGAAGTTGCAGGAAAAGTCTCCAGAGACCATGATGTTTTGATATCGATGATCAGATCATCAAGGAGAATATCACATTCACCTGTAAACAGATCTGTTTCGATCCTGGTAGTGTTCTTTTTGTAGCTTGTAAACCTTACAGCATTGAGCAAATTAATTGAATCCTGCTCCTGCTCTTTGCCCTTGGTGATGTACTTGCTATTGAGATCCACAGTGTATCCGTAGAAATTCTGCTTCGCAATGGATCTGATATGACTCTTTGCCGTTTCGCTTAGGACCTCTCCCTTTGCTCTTGCGTTTGTCATGATCTTTCCGATCTCTGATGGGTGCCATTTCATAGTGCTGCCTCCTGTTCTTTGGTTAGTGTGTAATTATCCATCAATGCTTCTTTGGTATACCTACCCTCAGCAATAGCATCTATTGCTTTCTTGAATCCAATATCAGAGATGCCAGGCTTTTTCTGTGGTAGATTCTTAGCTGCTTCAGCTCCATCATCATCTGTGGCAGCCAATGTCAAGCAGCTGATCAATGAGTATCTGCGATAGTAACTTATTGCAGATCCGAGCTGCTGAGGATTTGTGAGTGCAGGGAGCCTCATGAATGACTCAATCTTCTCTCCTGAATCGACATCAATGATCTGAGTGATGATCATATCATCGTTGATAGGTTGCAGGATCATCAGTCCATTGTCAAGTAGTATCTGTTCACATGCATCCAGAACAGCATTGAGATCCGCATAGGATTGCTTGAAATGTGGATTCTTTGCGTTCTTGTGAACCTTTCCGATCTGCTGCTTTGCTGACCAGAGCTTTCGGTACATCGGCACCGGGGATGATAGTTCATCCGTTTTCTTTACTGTTGCCATTTTATTAGTGTTTAATTTGTACAAATATAAATTATTTTTTCATGAATGTATCAAACCATTCTATGAAATCATCAAAATTCTTGCATATTAGATACCATCCTCCTGCCTGTACTATAGCTTTCTCATATGCTTTTTGTGCATCTGATTGCCTATCAGCTCCTATCTTGATCTCAATCTTAACAGATCTGCCCTTTATTGTTGCTGAAATATCCGCTGATCCTGGAGTGCTTCCGGATTTTGTATAGGAACCTTTGCCTACAGTTCTGGTCACTCCATCTAAATTTGTGTATTTCTTTGCAGCTCTATATGTCCCCATGGTATTGATTCGCTCTGCCTGGTATCCTGACATCTGAATGAATGATACGATCATCTTTGTTAGTCCATTTGCGCTTTTATCAGTGATTGATGATGTAGCAAGGAATGATTCAGGAACTGTCGGATGTTTTGCTTTGAGATATTTAAGCTCCAGATCCTTGTATCGTTTTTTATTTTGCCTGTTCATGGATTCTGTCAAGTGTTAATATTTTACCAGGTGCCATTGTGCTGTCATTGGCCCAATCTTTTGGAGTTACAAATGTATACTCAGGTGATTCATATGGCTTAATTGCTTGAGTTTCTTTGTTTACAATTAACCATATCAAGCTGATGCCGATTGCTACGGCGATGATGTAGTGTGCTTTCATTTTGATTCCAATTTTTTAACCCATCTCTGGATTGTTTTACGGCTTACCTCCAGGATCTCTGAGGCTGTTGTTTTATTTATCTGCGGATTGCTCTCATACATTGCTTTGAACTGATCAAAAGGATCCATTGATCCGGAGCTTCTGGCAATAGTTCGGAGCTGATTCTTTTCTTTGACATCCATCTTCACGAGCTTACTCATGTTGATGAAATACTCTGATAGTCTTTCAGCTCTGAGAAGTGATTCCTTTCTGATAGTGGCAGGAGTATAGCTTTCATCCTCTGCTGACCAAATGAACTGCATGATGAGTGCAAATCTTGGGATGTAACTCTTCTGTTTAGGCAGCATTGATTTCATGTATTCATTCTCATCATCTGAGTTCTGAATGTCTGTGATCTTGTCATGGATCCTGATCCATTCCTTCTGGGCTTGATTGTCAAACTTAGCCACAACAGATTCAATCTCTGCCTTGTCATTGAATCTAAGCAGTTGCTTGTTAACAAGATCTCTGAGATTCAAAACATATGACCGGTACCATTCGATGATATCATCATCCATGTAGCTGTCATTGTATCTATTAACCACCAGCTCCGGATAGCTGATCAGGATCCTATCCACGAATCCATTCTCTTTGTTGCTGCCTGTGGTGAAATCTTCAAATACCGATGGCTGAATACCACCAAGAACAGGGAGAAATGGCTTATCAACAAACGCACTCTTCGATGTCTTACGATTCAGAGAGATGCTGGTACCTGACCAGGATGATAGCCAGAACTCAAGATCAGATCCCTGCCTGTACTTATTCATATCTTTAAACCACCCTGCAAGCTCATCCTTGAATATCCCCACAGCATTGGGATTCTGCTCATGTAGATCTACCAGAGCCTCCAAAGTGATATCATTCACCATAAACTGTCTTGATAGTGGCTTCTGAATTTCCTCTGCGTATTGCTTTTCTTTCTTATCCAGTGCTTCGTATTCTCTCCACTTGGCATATTGCTTGGCATATTCCTTCTGCTCTCTGACATTGGCTTCACGTAGTGGATAGATCACCTGATTAATGCTTGGAGTTTTACCAATACCTGGCTTTCCTACTATTGCAATCCACAAAGTTGCGATTTCCTGCCATCCTGATTTGACCTCAATACGTATTGTGTTGCCGATGATCGTTGATATCATCCAAAGGAATGAGCTACCCATGAAATCAACAGAGAGTCCAAGAGTCTTATCTGATAGCAGCATATACTTTTGAATGTTCTCAGGGAATACATCGATAGGGAACTGTACTCTTTCGATGATATCCTGTGGGATCTCTTCCTTGAATTTAACCTCTGGCACTTGCCTGGTACCATATCCTTGCTTATACAGATCTGATGCAGCTCTTGTAAAATCTCCATTGTGATGCTTGTAGCTATAGATCGCGAATGGACTAAGGAGCTGCTCATTAGGATATACTGTTCCTGTACTAAACAGATACATGCATCCGGAATCCTTGTATACATACCCAGAATGTGGAGATGTAGCTCCATGCCTCTTAATGATGTAGCTGTTTGTTGTATTTCTGACAATTACAAAGTCATCCTGGATCAGATCCATTGCTGTATGCTTTGAGTTGTAATCTTGCCATGGAGTGACTTTCTCACCTTTGTACTCTGACTTCTTTGGCTCATCTACAGCAATCTCATTCACATAGTTAAATGTTCTACTGATGGACCATATGATCTCTCTCTCCTGCTCAGTGATGTAATCAATCTGATGATATTGCCTCTGAGTGATAAATGATTCATATAGCACTACCATACCTCCCATGCCTCGGCTCTCAATGATAGCCTCTTTGTGATCCTTCAAACATGCAATCTTTGTATTGCCTGATGGCTGTTCACATTTATACAGGATATGATATCCTGCATTCCTGGTCTTAGCGATGACTACCTTATCCTCAAAGTCCTCAATGTTATCTTTGATGAATGACAGATATTCAGCCCACCATTTTTTCTGCTGTGGCAAACCAACAATCACCTTGAGATCTATGTCGATGACCTCCACATCATTGTATCCAGTCACCAATCCATACAGAGGACTGCTCAATGCTTCGACCTCATCTGCTGATCTGTTGCTCGTTTGGTATTGCTTCCAGGATCCTATCGGTCTCTTGTCCTGGTCCACCGGGATGATGGAATAACCCTGCCCGGCCAATTTTCTTAAATAGCTTTTTGATATCATAGTGTTTGCAAGTATACAAATAATTTACTTATTAAATAAAATGGGACATAGTGGGACATGTCGCACCAAAATGTCGCACCAAAATGTCCCACATTTTTGTTGAATATCAATGAGTTATGAGCAAATGTCCCAATGTCGCACCTATTTTAAAAAAAAATATTTTTTTACTTTATAATTTTCTAATTTATATAGAAAGACATGGGACATTGGGACATGTCGCACCTGGTTAAAGATAGAACTCAACCCACTGTTGTATCTGATTCACAAACGAATACGGCTTAATGATGCGTAATTTCTTGCCGACTCTCTCAATGGGACAATCAAAATCATCTCTAAGCTGTGCAATATCTTTCTCAATGATCGACTTGCTCCATTCCTTGCCCATGATGTAATTCATTTTATCCTGGATCTGATAGATATTATACTCTTTCTTTTGCAGCATGTAGACAATTATGCTCATGCGTCTGATCTTATCTCTCATGTCGTACTTTGGCATCTTCTAATTCATCAAAAATTGATACTTGTCTTATGTCTTTCTTTCTAATTATTCCTAAAGCAGTTTCAAAGATTGTTCTACCAGCTTCATAGTCTACCAAGTTACGAGCTATTTTATCGGTGCGTTGTTCTCCTTTGTAGCTATAAAAATCAAACTCATGAAATTCACACCATTGCTTAACTTCATTCTTGCTTTCCATTGATATTGATTTACGCTCCATTAAATCACTAGGTAGTATAAAATTAGTCCAATACAAGTGTCGTCCTCTTTTTTGTGCGTTTATCAATGGCTCATAATACGGTGTTACATTCTCTACTACATACTTGCCTTTAAAGTAATGCTGTAAAAATAGTATCTCTTCGTAAAGTTTTAAATCTGCAAACACTGGTTTATGATTTGATTTCTCACTTTTACGACTCCCAAATGCTGCCTTACTATGACTAGGACAAGGTGGACTGCTCCAAATAAAATCAAAGTCTTTATAATGGTCTAGCAAGTATTGATGTGCATCTGCAACAATTACCGTATCATTTGGGAATCTTTCTTGATATAATCTTGCTGCTTCAGGGTCTAATTCAATTGCAGTTACTTCTATTTCTATTCCTGCTTCTTTTGCTACTTCATCCCACTTGTATCGGTTACCACCTAAACAAGCATATAAGTTTAATATCTTCATAATTTATTTATTTGCGATTACAGGAGCTTTTTAAACTCTTCCTTTGTCATTACATCATTGAGGCCCTTAAACGCGCTCACATCGGCTGAAACAAAGCGCAGAGTTAATTCTACTCTGTTCGCAATAGTTTTGTATGCGTGAACGTGTAGGTATTGATCTGCCAAATCATCCACTTTGTGATTGTAGATCCGGTGATGCAGCTCATCAATGGCCTTCAGATATTCTTGATCTGAGATGCTCATCCACTTAATATGCTCTTTTACTCCATGCATTACAGAGCAGTGCTTCATGTCAAAGATCCTGGCGATCTCACAGTAGTTGCAGAACTTGTATAGCTCAGAGAACATATAGAATCTTCTGTACACATGAGTGCGCTGTCGGTATCTGCGCATCAGATCGTATTCCTTGGCCAGTTCAATCAGTTGATCTTTGTTCATATCTGTTCTATTTTATAGCCCCAGGCCATGTATTGATCAAGTGTATCAAGCTCATCTACTGGATGATCATATCCCTCTTGCCTAAGATACCCATGTGCATCTGCATAGCAATGCCACCATATTCCACCTTCAGGCTGAACAGAATCCTCAAGCCAAACTCTATATTTTTTGAATGGAATCATTTGCCATCTGTTACCTGATGCAGCTGCACCATTGTATTTCTTTAGATACTTAGCCACATCATTTGTGAAGACCGTCTTCTCATGTATGCTGCCAGTAATTGGATGAGTGATTGTGAATTTTACTGGTATTCGTTTACTTGCTTTTTTCATAACTGTTCTATTTCTTGTTTAACTTCAAACCAATAATTGTCACTATCATCATCTAAATACATAACTGCTTCTAATATCTCATCAACTGCAATCAATGCGCATTGCTTTGCCATTGAATAACTTAGATATTCATACTTAGAATCTATATCTAAATATTTATCAACTAAATATTTTGCCTTCTCTTTCGATGTCATATCCTCTCAACTTTCTTGATTAATGGAGGCCACATGTCTGCTTTCTTAATTGCATCCTCTTTGCTGTTCGCTTTGATTGTCTTGTATCCAAGCTGCCATCCTGATGGCCCCTTGAATTTATATGTTACCTTCCACATCTAAATATCGAATATAAATTACTGTTGCTATTGTTAGGATAGACATACCAATGATGCCATATGTTCCAAACAACATCCAAACAATCCACCAAAATGCTACTCCTAACCATAGGATAAAGCATAGAACAAATATTAATATTATGTATTTCATCTCAATTTTCTTTTGCCTTGCACAGAGCAAGGTATAGTTCAACATTAAACGATCCTTCTTTTTTCCACCAGTTGATCATGGATCTCACAGGTAACTGGAATGGAGTGAATCTATTCTCCATCTTCGTTTTCTTGTTCTTGTTTCTCATAGCCTTTGCCGTTGCATTTATCACATTCTACTTTCTTATAGCATCCTCCGCAGCACATGCTCGCAGGACGATCACAGTCAGGACCAATCATCACATATCCCTGACCATAACAATCCTCACACATTACTGATCCAGACATATCCTTTGAATTTCGCCAACAATTACCGCATAGGTTTTGATCATCATTTTGACCTGATCTTTTGCATTGCTGATCTTGTACTGACTCTCGAGCATTTCAGTTCTTCCACACATAGGAACTACCCATGCCTCATGTAGTCCAAGCAGTCTGTTGTACTCATCATTGAGATTATTGAGCTGATCCCATGTCTGCTCTCTGAGGATCTCCAGTTTCTCCAGTTGTTCAAATTTGTTTTTCATCGTGTTTGTTTTTGCAATGATACGAACTATTTTCATATGTGCAAAAAAATATGAACATATTTTAACAATAAAAAAACCTCCCCATTTCTGAGGAGGTCCAACACTATGATAAAATTCAGCCGGCAACTGGCCTGTACAAAGTACCTTTTTTAGATTTAACAGCTCGCAGTATTTGCTTTCTGTTATTTGAACTGAATGATACATGAACCCAATCAGGATTATCATCCGTTCCAAACTCCCAAATGAGTTGATCCCATTCAAGATTCTTGCGAATATAGTCAAAAATTTCTTTATTGGTCACACCTCCATATCTATCCGCATCAATATCCATTGCTTGGCCCATGCAATGCTGCGAGCTGGAACTCCCTTTCACAGCTCTATTTAAGGCACCACAGCGGTAGCCTGATGAGATGTGAATAGGAACTTTGAAATGTAAACGGATAGGCTCAAATACTTTCTCGCATAGCAGCTTTGCAGATGCCAGGTGAACAGGATCCTTGATTGTATTATCAATACCTCTTCTCTTGGCTGTATCTGAATGGCAGAACTCAGCGAGTGATACGTGTGCGCTTAGCTTCATTCCTTAGTTAGTTGTGATAGCGCAGCTCCAACAGATCCGACAGCTACCAAATATCCTCCAACAGTTACAACAGCAGCAGGTAATGCCACAGGAACTGCAATGATAGTACCACCAATCACACCAGCTGCGATGGCTATCTTCTGCACCTTTTTCCAAAATGCAGGAGTCTCAGACTTCCAACGATCCTTTAATTCCTTTAAGCGCATATCTTTGTTTTTTTGGCAAGTCTGCCAATTCTCTGAAAGGCATTCTGTGATTCGTGTTCAAATGTTGTGATGTGTTTGCTCTGATCTCAAGGCATGAGTAAAGTTTACCCTGCACTTCTTTTAAATCTTCTTTTGTTGCAGATAGTTCAGTATAAAGGAAAGCAATGGCACACCACATCAAGAAAGCACTTCCGTACTTCTTTGTGAATTCTGTCATCTTAATAGGATCCATACTATAATATGGATTCTTGTTTCAGTAGAAATACGTAGTGTTAATAAATTTTATTCAAAACAAAGATGTCACTATAGATGTTGTTTCCTGTAGAAGCACTTCCCCACTGAGCTGTCACATTTAAGGTATTGGAGATTGTTGTATTGAATGTTGTGCTGTTCACTGAATTAAATCCAAATCCTTGAACAGAAGCGTTATTTGTCTTTGTATAATGGAATGCGCCTAAAGTTACAATAGATGCTACACCGGCTGCTCCAGTTTGTCTTATTGTAAAATCAATATTTAAAGACCACACATCGTTTATAACACTGCTCCCTAAATTCTGTAAACCACTATCCAAAAGAAGAATAGATCCTGCTTTAATTCTAATTATAATATTTTGGTTATTATTGGCATTCATTACACCTCCAAAGATAGCTCTGAAACTATCTCCTGCTTGAAATGCATTTGCCGGTATAGTTAATGTACCAGAGCCACCATTGATAAGAGTTGTTTCAACAGTAGTGTTTGTAATTACAGTGCTATTTGCAGTCTGAGCAAATAAGCCATAGGAGTTCGTTGATGGCACTCCTGGTATAGTGACAACAGTTTCTCCTCCGGTATCTGCTGCCGTTACTCCAGATCCTGCGAATTTTAATACAGATCTTTGAGTCAGAGCTGTGCTTTCCTCTTTGACCGTCTTATACCCGGTACTCGTTACGTTGATAGTTGTTGTTGCCATCAGATTAGATTGATATTTATTGTATTATTTTCTGTTGTGTTCTGTGTGAATGTATCCTCTAAAACTCCATTGACGTACAGCTCATATGTTGTCGTCAAATCTCCGCAGTTGTCAGAAGGAGGAGTGCCATTCTCAAAATCATAGTTATCGAATGGGATATCACACCAGTTCTCTGCATCAAATACGTTCAAAGATAGTAGCATGGTCCATCCTGCGACCATATCTTGGCCTCTGTTGATGAATGGATCTGTTGATATCTCTGTGGTGACATCAGCAAACTCAGTCCATCTGTACTGTTGCAGCGTTGTTTTGATATCATTACAGATCAGCAAGCAATCTGAATGTACCTCATTGATCTGTCTGTACTCAGAATGATTGTACTTGTCGCAGATTGTGATCCCGATATTCACTCTCACATACCCGGCACCCATCCCTCCAGGCTGAACTGTAGCCACACAAAGCGGATACGTTGCAGCATCTCTGGAGATGGCATCTAAAAATTCACCCTGAAAAAAACTACCGTTTAGCTGTCTGTGTTGATCTGCGATCAGCTTCAGCTCGGCCATTATTTGATTTAGTGTCTTTTCCATTTAGGTATTCTTTCAGTTTATCGATCTGTTTCTTTGTTGCTTTGAACTGCTTCATACTATCCAGTTGATAGGCTTGTAGCCTGTATGGTCTTTCTTTACTGATTCATTGCATTCATCCGTATCACAGCAGATAATGTACTCTGGATACTTGGTTCCATTGTCATCTTTGAGATACCCGATTAAACGCTCTTTGTAAAAGTACGCATCTTTTCTCAGCATATTGCGCAGCGTTGCTGTTTGCTCATCAGTGTTCGGAGTCATTGTCTCATCATCCTGTCGGCCTACAGCTTTATTGGTTAGCTTCTCATTCAAGAGCTGAGCTGCTCTGTAGTCAACGAATGCTACCAAGCAAGGCACCACATAGTTATTCATCAGATCCAGGTAGTCCTGAGTCCATGTGCTTGTTTCAACGCGAGTGAGCAATGCCTTGTATAGAGGAGTTCCAAGGGCAGGCTGAATATGCATGTCCTGAGATCTCTTGATACATACTGCCAGGATCTTTGTATCCGTATTGCTATGGATAAGTCCGAGCTTCTTTAGATTTTCGACTGATAGTAAGTAGTTCATAATACGTATGTGAATGGGAATCTGTACTCATGATTGTGTCCAGGAGCAAAGATAAGTTTATAGCCTCTATTTATAAAAGCATTATGGAATGGTCCTGCAAGATATTTTTCTCTATGGTCACCTACACAAGTGTAATCCCAGCCATCAATGGTTTCTCCTTTCTGAAATGTGGGAGTGATCATGATATTTGTTGCATAGCTTTCTGCCCATTCAAGGAATGCATTGATATCTATTTTATTATTTGTCCATTCGTCTGAATTAATAGATCCTTTTGCTAACAAATAATCTACTTTGTCAAGTGATGGCCTATTGATTCGGTAATCAAAATAATATCCATTGAATCCAAGTAATTCACAGAATCTGAATATCACTGGATCGTTATCCACAAAATAACATTTAGATGCTCCAAATTCTTTGGCAACAATTAAACTTTCTGCACTACCCGGCCCAAGATCAAGGACTGTTTTTCCTTTTAAATCTACAGCAAGATATGTGAATAAACTTGACCAGATACCCTTCAAATGTTTTGCTCCTGAATAATCTTCAATAGTATCTACTTGATCATGAATGTATGACCATAAAGATGTGAGATTCTGATAATGACCTGGAGTATTTTCAATCCAAGATACAAGCTCATTCATGCTCATATTCTTGCAATACTCTCTAAGCTCTGGGTATGTTGTCATCATTTCTTAATTACAAGTTGTTGCACCCAAATATGTCTACAGTACGGAGTTGATGCGCCTGTATCTGGATTGGTATACCAGCCTCCTCTGTATCTCCATACGTCTCTGTAAGGGCTTAGTCTGTTGCTGATGCTGTTGATATCATCGCGAGTATAGAGCCTATTGAGTCCAAGTAAACGCAGACAAAAGTCTCTGCTCTTAGTGATCACCGGAGGCACTCCTGGTCTTTCCTGATAGCTGTACACTACCTGAAACCGATCTACAGGTGCAGGAGTCTGCTCAGTCACTTGCTTTCCCAAATCATTAATCTGTCCTTCTGCATAGATCCCTAACTCAGTGAGCTTGGCAATACTCTGCGCGATCTGCTCAATAGTGGTACCTGTTGCCTGTGCGATAGCTGTTGAATCCTCGCCATTGGCCAGCATTGAAATGATATTCTTATCAAGGTCATTCAAGATCAGCTGAAGCTCTCCGATAGTGGCGAACATCATATCCTCACGTTTGAATATCTCATCCGCAGGAGTATCCCATTCAATGATCTCACTCTTGATCACCTTGTATTCACTTGCATCAAGGCCATATTCCGAGAATATTCCAATCTCATCAGAGCTGAATTCGTGTTTATGATCGCAGCTTTGTACCATTGATACCGGCAAACCCACAATTTTGCGAGCTTGAGCTTCATCAATGGTAGGGAATGATGCCAGGACAATCTGCAAAGCAGAGTCTGCTGTCAGAATTCCGCCTTTAATGTTAGCAACAATCTCAACAAGTGATGCAATCTGCGCCCCATTCAGTGCGCTCTTGGCCACATCTACTGCTTCAGGTGCTTGAGTATCCACAGGAGCTGCCGAAGGCTGAACAGATGGAGCTGCCTCAAGCACTCCTATTGGCTTCACATCAGCCAGCTTCAGCACTCCCAGTGATCCAGATAGCTTGCTCATATAATTAAGCAGCCATTCAATCTGTTTTTGTCTGGCTTCGACATATGTCTTTTTATAGATCTCAAATAGTTCAGCTGTCTCCGCTGAATTGAAAGATCCATTCGGAGCAATACCAAATAATGATGGAGCTACCACAGAATGAGCTACAAGGATATTCTGCTGAACAGATTTCTCAGTCATCAGATATCTTTCATGTAGGTTATTTCCACTCAATGGCAATACTGTTGGAGCTTCCTCTGCGCTGTTGCTGAATGTGATGATGATCTCTCCTGCATCCTCCACAGATTGCGTACGGCCCTTGATCTGATCCTTAATCTTTCTCTCCTCTTCCGCAGTCTCTGGATATCCTGATGCCAGGTTGATCAATGTTCCTGCCTTGAATCCGTTCTGCAATTCGTACATGTGGAACTTGCTGATATCTACATCAGTCTGGATGGCAGTTATTCCACCATAGTATGGAGGCTTTGGATAGATTCCTTTCTCTCCCTTAGATTGCTTTGCAGGCTCTTTGTAATACAACAAGAATGATCCTGATCTGTTGTTCTCATCGAGAGCTGGATAGCTTCTGAAATTAGTAGTCTCAGGAGTTTGTTGCATAGCGGACCAATCATCTGAAACATAGTACAGTCTCTCATCCTCAGTCATGCGGATGAAATCAACTCCAATGTACTCCCATCTCACCACGCGAGATCCTTCTCTGTTCCAGGTACCAATCACTGCCATGGCACCGAACAGCTCAAAATCAAATGCCATGCGCTGCACAATCTCATTCATGTCAAAATCAGCGAAGCTGTTGTTTAGGAACTGACTTGCATCACCGGATACAGTTTGAATACCACCTCCTGCAATGTAGTAGGTTTTATTCTTTAGGATCCCTTGATGCCATGCTGATCCTTGCAGCATCTCAATCAAAAAGAAAGGATAGTCATTCTTTTTACCCCACTTAATGAATCCTCTCTGCCTGTCTTTCTCTTCAATAGGCTTTTGGTATTCTTTGCTGAATGATATGCTTGTGAGCTTATTCATATATGTTGTTTACTATTGTTGTTGTGAATTCATTTGCAGGACTGCCAGTCTCATATACATGCGCTCTGCCTTCCTCACAAAGTGATGTGGCAAGTGCAGGATCCAGGTTTGTTGAACTGCTCTGCTCATATATTTTATAGGTATAGAATCCTGCATATGGGAATGTGACATCCACTCCATCAGTGATATCAAACTCATCATATCTCGGAGTGCCTGTGCTGATGTTTGTTAGGATACAATACACCTTTTCAAATGATTGCTCATGCATAAACTCAAAGAGCCAATATGGACTTGTCAGAGTCTTGAGCTCTGTCACTGTCACTATCATTGTGCTTGTCTGATTTCTTTCCAGTCTCAGCATCTTTCTTGATCATTTTAATTTTTGACTCCGAAGGCTCAAAGATATGAAGCAATCCTATCTGAATATAGAACTCCTCTTTGCCTAATTCTATTGTGAAATACCGATTCAGTATCTGTGATTTCACCTTTGATCCAATCAGTTCCTTTTTTATTTTCATAGTGCTAATTTACAAAAAAAGGGAAAGGGCAAACCCTCTCCCTTCTATTGATGGAAAACAGCGATTAAACTGCCGGAGATTGCTGAGTCAACAAAGTAGTGATGATACCAGGAGCAACATCAGGAACCTCGTTGTTTTCAAGGCCAGCGAGTACGATAGTGTGACCGTTACGATCAGACTTTAATACTCCAGATGTATACTCAGATGCATCATTCACCTGTAAACCTTCATCAAGTCCAAGAGCAACATAGTTGCCATCAGCCTTTTCAACCAAACAAACCACCTCATTCTGAGCAAGCAAATGGATCTCAGCACGAAGCTCCTTTGTATCTGATGCCAGGATCATGTTCAAAGTTTGCTCATACCAAAGAGTTCCGTTGTCTTTGTTTACTCGAATAGGTGCAGTGTAGGATGACAGATTGCTTTTCAGCTTGTACTGGAATACCTCACCTGTGACAGTCAATGTTGTGATCTCATTGTTTGTCAAAGTAGGTCCAGTTGCGATTGCGCTAAGTGGGAAAATAATAACAGATTTAATACCACCTTTACCGTTGGTACAAGTTCTGTCATTAAATCCTGTAGTCATATTACAGCTCACGATTCTTTCTTTTAATAGTTTGAAAAAAGGGGACCGAAGTCCCCCGGTTTATTTCTTAGTTAGGTGAACCTGTTCCGTTCCACACACCGATCTGATCCAAGAATGGTACCTGAACTCCTGCGCGGAATTTAGAACGTACATAGATCACATCATCATCCTGAGAATACCACAAGTCGTAGTTATCGAAGTCTGATGATAGATCTGTTCCGAATACGAAATGAGATGCACGGCCTGTGTAGATGTTATCCAATCCGTTCAATCCTGGTACTTTCACTACTCGCATGTCAGTACCTGGTACGATGATCTCTTCCATAGTTGCAATTTGTGCAGGGCTATAGTGGAAGAAATTCAAGTCTACCAAGTTCTTCATCAATGCGTTGAAGTTCTCACGTCCTGTGAAGCAAACAAAATCAGCAGATTCTGCAACAGCTTCAGGAGTGTTTTCAAAGCACTCATAGAATACATCAAATGCATTCGATGAAGAGATGCTCGCAGTAGATGAAGTGTTCAAGTTAACACATCCGTTACCAGTTGTAAGGAACTGACGGAATCCGTTCATCCACTGAAGGTTACCTGTGCCTGATACTTTGTTACCTTTCCAGATCAACTTGTCAAGCTCAAGAGCATGAAGTTGCAAAAGGTAGTTTGTGATCTGTGCCTCGAATGGCAAAGACTTGTCCTCAGCTGATGCACCTGGGCGAAGAGCTAATTGAGTCCAGAATCCGTCAAGATCTTTCTGACAGAATTTTTTCATGTACCCAAGAGTCTCAACAGCGATTGCGCGATCTGTAAATACAGTGTCTCCATCAGGAGTCATGTCGCAGTCACCAGCTTGGTATACGATTGAATCATCCAAAAGTTTGATCTCTTGAGATCCTTTTACTCCTTCTTGGATTGTAACATAGCGAAGCGTTTTAGCTTCAGTGACTGAACGTGTGATCAGGTCTTCTCTTTGCTCATCTACATATGCAGCAAGTCCTAATACGTCATAGTCAAATTTCGATTTGATGAATTTTTTTAATGACATCTTATTTGTTTATTTGAGATTTCAAAAATATTTGTCGAGCTGTCAGGTTGCTCGTAACCCTTGAGAATTTCTCTCCCTCAGTGGTGCCATTTGATGGAGCTGCTTTGAATGCATCGAATTCTGATTTCATTGCGCTCATCTCTGTGCGAAGTGTCTCATTGTCGCTCACAATAGTCTGGATCATTTCACCAAGGCTTTCGACTACCTTAGAGAATGCCTCCATCTTTGTAGATACGATTGATTCAACTTGCTCAGCACTCATTGATTCAGCTGCCACAGGAGCAGCATTGTTTTCGTTGATAGCTGCGATCACTGCCGTAGCAAGATCATACGCCTGGCCCATTTCCAAACCAAGCTGAGCAGCCAATACCTCTGTCGCTTTTTCCAAAGCAGCCGGGATCTCTTCAGAGTCGATAGCTTCAAAATCAGATGATGCTGCTTCGCCTTCAGCTGCACGCTCATCAATGATCTCAACTACCACTCCACTTGCATCTGTTACGATGCTTACCCCTTCAAACTCGCCACCAAGTGCGTGAGTGCCTTCAGGAGCAGGGATCTGCTCACCATCAGCAACTACAAATACCTGTGTGCCAACAGCAAGTTCACCTTCATATGCAATAGCAGTACCATCCATCAATACTCCCTCTCCGAATGACGTCTCAGTGACATCCTCCGTAGATGTAGAGAACATTGATTTCATCTCTGCGATTGCATCCATTACTTTCTTGAAGTTTTCGTTCATCTTTACTGTGTTTATTTATTATGTTTAATTGTTCCAATTACACTACGCAGATCCTCAAGGGCATTGAATATTTGCTTCATCATTTCAGTTTCCACAGTTCTGCTTGTCTCGCTCAAAAAGAATGATCCCTCAATGCTGAATCCTGTCCATTCACCTGCTTTAGCTTTCTGCCAGATCTCATCATTCATGATCTTATAGCTAACTATCCAGGATCCATCATTTACATCATGGAATCTCTCAGGCTTTGTGAATCCTTTCTCTTCATCTACTTGATAGCTGTGGATCATGTAGATTCCCTCAACTACTTTGCCCGAGTTATGCTCCAAATTCACGTTGTTAAAGTTCTGTCTGCGAGCATAGTCAACGATGATGTTTTTGATAGCTTCCTTTGTAAACACTACATAGTACTCCTCATTGCTTTGCTCATCATATCTATAGATCGGAGTATCAGCAGAGATAGCCACACCTGTGATCACTCGCTCCTCCTCATTGAACTGATATCTTTTTGCTTTGCTGAAAGTCTGATAGCTGATCTCATGCGCAGGATCTGCCACAAGCGAATTGAATTCTACTGTGGTATCCTCTTCATTGAGATCGATGTATATCTCATATACCGGGAGTTCTCTTTTCATATATAGAAATATGTATTTTTGTTCCAATGAAATACGTTTATCCATACCGCAAAACACAGAACAAAGTAGATGTTCTGTCTCATTCAATAGCATGGCTCAGATCCTTTGATCCGGATGCTGAGATCTACGTCATAGGAGATCCACATCCTCAAGGAATTCATGTGCCTATCAGCACGCTGCCCATCAGAGGCTGCGATGTGACCAACAAGATGATGCATTTTGCCTGGCATTTCGGAGGTACTTTCTGCTATATGAATGATGACTTTTTTATTGGCTCAAACTTTCGCTTTGACAACATCCTCAGCAATGGAGAGATGCAGATCAATGAACGTCATGCACCTACATATCAGGAAGCTATGCAGAACACAATAGATTTTTTAAAGTCAGTAGATAAACCGATCATGAATTTTGAGTGCCATCAGCCTGTACTCATGGATTCAGACAAGCTCATCGGCCTATTTGACCGCATCACATGGAAGCATCATAATCATTTCATAAAATCCATGTATCTGAATTACTATGGATGCGATCATGTGCCAGGTGAGAATCTCAAGGTAGCCAATGACATACGAAAGGCCCAGGAGTTCCTGAGCCTTTACGGATCTTTTAGCACATCTGACACATGGTTCAATCAGAAAGCGCAGCGTGAGTTCATCACCAAACGCTTAGCTTATTCTGCATAGCCACCTTGTTCTGAGTGCCTGTGATATCTGATTCGAGTACGTATACCGGAGTGCCTTCGTTGCTCTGTCCTATCAGCTCAGCTGTGTTCTGTTGCTGAGTGTTCAGGTTAGCATTTGCAGCATTGCCTCCTAACTGTCCTGCTGTTGCTCCTGCGCTAACACCTCCTCCCCCAGTGTTCAATGATGGAGCAGTACCTGATTGATATTTCTGTGCAGCAATGGCAGCGATCTGCGTAGCTCCAATGATAGCAGCTGATGCAATAGCAGCAATACCCGCAGGAGATGGAGGAGGACCAAACTGAGCAATACCTTTGACGATAGCTGTTGCTGTGTCGATTGCTACCTGAGCAATTCTCAGAGCCTTGTCTCTTTCAAACTGTTGTTTCTTGATCTTCTCTACCTCCTGGAAGTTCTTGAGTTCAATGGCATATTTTGCAGCTGCATATTTCTGATCAATAGCTGCTCTCTGCTCAGCTGTCAGATTGCTGCTGTTTAGTTCCTGCTGTTGCGCCTGATCTAATGAGGCAAGCTGTGCATCCGTTTGATTCTGTAGTTCCTGGAGCCTTGCATTCTCAATGTCTGCAATGGCAGAATTCAAAGCACTGATATCACTGAGGATCTGTTGACCGATATCAATTTTCTTTTGTAGATTCTCAGCATCATATTTATTGCGGATCTCCTGGAGTTCTTTCTGTTGCTTCTCCTCCAGAGCTGTCACATCAAGGCCGTATTTTTTAGCCTGTTCTATTAAAGCAAAATACTTATCGGTTACAGCAAGCTCCTCAGTTTGTTGCTGAGTCAACAGTGCTGCGTTGTATGTATCATAGAATGCCTCCTCATCTGCGATCTCTTGTCTGCGCAATGCTTCTTTTCGGTTGTACTCTTCGCGATCTTTCTCTTGCTTCTCTTTGTTTGTCTTATCAATGAGGTCAAGTTCCTGCTGTGCATACTTTGCCTCAATATCATTGATTGCATTCTTTAAAGCAAGTCGGAGATTCGTTGTGTCATATCCATGCTTGGTCCCGAGCTTCATTAATTCAAGATACTTATCCTGTTCTGCAAGGATCTCCTGTTCCTTATCTGATAGCATGCTGCGATTAAATTCCTTCTCAGCTTCCTGAATCTTTTTCAAATCTTCCTTGCGCTGCTCAGCTGCTTTCTTTCCTGCTTCTCTTGCCTTCTCAGCTTGTTCCTTCTGCACCTTCTCTGCATTGTCGGCTACCTTCTTGGCATTCTCTGCTACTTTCTTTCTGTTCTCAGCTGCATCCAGTTCACGTTGGAACTTGATATCTGCATAGTGATCTTTAGCCTGTTTACCAAGTGCAACATATCTCTCGCGTGATTGAGTTAATTGCTCTTTGATTGCCGATGCTTCATCTTCATTGCCTTGATCAAGCATTTGCTTGTATCGTTGTGTAAGGTTTTGAAAGCGATATTGCTCTTTGATACGTTCATCTTGTTTTGCCTGGGCAACTATCTTAATATTTTTTAATTGCTCTTGTGCAAGTTCATGATCTGATTTGCCCTCAGCTTCCATGAGTTTTATTCTCTGGTCAAGATGTTTCTGTAATGCAGCTAATGAATCATCAGAGGCTTTTCTTGTGCGCTCTAAACTTTTTGTAAATCTTTCATTTGATTCCGCAGCCTCATCAGAATTATCACCGAATGCAATCAATGCTCCTGCCACAGCAGCAAGTGCACCTATCAATAAGAAAATAGGATTCGCCTTGATCACTGCATTGAGTGCTTTCATTGCAAGAGTCCCAAGGTTCGTTGCTATCGTTGCAGCTTTCTGTGCTGTGGTCATGGCAACAGTTGCTCCTGCATTCGCTCCTGTAGCTACTGTGTTCTCAACAGTGAGTGCAGTCTTGATCTTCTCAGCTGCATTCCTTAACTGGATCCCAAGGATCGCATCTGAGTTTAGATTCTTTGCTATAGTATTTACTGCGTTGACAAGTCCCTGAGTAGCTTGTAGCTTGACCATGGTCTGAATCAGTGCCTCACTCTCTACTCCAGTCAAAGCCATTGCGCTCTGGAATCCTTCAAATACAGCTGCTCCTGTTTCTATCCCTGCAAGTGTAGTATCAAGTCCAACGAAGTCAGAGGATAGTGCCTCAGTCGCAGCCTTTAGATCTCCGATCTCATCCTTTAATGCAGCAGCAGATTCAAGAGCCTGTTTCCCTACAGGTGATTCAGCTCCTGCCTGAGCAGCAATAGTCTGATATTGCTTCATGGCTTGAGTCAGCTCACGCATTGTCAGACCTCCTGCTTCTACCCTGGCATTGAGTTCGGACATACGCTGATCAAAATCCTCAAGTCCTGCGCCTTGCTTGGCAGTGTTCTGTACATTCTGTACATCCTTGTTCAGATTGTTGATTGCCTTGTCAAAGTTCTGAACATCCTGAACTGAGCTGCCTGTGTCAACCCTTAGCGAAAATACTGCTTCTTTATTTGCCATGTTTTTATTCAAAAAAAGGCCAGTCACCCGGCCTTTGTAAAGTTAATATTTTACCTCTTAATCTATAGGAGGGAATGGAGGGGTAGGTTTAGGATTGTAAGGTATCAAATCCAAATCTTTCACCCACATAAATTGTACGTTTGTACAGAAGTTCATTTCCTCAGTTGAGATAATCCAATTATCATCCGCATCTTGGATAGGATTGAAGTAGCTGTCATCAGTGTAAAGCTGCCCTACTAATTCATCTTTCTGTACCTCTGTCAAAAGTCCTACATATTTAGGATATTCTGCTTGTGTTATGTCTGTTAGTTTCATATTATACGTTTCTGCTTAGTGCAGTTTGGAATGTCTGTACTGCTGTGTAGAAGTTGTCTATTTCAGTTTGTGTTAATTTATCTCCAATAAAAGCAAATGCAGTTTCTCTATCAGAATATACATTTGATGGGACTGGATTTGTTGGATTACCTGCACCAACATAAATGTTTACATCTGAAATTGTACCTACCGCTTCTGTTTCTGAAGTATTAATAGTTACATTACCTCTTTTATGTTGTCGTTGAACACCGCTATCTCTTACTACAGTATAAAAACCTCTCGAATCAGAATTGCTGTCTCCGCTACCAATTAAAGATGAACCCAATGCACATCCATAATATGTAGTACCAGCAAAAGAACTATAGATCAGCATTCCCTCAGATGCGTTATTTGTAGTTCCAGCACCCATATCTGCACCCTGAACAGAAGAATCAGTACGTAAATAAGTACCTATTGATGCAGTAGATGTACTTGTAAAATTAGATACTTGTTTAAAACCAGTATCACCGTAGGCATTAGTTCCATTTGGTAATGCTCCCGTACTTGAGTGAGTCCATCCGCCATTCCAAGTTATTTGATAAAGAGAAGTATTGATAAAATTATATGAATGCTTCCCCGCCGTTCCTCCTACCATTGGATACAAAGCCTTCATCTTAGAAGTAAGTCCATAGGTAGTTAGGTCTGTCTCAAGCGTATTCAATGCGCCTAAGATAGTTAAATCAGTTTCTCCAGTGGCAGCTATCCACGCAGTTGTTAGTGTGCCGTATGCACTACTTGGCTGCACTAAATATGGATTGATGATCATTCCCATAACTTACGCTCTGTAACCTATCAATGTAACTTTAAGTCCTTTTGCAGTACCATTCCCTATCTGGTCGATGTCAATAGTTATCTCGCTATCATCACTGAGTGCAGAGTCAGATATCACCGCTGGAGTTGCAGCTGTTGTACTTGTCTTCTCTGTATTGTCTATTGTCAACTTAGTAGAAAGAACAGAACTACCTCCCTCATTAATATCAACAGTAAAGATATTACCTGATGCTTGAGCTGTAGATAGGGAAGCACGTACAGCTGTCAAGGTCATTGCATGAGGCATTCTGAATGTCACCTTTGCTGTGCCTGTAGTCAGAGCAGTTGTTTCATCGGATGCAGCCACAACAATTTCAACAGGTATTGTTTTAAATAATTGTGTGCCTGTCATCTTACGCGATACAAATGTACCGCCACCTGAATCTACTGATACCTCAAGCAGATCTGTTGCTGCCATTCTTACAGCAGACATTGCCGTTAATTGACTTATCTTTTGTCCCATTTTATTCCTCTGTTATTCGTTGTTGATTGTCTTCTGTTGTTCTATTTACTCCATCCTCAGTGATTCTATAGAATAGCGAAGCAGCTGCACTGATGGCAGTGCGAACACTATTAAAGAACATTGAAAATCCGTATCCGTACATGATCAGAGAATTAATACTACAGATCCTGATGCCAGTCTCACACCTGAAAACTTACGCGCATCTGTTGCTCTGAGCATTGCTCCTGCTTTCACCGCAGTACCCGGAGTTGTGATGATCTCTGATTTTTTGTCAACACCACCGATCTTTATTGATGTGAATACAGTATCCTCCAAAATGAAGATCGCATCATGCGTGACTGTTTTCTCTGTGGTATCGTTTACCACTACTGTTCCCTGGCTTGCTACCAGTACCTCTTCCCAAAGTGCCATATTATTCTACTATTCTTAATTGGTTATCTTCCGTTGACCGAGCATTAAAAGTGATCCCTCCTGCCTCCGTTACTCTCACATCTCTTTTTGAAATTGGTTC
>Ga0315906_10001645_pt1 | contig 32858 bp, 26 predicted proteins | sample LakEriMetagenome_4_FD_203526 | JGI IMG/M metagenome (GOLD analysis project Ga0315906, IMG submission 203526) | Freshwater fungal communities from buoy surface, Lake Erie, Ohio, United States - Buoy 2 MA122 | ecosystem: Environmental > Aquatic > Freshwater > Lake > Lake biofilm | place: USA... | reverse complement strand
ACATACACTCCATGTGTACCGGCTTCGGCACCTATCGTTATCAGCTCCTCATCCAATGTTTGTTTCAATAACCCCGTTACTTTGACGATTACCTCAGGATCCTTGAACACCTCAACGAATTGGACCTGGTATGCAGGAAATTGTGGAGGCAATCCCATTGGAACCGGAACCAGCATCACCGTAAACCAAAACACTACTACCACTTATTATGTCAGGGGTGAGGGTGGATGTTCTACCAATGGAAACTGTGGCTCCGTCACGGTCAATTGTGTTCCACCAAATACGGAATTGTTTTTCTCTGAGTATATCGAAGGCTCATCCAGCAACAAAGCGCTTGAGATATTCAATCCGACATCCTCTACGATCAACCTTTCCGGTTACAAGGTGGAGTTGTATATCAATGGAGCTTCAACGCCAACCAATACGCAGCAGCTTTCCGGAAATCTGGCAGCAGGCGATGTCTATGTTATTGCAAATGCCGCGGCCACGGCACCCTTCACCTCGGTAGCCGATATCACCTCTTCGGTTTGTAATTTCAATGGTGATGACGCCGTTGTCCTGAAAAAGAACAATGTGTCGGTAGACATCATCGGTGTTGTCGGTGTTGACCCGGGGGTCAATTGGTTAGTCAGTAATGGTGGCGCGACATCCGGTTTCACCTTGGTACGCGATAGCGCAATCACTGGGCCCGAAACAGTATGGGCTGTTGCCCAGAACCAATGGTACGCGTATCCAGCCAATACTTCGAGCTACTTGGGGTCACACGCCATTTCAAATACCAACACTGGCATACCGGACTTCAATGAATGGAATGGTTTGAAAATTTATCCCAACCCCGGCTCTGGCTGGTTCAAATTGGAATCCACACAAAGCGGGGAAATAAATATTCTGAATAGTCTTGGTATGGTCGTTTATCGATCCATGCATTCGGGATCCATGGTCGATATCAATCTTTCGAATTTACCGGCGGGCATGTATTTGATTCGTGTGGGTGATGCAATTGCCCGGTATTTGAAATGGTGATGGGTTGCAATAGCTGACCGAATTCGAAAACGGAGATCCGAAAAAGGGTCTCCGTTTTTTGTCTGTATAGATGCAATTATCAATCCATGGGGATATGGAGAAAAGTAAAAAAGGGAATGATTCTTATGGTTGAGACTTGACAACTTTTTGCACGGTCACTCCATTTGCCGTGTTTACAATCAAAAAGTAAATTCCATCAGGAAGCGCAGCAATCGAGATCACAGGCACTTTAGATGACATCACCATCTTTCCGTTTGGGTGAATAATCTGCACCTCTTCAATAATTCCTAATGGGTCGTTAATGGTGATAAGATCGCTTGTCGGATTGGGATAAACTTCGAAAGATTGGTTTTCAATTTCCGCCTCATTGATACCAACAGGGTTGTTGATGATGGTGGACAGCAATTGCACGGATGTTTGAAAAGCTGGAGCAGGCAACTGGTTAGTCAAAACGCAAATGATGATACCCGTTGTGGTATCGTACATCATGTTGGAACTGTATCCGCCCCAGATGGAGCCGCCATGACACCAAACGGTCCGATTAATAACGGAGGTTTCTGCAATGCCCATGCTGTAATTACCCGACCCCACAAATGTGGTGAGTTCCTGAAAGGAGCTTGGGATCAACACCTGTCCGTTCATCAACGCGTCATACCATTGCGCCATTTCACCAGAGGTGGAATACATGGCACCTGCAGCCCAAGCAGCGCTGTTCAGTGATTTGCGTGGAATCGAGTTGTTGTTAAAACCGTTTTGCCAAGGATGGGCTGCTGCAAATAGGACGCTATCATAAACATCAAGGAAGGTGCTGTCGAGCTGTAGAGGAGTCAAAATACTATCACGCAACAATTGTCCGTAGGCTTGACCCGTAACACTTTCGGCAATCATACCTGCCAACAAGTAGTTGGTGTTGCAGTAGTTCCAGTCGGTTCCCGGAGCGAATAGTGGTGGACCGGCCCAGGTGATTAGCTCAGCCGCCGTGTAGATGCGATTGGGATCATTCAAGATGGAATCCGGATAGCCGGGCACACTGGTTACATCATCCACTCCGCTGGTGTGGTTCAGCAATTGGCGGATGGTGATGTTGGAATCGATGTTATTGAAAGTAGGCAGGTGCTCATGTAAGGAGTCTTCTAATGAAAGTAAGCCGTTTTCAGCTAGCTTGAGCATCAGAACTCCTGTAAAGAGCTTGGTGTTGCTGGCAATGCCAAACTCCATATTCGAATTGATAGGGGTTCCGAAATGGGATACACCGCTGACGCCTTTCCAAGTGCCAATGCCAGGATAAATCACACATGCCGAAATCCCTTTGATATTATTGCTGGTGCGGATGCTATCGATGGCATCTTGTAGCTTCGAAGCCAACACCGGATCGAAAGGTTGCGCACTTGACCCAAGAGCCGTTGCAAAAAAATACCAAAAGAGGAATAGGAGCTTCTTCATAAACCATCAGTTCGATTGCAAAATGGCATCTAGGTTTAATGGTAGTACGAAACAATAAGTGACCATTCCAATGGAATTTTCCAAGTTTTTCCGTGGACTAGAAAAATTGAAAATAAAAGTGTTGCTTATGGATTAACCCTGCTTCTTTTCCGGTATGAAATACAGGAAGAAGGTGAAAAACAGGAACCACATGGCATCCTGCCAATTGCCACTGTTAAAGAATGAAATTCCCTGTAAACCGAGAAATCCTAAAAATCCTAAGAACCATCTTTTGCTTTTCATGGTGTTGGTTTTAATATACAAAGTAAAAGTAATGGTCTTTTTAAAATTAACAAAATATCCTCAAACATGACCTTATTCGGGTTTCCGATAACATTGATTATAAGCAAAAAATTCAAAACCTTTTTTTAGAGTGGGCCTAGCATCCAAAAAGTTTGCGAGATGATCGGAAAATCAAGCAGCATTAAACTCTTTTAAATATGAGATTTAGCTCGGTAAATCAAAATTATGGCTCCATTACCAGTAACGGCTCTTTCTGAACAATTGATAACTGATTCTGAGTAAAGTTTTATTTTTATGGCCTGTATAGATTTTTGGTGTGATATCAAATAAGGATGACATCATCTAACAAACTCGATGTAATCGACCTCAATTGAGAAAGGACCTTCTTTTTTATCGGTTGTCATGATGCCTAGTCTGACCATGTTTTTTAATTGGTCTTGCTGCAACAGATCGCCGGTCAATTCGCCGATTTGATATTCCTTGAAATCCTTGAAATAGAGTGTGGCCTCTGTCCAAACATTTGGCTTGGAATTGGGCAAATGACCTTTGTAGTAGGGGTAAGTCCAGTATTTGCTGTTCTCCAATGTGAAGGCGAATTTTGGGTAGGAGGACCTGTACTTGATTTTCAATCCCTTGTATGCAGATAAATCGAAGCTTTGGAATTTGGTTTTTACGGAAGAAAAACCACCGAAGTTTTTCAATGATAATTTTCCACTCAGAACCATTGAATTATCGGTGTATTCCAATTTGGATGTTGTGACACCTCCCATCACATTGTCAGAAATCACATACCAGTCTTTGACTCTGCCAGCAGAGCTTCCAAAATCGATTTTTAAATCGGATTTTAAGCTGTTCATACTAGCGATGGTTATAAGTAGGATTAGAGATGTTTTCATGTTGGCTGATGTGTCAATCTTTACAACAAATGTTATGCTGAATTGTTCAAATGATGGTGTTTTGCCCTTCTCAACTTCCACCTACTGATTATTATCGGACGAGATGCATTTTAAGTGAGTGTTTGTTTCGCGCAAAGCACTGCAAAGTACTTCGCAAAGGAGCGCGAAGTGATTGTATCAGTTTTGTAAATGGGTTTTCAATATTGCTGCCACCTAAAACAGCAACCCACTTCAAAATCACGCCACCGCCTCCCGCCATCTGCCACCGCTCTCCGCCTCCCAAAATCGTCCCCCGAAGCAGAGCTTCGCACGCTGCGGGATATCAAAATAAAATCGTACATCGTACATCGTCAATCGTACATCGAAGCAGAGCTTCGCACGCTTCGGGATATTAAAATAAAATCGTACATCGTCAATCGTACATCGTCAATCGTACATCGAAAATTGTTTTCTATTTTCGCTCTCCCAAACCAATCCCCTATGAGTCTCCACATTAGTGCCCCTGCAGGATCCATTGCGCCCGTTGTGCTTATGCCTGGCGATCCGCTTCGCGCCAAGTTCATCGCTGATAATTTCCTGCAAAACCCCGAGCTGGTGAGCCATACGCGCAATGTGTTTTTTTACACCGGCACTTATAACGGCTACCAGGTAACCGTGGGTGCGAGTGGCATGGGTTGTCCTTCCATCGGTATTTATTCGTTCGAACTGTTCAAGGAATACGATGTGCAGTGCATCATCCGCATTGGCACCTGTGGATCTTATCATCCTCACATCGGACTGTACGATCTCATCAACACCGACCTGGCCTGCAGTGAGTCCACTTTCGCTGCCTGTGCCTTCGGTTTCGAAGGCGATACCATGCCGCACCAAGGCAACGCCTACGACATCATCAACCAGACCGCCGCATCCTTGCAAATGAACATCCGCCAAGGGAATATTCACTCCAGCGATGTGTTTTACCGCAAAGATCCCGGCATCCCGCCTGTAGCGGAAAAGCACCAATGTCTGGCTGTGGAAATGGAGGCCTTTGCTTTGTTTGCCAATGCCCGCCATTTGGGACGAGCAGCGGCAACATTGCTTACTGTTTCGGATGTGATACCTACGCGCGAAGAGATATCGCCTGATGCGCGCGAACGCTCGCTCAAGCCCATGATCACACTGGCCCTGGAATCGGCCGTGCGCATGAAGTAAGGGTTATTGCACCACTAGCTTGCGCATCCAAGTGCCGCGGTTGGTAAGCACCTGCACCCCATAACATCCTTTCGATAAACCGGCAGTGGAAATCACCGCTGCATCATCGCGTGTACTTTGTGCAGATACCAATCGGCCATCAGCTGCAATCAATCGGATGACTTTGTATTCGTTTTGCAGGTTCTTATCGAACCGCACTTGCGTGGATTGTCCGTTCGCTGCAGGATTGGGATACAATCGCACATCCAAGCTCGAAGGTGAATCGTTCACGCCCGAACTCAGTGCCGATACATCCAACACATACAATCCGTTTTGCATGTCGGATACTAAAACATTTCCGCTAGGTAAATAAGGATAGGCGCCCCAGGCCCCTTGGTAGGCGGGCGATGGATACGGTCCCCCCATGGCAGTTTGGTAGTGCGTATCAAAATAACCCAATCGCGTTGGATTGTAAGGGTCCGATACATCGAACACCTGCAAACCATCCTGGTAGTAGGCAATGTGGCAAGTATTGCCTAACATGAATGGATTGTGTGGTGTAGGACCAGGATTGCTTTGGAAGGTTGAAGTAATCGTGAGGTTGCTGAAATCGCTTACATCAAGCACCTTCACAGGAAGTCCGTTTGGTACCTCGTCCATGAACACAAAAGAGTTGCCATCATCGGTGAGCGCACCACTATGGTTGTACCCTTGACCTGGATAGGTGGTAAGCGAGGCCAACAATACAAAGTTATTGGTAGTACGATTGTAACGGAAGATGAATAATCCATCAAATGAACTCGATGCGTAAACAGTATCGTTACGCACATACATGTCGTGCACTTGGTTGGTGGCTAACAAATTTGGATAGTCGTTTTTGATGGATCGTAGAAACACGGGATTGGTGGGGTTCGACAAATCAAACACCGACATGTTGCCTTGTATGCCAGAGCCGGCAAACGACCCACCGCTTACAATGCCTCCGTACAAAAGTCCATCTTCTACGAATATGGTATGGCATCGCTCAAAAAGCGCGTTGCTGTCATATACCACATGCACCGAGTCGGGCAGGTATTGCAGATCCACGATCTGCAGGCTGTTGGGAGGCGAGTCATCGCTCACCAGGTAGGCGTAGTGGCCATAGGTTTTGATTTCACGCCAGATGCAACCCGAACGACGGCCAGGCACATAGTCCGCAACAACAGGGGCGGTGGGATTGGTCACATTGATGAAGTATACGCCACCGGTGGTTCCAATGAGTGCATATTCGCGGCCCAAGCTGTCGTTCCATCCCCAAATACCGTTGTAACGGATGCTGTAGGTTGGCTCGGGTGTTACGGCCGGATTGTCCCAATTGGAGAGCAAAGAGATGTTTTGCGAATCGTAAACGGTTTGTGCGTGCGTAGCGGGAACCTGGATCGTAAGCATCAACAAGGCCAGGGCGGTCATGTACTTTTGAATCATGATTTTTTGGATAGATATATGTAAAGATACATAACCCAATCGTTCTTTAATCGGCGCTTTCCCAAACAAATTCTACCTTTACCCTGCATGAACCTGATTTGGCTGCTTCTCTTGTTTTTTCCCTTGACTTCCAGGGCGCAAACCTCCACAATGGATTGGTTTGCCGAGGCACGGTTGGGCATTTTCATCCACTGGGGTGTTTATGCGGTAGACGGCACTAGCGAAAGCTGGAGTTTCCACAACCGCGAAACCACTTATCCGCAATACATGTCGCAGCTGCAACGGTTTGATGCCTCCATTTACAACGCCAACGCCTGGGCCGACCTCATCGCGGAAAGCGGCGCACGCTATGCCGTGCTAACTACCAAGCATCACGATGGCGTAGCATTATGGAATACCCAACAACGCACTCCATCGGATCAAAAAGGAATCTGGAATCCGAAGAAACCGTTAAGCACGGTACATCAATCACCCGCCGCCCGCGACCTGGTAACGCCCTTCGTGCAGGCCATACGCAGCAAAGGCATCCGCTTTGGCGCCTACTATTCGCTGCTTGATTGGTCGCATGGCGATTACCCCGGTTTTTTGAAAGACAGTTCGCGGTACAAGATTGCTAACGACTCCCTACGATGGAACCGTTTCCTAAAATTCATGCATGCACAAGTGGAGGAGTTGTCGCTTACCTTTCAACCAGATCTGTTTTGGTTTGATGGCGACTGGGAGCATTCGGAAGAGGAATGGCAGGCATCCGCCATCAAATCCATCTGCAAAAAAGGCAATCCGCAAGTGTTGCTCAATGGCCGATTGAAAACCTATGGCGATTACGATACGCCCGAGCAAAACATGCCCGTTACACGGCCGGCCTCCAAGCATTGGGAGCTCTGCCTCACCACCAACAACAATTGGGGCTATCGTCCATCCGATACGAGTTGGAAATCTCCCGATGAAATCATCCGCATCTACACCGAAGTGCTCGGCATGGGTGGCAACCTGTTGCTCGATATCGGTCCGAGGGCCGATGGCACCATTCCTGAACAACAAGTGGAGATTCTGAAAACACTCGGCCGGTTCAACCGCAAACATGCCGAAGCCGTTTATGGCACCATCGAAGGACTTCCCGAAGGGCACTATCACGGCAGCTCGGTGTTGAGCAATGATTCAACCACGCTCTACCTGTTCGTGCCATCTGTTAAAAACCACATTGGTGTAGGCGTATCCACCATCATGCTCAAAGGCATCCGCAACAAAATCCTGCGAAGTGAAATTCTCGGCTCTTCCACACCAATTGTACTGAAAACCGTCGGTAAGATTTCGTGGAGCACCGTGCCTGGTACCATTTTCATGGATGTGCCCTTGGCGGGGATGGATGAGCACATGACCATACTCAAGCTGCAACTCGATGGACCGCTGCGTCTCTACCGCGGCAAGGGCGGATTTGCCGATTGAAATATACAGATTATCACATGCAGACATTTGCCAAAGCACGCCAGTTGAAATCGTACTTCAAGTTCAGTAGTGTTTTTTTGCTGCTGCATCTCTCGTTATTCGCATTTGCACAGGAGCATCCACAGCAGTATTTCCCTCCCGCCGATTCGTTAGTGATTCGCAAATTGGAAAAGTGGCAGGATTACAAGTTCGGGTTGCTCATGCATTGGGGACCATACAGCCAATGGGGCGTGGTGGAGAGCTGGAGCATTTGTCCGGAGGATGAGGATTGGTGCCGCCGCCGTGGTCCTTTTGCGAACGATTACTTCGCATACAGGAAGGCTTACGAGCAGTTGCAACTAACCTTCAATCCAACGGAATTCAATCCCGCACAATGGGCTACCGCTGCACGCAACGGAGGGATGAAGTACATGGTGTTTACCACCAAGCACCACGATGGCTTTTGCATGTTTGAAACCGCCACCACCGATTACAAGATCACATCTCCCAGAACACCTTTTTCGAAAAACGCCAAGGCCAACATTACCAAGGAGGTGTTTGATGCGTTCCGTAACGAGGGCATGATGGTGGGCGCTTACTTCAGCAAACCCGATTGGCACAGTAACGATTACTGGGACAAGACATGGCCACCGCTCGACCGCAATCCCAATTACGACATCAACAAATACCCCGACAAGTGGAAGCGCTTCATGCAACATACCTACTCGCAGCTTGGGGAGTTGATGGATGTGTATGGTCGTGTGGATATCCTGTGGCTCGATGGCGGCTGGGTGCAACCCATGACCGAAACATCACCGCGTTGGGGTTCACGACCCATGCACCAAGACATCCGCATGGATAGTTTGGCTGAAATCCTTCGCATCAAACAGCCGGGATTGATTGTAGTGGATCGTGCGGTGGAAGGACCGAATCAAAACTACCTCACTCCGGAACAGCATGTGCCGGGCAAGTTGCTGCCTTATCCTTGGGAGACCTGCATGACCATGGCCACCAGCTGGAGTTACGCACCCAATGATAGCTACAAATCGGCGCAGGAATTGGTGCGTACTTTATGCACCATAGTGGCCCGCGGCGGTAACCTGTTGCTCAATGTTGCGCCATCGCCGCAAGGCACTTGGGACAGCACAGCCTACGCCCGTTTGAATGAAATAGGTGCATGGCTGCTTACCAATGGCGAAGCCATATACGATACCCGGCCATTGGCTCCTTATGAAACCAACACACACGGCACTTCTTGGGTGTTCACACAAAACAAAAACGGGAAGCGTTTTGCCATTGATTTGGATGGGAAGTCCTATGCCCAACAGGCCCGCTCCGATTTGAAAGCATCGGGTTTTACCATCAAGAAGGAATTGAAGTCTGCGGCAGGATTGCCCAAAGTATATCAAGTAGATCCTGCTCGATAGTTGGCGGATAACCACTTAAATGATCATAGAAAACAATGGAAAGGAAAGTGATTTTATTCATTGCAATGAGTTTGGATGGCTACATTGCAACCAAGGAAAATTCGATTGATTTTTTATCAATGGTTGAACAGGAAGGCGAAGACTATGGTTATGCTGATTTTGTCAAATCGGTAGATACGGTAATCCTTGGTAGGAAAACCTATGAGAAGGTAATTGAAATGGGATATGAGTATCCTCACGCCGACAAGGATGTATACATCATGACTCGCACGGAAAGGCCTCCCATTGGGAGATTCAAGTTTCATACTGGAAACATTCCCCGTCTTGTACAGGATTTGAAATTACAGCCCGGGAAAAACATTTACTGCGATGGAGGTTCCGAAATCGCAAATGAATTGATGATGAACAACCTTATCGACGAGTTCATCATTTCCATTATTCCCGTTTTGCTTGGAGATGGCATCAAGCTATTCAAGGATGGCCGACTGATGAACGAGTTGAAGCTCGTTACTTCAAAGCAATTTGTTTCAGGACTCACGCAATTGCACTACAAGCTTGCAAATAATTAGTAGGTATATGTGGTTGAATTTTGTTTTTGAACCAGATGCAATCCCAAAGGCATAATGACTGACTCGTATTCTGTTATCCTTTTCGACGGCTACTGCAAACTATGCAGCCGATCCGTGCAATTTGTTTTGAAACATGACCGGAAAGCCAAGTTCCGTTTCGCTTCGCTGCAAAGCGAGTATGGCAAATCGATTTTGCAAAAATACCAATTGCCTACTGAATCATTCGGCACTTTTGTTTTGGTAGAGGATGATAAAGTTCATTTCAAATCCACAGCAGCACTCCGCGTGATGAAATGCCTTTCGGGGATGTGGCCAGTGTTATATATCTTCATCATCGTTCCCCGATTCATCCGCGATGCGGCATATAGCTTTGTGGCACGTAACCGCAACAAATGGTTCGGCAAACGCGATAGTTGTTGGCTGCCGAAACCTGAATGGAAGGAACGGTTTTTGGATTCATAACCGCAACAAAAAAGGCGACCAGTTAAAGAGTCGCCTTTTGATTATGGAGATTTTGATTATGCCAAATCGAAACGATCCAAATTCATCACCTTGTTCCAGGCGTTGATGAAGTCGTGAACGAACTTCGCTTGGTTGTCGTTTTGAGCATATACTTCAGCCAAGGCACGCAGCTGTGAGTTCGAGCCGAACACCAAATCAACACGGGTGCCGGTCCAGCGCAACTCACCGGATTTGCGGTCGCGGCCTTCATACACCCCACGCTGCTCTGATGAAGGAGCCCAAACCGTGGCCATATCGAGGAGGTTGGTGAAGAAGTCGGTCGTGAGTTGTCCAACACGCTTGGTGAACACACCGTGTGCCACGCCGTTGCTGTTGGCACCCAACACACGCAATCCACCAACGAGCGCCGTCATCTCTGGAGCACTCAGGGTGAGCAGTTGTGCGCGGTCAACCAGCATCTCTTCAGCAGGAACTGCAAACGAGCGCTTCTGGTAGTTGCGGAAGCCATCGGCTTGTGGCTCCATCACGGCAAACGATTCCACATCGGTAAGCTCTTGCGTGGTGTCGCCACGGCCAAGGGTGAATGGAACCTTGGCATCAACACCTGCATCTTTCGCTGCTTTTTCAACAGCAGCACAACCGGCCAACACAATCAAGTCGGCCATCGATACATGTTTATCGCCAGAGTTGAATTCCTTTTGAATCGACTCCAACTTATCCAATACTTTCGAAAGTTGAGCAGGACTGTTCACTTCCCAGAATTTCTGAGGTGCCAAACGGATGCGTGCGCCGTTGGCTCCGCCACGCTTGTCGCTTCCGCGGAAGGTGGAGGCCGAAGCCCACGCCGTAGAAACCAACTCGGAAACGGTTAGTCCCGAGGCAAGCACTTTTGCTTTCAACGCGTCCACATCGCTTTCGCTGATGGCTTTGTGTGCGGATTTCGGAATGGGATCCTGCCAGATCAATTCCTCAGCAGGAACTTCCGGGCCATGATACAGCGCCTTCGGACCCATGTCGCGGTGTGTGAGCTTAAACCATGCACGGGCAAACGCATCGGCGAAAGCTTGAGGATCCTGATGGAAACGGCGGGAAATTTTTTCGTAAGCTGGATCAAAGCGCAACGACAAATCCGCAGTCGTCATCATGGGCGGATGTTTTTTGTTCGGGTCGTGTGCATCGGGAATCATGTGCTCGGGCTTGCAATTCTTAGCTACCCATTGGTGTGCGCCTGCAGGACTCTTGGTGAGTTCCCACTCGTAACCGAAGAGCATATCGAAATAACCGTTGTCCCATTTGGTAGGGTTCGGCTTCCATGCGCCTTCGATACCGCTGGTGGTGGTGTGCACGCCTTTTCCGGTTCCGAAAGCATTGATCCATCCCAGGCCTTGCGCTTCAATGGGTGCGCCTTCGGGCTCTGGACCCACCAACTTCGGATCGCCAGCACCGTGTGCCTTGCCGAAGGTGTGTCCGCCTGCAACCAATGCAACGGTTTCCTCATCATTCATCGCCATGCGGCCGAAAGTCTCGCGCACATCGCGACCAGAGGCCACTGGGTCGGGATTTCCATTAGGGCCTTCCGGGTTCACATAGATCAATCCCATTTGCACGGCGGCCAATGGGTTTTCCAAATCGCGGTCGCCAGTATAGCGTTTGTCGCCTAGCCACTCGGTTTCAGCACCCCAGTAAATATCTTCTTCGGGCTGCCAGATGTCGGCACGACCGCCACCGAAACCGAAGGTCTTGAAGCCCATCGATTCGAGGGCTACATTACCTGCGAGGATCAACAAATCGGCCCAGGAAATATTGTTTCCGTATTTCTGTTTGATGGGCCACAGCAAGCGACGCGCTTTGTCGAGGTTGCCATTGTCGGGCCAGCTGTTCAATGGAGCGAAGCGCTGGTTACCGGTGCCACCACCACCACGACCGTCGCCAGTGCGGTAGGTTCCAGCGGCGTGCCAGGTCATGCGGATGAAAAAGCCGCCATAGTGTCCCCAGTCGGCAGGCCACCAATCCTGTGAATCGGTCATCAACGCGGTGAGGTCTTTCTTCAGGGCTGCATAGTCTAGCTTTTTGAATTCCTCCACATAGTTGAAGTGGGCACCCATCGGATTTGAAGCAGGATGGTGCTGGTGCAGGATGCCCAGGTTGATTTGGTTGGGCCACCACTCGCGATTGCCAGTGCCCTTGCCGGCCACGGGCTTGTGCATGGCTCCTGTGAACGGACATTTGCTCTCGGCGTTCACGTTGTAGGAGTTTTTGCTGTTAGGGTTTTGATTATCCATAGGTTATGATTTTGATTCGATTTTACGATTGCGAATTTAAGGTTAACGGATGGTTTTTTAAGTGTTTTTGGTCGCCAAGTCCATTGTTAAGATACGAGAGTAAACACCTCATTGCAAGGAAAGGTTTCCCACGAAATCTCACTCTGATTTCCATTCCTGCAAATCACGTTTAAGTACAACTGCATCCATTGTCATACTTTTGGGTCATGTTAATTGGTTCACAAGGTCCTGTGGTCATATTGGGCGCCCTCGATGCCGAGGTGGAAGCGTTTTTATCCCACCTGGACAATAAGCAGTTTGTTCAAGGCGGTGGATTATCGGCTCACACAGGAACCTTGAATGGCAAACATGTGGTCGTTTGCAAATCGGGTGTAGGCAAAGTGTATGCGGCTATGACCACACAATGGCTCATACAGGATTTTCAACCAGCTGCTGTGTTATTCACCGGTGTGGCAGGGGCATTGAATCCGAGTTATGAAGTAGGTGATATCGTGTTAGCGCAGGATTGCGTACAATACGACATGGATGCGCGTGGTTTGGGTTTTTCCGTTGGCACGATTCCGTATACGGATCTGCGGTATTTCGATGGCGATGTTGATCTGTTGAAGAAAGCCCAAGCAACTGTAACCGAACACAAATTGCATGTGGGTCGCATATTGACGGGTGATCGATTCGTTACGCACGAATCCATAGGTCATCTGCTGGAATTGAAAACCGAGCTGGGTGGCGATGCTGTTGAAATGGAAGGTGCTGCGGTTGCTCAGGCGTGCATCATCCATCAAATCCCTTTCCTCATCATCCGCACCATCTCCGACAAAGCCAATGCCGATTCGCCGATTGATTTCCCGCGCTTTTTACCGGTAGTGGCGCATAACTCCTTTGCGGTAGTCAAACACATTTTAGGTTCGTATAATAGAACACAGATTTAGCGTTAAAACAAATCAGCTTTGATTTGTTTTAACGCAAAGATTGAATTCGAGGAATTGTAAATTTGTAACAGGCTTTTATCAGTGGACTTTTTTATTTCAAGTTCCTGTATTCCATCGGTGTTTTACCGGTCTTTTTCTTGAAAAGTTTATTGAAATACTGGGGGTATTCGAAACCCAATTCAAAAGCAATTTCATTTATGTTCATCTCCGAATTCATCAACAAATTCTTTGCTTCCTCGATAAGATAGAAATGAATAAGTTCTTGCGCACTTTTACCGGTTTCTTTTTTTAGTAAATCACTCAAATAACTGGGTGACAAATGAACCTTGTTCGCCAAATACGCCACTGATGGCAAGCCTTTTTCATTTGATTTGTTCTCAGATAAATATTGGATTAATATTTTTTCAATTTGTGAAAGAATCAATCGGCTACCCTGGCTTCTGGTTATTAGTTGTCTATCATAAAAACGCAAACAATAGCTCAATAATAATTCAATAGAAGAAACGATGATTTGTTGACTATGGACATCAATGTTCTCTTGAAGCTCTTTTTGAATTTCTTGGACAAGTTCAAATAGAATCAATTTTTCCTTTTCCGAAAGATGTAAGGCTTCTGAAACTTCGTAATTAAAAAAACCGTAATCTCTAAGTTTTTCGTTAAGCGAAGTATTGCGAATCAAGTCAGGGTGAAAAAACAATCCCCAGCCCATTTTATCTGCTCTTTCCTCCTCCTCATTGTCTATTTCTATAATTTGATTTGGCGCTATGCATATCAGGCTGCCATCTTGGAAATCTATCGGCTTTCTGCCGTATTTGATATTGTTTTTACAATAATTCTTAAACATTATAGAATAAAAATCAGTCGTGATTTTTGAATTCTGCTGAATTTGCTCTGTTACCTTGCTGAAATCTAAAACTGTTACTAATGGATGCAAGCTATTTCCCAAGTTGAACAACTTATGCAGGTCAGTTATACTTTGAATATGGATGAGCTTCTTCATTTTTTCAGCCTGCGATGTATTCTTGATCTGGATTCATGAATCTGATTCATTGAAGGCCAAATTGCGATTTAATACCTCCTATGAATGTTGCGTCATCGTATTGTTGACGGTTTGCAATAATCATATTGGCATCTGCTCCTGCTGTATATCGCAATTGTTTTTTGCCATCAGTAGCAGCTTCAAATATCACTTCTGCAACTATACGGGCTGGCGATGCATTTTGAATCATTGTCGGCAATGCAGTCATCAATGAAGCTACAACAGGCTGGTATTCAAGCATGGTTTCATCATTGCTGAAGTCAAATGACCGGCCTGCAAAATCAGTAGCAATCATCCCTGGTTCAACAATTTTAACTTGTCCACCAAATTGCTCTACTTCATAGTTAAGGGATTCGGAAATACCTTCAACTGCAAATTTTGTTCCGTGGTATAATGACCCTAGCGGAAAGGTGATTTTACCCCCAATGGAAGAAATGTTGATAATTACACCTTTTTTATTCTTTCTAAAATGAGGTAAAATAGTTTTGGTAACATCCAACAGTCCAATTACATTGGTGTTGAATTGTCTCATGATCTTCTCTTTTGAGAACGATTCTAATGGTCCGTAGGCACCATAGCCTGCATTGTTAAGTAAAACATCGACATTGCCAAATGATTTTACTCCTTCTTCAAACGCATTTTGAATTGAGTCCAAATTCAACACATCGAGTTTGGTAACGAAAATGTTATCCAGATTTGATAATTCCGTTTCGTTTTCCGGATTTCTCATCGTGGCGATTACATTCCAACCTTTTGATTGAAATAATTTCGCAGTCTCTTTTCCTATGCCACTGCTTGAACCCGTAATAAATATTGTTTTGCCCATTTTTTGAATTTTTATTTATGGTGCAAAAATGTCCGTTTGTTCACTGATTAATATGTTACAAAATCGGGTAGTTTTTATTCTTTTTACGGATTTTAGGTTAATCCATCGGGATAACAAATGGTTTGCGAGGTTTTAAATCCGAATGCAATGTAAATCCACGGCTAACCACAAACCCTTTTCAAAGCGCTTTCCATTTTTGTTTTAAGTGTGAAAAAAGAACACAGATCGAGCGGATCAAACAGATCAACGCGGATTTGATTCCATTCGCAAAATGAATCCGCGCCCCAATCGTCAATCATTTCACCTGGCATTCATCGATAAAAACCCACGCCTTTTCACCCTCAGCCACATGCCCTTTTGGGCATTTCAAAATAGAATGGGTAACGACACGAATTTTTCTTAAATACTGTCCTGTAAAAGCGGCAACAGCATTTCGTATGGCTTTGGCTTCTTCAGGTTGTCCAAGAGTTCCAACAGGAACTGTTGCTAGCAGTTTGAAGGTTTTTCCATCTGCCGACCCATATACCGAAGCGCTATCGGGTAGGAAAATCCAAGATTTAGGTGCATGGAAATAGCGCATCTCAACCGTCGACATGAAGCGAGGTTCCTGCCATTCCAATACAAACGACATATTTGTGCCTTCAACACCCATCCAGCTTTTTGCTAGCGTCAGATCTCCTTTGATGCCGTTGGCGATGCTGTTGAGACCTTCTGCAGGATACTTGGATGACGGACCATTTTCCCAAATCACATTTGCTTCAACGCCGTGATGGTAGATGAAAGTTTGTGAAATAGGTGATGGATAAATCAAACTATCGCTTCTTGTCCACTGGGCCCGTACTTCCAGATTGCTTCGCAGCGGTATCGGATTTTGATATATGGAGTCAGTTGCAGTTGGATTTTCCTGATTTGTTGTGTATACAATCGAGGCATCTGTTACTTCTCCACCCATCTGAATGTAGGCATTGCCATCTTTTTTAATCACGCTGAAGCGGATGCCTCGGTGTTCTGGTCCGAATGCAATGCTATCGCGCGACCACTGCTCTTTGAATGGCTTGAGTCGCTTTGCAAATCCATCCCAGTTCTTCAGCTCGCTTTTTGTCCATAAGGCCTCTGCAAGTGCGGGCATACGAGGGAGCAACATATACTGTACATGCTTGAAGTGGGTCATGAATTCCGTCCACATATTGCCTTGTCCCCCTAGGATATGTTTTCTGAACTTAAGATCCATGTCATTCGGAATCGGATCAAAAGCATATACATCTTTCAAGGTATTCAATCCTCCAATGGCAATCGGTTCAAAGGAAGGTTCGGCTTGGTAATGGTCGAAGTAGCAAGGTTTACCTGGACTCATAACAACATCATGTCCCATGGTGGCGGCATCTATTCCACCCTGTACGCCACGCCAACTCATAACAGTGGCTGCAGGGGCCAATCCACCCTCTAAGATTTCATCCCATCCAATCATGATGCGCTTGCGCTTGGTTAGCCAAGTGTCAAAGTATTTCATGAAATCGCTTTGCAGCGATAACATATCTGGAATCTTTTTCGTCTTGCAATAGGCTTTGCATTTTTCACAATTGTTCCAAGCTGTTTTATCTACTTCGTCTCCTCCAACATGGATGTATTTGGATGGAAAGAGTTCTAAAACTTCGCGCAGCACATCCATTAAGAAAACTTTTACACTGTCATCAGCTGCGCAGAAGTTTGATGCAATGCCCTCGTAATTGCCACCAGTCAACGGCAGCTGAGGCTTTTTGGTGCAGCTCAATTGTGGATAGGCTGCAATGGCTGCTGCCGAATGTCCAGGCATCTCAATTTCAGGAATGATAGTAATAGCCCGATCTGCTGCATAAGCAACTACATCTTTAATTTGCTCTTGCGTGTAAAAACCGCCATAGGTGGGTTGTTCAGTGGGTTTTGCCTGCGGACGCACTCCCCAAACGAGGCTGTTTTTATCCACGCGCCAAGCGCCCACTTGTGTCAATAGGGGATACTTCTTGATTTCTATACGCCATCCTTGATCATCGGTGAGATGCCAGTGAAAAACATTCAACTTGAATTGAGCCATCAAGTCGATGTATTGCTTCACCTCATCAACTGTGAAAAAATGCCGACTCACATCCAGATGCATTCCTCTCCACCTGAATCTAGGCTGGTCCTTTATCGATATATAGGGGTATGATATCAATCCGGTAGCGGCAATATTTCGCAGCTGTCGAAGGGTTTGAGTAGCATAAAAAAAACCGGATGTACTTCCTGCACGGATGCGGATTCCGTTTTCTGCCACTTCTAACTCATAGCCTTCATTGGCAATCTTCGGGTCAAAGTAGGCAACCAGTGCTTCTTTGTAAACAGGAACTTTTTTCGATAATTCACCAATAAAGGTGTTGATGACTTTTTGAGCCAATGGGTCATCTGTGCCTTCTACACGGGCTGAAGCATTACGAGGCCAAACATAAAAGCCGCTTTTCTCTGGATAACTGATTTGGCTGGGGAGAGGAATCAGGTTCTGTGCTTCAGCCCATGAGGCATGAAGTAAAAACAAAAAGAGAAGAATCCGCATAATACTCATCATCATAGTTTGCAAATTTAGGTATCACCTCGATATGGAGAAGATCAAAATCCTATCGAATTCTCATTTGATTTTCATCGTATAACCCGACCAATACGCTTTGGCCTTTGCGGCTTACCCTCATGCCGGCATATTTAGCCCTATCGTATAATGGCCCCGTGCCTTCTTGGAAAAAAAATGTAGAAGAACCGATATGGATTCGGCCCTTATGAACGGAATAAGAAATGGCTATTTCATTGTCCCCTAGGGGAGAAATATTTTCCTGAAATCGTACTTTTTCGAACAAATTACCGGAAACACTTCGTACAATACAATATCCCTTGTGTGGAATGGAGTCGGTAGAAATATTCATTGTGGCCTTGTAGTTCAATTCCATGTAGTCGCCTTGCATTGGAGATCTTGGGTCAACAGGAGCCATTTCAAGCAAGACGAAATTTCCATTTGAAAGTATACCCATCTTCTGCCAAACCGAAACATTGAACAACAACAATACAAGAATGAGGCCAATGACAGCAACGGATATTTTTCGGTTTTCAGACATTTGGAGTTTTAGGAATTCTCGACAAAATGAAATAAGCCAATAAAAACATCAGTCCAGTTGCGCTAAGCATCATGGATTTGGCAAGAAGGTTGTATTCAAAGGTATAATAAAAATCGAAGCTGTAATAACTGAATGCCAGTGTTCCTAAAATCAAAACAGCTTTTCTGTCAAAAGCGAAACCAAGCATTATAAAAAACATACTTCCTATGATGTCAGGAGTTAAAATAGCCAACGGCAGCAGGGTGATTGCTGCATAAGCAACTACTATTTTCGATTTTATTTTTCGAAATATTAAAAGTAGACACATCAGATAGGGGGCAATGGAGGAGAGCCACAAATAATTGGCATTAAAATTCATTCCGGATCCTATATGGAACAATTCCAGAAGCACCAGGCTTGACAATGTTGATGCAGTTCCAAGTGTCAGGACCAGCTCAGGCCTTTTTCTGAATCTGGTTATCCATTTCGCTTCAAAAAAATGGAATATGGTTGCGCCGAGGATAAAAAATCCCAGTACAAAGTGTATTCCGTTATGCCATTGGTTTTCGTATACAAAGGCAAAAAGACATAAAGCCAAAAATTGTACAGCCAAGAAAGGAGTCATATTGCCTTTGGAAAACCGTATTGAAAGCATGGCTACCAAGACGGAAATCAATACAATTATATTTACGCCTAGTTCTAGCTGAATCAAGCCTATGGTTTGAAGGAAAAATCCCACAGCGAAAAAGAAAAGGCCGATGGTTTCCGGAATGTCCCTTTTTATAAATCGTGTATGTGTGAGAGAGATTATGATGAAGGCAGCTCCCACAATCAACCCCAGAAATTTAAATGCATAGATGTCTAAGGCAAATGCCAAGGCTAGGAATGCAATAGATGCCAACAAACCTCCAGCCATTTGCAGCAAAACTAGCGCAAGGCCGTAGGACTTCGTTGGCGCATGCGAATGTTTTTCGGCCTCATAGGAGAACTTTTCGCCGGCTAAGGCCCGAGCCTCATCGACTAAGGCTTCCATGTTTTGTTCATCCTTTTTCATTCCATTGGTTTTTCAGATGCGTCAATTTTTTCGCTGACATCACAACCGAAGTCAATATAAAAAAGGTGAGCAATAGCAAGCCGGGCTCTTGATCATTTATTTCCAGAATCACGGATGATATTATAATGATGGTGCATAATATGGATAGTGCGATTGGGGTTATGGATTTTTTTAAAAGCCCATCTTTTGAAGTCAGGTAAAAAACAGCTAGTGTAGCAACCGTTAAAGGAGCCAAGCTCCATTGAATCATATCCATAATGCCATGTACGGTTCCTGCAGTAAGTATGGCTAGTGACGCTATCATCGAAATTAACAAGAACCATTGCGGAGCCTGTACCTTGCATTTGAATAATCCAATCCATCGATTGGCTTGCGAAATCAGGAAATTGAATAATCCAAGTGCTGTGATCAGCAAAAGCGTGTCATAAGTGTTGCATGTTTGTTCGAAATAAAGCACGGTTGTGATTTGTATCAACGCAAGCCAAATCAAGATCAATGGTGCAAATGCTGTAACCACAACCCAAAGGGTGATGCCCAAGGCCCAGTTAAGGGTTAGGTCGAAAGCCATCGCCTCTGTTTGGAAGATCTGACCAAACAGAGCAAACAAAGCCCCCATAACAATTGCAGATGTCGTTAAAGCGATTTTTCGAACCAATGGGTTCCAACTTTTGATAAAATAAGGAATTGCGGTGCATATCAAAAGGGCCTCTAGGATTGCAAGCTTAATGTTTGAATGAAGATAGGCCCAGTTGTAGGCGAAGAAAAAAATGATTCCCATGGCAATGAAGCCACATCCCAATACAAGGGCAGTCCACTTACTATAATGGTGAGATGTTGCCGAATCGGGATACACATGTTTGTCCAACAGCTTGGATGCGGTTGATGCATCCAAATTGCTATTACGAGAAATTTCAAGAAGCTGCTCCCTGGTCATTGCCAATTCAGGTTTGATGGCCCTGATTACAACGGACCAATACCAAAATTAGCATTTATGATGGATTAAAAATGTACGGCCAAGTCTATTTACCAGACCTGCCCGTTCTGAGCACTGAAAACATGACACTGGTGATCAAAACACCTACTATGAAAATCAACGAATGATGAATTTCAACCTTATAAAAATCGACCAATACCATTTTTAGCCCCACAAAAACCAAGATGATTGACAGTCCTACCGCTAGGTACTTAAACCTTTCGATGATGTTAGCCAGGGCGAAGTAAAGAGAGCGAAGACCTAAAATGGCGAACACATTGCTGGTGTATACGATAAAATGATCCTGTGTAATGGCAAGAATGGCTGGAATGCTGTCGACTGCAAAAACCAAATCAGTGATTTCGATGATGATTAACACCAAGAACAGCAGTGTTGCCGTTCGTTTTCCGTTTTCACGGACAAAAAATCGATCTCCATGGAGCTTATCGGAAAAGGGCATGATTCGTTTGAAGAATTTTACCAACGGGTTTTTGTCCGGCTCGATTTTTTTATCGGTATCCTTAAGCATGCGTATACCTGTGAAAATCAAAATGGCTCCGAATAGGTAAATCGTCCAATGGAATTTTTCCAACATTGCAACGCCGGCGAATATGAAAATCACCCTCATGACCAATGCCCCGAGGATTCCCCAAAACAGGACCTTATGTTGGTACTTTGCGGGTATTTGGAAGTAGGTGAAAATCAAAACAAAAACAAAAATATTGTCGACGCTTAAAGCCTTTTCAATCAAATAGCCTGTAAAAAACTCCAATGCTTTTGTTTCTCCAAACCAATGGTAAACCAATCCATTGAAAATTAGAGCCAACGCAATCCAAACCCCAGACCAAATCAACGCCTCTTTTACGCTGACCTCGTGCGATTTACGATGGAAAACACCCAAATCCAACGCCAGCATGAATAGAACGAAAAGGTTAAAGTATATCCAAAAACTGGGACTGAATTCCATAAACGAGACTGTTGTTTTGCTACCCCCTTAACACATAAGCATCTATTGGGTTTTCAATTACGATTAAAAAACATACGATGTTGATGCGTTAATTTCACATCGCAATACCTTATTCCGACATGATTTCCATAAAAACAGTGTTTTTAGCCCTCTCAATGCTATGTCTTTGTTGTGCGGTTTCACATGCACAGAGTATCCAAGTAGTCTCGCCTGATGGAAGCAGGAGCATTACCGTCAAGGCAGAATCTGGATCATTAGGTTTTGAAGCCCGGCTCCAAGGAAAGTTGGTGGTACAATCGGCGCAAGCCATGGGCTTCACCTTTGCTTCAGCTCCCGCTTTTCTTGAAAAGCTATCCATTAAATCGAAAGAATCCAGAACCGTCAACCAAACATGGTCTGCACCAAATTTATCGAATGGCATGATGCGGGACCATTTCAACGAAACCTTGATTGAAATTGCAGAGAAAGGTATTGAAAGACGAAAAATGCAAATGCTCGTGAGGGCCTATGACGACGGAGTTGCATTTCGTTATATTTTTCCTGAGGGATTTTCTGGTGATAGTATTCTGATTACGGAGGAAATGACTAGTTTCCGTTTTAACGATGCAGATACTGCATGGTGGGCTCCTGCCGAGGATTTTGCTTATGAGTCCTTATACAAGAAAAATAATGTGAAGCATGTTGGAGCTGCTTCCACGCCCTTCACTGTGAAATCCGTTTCTGGATATTGGCTATCGGTGCATGAAGCGACATTGGTGGATTATTCGGAGATGTATTTGAAGCCGATGGAGGGCGATTCGGGTTCGTTCTCAACTGCTCTACATCCTTGGCCCGACGGAGTAGCTTGTAAAGCATTAGGAAAATATCAAACACCGTGGAGATGTGTTTTGATGGAGACGGATCAGACCGGACTCATCAACTCTTCTTTGGTCAGAAACCTGAATGAGCCTTCTGCTATAAAAGACATGTCTTGGATTAAACCCATCCGTTTCATTGGCATCTGGTGGGGAATGCACCAGGGTAAGTTTACTTGGAGCGAGGGTGAAAGACATGGCGCCACAACCGATAGAACCAAAAAAAATATCCTATTCGCGCAGGAGCATGGCATTGAAGGAGTTTTGGTAGAGGGATGGAACAAGGGTTGGGATACCTGGGCATCAGATAAAATACCTTTGCAGGATTTCACCCAGCCGACAAATGACTTTGACCCAATAGCACTTACTCACTTTGCCAGGGCGAAAGGAATCAATTTGGTAGGACACCATGAAACGGGGGGCAACATCACGGAATACGAACGACAGATGGAGGCGGCATTTTCCTATTATGCATCGCTCGGGGTTCGCTACCTTAAAACAGGATATGCAGGAAAAATATTGCCCGATGGCATGCATCATCATGGACAGTTTATGGTGAGGCATTTTCAAAAAGTGGTTGAGCTTGCTGCACGGCACCAGATGTGTTTGAATGTACATGAAAGCATCAAGCCAACGGGCCTCGATCGTACTTGGCCTCATTTGTTAACGCAGGAGGCGGTGCGCGGTAATGAATGGAACGCAACTTACAAACCCAATCCTCCTAGCCATTCCGTTACTCTGCCATTTACCAGGGGCATCGCAGGACCTTTTGATTATACGCCTGGCCTATTCAATATCAATCATACGCCTGAAAAAAATAAGCGTATTTACAATCTGATCACGCATCAGTTAGCCCAGTGTGTTGTATTTGAGAGTCCGATGTTGATGTTTGCCGACGAAATAGAGCAATATGAAAATCATCCTCTGTGGCCTTTTGTGAAAAACATAAAAGCCACTTGGGATACAACGGTTGTAGTCGCCGCCGATATAGGCAGGATGGTATGTTTGGCTCGTAAGTCTGGTTCGACTTGGGTGGTTGCCGGATTGTCCGGCAATGAATCATCCTCCTTGGATTTGGATTTTCGGTTTTTGGATAAGGCAATCACATACAAGGCTACTATCATTCATGATGTGCCCGCCTCAGATCTCTACTACTCACCTACACAATTCGGCAAAACCGAAATGTACTTAGGTGCTAACGACATCATACCGATGCCTATGTTGCCCGGCGGTGGATTTTTTATCGCCCTAGAGTCAATCGATAGTGCTACCATTTCTGCCGAATCCCAAAAGAGATATATCGAGAATAGTGCCAAATTCAAGCGGATCTTCGAAGCAAGAAGAAAATTTGGCGATAACAGAGTTAGCCATATAGGCGTTGGAAAGCCTGTGAAGCGAGCTGCCCCGTTCAGTGAGCAATACCCGGCCTCTGGTATGAATGCTCTCAATGATGGCTTGCGAGGGTCCGTGGATTATTCGGATGGATGCTGGCAAGGATATTTGGGTACTGGAGTGGATGTGACTATCGACTTAGGTATTCCGGACACAGTTGGCAAAGTCAGAATCGGATTTTTGGAAGCGCCCTCCAGTTGGATATTCTTGCCTGAAGAAGTGGAACTTTCCTATTCTATGGATGGAGTGGTTTTTCAAAAGTTGGCGCCTCAATTATTGAATCGCAGCAAACCATTTGAGATGGGGGTGCATCTGATCAAGGATTATGAATTTGAGAATCTGAATTTCGTTGCCAAGTTCATAAAGCTTAGAAGCAAGGGAAGTATGGTTTGTCCCGAAGGTCATCCTGGTGCAGGTAACCCTTCGTGGGTATTCGTAGACGAGGTATTGATTGACAGAAAAAAGTGATAAATAAATTTTCAATTACATTCGAATGCTAAATTCAAAAGTCATGCGATTATTGATTTGCTTGATAATACCCTTGGCCATCGGAGGATTTTCCGGCTATTTGTCGGCTGCTGGTGTAAATGATTGGTATTATACCATCAACAAACCAAGCTTTAATCCGCCTTCGTGGGTTTTTGGACCTGTTTGGACTATCCTATATCTATTGATGGGCTACTCCTTTTATCTGGTATGGAAAGCGGAGCCGTCATCCGCCAAAACGGCTGTCATAGGATTATTCATTTTTCAACTGACGCTAAATTTTCTATGGAGCCTGATTTTTTTCCGTTGGCATTTGATGGGGTTGGCTTTCGCCGAGATCGTATTGCTTTGGTTGGTTATTGCCATGATGGCATTTAAAATGTATTCGATTTCACCTGTTGCCGCATGGCTCCAAATACCCTATTTGCTTTGGGTAGGTTTTGCTTCTGTGTTGTCTGGAAGTTTGTGGTGGCTGAACAGGTAGATAGAGATTAACTTTTAATTGCTTTAACAGCAACCACCTAGAGCAAATTATGCTCTGTGGTCGCTTGTTATAAGATAGTCGCTCTTACTTCCCTTTTCGTTTTTTCATTTGCATGAAAACTGCTTGGCATCAAATGGAATTCTAATTGGCATAAAAAAGTTCGATTAAACCCTTATCGTGGTTTTTGGAAAGGAAACTCGCCGATTATCACAAACGTTTAGGACTATTGACTCAATGAGTCAGACTTTGTCACTACTTCAGCTTTTGGCTGAGTAGGTTCATCGTGCTGCGAGGCGATGCGTGATTATAGAGGATATTGTAAACAGCATCACATATAGGAAGCTCTACCTGATATTTTCGATTGAGTTCGGCAATGCATTTTACAGCGTAATAGCCCTCGGCAACCATGTTCATTTCCATCTGAGCCGATTTTACCGAGTAGCCTTTGCCAATCATACTTCCAAAGGTCCGGTTCCTGCTGAATTGTGAATACGCAGTCACCAACAAATCACCCAAATATGCCGAGTCTTTGATGTCTCGACCAATGGGTGAAACCTTATCTACAAATCGTTTTATTTCCTGTATGGCGTTGGACACAAGAACGGCTTGAAAATTATCGCCATATCCAAGTCCATGACAAATACCACTTGCGATGGCGATGATATTTTTAATGACAGCTGAATACTCGGTGCCGTAAATGTCATCTGAAACAGTTGTGCGGATGTATCTGCAGTTCATCAAACCTGCCAGTAGTGCGGCATGGGATGTGTCTTTACAGGCCACTGTAAGATACGATAGCTTCTCTAGCGCCACCTCTTCGGCATGACATGGTCCAGTAATTACGCCGATGTTGGCATAATCGATGCCAAGCTGGCGATGCAGGTATTCACCTACGATAAGCAGTGGACCTGGGACAATTCCTTTGATAGCCGAAAAAACTGCTTTGCCATTAAATGAGGATGATGAGATTTCTGAGAGGGTTTGTTCTAGAAAGGCTGATGGGACGGCGAGTATGATAATATCGGCCTCCGCGATTGTTGCGGTTAAGTCTGAACGGGGATGCACCTTGTTCAAATCCAGTTCGACATCACTTAAGTAGGATGGATTATGCTTATTGGATTTGATGAAAGCCACAGATTCCGGATTGCGCATCCACCACAAAATGGTTTCGCAATTGTTGGAAAGGATTTTTACCAGGGCAGTAGCCCAACTTCCTCCTCCAACGATTGCTATTTTTTTTCCGGATTCCATTTACAAAAGTATCAGAATTCGACTTCTGCGGTTTTAGTTTCTCCGTTTCGCAAGAAGGTGACGGTTGCTTTTTCTCCTTTGGAAAAACGGCCGAGGGCCTTCATATATCCCATCATATCTGTAACATCATGCTCCCCGATTTTAACGACAATGTCACCGGCTAGCATACCCGCCTTCTTTGCAGGCTTGCCATCGCTAACCCCATCTATCCGCATGCCTTTTCCGTCGAATCCGTAATCGGGAACCACACCTAGGGTTACTTTGAAGCGCGGTGTTTCTTCGCTGTTGTTGTCGTTGGTTTTGGTGAAAGCTATCTTGCCATCGTTGTTGTTTACAACAGCAAGAATTTCCATGATGTATTCGATAATGGCAAGTTGCCCCTCAAAGTTGATTTTGTCAGAGTCATCGGATGGTTTGTGGTAATCATCATGTGTTCCTGAGAAGAAATGTAGTACCGGAATGTCTCTAAGGTAAAACGATGCGTGGTCTGAAGGACCCATTCCCGATTCGGAGGTCTTCACGCGCATGCCGTCGGGCTTGATACTCTCGATGGCTGTTTTCCAAACCGGTGAAGTACCTACTCCGTGTACCAGCAATAGAGGATCCTCTTTTTTCAGTCGCCCAATCATGTCCATGTTCAACATACAATTGATGTATTCAACGGAAACGGGAAGATGTTTTACCAAATGGGCCGATCCAAGCAATCCAAGTTCTTCTGCCGAGAAGGCGACAAGTAGATAGTTGTTGTTTTTGAGTTGTGATGATTTCAGCACCCTGGCAATTTCCAACAACCCTGCTGTTCCGCTTGCGTTGTCATCGGCACCATTGTGTATGGCTTTTTCCGCTCCCCGGTATAGTGAGGCCTCGTTACCATACCCCAAATGGTCGTAATGGGCTCCAATAACAATGGTGTGCTCTGCTTGGTTGTCGATAAGTCCAATAACATTGTGAGCTGTCTTTTCATTTTTCAATATTTCGGTTTTGCCCTCTACATCCACCGGCTTTGCGGATTTGAATACGGCTGCCGCTTCGCGATTTAGAAATACAACGGGCAGTCCGGTTTGTGTAATGCGGTTTGAGTATTTTCCAGTAGGATCGGCTGTTGCCGTGTCACTGTTGATGAAAATAACCGCTACTGCACCTCGAGCTGCGGCACTGTCGATTCGGGTTCTGATTTCAGCATAAGCGGCCAGCTTTGAGTGAGGGTCAACATCCGAAGGAAGTCCAAATTCCATTACAACAGCCAATCCTTTCACATTCACATCGCGGTAATCATCACGACCGGGCGCGGCAATGCCGTGTTTGATCTTGACGCTTTTGCCTGCAAAGGAGGCATTGGCTGAATAAGCCAACGGAAAAAAGTCTTTTTTCATTTCAAGCTCTTTCTTTCCGATTCGCATACGGTTGTTGGCACTTGCATAGGAACCAGCGTTGAATGTGAATGGTTGAAGGAAGCCTTCTTTGCCAGCTGGGGCAACACCGGCATTGTACAGTTCGTTGATGATGTATTCGTAGGCCAGTTTCTCGCCAGCGGTTCCAGGCTCCCTGCCTTCCATATCATCCGCCGAAAGGCGAACAATGTCGTTGGTCATCCTTTTCAATTGCGGCGCAGGGTAAGGTCTGGTTAATGTGTCCGAATTAGCCGAGACCACAAATGGCAGCGACAGAACTACGAATAGGCTAAAAAACAGCTTTTTGATTGGTTTCATGGTGCTAGAATATGGATTCAAAGTTACTAACAATCCTTTGAGGAAATCTATTTGGATGCAAGGATTACAAGAAACTGACAGGGACTATTTTTGAAGCGTTCTCAAGGCCTCCCCCCGGCCGCCGCCAATTTACTAATTGGCAAAAAGGAACACCCCCTGTTCAGATCACTGTCTTAAAAGCGTCATGGGTATTCAAACACCTATGACGCCGCTTATTGGTACTTGGGCTTTCACGGTTTTTTTTGTCATCAAAAGAAAACCTGCCTAAAAACACCGATATGAAAGAAAGATTTTTAACAGTGGTTATAGACCGAGATTATGGAGCTTTGGAAAGCTTGCGCTTGATGATGGGGCTGAGATGTCCTGGAATTGAAATTGCTGCCGTAGCACGAACGGCGGATGAAGGACATGAACTTATAAAGGAATTCAGGCCGGATGTGGTATTCCTCGATTTTTCACTCCCCGGGAACACGGCATTTGATTTGTTGGACTGCTTTCCGGAAAGGGGCTTCTCGGTGGTTGGTATGGCTGATGATCCCGAGGTCAAAATAAAGGCACTGAAGGCCGGTGTAGTCGATTTCCTTTTGAAACCGGTACGGCCTGCATACCTCGAAGATTTATGTGCTAAGATCAGGGACGCACGCACAAGTACATCCAACGGCTCGCAGGTAAATGACAAGGTGACTTCCATTGCACTCACCCATTCGGGCGGATTCCAGGTGGTGGAGTTGTCTAATATCATGCGCCTACAGGCGGATGACAATTACACCAAGGTTTTTTCTGCCGAAGGGAAAAGATATTTGATCTCAAGACCCTTAAAGGATTTTGAGAGAAAACTTCCCGAGGAGATGTTCATCAGACCACACAAGTCACATATGATAAACATGTTTTTCCTGAAGGAGTTCATCGTTGAGGATGGGGGCGTAGCGGTTTTGAGGGATGGCACGAAGATTCCGGTATCTAAAAGGAAAATGTCTGTTTTCATGTCGGCGGTCAAAAGGTTCTCCTTGGTGATTCGTAAATGAGAAAGGTCTATTGACTATATTTGTGCTAGGGGTATATCAAAACACCACTCAAGCGCTTCTTAAATGCTTTCAAGAATACCTATTAGTATCCGATTTTTGGCCGGATTTTATTTGACAGGATTGTTTTTGTTTGCTTTTTTGCGAGTCGTTTTCCTCTTTTTCAATGATCCTGGAGACATTGACTTTGGAGATCAAATCACATGGGAAAGCCTGCGCATAGGCTTTGTTTTTGATTCGGTAGTGATGTCTTATATAATTGCGCTACCTATCCTCTTATTCTTTTTACATTACATGCTTCGGCCACGAACCGTTTATATCACATCTGCAATTGTTTGGGTCTTATCTGTTTTTTTATCTCTAACTACTTTCATGGTTGTAGCCGACATACCATATTTTGCTTTTTTCAAAAACAAACTGACTGTAGATGCTTTACAATGGATGAACACGCCCACCACCGTGCTTGAAATGGTTTTCGGAAACACTTCTAATGCGGCTTTTTTGTTTTTGGGACTCTTCCTTTTCTCCGTGTCTATGTTTTTTGTTTTCAAAATTGGTCGCAACAATGTGATTCGTGCCGACTGGGGTATGGAGTTTTCAAGATTCAGCAGAATGACAGCCATAGCGGCATTTTTGTTCTCCGGATTATTTTGCTTTATGGGAATGAGAGGGAAATGGGCGCATCCCATCAGACCGGGTGATGCCTTTTATTGCGATCATCCATTGCTTAATCAAGCGGGACTTAATGCGGCATATACCTTCTTGAAAAGTTTTTCATACAAGGTCAATTTGATGGAAAACGAAACCGCAATAAGAAAAGCGCAATCTTATTTAGGTGTTCAAGGTCAGAACAATGAATCGGGTATTTCTCCATTTTACAGATTGGTACAGGGGGGGTCAATTTATGAAAAGAAAAATGTTGTTTTGATATTGATGGAAGGCATGGGTTCAAAATTCATGGGATCCTTCGGTAATCAAAATAATCTCACACCCAATTTGGATAGTTTGTCGAAAGCTTCCATCTTATTTACAAACGCTTACAGCGCAGGCATACACACCAACAATGGGGTTTTCTCCACACTGTACGGCTTTCCGGCTTTGAAACGAATACGACCTATGAGCGCTGTGCCCATCCGTAAATTCACCGGATTGCCATTCGCCTTAAAGCAGCGTGGATATGATAATTACTTTTTTTGTACCCACAACAGGAGTTTTGATAACATTGGCAATTTCATCCCATATAACCACTTCGACAAAATATATACCGAAGAGAATTTCCCATCCTCTGAGTCTGTTGGGCCATTTGGAGTTCCTGATGGTTATTTGTTTTCGAGGCTATTGACTCATTTGGATTCGATCGATGACAAAGCGCCATTCTTCGTAACCGTCCTAACAGCTTCCAATCATGACCCCTACATTATACCCAAAGACTTTGTTTCAGAACATAAGGATTCGGAGTTGCGGGCCATACAGTATGCTGATCAATCCATTGGTGATTTTATGCGAAAGGCATCTCAAACTAAATGGTTTGCAAATACGCTGTTCGTATTGGTAGCCGACCACGGACGCGTTTACGGCAAAGAAACATACGACCTTCCACTCTCCTTCAGTCAGATCCCTATTATATTCCACGCGCCATCATTTATCAAGCCCCGAACCGAAGTCATTCCAATGGGTCAGATAGATGTTTTCCCATCGATTATGGGAGTCCTCGGGGGAACATATTTGAACAATACCGCTGGTGTGGATGCGTTTAAACATTTGCGTCCCATTATCTATTTTTCCCAGGATGATAAAATTGGCTCCACGGATGGACAATGGTTATATGTTTATCGTTTTGGTGGCAATGAGTCTTTATATCGACTTAATTCCGATTCACCCATGGACTATCTAAATATAGAAAAAGATACTGCAGATAGACTTCGAGACTACGCCTTATCTCAAACCCAAGCCTCTGAATTTGTTTTGTCTTCTGGTATGACTGGTCCAACAGGTAAAAGAAGCAAATTAGCTAATTGAGTTACAATAAATAAGTTTGCTTTTCAGTTTCTCAAGTAATGGCTAAGGATTTCAAAATCTCGCGATCGCACCGCTTCAAATATGTAGCATTAGCGGCTTTGATGCTTTTGTCAAATGCATCTGCATCGTGTCAAGAAAACAGCATTTATGAAATGCTTGAATACCAAAATTCATCCGTTTATGTAGTGGCACACATGGCCGACCCAATCCGTTATCCCGAAAACAGTTTGGCTGGATTGGCATTTTGTATTGAAAACGGAGTGGATGTGGTAGAGTTGGATGTTCAAAGAACCCGAGACGGGAAATTGATTTTGATGCATGATGCAACCCTGAACCGCACCACCAATGGGAAGGGAAAGGTGGCTAATCTCAATTGGGATCAGGTTAGTAAATTGAAATTGAAGGATCGGCGAAAGAAAATCACAGAGCATGGTGTCCCACTTTTGGAAGATGCCTTAAAAATGGCTAGGGGCAAAATCGTTGTCAACATCGACAAGGCCGGAGCTAACATGAGGCACATAAAAAAACTTGTGGATTCATTGCAGTGTGGAGATTATGTCATCCTCAAAGGGGTTGTTCAGCAAGATGCTCCGATCGGCTTGGATGTAAACAGGAAGGGTAAGCCGGTTTTCATGCCGATTTTTACTCATAAATCGAAAAGCTGGGATTCTATCTTATACCGTTATCGACCGCCAATGGCAGAGTTGTTGCTGCCTCACGACTCCACATTTCTAACCCGCCCTGGAACGCTCAACACATTCAAGGATTACGGATGCCAGATCTGGGTCAATGCCCTATATGATCAAATTGCAGGTGGAATATCGGAGGGCAAGGGGGCTTATGCTTCATGGGATCATTTGCTTTCGGTTGGTCCTCGTTTTATTCAAACAGACTACCCAATTGAATTGATGTTGTATTTGTCATCGCTTGGATTACGCACCGATATCGACACAGGGAGACTGGCCTCTATAGCAAGGCCCGTTCCAACTGCAGGAGCATCGCCAATTTCAAAACACACAAAGAATACTTCAAAGGATTCCTCTAGCCATAAAGCTCAAGCTCGATGGCATATTGTTATAAGCGGCGATACCTTGAATTTTATTGCCCGCAAATATGGGATGGCGCTTAGCCTGTTGCTGCATGCCAATCCACGCTTGACGGTTCGATCCGTGCTGCAGCCTGGACAAAAAATCAGAATTCCGAATTAAGGCTTCTTTGCTTCGATTTTAAATCCGAAATGGGTATAAACAGCTCGTTCGCCTCCATCGGCTGGTCGGTTTATGATACCGAGTTTTTTCGAGTAAATCAAGGAGCTGCCACCTTGGTCGCAAGCCATGCCGTTGTATGCTCCTAGTGCGAGCATTATTTTGGCACAGCTCTCCAATTTCAATCCCATGCTGTACCTGGGCTTTCTTCCATCCACTATCATGAAAAATCCGCGCTCGCCTTTTTTGTCAAAAGCCATAATCGTTCTAGGATATGGTCTATCGCGGCTGTAATCCCTTTGATCTAATCCAATGGCGCCGTTTCTAACAAGGTCGAATCGTCCCCAAATAGCATTGTACATATCAGGTGTGGGTTTTTTCACGACGCAGGTATCGCACGAGTAGCCAGCTCTACTATTTGTATCGAAATACATGAACGGCCTGCGCTTGTTGTCATCAAGCTTGATAGCTGTACCTTCCACAATGTAATTGCCGGTCCACTGTCCAAGTGGGGCTTCCAAACCAGGATTTTCTCCTGCCTCACCGTTGATAGCAAAATCTAAGTCATGGGCTTTGGCGAAATCGGAGGTCTTGGTTTTGATGTCAATGGGATATTGCAGCTTGATCTTGGTCTGAGTCAAATCAACTGTGGCCACATAGGCTGTGAACACCGGATTGTTCGACGATATACGGATTATTTCAAGTCCAGCACTGTCTTGGATGATTCGGATGTCATCGATTTTAAGGTCGGCAATCGACATGAGGTTTTTCTTGACGCCAGGAAAATAGCTCTCAGACCCGGTGGAGTCGGGTTTGATAACAGTTTGTCGAGCAGAATGGAGTTGTAGTAATTCAATCTGGTTGTATCGTCGATCAATTAGTAACATTGAGAAAACAAGTATGGACGATATTAGGACACCGGAAGCAATCAAATAAGGATTTTTTTTACCTCCAATAAAAATTCCTCTGCGCTCAAACATCAGTAGTAGAAAAAAGGTTGATCCTCCAACCAGTAGAATCCAGAAAAGCAGTTGAAATGCCATTGGAAAGAGTGAAATCCTATCCAGTAAAGCGTGTAATTCGTCTAATATTCCGTTAATAAAATCACCC
>Ga0315906_10001644_pt1 | contig 32865 bp, 25 predicted proteins | sample LakEriMetagenome_4_FD_203526 | JGI IMG/M metagenome (GOLD analysis project Ga0315906, IMG submission 203526) | Freshwater fungal communities from buoy surface, Lake Erie, Ohio, United States - Buoy 2 MA122 | ecosystem: Environmental > Aquatic > Freshwater > Lake > Lake biofilm | place: USA... | reverse complement strand
GACTTCCTCGACGACCGCACCGGCTGGCGGGGCCTCGTCCACGAGGCGCTCTTCGAGCGGGTGCCCGGCGGCGCCCGCTGGCGGTACGTCTGGGGAAGCACGCTGGTCTTCGCGTTCATGACGCAGGTGGTCACGGGGCTCTTCCTGTGGGCCAACTACGCCCCCAGCGCCCAGACCGCCTGGGAGAGCGTGTACTACATCCAGCACGAGATGGCCGGCGGCTGGCTGCTCCGCGGCATCCACCACGTCATGGCCCAGGCGATGGTGGTCCTGCTCGCGCTCCACCTCCTGCAGGTGGTGATCGACGGGGCCTACAAGGCGCCCCGCGAGGTGAACTTCTGGCTGGGGCTCGTGCTCATGGTGCTGGTGCTCGGCATGGCGCTGACGGGCTACCTGCTGCCCTGGGACCAGAAGGGCTACTGGGCGACGATCGTGGCCACGAACCTGGCCGGGATCGTGCCCGTCGTGGGCCCGTCGCTGCAGCAGCTCGTCGTCGGCGGCAGCGACTACGGCCACCACACGCTGACGCGGTTCTTCGCCCTCCATGCGGGCTTCCTCCCGGCGACGCTCGTGCTGTTCCTCGTCGTCCACCTGGCCCTGTTCCGCAAGCACGGCCTCCACGCCCGGCAGCCGATCACCCGGCCCGACGCGATGTTCTGGCCCGACCAGGTGCTCAAGGACGCGGTGGCGATGCTGGCGGTGCTGGCGGTGGTGCTGGGCGTGATCCTCATGCCCGCGGTGCGGACCATGCTCGCCGGCGGGACGGTGGACTGGGGCCACGTGGGGGCCGAGCTCGGCGCGCCGGCCGACCCGGCCGAGGCCTACGCCGCCGCCCGGCCGGAGTGGTACTTCCTCTTCCTGTTCCAGTTCCTGAAGGTCTTCGAGGGCTGGGGGGCGACGGGCGAGTTCCTCGGCGCCATCGTCGTGCCGGGCCTGATCCTGGGCGTGATGTTCCTGATGCCGATCATCGGCAACTGGCGGCTCGGCCACCGGTTCAACGTGGCCTTCACGCTCGGCATCGTGGCGGGCGCCGGCCTGCTCACGGCGCTGGCGCTGAACGAGGACTACTGCTCGCTGTGGATCGACAAGGCATCGCTCGCCGACGCGGAGAAGCTCCACGAGGAGACGGGCGGCGACGAGCGGAAGATCGCCGCGGCACTGGGCGACGATCCGGCCAAGATCGCGGCCATGAACAAGCAGCTCGGCAGGCTCGAGGCCTGGAGGAACTCCGCCGCCTTCCTCGCCGCCGCGCGGCGGGCCGAGGCCGAGGCCGAGCGGGCCGTGGAACTCGCCGGCCGGCCGGAGCGGATCCCGCCCACCGGCGCCCTCGACCTCGTCCGCCGCGACCCGTTCCTCCGCGGCCCGAAGCTCTTCGGGCTTCTCGACGGCAAGGACTGCGCGAGCTGCCACGCCCACGTCGATCCGCGGGCGGCCGGCGCGGCCGCCCGCTTCGCCGCCGCCTCCGCGGCCAACCTCCACGGCTTCGGCACCGCCGCCTGGGTGCGAGGGCTTTTCGACCCCGAGCGGGTGGCGGGGCCGGAGTATTTCGGCAACACGGCCCACAAGGACGGCGACATGGTGGCCTACGTGCGCGACGAGATGCGTGACCGGGAGAAGTGGAAGGAGGACGAGATCGAGGCGGTGACGATGGCCCTCGCCGCAGAGGCGGGCCTGCCTGATCCCGCGGCCACGCCCGCGCAGGTGGAGCGGGGCCGGGCCCTGATCGCCGACGGCGACCGCTGCGGCTCCTGCCACAACTTCCGCGACAACGGCACCGGCCTGGGCACGGCGCCCGACCTCACCGGCTGGGCCGGCCGCGAGTGGCTCGTCGGCATCATCGCCGACCCGACGCACGAGCGGTTTTACGGCGACTCCAACGACCGCATGCCGGCCTTCGAGAAGAGCATGCCGCGGTGGCAGATCGAGATCCTCGCCGACTGGCTGCGGGGCGACTGGTATCGGGCGGCCGACGCGCACGGGGCTGCCGGGGAGTAGCGGGGTGGGGAGGGGTGCCCCTGCCGTCTCGCCCGGACGTTCGCTGCGGCCCTCCGGGCCTGCGCTCACTCGGAGGTGCCTGGCGCTTCGGCATCCTGCCTGCGCTGGGCACCTACGCCGGCTCGACGGCAGGGGCACCCCTCCCGGAGGACGCATGATGGGTCGGGGGCAGCCTGAAGGGCTGTTTATGATGAAGCGGCGGTCTCTGGCCTTCGATTCCAGGCGTCCAAACCATGAGCCTTCCCAACAACGTTTCCGGTTTCACATGCACGCGAACTCCTGGCTGATGACGATGGCGGTGCTGGTCACCGCGGGTATCGCGCTCGGGGACGAGCCGCCGGTGCGGAAGGAGTCGCCGCCGGGCAGCGTGGCCGTGGCCTTCGTCGGCGACATCATGCTCGACAACGGTCCCGGGCATGCGATCGCCTCGGGACGGGATCCGTTCGCGGCCTGCGGCGCGATGCTCCTCGACGCTGACTTCACCGTCGGCAACCTGGAGTGCGTGCTCGGCCGCGGCGGCAAGCAGGTGCTCAAGGAATACAGCTTCCGCGCCGCCACCGACTCGCCGAAATATCTGAAGCGGTATTTCTCGGGCCTCTCCGTCGCCAACAACCACGCCCTCGACTTCGGCCCCGACGGCCTCGTGGAGTGCCTGCGGATCCTGGCGGCCGAGGGCATCCCGCAGGTGGGCGGCGGCGGCGATCTCGCGGCCGCCCGCCGGCCGCTGGTGCTCGAGAAGCACGGGATCCGGGTGGCGATCCTCGCGGCCAACGGCTTTCAGGCGGCGAAGTCCGCCGCGGGCGCGGCGACGCCGGGCGTGGCACCCCTGGAGGAGGAGGCCATCCTGGCCGACATCGCCGCCGCGCGGCGGCAGGCCGACTTCGTCGTGCCGTTCGTTCATTGGGGCCCGGAGCTCGTCGCCCAGCCCCGCGAGGCCGACCGGGCCCTGGCCCGGAGGATGATCGAGGCGGGGGCCGCGGCCGTGATCGGCGGCCATCCGCACATCACGCAGACGGTCGAGGTGCACCGCGGCGCGCCAGTCGTCTACAGCCTCGGCAACTTCGTCTTCGACTACTATCCCGTCGATCCGCCGGAGTGGACCGGGTGGGTGGCGAAGCTCACGTTCGCGAAGGGCAAGCCGGTGGAACTCCAGACGCAGGCCGTCGTCCTCGACGCCGCCGGCCTGCCGCGGCCGGTCACCGAGGACGACTGACGAAGCCCGTCACCCCGTGCACGTGCCCAGTCGGCCGCGGCGGGCGACCGCGCATCTCACCGCCGGGCGAGGGCGTCGCGGATCTCGCGGAGCAGGAGCACGTCTTCCGGCGGAGCGGCCGGCGCCTCGTCGGGCTTCGCATCGAAGCGGGCCTTCGCGGTGTTGATCAGCTTGATGACGACGAACAACGACGCGGCCACGAGCAGAAAATCGATGACCGACTGGATGAACGGGCCGTAATTCAGGATCGGATAATCCTGGAAGGCCATGACCGGCTTGCCCCCATCCATGACCGGCGTGCCGTCGGCGTTGAGCTTGGGGGCTTCGGTGCGGATGCGGTAGGCCAGATCGGCGAAGTTCACGCCATACTTGCTGGTCAGCAGATTCAGCGGCGGCAGGATGATGTTCGACACCAGCGAACTGATGATCTTGCCGAACGAGGCCCCGATCACCACGCCCACGGCGAGGTCGATGACGTTGCCACGCATCGCGAAGTCACGGAATTCCTTGATGAGTCCCATCGTTGCCCTTCCTGTGATTAAGGTTGAAGAGTTGGGGATTATGCATCGGACGCTGCCGAAGCGGGAAGACCGCGGCGGTTTTGCCTGCCTGGCAGCGACATCCACCCGCGTGGCCCGTCAGGCCACGCCGCCGAGGACGGTGGCCCGCGCCACGCGGCCGACGCCGAGCATGTAGGCCGCCGTCCGCAGCGGCAGTTTCCGCGACCCGGCCAACTGCCACACCTGCTCGAAGGCCTCGCCCAGGATCCGGTCGAGCTCCCCGCGGACGCGGTTGATGCCCCACTGGTAGTGCTGCCGGTTCTGCACCCACTCGAACCAGCTCGCCGTCACGCCGCCGGCGTTGGCGAGGATGTCGGGCAGGACGACGACGCCCTTCGCCTCCAGGACCGCGTCGGCGTCGGGCTCGGTCGGGGCGTTGGCGCCCTCGACGATGATCGGCGCCCTGACCGCCCCGGCGTTGGCCGCCGTGAGCACGCCCCCGAGCGCGGCGGGCACGAGCACGTCGCAGTCGAGGGCGAGCAGCTCGGCGTTCGTCAGCGGGTCGCCACCCGCGAAGCCCTCGAGCCGGCCGCCGTGGGCGTGGGCGTGGCGGATCAGCTCGAGCACGTCGAAGCCGTCGGCCCGATGGAACCCGCCGCCGGCGTCGCTCACCGCGACGATCCGGCACTCCGCGTCGTGGAGGAACTTCGCGGTGTGCGATCCCACGTTGCCGAAGCCCTGGATCGCCACCCGCGTGCCGGGGATGCGGCGTCCCAGCCGGCTCAGCAGCTTGAGCGTCAGCGCGCCGACGCCGCGGCCGGTGGCCTCCTCGCGGCCGGGGATGCCGTGGTACTCGACCGGCTTGCCGGTCACGCAGGCCGGGGCGAATCCGTGGTAGCGACCGTATTGGTTCATGATCCAGGCCATCGTGTCGGCCGACGTGCCCATGTCGGGGGCCGGGATGTCCACGTCGGGACCGAACAGGTCGTGGATCGCGTCCACGAACCGGCGGGTGACCCGCTCCAGCTCCCGCTGCGAGTAGGCCGCGGGGTCGATCGACACGCCTCCCTTCGCGCCGCCGTAGGGGATGTCCACGACGGCCGTCTTCCAGGTCATGAGCGAGGCCAGGGCCCGCACCTCGTCGAGGTCCACGTGGGGATGGTAGCGGAGGCCCCCCTTCATGGGGCCGCGGGCGTCGTTGTGCTGCACGCGGTAGCCGATCAGCGTCGCCAGCTCGCCCGAGTCGCGCTCGATGGGGATCTGCACCTGCACCTCCCGCTTGGCCGTGAGCAGCAGGCGGCGCATGCTCGCCGAGAGATCGAGCTGGTCGGCGGCCCGGTCGAAGTAGATGCGGGTGGCTTCGCTGGCGCGCATGGCGTCGTGCCTCGCTGGGAGGGGTGTGGCGGGTCGGCCGCCCGAGCGCCGAATGGTACCGGGGCTCACGGCCGGCTCACAAGCAACGCGATCGCGGCGGCTTTCGTGGTCACACGCTACGATGCGGGCATCCGAGGTCCTCCGCCGATGCCCGTCCCGACGGTCGAAGAGTTCTGGAGTCTGCTCGTCCGCAGCCGGCTGGTCGATGCCGCGACCGCCGCGAGCCTGCGCGCGACCCACGCCGCGGCCGGCGGGGCGGCCGACGCGAAGGCGACGGCCCGGTGGCTCGTGCAGCGGGGCGTGCTCACCCGCTGGCAGGCGAAGCGGCTGGCGATCGGCGACCTGGGCCCCTTCTTCCTCGGCGACTACCGCCTCCTCGAACGGCACGATCGGCCGGGCGAAGGGCTGCTCTTCTCCGCGCGGCACGAGCCGTCGGGGCAGGCCATGTCGATCGTCCTGCTCAACGCGCGGCGGTGCAAGGAACTCGACGTCTGGACCGCGGTCGTGCGGCGGACGACGGCCGCGCATCAGGCCACCGATCCGATTCTCTCCCGCACCTGGGCGCTGGAGCAGGCCGGAGGCAGCCGGTTCATCGTCTGCGAGACCGTCGGCGGCGTGCCGCTGGCCGACGAGATCGAACGGCTCGGTCCGCTGCCGCCGCTCGAGGCCGGCGGGCTCGTGGCCCATGTCGCCCGCGCCGTGGCCGAACTCCATGCCCTGGACGCGGTGCACGGGGCGCTGTCGCTCGACGTGCTGCTCCGCGAGCCGCAGCCGCCGTCCGCCCCGCCCCGGAGCGGCCGGGTGAGGCTGCTGCAGTTTCCGCTGGCCGACGATCCGCACCGCGTGCCGCTGCGGCCGCCGGTGGCGACCGCGGCCGAGGTCGCCGGACTCGGCCGGCGGTCGGCCTTCGTGGCGCCGGAACTGCTGCTCCCCGACGCGGTGTGCGACACCCGCTCCGACGTCTATGCGCTGGGCTGCATCCTGCACGCGCTGCTGACGGGCAGGCCGCCGTGCTGGAATGGCGATCCGCAGACCACGCTGCGGCAGGCTGCGTTCGCCGGCCCGCCACCGCTCGGCCCGCCGGTGCCGGCCGAACTGGCGGCGCTGGTGGGCTTCATGACGGCCCGCGATCCCACGGTCCGCTACCAGTCGGCCACGCAGGCGGCCGAAGCGATCGCCGTCTGCTGCGGGCTCGAGACCACGGCCGTGGCGACGGTCGCCGCCGCGGTCGCCGGCGAGAGCCGGGCGACGGCCGCGACCGGTGGTCGAGCGGCGGCGTCCGCGGGGTCCGGTTTCAATCCCCTCGCGGCCGACGCGGGTGGATCGCACGGCTGGGCGCCGCCGCAGACCGCCGCCACCGGGACCCGGGGATGGGTCGCAAGGCTCGCGGGCCGGCCCCTTTCGAGCCGTGGCCGGCTGATTGGCGGCGTCGGCGGTGCGGTGGGGCTTTTGGCGGTGGCGGGCCTCGTGGCCTCGAGCTGCGGCTGGTTCGGCGGCGGGGCCGGGTCACGATCCGCCGATCCCGTATCGCCACCGGCGGAGGTGATGCCGTCGTCCGAGCCGGAGGCCGCGTCGCCTTCCGCGGAGGAGCGTGCCGCCGCGGCGGCCGTCGTCGATCGGCAGATCGTCGTCGAGGATCCGGTCTTGCCCTGGGCCTCGCCCACCTCTGGCGGCCCGCCAAGGCTGGCCTTCCTGCCCCCGGGCGCGCAGCTCGTCCTCGTGGCCCGGCCGGCCGCGGCCCTGGCGGACGACGAGGGGAGGCTGTTCCTCAAGTCGCTCGGTCCGGCAGCGGTCGCCGCCGCCGCGAAGCTCGCCGCCCTGGGCGGCTGCGAGCTGGCGGAGGTGGAGATGCTGCAGGTCGGCTGGCAGGCGGGGGAGGCCGGCGACGTGCTCGACTCCTACGTCCTGCGGGTCGTTCCCGGCCGCCGCCTGCCCGAGGACGAGGCCGCCCGCGTGGCGGCGTGGGGGCCGACGACGGCGGTCGATCTCGACGGCGAGGCGATCCACGAGGGATCGCGGCTGTCGTTCTGGGTGCCGGCGTCGGAGGACGGCAGGGCGCTCGTCGCGGCGCCGGCGCCGCTGCTGCGGGAGATCGTCGCCACGGCGGCGGAGGCGGACGGGGCGACGGCCGCGCTGCCCAAGGAGATGGAGACGCTCCTGGGCATGCTCGACGCCGACCGCCATCTGACGCTCTTCGGATCTCCCCACTACCTCGTGCACGACGGCCGCCGCCTGCTCGTCGGCCCGCTCTCCCATCTCGCCGACCCGCTGGCCGCCTTCTTCGGCGACGCGATCCGGGCGGCGGCGGTGTCGGTGCACTTCGGCCCGAGCGCGTATGCGGAGCTCGACGTCGTGGCCACGGCCGCCACGCCCGCGAGCCACCTGGCCCGCACGATGATGGCCTCGATGTCCACCGTCGCCGCCGCCGTGGAGGCCCATGACGCGACCCTCGATCCCGCGGTCTACGGCCGCCAGCTGGTGAGGCGGCTGCCGCAGATGATCCGCGCGCTGGCGGCGAACCTCCGGGCGGGCGTCGAGGGCAAGGCGGTCGTGGTCAACGCCTACCTGCCGCGGCATGCCGCCCACAACCTCGCGTTGGCGGCCGAGCTCACCCTCGCCCAGTCGCCGGGCCGGGCCGCCGCGGGGACGCGGCCGACCGGGGCGCCGCCGGCCCAGGATGCCCTGGGCAGCCTGCGGAAGAAGATGACGCTCGTCTTCGCCAAGGACACCCTCGAGAAGTCGATCCAGATGATCGCCGACGAGATCGGCGTGCCGATGGAGATCCTGGGCACCGACCTGCAGCTCGAGGGGATCACGAAGAACCAGTCGTTCGCCCTCGACGAGACCGACAAGACCGCCGAGGAGATCCTGCGGGCGATCCTCGCCAGGGCGAATCCGGACGGCAAGCTCGTGTTCGTGGTGCGGAAGAAGGACGGCGCGGAGACGATCGAGATCACGACCCGGGCCGCCGCCGAGAAGCGGGGCGACCCGCTCCCCGCCGGCCAGTGAGCGACCTCCGCCGGGCCGGCGTCGTGGCCGCTATACTTGAGGGTCGACACCGCACCGCGAACCCCTTCCCGGAGAGCCGCCGATGACCACGTCGCGCTTTTCCGCTCGCCCGCGATGGCTGGCCGCTTCGCTCCTTGCGGCCCTCGGCTGCTGGTCGGCGGCCGAACGGCCGCCGCAGGCCTGCGCCGAGGACATCACGACTCCCGACGCGGCCGTGATCGAGGAGGATGATCTCGAGGTCGGCGAGGTGGTCGGCGAGGTGGACGGCCGGCCGGTCGGCGATGGGGATCAAGACGCCGCGCGGGATCCGCTGGCGCCCGTGCTCGCCATCCTCGCCGACAACCTCGTGCTCGGCTGGAAGGGTGGCCGGCTGGAACTCGATGCCCACGCTCTCGAATCCGCCTTCTACGGCCCGGATTTCGCCCGCGAGCGGGAGGCGGTGCAGGCCACCGTCGAGCGGATCCAGAAACTCGTGATCGACGACGCGGTGGCCAACGGTCTGGACCGCGACAAGGCGGAGAAGATCTTCGGCTCGATTCGCAACCAGGTCGCGCCCGGCGGGGGGGGGGACGTCTGGCGGATGCACATGCACGGGGAGGAGGACGGTCTGAGCCGATACTTCGAGGAGGTGACCCCGGCGGCACTCCTCGAGAAAGCGTGCCAGCGGACGCTGGCACAGGCCGAGAAGCGCAACCTTCTGGGGGATGGCGGTGGCGGGAGTAGCAGAAGCAGTTCGGGTGCCGAGCGTGAATGGAACATGCGCAGGGGGATGTTCGGTTTTGGTGGCAAGAGCAGCGCCAAGGCCGGGGAATGCACGATCAGCCACGGCGCCCGCTCCTTCAAGTTCGCGTTCAACGGAGAAGCCGGCCTCACCATCCGCTGGGACACGGAGGCCGACGACGAGGGCCGCGGCGAGGAGACGGTGCGGCTGGTGCAGACGGCGAACCATTTCCGCGCGCGACACGTCCGCGACGGTGAGGTCGTGCTCACCCTGGAGGGTGAATCCTTCCGCGACTGCTGCCGGATCGAGCCGGCGGTCGTTCGCGGCGAACTCGTGCCCCTGCTGCGCCGCATCGGGGTCGGGCCGCCGGCGATGCCCGAGGACAAGATCGTGAAGGACGAGGTGCTGGCCCGGCTGCGGCGGGCGGCCGGCGTCGCCGAGCCGGCGGGCGGCGGCAAGGCCGGCGAGACGCTGGCGGCGGCCAAGCAGCGGCTCGCCCAGACCGGGGCGGTGATCGAAGCCTTCGGCCTGCTCGACGACGCGGCCTACCTCGAGGCTCTGAAGCAGGCCGCGGCCGCCGCCGACGTGCCGGCCATCGAGGCCCGCCTGGCGAAACTGGCCGCCGCGGCCGCCAAGGAGTGACGGGCATCCCACTCGAACCTCGCGCGTGACGCTGGTCGGGGCCGCCCATGCCCCGTCGCCGGACGTTCGCGGTGGCCCGACCAATCCGCCTTTGGCGGATCGGTGCCCGGCCACCGCTCTCTGCACGTCCGCTGCGCTTCGCCATCCTGGCTGCGCTTGCTCCCGTAGCCCGGCTCACGGGGCACGGGCAACCCCTCCCCGGCCCTCGTTGCTCAGCAATGGCTCGTGCGCGAGGCTCACGTGGGAGCCGTATCAAACATCCGCGGCGCGGCCATCTGGCCGAGTTTTCAGACAGAACCCAGACGGCTCGCTCGATGGTGGTTTGGGACGCGTCGCGACCATTGATCAGGAAGCCGGCAAGGCCGGGCCCGCCGCCACGGCGGCCTGGCGGTGGCCACGGCGAATCTCGACCCCGCCGACACCGCGTGGAATCCCGCGGCCGCGGTCGAAACCCGCGGCCGTGGTTGACCGTCGCGGCCCGGGTACACTTGGTCGCTCTCTTCGAACACCCCGCGCCACTCGCCGACGTCATCCCCGATGCTGGACTGGATCGAACAGACCTCCTACCTGGGGATCATCGTCTTCCTCACGCTCACGGGCATCGGCCTGCCGGTGCCGGAGGAGGTGCCGATCGTGGCGGCCGGCGTGGCCAGCAAGGCCGGCGCGCTGAAGTGGTATTACGCGCTGCCGGCCTGCATGATCGGCGCCCTGCTGGGCGACAGCCTGATGTACGCCATCGGCCGGTTCTTCGGGGCCCGGATCCTCAAGGAGCATCCCTGGTGGTCGGGCTTCCTCACGCCGGAGCGGGAGAAGACCATCGAAGACCTGCTGAAGAAGCACGGCATCAAGGCCTTCTTCGTGGCCCGGTTCCTGGTCGGCCTCCGCAGCCCCTTCTACCTCACGGCCGGCATCCTCCGGGTCAAGTACCGCTGGTTCCTGCTGGCCGACTTCGTCTGCGCGTCGGTCGTGATCGGCGGCTTCTTTGGCCTGGCCTACCTGTTCGGCGACCGGATCACCGGCCTGATCCAGTCGGCCGAGAAGGGATTCACCGTCGTCGTCATCCTGGCGGCCCTGGTCGCCCTGGCGGTGGTCGCCTTCTTCTCCTTCCGCAAGCGGCGGATCCGCATGCTGGACCAGGACCCCGAGGCCCTGTTCGAGAACCGCGAGATCCTCCTCGGACCGGCGGCGGATCGGATCGCCGATGCCGTGCATCTGGGCGACGTGAACCACGAGGTGGACGACCGGCCGGAGTCCCGGCCGTGAGGGTGGCGCCGGTCGTGCGGATCGCGCGGCCGCGAGGCTGACGTTTCCGGTGACTCGTCGCCCTGGGGCGACTTTGCCGTCGCCAATCCGCGACCTAAAGATCCTCGGAGGCGGGTCCGGCGCCTCCCTCGAGGATGCCGCCCATGACCGACAGCCAGTCCCTCGCCCCGTGCCGCCTGCTCGTCGTGGACGACGACCGGCGGCAGGCTTCCAACCGCGCCCAGTGGCTGTGCGGGCTCGGTCATCACGCCTCCGCCGCCGGCAGCGCCGCGGAGGCCGTCCAGGCACTGGCCAAGGCCGCCTGCGACGTGCTCCTGCTCGACGCGGCGCTGCCCGCGGCGGCCCGCGTGGCCCAGGCCGCCGGTCGCTCCACGGCGCTCGTCGCGGTCGGGCCCGCTGCCGCGGCCGCCGCCCTCGCGGCCGATGCCTGCGTGGCGGCGCCGGCCCGCGACGCCGATCTGCTGGACGCCATCGCCCGCGGTCGGACGGCCTCCGCCGCCCGCACGGCGGCACCGACCGGCACCGGGGCGGTGCTCGGCTCGCATCCGACGCTGCGCCGCGTGCTCGACCTGGCGCAGCGGGTCGCTGCCACGCCCGCCACGGTGCTCGTCACCGGCGAGAGCGGCACGGGCAAGTCGCTCCTCGCCCGCGAGATCCACCGGGCCAGCGGCCGGCGCGGCCGGTTCGTGGAGGTGGCCTGCGGCGCCCTGAGCGAGACCCTGCTCGAGAGCGAGCTCTTCGGCCATGCGGCCGGCGCCTTCACCGGCGCCACCGCGGACCGGGAGGGCCGCTTCCTCCAGGCAGACGGCGGCACGATCTTTCTCGACGAGATCGCCACCGCGTCGCCGGCCCTGCAGGTGAAGCTGCTGCGGGTGCTGCAGGACATGGAGTTCGAGCCGGTGGGCGGATCGCGGACGCACGCCGTGGACGCCCGCGTGATCCTCGCCACGCACGAGAGCCTGGAGCGGCTCGTCGCGGCCGGCGCGTTCCGCGCCGACCTCTTCTGGCGGATCAACGTGGTGACGCTGGAGATGCCGCCCTTGCGCAGTCGGCCCACCGACATTCCGCTGCTGGCGAGCCACTTCCTCCAGGCGGCCGCCGCCAAGGCGGGACGCCGGATCGACGGCTTCACGTCCGCCGCCCTCGACGCCCTGGCGAGCCACGCCTGGCCCGGCAACGTCCGCGAGCTGGAGCATGCCGTCGGCCGGGCCGCGTTCCTCGGCGTCGGCCCGCTCGTGGACGTCACCGACCTGCCGCCCGCCGTTTCCGGCCACGGCACGCCGGCGGCCGAGGCCGCGGCGGACCGCGACGGACCGCCGCTCAAGGAGGCGCTGGCCGCGCCGGAACGGCGGCTGATCCTCGAGGCCCTCGAGCGGTCGGGCTGGCGGCGGGACGCCGCGGCGCGGGCGCTGGGCATCAACCGCACGACGCTCTACAAGAAGGCGAAGCGGCTGGGCATGGACCTGGCCGCGCTGACGCCGGCCCACTGACGGCATTCAGCCCGCCGGCAGGCGGAGCCGCACCTCCAGCGGGAAATGGTCCGAGCCCACGTCGGGGCCGACGGCGCGGTGGAGCACCTCCACGGTCGGCGGCGCGAGCACGTGGTCGATCGGGATCCGCGGCGCCCAGAGGCGGGCGTTCCACGTGCCCTGCACGCCACGGCCGAGGGCCGTGTCGCGCAGGCCGCTGCGGGCCACGAGGTCGCGGAAGGCCGCCGACCACGGCGTGGTGTTGAGGTCGCCCGCCACGATGCACGGCAGCGGCGCGATGGCGACGAAGTCGGCGATGGCCCGCAGCTGCCGATCCCGCCCCCGGGCCAGGCCTTGTGCCTGCGGTGCCAGCGGATGCGTGGCCACGAGCGTGAACGCGGCCGTGGGGCCGGCGAACTCGGCCACGATCGAGGGCACGCCGGCGGCGCCGAAGTCCTGCACCGCCCGCGCCCGGGGCGGCCGCTTGGCCAGCAGGGCGATGCCGAAGTTGTCCTCCCGCGGCTCCACGATCGCGTGCGGCCAACGATCCGCCAGCTCCGCGAGGGCCGCGGCCCAGGCGGCATCGACCTCGAGCACGACGATCAGGTCGGGATCCCGGGATCGCAGGTAGGCGAGCACGGCGGCCTTGTCGGCATTCCTGCGGAGCACGTTGACCGACACGATCGCGAGGCTCTCGTCGGCCGGCGCCGCGGCCACGACGGCCGGCGCCGGCATCCAGTAGGGGAGCAGCGGCCAGGCATTGCCGACCACGGCCGCCGCCAGGCAGCACCGCACCGGCCACGCGGCGCGCCGCCACGTGAGGGCGAGGCACGGCAGCGCCAAGAGCAGCCAGTAGCAGCGGAAGTGGCTGGCGAGGTCGAGCAGCCAGTGCCAGCCGCCGCACCAGCCGGCGACCGTGGCCGCGGCGAGACAGCATGAGGCGAGTTCGAGGAGCCCGCGCCGGGGCGGGCTGGCGGGCGCGGCGGCGGCATCCATGACGCGGCCATGCTACCGCGACGGCCGTCAGCCGGCGAACAGTTCGGCCACCGGCCCGCCGCCGTCCACCAGCTTGATCGGCCGGCCCGTGGGGGCGATGTTCTCCACGGCTGGATCGATGCCCAGGCTGCGGCAGAAGGTGGCGAACAGGTCGGGCACCGTCACGGGCCGGTCGGTCACCTCGACGCCGGCCGGGTCGGTGCGGCCGACGACCTGTCCGCCGCGGACGCCGCCGCCGGCGAGCAGGGCGTTGAAGGCGCGCGGGAAGTGATCGCGGCCGCCCCGCGGGTTGACCTGCGGGGTGCGACCGAACTCGCCCATCCAGATGACGAGCGTGTCGTCGAGCATGCCGCGGCGGTCGAGGTCGCGGACGAGCGCGGCCAGCGGGCGGTCCACCTCGCCGGCGAGTTCCGCGACCTTCGTGAAGTTGTCCTGGTGCGTGTCCCAGCCGTTCGACACCACCTCCACGAACGACACCCCGGCCTCCACGAGCCGCCGGGCGAGGAGGCAGCCCTGCGCGAAGGCCCCGCGGCCGTAGTCGTCGCGGACGGCTTCCGGTTCCGCGTCGAGGTCGAAGGCCTCCATCCCCGCGCTGAGGATCATCCGCGTGGCCCGCCGGTAGAGGCTCCGATGGGCGGCCGCCTCCTCCGGCAGGTCGGCGGCGAAGCCCGCCCCGAGCGCGTCCATGAGATCGAGGCGACGGAGGTGGCGGTCGGTGGCCACCTGGGGCGTGGTGTTGGCCGGGTTCTGCGCCGCGTCGCGCAGCTCGAACGGCTCCCACTGCATCCCCAGCAGGCCGGCGCCGGAATCGTTGCGGCCCCGGCCGCCGATCCGCACGACCGGCGGCAGGTCGCCGGCCTCGCCGCCCCGGGCCTTGGCCAGCTCGCTGGCCACGATCGACCCAAGCGTGGGATGGCGGGCGCTGGGGTTGGGCAGGTAGCCCGTGTGGAGGAAGTAGGAGGCCCGCGGGTGACTCCCCTCCTTGCTGGTCATCGAGCGGATCACCGCCAGCCGGTCGGCGACCCGCGCCGTCTCGGGCCAATGCTCCGCGAAGCGGATGCCCGGCACGCCGGTGGCGATGGCCTTGGTGCCGCCGCCGTTGCGGTGGCCCTCCAGCGGGCTGAAGGTCTCGAACTGCGAAGGGCCGCCCTGCATCCACAGGAGGATGCAGGCCTTGCCGCGGCGGCGGATCTCGGGGGCCCGCGCGGCGACGACGTCGCCCCAGCCGAGGACGCTTCCCGTGAGGCCGGCGGCGGGCAGCAGGCGGAGCAGGTCACGGCGGGTGGGCATGGTGGGGCTCACTTGCGGTGGATGAACTCGGCGGAATTGAGCAAGGCCCAGAACACGTCCTCGAAGCCCTCCGCCCGGTCGGCCGCCGCGTGGACGTGGTCGAGGCAGGCCCGCAGTTCCGCCGGCGTCGGATGGCGGGCGAGCGTCCGCAGGTAGAGCGCGTCGGCCACGGCCCGGTCGTCGGCGTGCTCCCGCAGCAGGCCGCCCAGCACGGTGCCGCGACGATCCCCGTCGATCGCGGCCGCCAGCGGCTGGCTGTTCATGAGCAACAGCGCCTGCGGGATCGATCCGGACACCTCCTCCCGCGGCAGGCTGGGGTCGAAGCCGAAGGCCTGGGAAAAGGTCGCCCGGGGCGCGCCGAGTTGCCGGCGGCCCGCCCGCGCGGGGCGGCCGCGGGCCCGCGCCGCACGCTGCTCGGCCTGCGCCTCGTCCACGGCCAGCGCCGCGAGGACCTGATCGAAGAGCTGATCGGCGCGCAGCCGCTGCGGGCAGTTGGCCGCGAAGGCGTCCCGCTCCGGGCTCGACCGCGAGCGGCTCGCCCGCTGGTACTCGGGGCTGCGGGCGATCTCCCGGAACAGCCAGCGGAGGTCGTGGCCCGAACGGCGGAAGCCCGCGGCGAGGCCGTCGAGCGTGGTGCCGCCCGGGGCGACCGGCTCGGGCTCGCGATCCGGCCCGATGTCGTCCACGCCGCGGTAGAAGCCGGCGCCGACGAGTTCCGTCCACAGCCGGTTGACGATCGCCCGGTCGAACCAGGGGTGCGCGTCCGACGTGATCCAGTCCGCCACCGCGTGCCGCCGTTCCTGATCCCGCGTGCCCTGCGGCACCGTGCCGCCGGTGAGGAAGAACCGCGGCGTCATCACCGTGCCGGGACGCGACGGGTCGGCGAGGTCGGGCATCTCGTGCTCGAGGTCGCCCCGCCGCGGGTTGTCGACCATCTGCCGCCGCCGGCGCGGGGCCGCGTCGAACGAGGCCACCTCGAAGCGGTCGAGGCCCTCGCCGGCCCCGAGTCGGATCTCGATGCGGGGGAAGAAGGCGGCGAACTCGTGGAACTGCGGCCGTTTCCAGCGGTCGGTGAAGTGGTCGTGGCACTGGGCGCACTGCACCTGGATGCCGAGGAAGATCCGCGACACCTCGGCCGCGATGTCCGACGTCTCGCCCATCTGCGCCATCACGATCGCGACCTCGCCGTGCTCGGCCGGGGCGCCCGTGGCCGTGATGAACTCCCGGGCGATCGCGTCCCAGCGCGGCTCGTCTCGGAGCCGGCGGGCGAGGAACTCCTCCAGTGGCCGGGCCATGAGCAGGGCCCGATCGTCCGTGCGGCGGTAGAGGATCACGTCGCGAAAGTAGCGGGCCCAGGTGCGGGCCCAGGCTGGATCGGCCAGGAGCCGGTCGATGGCGGCCGGCCGCTTCTCGGGCGAGCCATCGGCCAGGAAGGCCTCGATCTCCCGAGCCGTGGGCTGACGCCCGGCCAGGTCGAGCGATGCCCGGCGCAGGAACGTGGCGTCGTCGCAGGGATCGGCCGGAGTCGCCCGGGCCCCGCCGGCCGCCGCCGCGGCCGCCAGCACCGTCGCCACCAGCATCGCGTTCCGCCACGTCGCTGCCATGCAGGATTCAACGGCGGGGGGCCGGGGAGGTTTCGCGGCTGCCGACGGGGCCCAAAAACGCCGGCGGCGGGCGGTCACCAGCTGCCGCTGGCCCCGGCGCCGGACGAGGAGCCCCCGCCCCTCGACGACCCGGACGACGAGGACGAGTCGTCGAGCCGTGGAACCACCCGGTTGCTGCGGGCGTGGTAGCCACACTGGGCACAGCGCTCATCGATCTGTTCCAGGCCGGTGCTCCGGGTGGTCGGCGACCGGATCCGCTGCACCGTCTCGCTCTTGGTGGCGAAGCGACACTTCGGGCAGCGGGCGTACCGCGTGAAGAACGCCCCGTAGCGGATCTTGATCACCTGCGGGCAGCTCGGGCAGGTCCAAACGTCGTAGTCCACGCTCCGCAGCCGTTCCTCCAGCCGCTCGCCGTCCGCCAGGTGGGCGTCGTCGGCGACCTCGCCGAGCCGCTCCATCTGGATCCCGCAGTGGGGGCAGGTCCGCGGACGATTGCGGAGGTGGCGACGCAGGGCGTACCAGGCGAGCCCGATGCCGCCCGCGGCCCCGCCGCCGCCGAGGGCGAGCGGCAGGGCGCCGTCGGACACCGGCTCGCGCCGATCCTGCCTCCACTGGGCGGGCGGCAGTTGGCCGGCATCGGGTTCCGCGGCGTCGGCCTCCGGGGCCTCGCCCACGGCCCCGAGAATCTCGGCCGCGCAGGCGATTGCAGCCCTGCGGACGGCTGCCGCCGGCCGGCCGCGTTTGAACTCGGGAACCATGACCTCGCCCATGATCCGCTCGCTGGCCGCGACCTTGTCGGGGGAGTCGATGCCGTCGCCGAGGATGATCTCCGCCTCGCGGTCGTCGACCGCCACGAGGATCAGCAGGCCGTCTTTTCTTTCCGCGGTGCCGATCTCCCAGCGGTTGAAGAGGTCGGTGGCGAAGGCCCGGGGCGGCCGCCCGAGAGTCGTGCGAATCAGCACGATCACCAGGTCGCCCCGCGCCGACTCCCTGACGTCGGCGACGAGCCGCTCGAGCCGGGCGGTGTCTTCCGCGTCGAGCACCCCCGCGGCATCGACGACGGCCGAGGCCGGCCGTGGCCCGTCGGTCGGGGCGGCTGGAGCGACGGCCGCCGCGGCGAGCCAGGCCGCCAAAGCGATCCGGGAGGAGATGCGGGAGCGGTTCATCGGACAGTCCCCGGCCTCGGCGCAGGTTTTCGTCACACGGGGATGATCCGGCGAGTCGTCCGGCGGCCGAGCGCTTTCAGAATGCGTCTTCGGGCAGCGTCTCCCCGCCGTTCCGGGAAAAGAGGGCCCGAATCGTCCGCGGATCGAGGTCCGTGCGAATCGGTCGCACGGAGCCGTCGCCCATGCCCACCACCACGACCCGCAACCCCGCCGCCTTCAGCGTGGCGAAAACGCCCGCGGGATCGCCGTTGAAATCGCCGGGCTGGGTCCAGGGAGTCTGCAAGCCCGGCAGAAAGGCCACCAGGACCGTGTTCGACAGGCCGTCGCGGATGGTTTCCGGCCGGACGCCGGAGAGGCCCGCCGTCTCGGCTTCGTCGAGGCTCTTCGCCCCATCGACCTCCGAGAACGCGGTGCCTTCGCCGATCGGGTGGACCACGTCCGTGAGGCCCTTCTGCGGCGGCTCTCCCGGCGTCGCGAACACCGCGGGCATCCGCGCCAGAAGCGGCTTGTTGTGGTCGCTGTCCCACGGCTCGTCGAGGTGAAACTCGCGGTACAGCGCGGCCGCCTCATCGCCCAGGTGCGGCAGGATCGCCACCCGCCAACTCAACAGCGGGCGGGCGTCGCGGTCGATGATGTCGCCCGGAAAAAAACCCGTCGAGTCTTGGACGCGTTGGGTCGCGAACACGATCTGCTTGAGGTTGTTCGAGGGCAAGAAGACCAGAGCCGCGTTGCGGGCGGCGTCTAGTCCAGACACCAACAGGAGGACGATCAGCGGCCAGAGCAGCGTGGCGATCGCGCTGAGGGTGATTCCCGTGATCGCGAGGCCGCGGCCCGTCAATCGCGGGCCGGCGCCGCCCTGTTCGCTCCGCTTGATGCTGCGCAGGCCGATGATGCCGCAGATCAGTCCGGGGATGCTCGCCAAAAGATTGAACGGGCAGGACAGCACGCCCAGCACCAGGCTGGCGATCGCCAGACCGCTCGTGCGCGGCGGTTCGGCGGAATCGGCCGGCAGTGCCGGAAGGTCGTTGACCATGATTCGAAACGCCTCGCTGGACAGGTTTGCAAACACCCGTGACGAACGAAGAGTCTAATCAACGCCGTGCCGCCACGGTCAAACAAGGCCTACCCTTCGCGCACGGCGGACGGGACGGCGCCGGTGACGGTAGATGGGCCGGGGATGGACATTCGCGGTCGGGAAGGGGTAGTCTGAATCCGGCGTCGTGCTGTGCGTCGAAACCCGCGGGTGTGAATCGAGGTTCAAGCCATGTCGTTCTTCTGCAAGATCGTCCGTTGTGCCGTGGCCGCAGTGGCCGTGGCGATGTCGTTGGCCGTCACGGCGGACCTTGCGTCGGCCCAGCAGCCGGCCCGGCCGCGGGTGCAGGCCGCCCGGCCGCGGGTGACGAGGCCCGTCAGGCCCGCCCGGAAGCCGACGCCCGTTCGCCGCAAGGAGGGCGTGCGGAAGAGCAATACCGACGCGACGGAGCCGTCGGTGGTCACCGGCGCCTATTGAGCCGGCTCGCCCGGGCGGAGGCTGTTCGTCTCGTCGAGGGCCGACCCGATGCCGCTCGGCATGCCGATTCGCGGACCATGTCGGGCGGCGTTGGCCGCCTTGCTTGCGGTCGCGGCGATCCTCGCGGGGGCGGGAGGGCGTGCGTGGGCGGAATCGCCGCCCGCGCTCGACGAGGGGCTCGAGGGGCCGGGTCCGCACGCGGTGATCGTGCGGTTCGCCGACCAATTGTTCCTCGAGGCGGGGGATTACGAGGCCTGGGCCCGCAGGCACTCCGCCGCGAAGCGTTCCACGCTGCGCCGCGACACGGTGGCGCTGCTGCGGGCCAAGAGCGACACGACCTGGAAACGGGTGGAGGCCAGGATCGCGGCGCTCGAGAAGAGCGGCGCGGTGCAGGCCGTGCAGCGGTATTGGATCGTCAACGGCTTCGCTTGTCTGGCGTCGGCGGAGGCGTGCGCGGAGATCGCGGCGCTGCCTGAGGTCGATTTCGTCTGCCGCATGCCCCGCGGCCTGCCGCGGCAGCATGCCGTCGAGCCGCCGGCGGTTCCCGCGGCGGAGCGGGAAGCGGCCCAGGCGGCCTTGGCCGAGGGCCTGAAGGCCTGGCGGGACGATGCCGCCGATCCCTTCGATCCCGAGGCCGTGGAGATCCCGTGGAACCTGCGGCGGATCGGCGCCGACAAGGCGTGGCGTGAGGAGCAGGCGACCGGCCGCGGGGTCGTGGTGGCTGTCAGCGACACGGGCCTGGCGCCGCTGCCGCCCCTGCTCGCGGCCCTGTGGCGGAACCCCGCGGCGCGGGACGACGGCACGGAAACCGCCCCCGGCTACCGCGGGGACTTCTTCGGCTGGAACTTCGACCTCGACGACAACCTCGCCCTGGGCGACGGGCCGGGCGTGCCGCACGGCAGCATCTGCGCGGGGATCATCGCCGGCCGCCCGGCCGACGGCCAGAAGTTCGTCACCGGCGTGGCGCCGCGGGCGCGGCTGATGATCCTGCGGGGCCGCGCCACGCTCCGCTCCTACGAATACGCCGTGCTCAACGGGGCCGACATCCTCTCCATGAGCTACATGTTCCCCGGGATGGACCTCGGGCAGGCCCGCGGGATCTTCCGCCTGGCGTTCGAGCACCTCTCGGCCTGCGGCGTCCTGCCTGTGGGCGGCGCGGGAAACTTCAGCCGGCGATTTCCCGCCGGCGAGCAGATCGCCCTGCCGAAGGACGTGCCCTGCGTGATCGCCGTCGCCGGCATCGTCGAGGACGGCGGCAAGGGCACGGCCAGCAGCGAGGGCCCGTGCTTCTGGGAGGACCAGCGGCACTACTCGGACCATCCGCGGGACCGCCCGTTGCGAAAGCCCGACCTGACCGCCTGCTTCGGCGGCTATCCCGTGTGGCTTCCCGCCGCGGTCGAGAAACAGGTGCCCCAACGGTTCGCCGCCCGCGGTGATGCCCCCGCCTGGACCTGGACGTGGCAGGACGAGCGACGGCAGTACGGCCTCGCCGTCGGACCCCAGGGCAACTCCTTCTCCGGCCCGCACGTCGCCGGTGTCGCGGCGCTGATGCTCTCCGTCAATGCGGACCTGCATCCCTGGGAGGTCAAGGCCCTCCTCGAGCAGACCGCTCGGGATCTCGGCCGGCCCGGCTGGGACGAGCAATTCGGGCACGGGCTCGTCCAGGCGGCCGAGGCGGTGAAGGCCGCCAAGGCCGTGCGGAAGTAGCGGATCCCGCGGGCATCCCGACCGCTGGCGGAGGGCCGGCCATCCCGACGGCTGCCGCACGTCGTCAGCCGGTGGCGGCCGGCACCAGGCCCGACGCGATCGTCCAAGCCAGGAGCCCGGCGAGCGCGATCCGGTAGGCGATGAAGGGCCAGAGGGTGTGGCTGGTGAGCATCCGCAGCAGCCAGCGGATCGCCGCGTAGCCCACGACCGCCGCCGTCAGCGTGCCGATGATGGCGGCCGCGATCGCCTCCCGCGATCCCAGCAGGGCATGCCGCTCCTCGACGAGTTCCAGCAGCGCGGCGGCCGCGATCGCCGGCAGCGAGAGCAGAAAGGAGAAGCGGGCCGCCGTGCGGCGATCGAGGCCGCCGAGCATGCCGGCGGCGATCGTGATGCCGCTGCGGGACGTGCCCGGAAAGAGCGCCAGCGCCTGGGCGCAGCCCATGCCCAGACAGTCGCGCCAGCCGAGCGATTCCAGGCCGTCGCGGCCCCGGCCGCCCCGCCGGGTCGCGATCAACTCCGCCAGCGTCATCGCCACGGTCGCCAGGAGCAGGGAGGCGATCACGGCCTCCAATGACCGCAGCGGGCCCTTGATGGAGTCCTTGAGCGCCAGGCCGGCGGCCACGATCGGCACCGTGCCCACGACCATGAACAGGCCGGCCCGGCCGGCGGGCGTCCCCGGCCAGCGTCCGGCCCGCAGGGCGGCGAGCGAGTCGCCGAGGATGGCGGCGATGTCCCCGCGCATGGCCAGGCACACGGCCGCCAGCGTGCCCAGTTGGATGACCGCGGAGAATGCCGCCCCGGGGTCGCTCCAGCCCAGCAGGGCGGGCACGACCCGCAGGTGGGCCGTGCTGGAGATCGGCAGGAACTCCGTCAAACCCTGGATTACCCCTAACGTGACGGCCTCGAGAAGCGACATCGTGTTCCTCGTCCCTGCGGCGGCCGCTTCAAAAACGGGCGGCCGTGCGTCATACTACCCGGCTCGCCTCGTTCCCGAACCAGGAGCCATGTTCCGGATGTTCCGCAATCTCAGCACCGTCGGCCTGCCGCTTTCCGGTCGTCCCAGCGAACTCATCGAGCTGGCACTCTCGTTCGGGTTCGACGCGATGGACATCGACATCATCGACTTCCGGCAGCAGGCCGACACCTTCGGCGTGCCCCACGCCCGGCGGCTGATGGTCAGCGCCCGACTCAAGGCCGGCGTCTTCCAGCTGCCGATCGACTTGGCCGCCGATGCCGACGCGTTCGACCGCGACCTGAAGCAGCTGCCGCGGCTGCTGGAGCTCGCCGAGGCCGCCGAGGCGACGCGGGCGGTGGCGACGATCGCCCCGGCATCCGACGAGCATTCGTTCAAGGACTTCTTCGAGCTGCACCGCACCCGCCTGCACGCCATCGGCGACCTGCTCGCTCCCCGCGGCATCATGCTCGGCCTGGCGATTCATCCCGAGGCCGAGGCCCGGGAGGGCAAGGCGCATCGGTTCATTCACACCTACGAAGGGCTGCTCGGCCTGGTCGCCGCGGCGCATGAGCGGGTCGGCGCGGTCGCCGACGCCTGGTCGCTGCACGTGGCCGGCGAGTCGCCGAGCGTGATCGAGAGCACGCCGCGGGGCCGCCTCGTCGAGGTCCGCCTCTCCGACGCGCCCCGCGAGGCGCAGCTCGACGCCCTCACGCACGGGCAGCGGCTGATGCCCGGCGAGACCGGCGTGATCGATGGCGCGGCCGTGCTCCGGCACGCCCAGGCCGCCGGCTTCGAGGGCCCGGTGACCCCCTGGGCCGACCGCGCCACCCTGGCGGGACGGGGCCGGGAGAAGATCGTGCGGCTCGCCGGCGACAGGCTCGATGCCGCCTGGAAGGATGCCGGCCTGCCGATCGTGCCGCGGTGGTTCACGCCCGTCGCCCGCGACCAGTTCGGCCGTCCGATCGGCGACGACGCGGCGGCCATCGCCCTGCCCGCGACGGCCGAGTGACGCCCGTCAGGCACCCTCGCGGATCCACACCACCCGCGGGTCGCCGGCGTCTTTCGTCGTCGCGCCCTTGAGAAACTCGGCGACGTAGCGCATCGACTTGCCGGGGCGGTCGGGGTCGCGGAAGTTGTCGCCCTTCTGCAGGATCGGCAACTGGTCGGGCATCGAGCCGAAGGCCCGCGTGCCCGCCGCCTGGCAGGGGAACCAGAATCCCTGCCCCGCCTCGTCCACGAGGTGGAACTCCGGGTAGCAATGGCCCTCGACCCACACGGTGCGGGCCGGGATTCCCTCCGCGCGGGCCATGGCGATGAACAGGCAGGTCAGCTCCTCGCAGTCCCCCCAGCCGTCCGCCAGCGCCCGCCGCGCTCCCTTGAGCTCCCCGTTGCGGTACTCGACCTTGGCGCGCACCGTGTCGTAGATGGCCTCGACCTTGCTCCAGCCCTCCAGTCCCTTGCCGGCGGCCTTCGCCAGCGCCATGATCTTCGGATCCCGCGTCTCGATGTACGGGCTCGCCCCGAGATGGGCGCGGAGGGCGCGGTCGGGCTTGTCGGGGATCCGCAGGCCGGAGGTGTCGGTCGGGGCGACGATCGCCGCCCGCTCCAGTTGGAAAGTCACGACGGCCCGCGCCTGCCTGCCGGCCGGCAACTCGGGGATCTCGACCACCATCTGTTTCACGCCGCCGGGCAGCGTGCGGTAGCGCAGGTTGCGGACGCCGGGCGAGACATCCTCGGCGACGATCCGCACCTTCTGCTCGGGCCATTCGTCCGGCACGGGGAGCGTCGCGTAGAGGTCGGTGCATGGCCCGCCCTCCGCGGTGACCACGAGGCCGACCTTGTATTTCAGCGTGCGGACGTCGCCGAGGTTCGGCCCGGTGGCGGTGCCGCTGTCGAGGAACTGGGCCCGGGCCGCGGTCGGCAGGACCGCGACGAGCGACCATCCGGCGAACACGGCGACGGCGAGCGGGCGGATCATGGCGGGACCTCCCTCCGTTCTCCATCGGACGTCGCCGCCCGCCGCCTGGCAAGGGCCCGGCGGCGAAGCGGTCGGGCGGGCTGCGGCGGCGGGGGGAAAACGACCGATTGTTCGGCCCTCCGGCCGCTGCTACACTGCGTGGCTCGATCGATCGTGGCCCGCATAATCCCCCTCCCCTCACCCGCTTTCCCGCACCCCCCCGACGCATGGTCAACCGCAACCTCATCCGCGAACTGGAGCACGGCGACGAACTCGAGCAGGAACTGGAACTGGCCATGGCCGGCGCCGGCGACGGCGACTACTCGGTCGGGGCCGCCACGCTGGCGGTGAACGCCGTGCTGGAGGGCAAGGTGCTGCGGGTTGACGACGAGTTCGTGCTCGTCGACGTGGGCTACAAGAGCGAAGGCCACATCCCGCGGAACGAGTGGGACGAGACGGAGCCTCCGCCCCAGGTCGGCGACACCGTCAAGGTGCTGCTGGAGGAGTTCGAGGACGGGGCGGTCGAGGAGCAGCGCGGCCTGATCACGCTCTCCAAGCGCAAGGCCCGGCGGATCGAGGACTGGCTCCGGGTCATGGAGAGCGTCCACGAGAACGACGTGGTCACCGGCTTCGTCACCCGGAAGATCAAGGGCGGCCTGCTCGTGGACATCTCGGGCGTGAACGTGTTCCTGCCCGCCAGTCAGGTGGACATCCGCCGGCCCGCCGACATCGGCGACTATTGTGGCCGCTGCATCCAGTGCCTGGTGCTGAAGATCGACGAGGCCCGTCGCAACATCGTCGTCTCCCGCCGGGCCCTCATCGAGCAGGAGCGTGCGGAGCGGAAGAAGCAACTCATGGAGACCCTGGAAGTCGGCCAGGTCCGCCGCGGCATCGTGAAGAACATCGCCGACTTCGGCGCCTTCGTCGATCTGGGCGGCATCGACGGCCTGCTCCACATCACCGACATGAGCTGGGCCCGCATCGGCCATCCCAGCGAGATGGTGCAGATCGACCAGGAGATCGAGGTCCAGGTGCTGCACATCGATCGCGAGCGGGAGAAGATCGCCCTGGGCATGAAGCAGCGGACGGCGAGCCCGTGGGCCAAGGTGGCCGACAAGTATCCCGTGGGCACCGTGTGCATGGGCACCGTCGTCAACGTCATGAGCTACGGCGCCTTCGTGAAGCTGGAGGACGGCGTCGAGGGCCTCGTGCACATCTCCGAGATGAGCTGGACGAAGCGGGTCAGCCACCCGAGCGAGCTCGTCAAGCCGGGCGACGAGGTCGAGGTCGTGGTGCTCGCGATCAACAAGGAGAAGCAGGAGATCTCGCTGGGCATGAAGCAGACCCAGCAGAACCCCTGGGAGAAGGTGGCCGGCGACTATCCGCCGGGCGCCGTGGTCAAGGGGGTGGTGCGGAACCTCACCAACTACGGCGCCTTCGTGGAGATCGACGACGGCATCGACGGCCTGCTGCACGTCACCGACATGTCGTGGACCCGCAAGGTGACCCATCCCAGCGAGATGCTGGAGAAGGGGCAGGAGGTCGAGTGCAAGGTGCTCTCCGTCGATCAGCAGCGCCGGCGGATCGCCCTGGGTCTGAAGCAGATGGCCGACGATCCCTGGAGCACCGACATCCCCAAGCGGTACAAGGCGGGTGACGTGGTGAAGGGCCAGGTCACGAAGATCACCAACTTCGGCGTGTTCGTCGGGCTGGAGGACGGCCTGGAGGGCCTGCTCCACATCTCCGAGTTGTCGGAGGACAAGATCGAGAATGCAGAGGAGGTCGTGAAGGTGGGCGATCCGCTGGAGGTGAAGATCCTGCGGGTGGACACCGACGAGCGGAAGATCGGCCTCTCCAAGAAGCGGGTCGGCTGGTCGAAGGAGCGGGAGGCCGCCGAGGCGACCCACGAGGACGCCTGAGGCCGCTGGGCTCCTCCATCAACGCGACGAACGCCGGCTCACGGTGATCGCCGTGATCGGGCCGAAAGTCGCCGTGTGGCGGCTCGGGCCGGCGGGCGTGACGAGGATTGCGGACCCCGTCGCGATCGTGCCGCGGAGGTCGCCGGCCGGGTGAATCGTCACGCGGCGGGCCGCCATGCCGGGCGCGAGCAAGAGCGCCTCACCTGTCGCCGGATCGACGATGTCGAAGGCCAGGCTCGTCGGCTGGCCGGCAGCGGCCGCGCGAGCCCAGCAGGTCAGCCTGTCGCCCGCACGAAGCGCGGCGAGTTCGACCTGGGCGGGGCCTCCGGCCGGGGGCGTGTGCTCGATGGGCGGCCTGGGGGCGGGGCCGCGGAGCGGGGCGGACGCTCGCGGCGCGAGGCCGGCACGCTCCTGGTCGGTGGCGGTGGCCGCCGCGGCCTGGTCGGCGGCCGGCGTGGCGGGCTGCTCGGACGGGACGGTGCGGGCGTTGATCAGCCTCATCCCCCGGGCCGCGAGCCATCCCAGGTCGCCCGTGGCGGCGAAGCCGCCGCCGACGAGCCCGATGGCCGCACAGCGGGCGAGGAAGTTCGACATCGTCGTCGGCAGGCCGAGGTCGCCCGGGGGTCCCTGCCCGAGGCCGGCAAGTATGCGCCAGGACGGCGGCGGTGGCGGGGCCGGCGAACGGTCGCCGGCTGGCGGGGCCCGCCGGATCGGCCTGCGGTGCGGGTCGTGACGGCTGGCGCGTCAGAGATCCGCCAGCGCCTCCAGCACCTGGCGGTCGTGGCCATCGACCCTCACCGCCTTGAACACCCGCGCCACCCGCCCGGCGGCGTCGATCACGAAGGTGCTGCGGACGATGCCCAACGATTTCCTGCCGTACAGGGTCTTCTCCCGCCAGGCGCCGTACTTCTCCGCCACGCGGTGATCGACGTCGCAGAGGAGCGTGAACGGCAGGGAGTGCTGCTCGCGAAACTTCGCGTGGCTCTCCGGGCCGTCGGGGCTGACGCCGAGGACCACGGCCCGGTGCCGGGCGAGGCCGGGCTGCGCGTCGCGGAAGCCGCAGGCCTCGCGGGTGCAGCCGGGAGTGTCGTCCTTGGGGTAGAAGTAGAGCACCACGGGCCGACCGCGGAACGCGGAGAGCTTCACCTTGGTGCCGTCGTGGGCGGGGAGTGTGAAGTCGGGGGCCTTGCAGCCGGGTTCGAGCCAGTCGGCCATCGGGGGACGCTCCGGGGGTGACGTTGCCTGGGATGCCGGGATGATAGGCCACAGGCTGCGGGCGAAGGAAACACAGGGAGGTCGATCCGCGTTGACCGTGGTCGTTGCAACCCCACGAGGTTCTGGGAACTGCCTGCAGATACACTGCCACGATGCACTCCACCGGCTCCGGCATGACGCGAACCAGAGACGTCGTGGTCGCGCTGCTGACGCCGCCGGGCCGCGGGGCGCTGGCGGTCGTGGGCGTGGCTGGGGCGGACGCGGCGACGATCGTGGACGGCGTGTTCGCGGCCCGCGGGGGGCGGCCGGTCGCGGGGCGAGCCGCCGGGGCGATCGCCTTTGGCCGCTGGGGCGGGTCCGGCGGCGAGGAGGTGGTCGTCGTCCGGCATGCGGCTGGTCGGCTGGAGGTGCACTGCCACGGCGGCCTGGCGGCTGCGGCGGCGATCGTCGCCGGCCTGGTGTCGCGCGGTGCGCACGAGACCGATTGGCGCGATTGGATCGCACGGGTCGAAGGTGCCGCCGACGCGGTCGCCATCGAGGCCCGTGAGGCGCTGCCGTTCGCCGGCGGCCCCAAGGCCGCGAAAATACTCTGCCGGCAACTGGCCGGGGCGCTCGACGCCGAAGTCGCACGGATCCGGGACCGCGCCGCGGCTGGCCGGACCGAGGCGGCGCGGGCCGCCGTCGAGCGGCTGCTCCGGGCCGCCCGGGTGGGGCTGCGGCTCACACGGCCGTGGCGGGTCGTCGTCGCCGGCGGCGTGAACGCGGGCAAGAGCAGCCTCGTCAACGCGCTCGCCGGCCATGCGCGGTCGATCGTCTCGCCCCTACCGGGCACCACGCGGGACGTCGTCGAGACGCGGATCGCGCTCGATGGCTGGGAGGTGGATCTCGTGGACACGGCCGGCATCCGGGAGCAGCCCGCCGGGGCCGTCGAGGCAGCGGGCCTCGCCCGGGCCAGGGCCGCCGCCGCCGCGGCCGATCTCGTGCTCCGGGTCGTGCCGGCAGACACGGGCGACGCCGTCCCCGCGGCAGGGCCGCGGGAGATCGTCGTGCGCTCGAAGGTGGATCTCGCGCCGCGGGATGGCTGCGGCCCGGGGCACGCGATCGGCACGTCGGCCGTGACCGGCACGGGCATCGTCGCGCTCGCGAGCCGCATCGTGGCGGAACTGGTTCCCGAGGAGACCGCCGACCCGGGCCTGCTCGCCGGCGCGGTGCCGTTCACGCCGCGGCAGGTCGAGGCCGTGCGCGGGCTGCTGGCGCCGGGATGAGAACGTCCGCCGGCCGTGTCCCAGGGCGTGGCGCCCGTCCAGGCCTTGGCCCGCAGGCGTCGCGGCATCCGATCCGGCCACCGGCGGCATGGGGACGGTGCGTCACGACGACGAAGGTCGTCGCTGCTCTTCGTCCTGCCCGGCCGCAGCCTTGCCGCGGAGCAGGAGCCGCACCGGCACCTCGTGGAAGGGCAGAGCCTTGCGGAAGGCGTTGAGGAGGTAGCGCTTGTAGGGCTCCGAGACGCTCCGCGGGGCGCTCGTCGAGATCACGATCGTCGGCGGTGCCGACTCGACCTGGGTGGCGTAGTAGAGCCGCACGGGCCGGCCGCGGGTGTCAGCGGGGGGCTGGTTGGCCTCCACGGCCTCGCGGAGCACCGTGTTGAGCCGGGCCGTGGCGACGCGGGTGCGGCTCTGGCGAAAGAGCCGCTGGGCGACGTCGATCACGGCCTTGACGTTGCGGCCCGACGTCGCCGTGACGAAGGCCACCGGCGCCCAGGGCATCATCCGAAACTGCTCGCGGAGGTAGTCGGCCCATTCCTTGCGGCGGACGTCGGCCGCGTAGAGGTCCCACTTGTTGACCACGAAGACCACCGGCTTCGCCTCCTCGGTGATCGTCTCCGCCAGCTGCTTGTCCACCTTGCCCACCGGCTCCGTGGCATCGAAGAACAGCAGCACCACGTCGGCCCGGCGGATGCTCCGCTGGGCGCGGTGGGTGGAATAGAAGTCGATGTCGGTGGTGCGGCTCTTGGTCCGCCGCAGACCCGGCGTGTCGATCGCCAGGAAGGCGTGGCCATCCACCTCGAACCGCACGTCCACGCTGTCACGGGTGGTGCCCGCGACGGGGCTGGTGATCACCCGGTCCTCGCGGGCCAGCGCGTTGACGAACGTGCTCTTGCCGACGTTCCGCCGGCCCACGATGGCGAGCTTCATCTCCGGAAGCTCGACCGTGTCGGGCTCGTCGGGCCACGGCTCCGGGAGCCGCTCCAGGACGGCCTCCACGAGGTCGTCGCGGTTGCGCCGCTGGCGGGCGCTGACCGCCAGCGGTGGGCCGAACCCCAGGGAGTCGAAGTCGTGGGCCTCCGGGTCGAGCCGCGGGTCGTCGGCCTTGTTGGCCACGAGCAGCACCGGGGCGCCCGCGCGGCGGACGCGGCGGGCGACCTCGACGTCGGCGGGCACGAGCCCGGTGCGGACGTCCACCACCAGCAGCACGAGGGCCGCGGCGCCGAGCCCCGACTCGATCTGGGCGTCGATCTGGGCGGTGAGGCCGTCGGGGTCGTCGAAGCCCATGCCGCCGGTGTCCACCAGGTCCACCACCCGGTCGTCGAGCATCACCCGCTGCACCAGCCGGTCGCGGGTCACGCCGGCGGTCGGATCCTCGATCGCGATCCGCTTCTCGACGAGCCAGTTGAAGAGCGTCGACTTGCCGACGTTCGGCCGGCCCACGATCACGACCTTGGGCACGGGAGCCGCGCGGGAGCGGTGCGGCTTCGATTCGGCGGCTGGCATGGCGGTCTCGCGGGCGACCGATGAGTCTACCGCGCCGCCGGCTGCAGCATGGCGAGGACGTTTTCCCGGTTCACCGGCGCGATCACGCCCCGCTCGGTGACGATGCCGCGGATGAGGCGGGCGGGCGTGACGTCGAAGGCGGGGTTGAAGGCCCGGGCGCCGGCCGGAGCGGCCTGCACGCCGAGCGGCGCGAGCACCTCTTCGGCCGCCCGCTCCTCGATCGGAATGTCGCCGCCGTCCTCGAGCGCGAGGTCGAACGTGCTCGACGGGGCCGCGACGTAGAACGGCACGTCGTGGGCCGCCGCCAGGACCGCCAGCGAGTAGGTGCCGATCTTGTTGGCGACGTCGCCGCGGGCGGTGATCCGGTCGGCACCGACGATGCAGGCCTGGATGCGGCCGGTCTTGAGCAGGTGGCCGGCGGCCGCATCCACGAGCACGGTCACCGGGATGCCACGGGCGACGAGCTCCCAGGCCGTGAGCCGGGCGCCTTGGAACAGCGGCCGCGTCTCGTCGGCGAACACCTCGATCGTTCGCCCCTGCTCCCAGGCCGTGGTGATCACCGCCAGGGCCGTGCCGCCGCCGCCTGTGGCAAGCGCCCCGGTGTTGCAGTGGGTGAGCACGCCACCATCGGCGAGCAGCGGCGCGCCGTGGCGGCCGATGGCGGCGCACAGCGCCCGGTCCTCCTCGTGGATCGCCCGGGCCTCGGCGAGCAGGGCGGCGGCGAGCGTCTCGGTCGGCATCGAGGATGGCAGCGCATCGAGCACGCCGCGGCAGCGGGTCACCGCCCAGCGGAGGTTCACGGCCGTCGGGCGGGCGGTGGCGAGCGTCTCGCTGCGGGCGATGATGTGGGCCCGGGCGGCTGCCGGACCGAGCCGGCCGTGCAGGGCCTCACCCGCCGCGACGACCAGGCCGTAGGCGCCCGCGATCCCGATGGCCGGGGCGCCACGCACCCGCAGACGCTTGATCGCCTCGACCACCGTTTCCACGTCGGAGCAGGCGACCCACTCGACTCGGCATGGAAGCAGCGTCTGATCGAGGATGTCGAGCCTGCCCCCGACCTCGCCTTGCCAACGCAACGCCTCGGGGATCGGCGTCATGCTGCCAGCTTTTCGCACGGCAGCCCGAAGGCGGCCGCCACGGCGGGCTGCACGAGCCGGCCGTTGAGCACGTTGACGCCCGAGCGGATCGCGGGGCACCCCACCGCCGCCTTCTCGACGCCCTCGGCGGCGAGTTGCAGCACGTAGGGCAGGGTAGCGTTGCACAGGGCGAAGGTGCTGGTGCGGCCCACCGCTCCCGGCATGTTCGTGACGCAGTAGTGACCGACGTCGTCCACCACGTAGGTCGGGTCGGCGTGGGTCGTCGGCCGGCTCGTGGCCACGCAGCCCCCCTGGTCGATCGCCACGTCGATGATCACCGCGCCCGGCTTCATCAGCTTGAGGTCGTCGCGTTCCACCAGGTGCGGGGCCCGGGCCCCGGGAATGAGGATGCTGCCCACCACCAGGTCGGCCCAGCCGAGCCGCTCGCGGATCGTGTGCCGGTCGGAATAGAGACAATCGATGTTGGGCGGGGTGACGTCGTCGAGGTAGCGCAGCCGCTCCAGGTTCGTGTCGAGCAGGGCGATGTTCGCGCCGAAGCCGGCGGCCACCTTGGCGGCGTTGGCGCCCACGGAGCCGGCGCCGAGGACGAGCACGTTGGCCGGCGCGACGCCCGGCACGCCACCGAGGAGGATGCCGCGGCCCATCTGCGGCCGCTCCAGATATTTCGCCCCCTCCTGGATGCTCATCCGCCCGGCCACCTCGCTCATCGGGATCAAGAGCGGCAGCCGGCCGCGGTCGTCGCGGAGCGTCTCGTAGGCCACGGCGGTGGCACCGGTGGCCAGGAAGCCCTCGGTGAGCCCGCGGTCGGCCGCGAAATGGAAGTAGGTGAAGACGGTCTGGCCGCGGCGGATGAGCGCCAGTTCGGGCCGCTGCGGCTCCTTCACCTTGACGATCATGTGGGCCCGACCGAAGACCTCGGCGGCCGAGCCCACCAGCGTCGCACCGCAGGCCGCGTAGGCCTCGTCGGTCAGTCCCGACCCCATGCCCGCACCGTGCTCCACGAGCACCTCGTGGCCGCAGCGGACCAGTTCCTCGACGCCCACCGGCAGCATCGCCACCCGGTATTCGTCGTGCTTCGTCTCCTTGGGAACTCCGACGATCACGATCCGAACTCCTTTCGCTTGGCGGGTGGCGTGCGATCTGCGTTCATTTCACGCCGCCCGCGAAAGCGACGGCGACCGACCCGTGGCCCGCGAAGCATACCCGGTTCGTCGGCGGCGATCGACTGGATCTCCGGCCCCCATTGCGGGCGGCCGAAGCAGGGCTGAAAAAGGAGCGGGGCGATCGCCCGGCGATCGCCCCGCCTGTCGGATGCCACCGTCGGCCGAGGCCGGCGGCAAGGATGGATCAGTCCTTGTTCCAGTCGTGGGAGTTCTCGTTGCCGTTTCTGGTGCAGATCGCGGCATAGACGGCCTCATCGACATTGTCGGCCATGATCATCTGCACGCTGCCATCCCCGAAGACATGGGAGATGGCCTTGTTCGGGTGCATGCTCGAAGGCCCCCAATTCAGGCCGCCCGGGGGGGTGTTTGCCAGGGTCCCCGTGCCGCTCGTGACGCTGGCAGTCACGTTGACGGTCGGTGGCGGGTTGGTAATCGTGAAACTAGCATCGTTCATCCGGGCCAGCAACGTGAAGCCCGACGAACCGCCACCGGTGCCGGACGAGCCCCAGACGTTCCCGGACTTCGACGCGCTGACAGCGGCCGGATGCCACAGTTCACCATAGGCCCAACGGCACGGGGAGCCCGCTGCGATGAAGGCCTGCCGGCTTTCGGAGACGAGCACCGTCTTCGATAGGCCGTCGAGGAACTCGCCATTGCGGACATTTTTCGCGAAGGAAAACGCGCCCGGACCGCTGGAGTTCGAATTGGCCTCAGGGTTGAAGGAGCCGCTGTTGTAAACCCCCGCGTTGCCACGGTACGTGGATGCGCCTTCTGTCGGCGTTTCCGACGCGGAGTATGTCGCGCAGGTTGTCCAGGCGAGTTTGGTCTGCGTGGCGGTATTGGCGCTCACCGTGCCGGTAGTGACCTTGTTCGCAGGAGTGCCCGCCGTCAAGTTGTTGTACGTGTTGATCTCCTCCATCTGCGGCAAGATTTGGGCCAGCCAACTGAACCCCGTGTGCATGCTGTTGCTCGACATCCGGACGAACGATGAGTCGCCGCCACGCATCTGGCCGGCGGCGTTGATGTTGATGGCCTTGCCCATCTGAGCCAGGTTGTTTCGACACGACAATTGCCGGGCCATCTCACGGGCTCCTTGAATGCCCTGCACCATCAGGCCCATCAGCATGGCCAGGATCGCGATCACAACCAGCAATTCGATCAGGGTGAACCCCCGTCGCTTCGCATTCATCGTGGAAAGGGACATGATTGACCTCCGCCCTCACGGGCATGAAAAAACCATGAAACAATGAAAACCCGGGGCCGTAGGCGGGAGAATCAAAAATATGAAAAGACTTTCCCGTCCCGAACGCCCGACACTTGAAGAATATC
>Ga0315906_10001643_pt1 | contig 32896 bp, 24 predicted proteins | sample LakEriMetagenome_4_FD_203526 | JGI IMG/M metagenome (GOLD analysis project Ga0315906, IMG submission 203526) | Freshwater fungal communities from buoy surface, Lake Erie, Ohio, United States - Buoy 2 MA122 | ecosystem: Environmental > Aquatic > Freshwater > Lake > Lake biofilm | place: USA... | reverse complement strand
CTCGAAGTTCTTCGACCGCGTCCATCACCAACGGCTGTTGAGTCGTCTGGGGCAGAAGGTCGCGGATTCCCGGATCCTGAAACTGATCGGCCAGATGCTCAAGGCGAAAGTCGTGCTGCCGGATGGCGCGCGGGTGTCGCCCGAAGAAGGCGCACCCCAGGGGGGCCCTTTGTCTCCGCTGCTCTCCAACGTCGTACTCGACGAGTTCGACAAGGAGTTGGCGAGACGCGGGCTCCGCTTTGTTCGCCACGCCGATGATTGCAACATCTTCGTGCGGAGTGAGCGGGCCGGTCAGCGGGTGATGGGCTCGATCCGCAAGTTTGTCCAGAGCCGCCTGCGGCTCCTGGTGAACGAGGAGAAGAGCAAGGTCGCCCGTCCTGACGAGATTCATTTCCTCGGCTTCCGCCTGCGGAAGGCCAAGGAACGGACGAAGGTGGAAGTTCTCGTCTCGAACCGCACCAAGGATCGCATGGACGCCAAGATCCGCGAGCTTACGCCGCGGATGTGGGGTAAGTCGCCGACGACGTGCATCGAGCGGATCAACGGCTATCTTCGCGGCTGGTCAGGCTACTTCCGAATCTGCACGGAGGAGAACGTCTACCGTCTCCACGTGTGGGATGCCCACATCCGGCGACGGCTGCGGGCTATCCTTGTTCGGCAGAAGAAGCGACCCCGCCATCTCTACGGGCACCTTCAGCACCGCGGGGCCAGTGCGCGTGCAGCCACGCACACGGCCTGGTGCCGACGGGGCACGTGGTATCGAAGCAACTCCCCGGGGATGACCGTGGCTTATCGGAACGCTTGGTTCCACCAGCGCCTGACGTCACTGGTCTCCACGTGGGAGCAGCTCAACCCGCGCCCGAAACTGGCCTTTGGTCAAACGCTGTTGTCCGACCTGTGAGACACTGACCCAAAGAGCCGGATGTGCGGTCCACAAGTCCGGTTCTGGGAGAGGCCTGGGGGCGAAAGCCCCCGGGCCTACTCGACATACCACGCGCCGCCGCCGGGACCGCCCCGGAGGCCGAATCGTCCAGCCCGGCAACCAACGCCGCCGGGGTCAGCCACTTGAGGCTCTGAAAGGGCAGTGAGAACGCCGTTTTTTAATCAGGCTGCTGCGGCGCCCGGCGAAGACGTCACGCCTGCGTGACATCCGCTCTTTGGTTGCGGCGGACAGGCCGCGTTAAGATTACCGTGTTCGGTCCGCGCAACTTACACGATCGTATGGAGCGGTCAGCGATGTGGCGAAAGGCTGTGGACAGGCTCCGAACTTCGGCAGAACGGACGGTATCGCTCGCGATGTCACGCGGGAAGAGTTCAGCGGCCGCATCGCCGTCCGTTCAGCCATCGGTTATGCGAGCAGGGTGTCGGACGGCGTCAATGTGTCTGATGGCCCTCGCCGCGGCCATGGCTTTCGCGGCCGACGACGCTGGTGCCATCGTCGACAGGGGCTTTGAGACCCTGGGGAGACCGGGTTCCCCGTGGCAGCTGAAGCTGGAGCCGGATGGCTTCGCGAGGCTGGAACAGGCGGAGGGCTTCAAGGGCCTCGTCCTGCACGTGCGAGATGCAGCGTGCGTCCAGGCCGTGCGGCCTGCTGTTGGGCTGTACGAGATCGCCGCCATCGCATGGGGTAGCGGCGAGCTGACGCTCGCTGCCGACGGCATCGGAGAGCGGACGCAAACGCTGCAGGGTGAGCGAGCCGTGTACGGGTATCTGTTCGCGAGTTCCACGGCGGGTTTTTCGGTGCGGGCCCGCGTGCGAGGCGAGGGATACCTGCGGGCTCTCTCGATGCGGCCCGCCACCGAGGAGCAGGCGGCGATCTGGGAACGGGCGCAGAAATCGATACGACAGTTCGGTTTTGCGACCGTGTCGCCGCAGCGCCCGTCGCCTCGGATAGGCCCATCGAAGGATACGGACGCGACGGTGCCTCTGGCCGACATGGTCGATCGAGTCGTACTCGATGAACCTCTGATGAACACGGGTCACGTCGTCAACGAGCAACGGCTCGTGACGTGGTTGAAGGAAACTGGTTTTCGTGGCCTGTCGGCGGCCGGGCTCGCCGAGTGGATGCAGGCGCATGTGACGAAGCAGACGGCCTACGGATCCGTGGCCGTGCTGTGTCGGGGCATCAGTCCGGCGAACCTGCTGGAGGGGTCGAAGTACGAGCCCCTCTGGCTCCGCTACCTGCGCGCCGGAGGCCGCATCGTCAACGTGGGCGATCTGCCCTTTTACAACTATGAATACGCTGATGTCAGGCCGTTGATGCCTGACGCCAACGAGCGCGGCATGAATCTGCTGGGGCTGGATGCCGGGTGGCACAGCCCTTTCTGGGGACAGGGTGGCAGGCCCGTGACGGTGACGCAGGCAGCCCGCGACTGGGGGCTCGCGAACGTCGACACGTCGATCACCGGTTTCCCGGTGGAGGCGGTCACGGTGGCCTTCGGCACTTATACGACGGCCGCTGACGGGCGGCTCGGTGCGTCGGCGTGGTTTCGAAACGTGCGGTCGGATGCCCCGTGGAGCGGCTTGGTCAAGTTGCGACAACGATTCGACGGCAACGACGACACCTCCCTGGCTGATGTGTGGCGAGCGGCCACCTACGTCGGCAGACCGGTCACGGTGCCCCGCATCTCATCGCTCCCGCAATCGCAGGCTGCCGTGATTGCGATCGACATCGAGGCGGCCCGGGTCAAAGGACGTGAGCAGTGGGTGCGGGGAGAGCGGGTGCGGGTCGGGGCGACGCTGCCTCGAGGCGTGTCGGCGGATGGCATTCGGTTTGAATTGACCCAGGGGCGTACTGCCGTGTTACGACAAACGATCCCGCTGCGTGAGAGCGCGGCCGCCATCGAGCTCGACACGTCGCCCTGGAGCGTGGGCGATTACGAGCTCTTCGTGACTGCAGTGGCGCGCGGACGCGATGTGCTTACGGACCGCCGCCCCGTGGGAATTCGTTACGTCCCTGCCTGCCATATGCCTTGGCTCATCTGGCACCAGGCTGGCCCGAATGCCGCGCGAACGGCGGCGGAGTTCACCGATATCGCCGACAAGCGATTGGAAGTGCTGCTCACGCGGGTCACAGCGGCTGATTTCGATGCGGCCGTGCGGGAGGGCATGGGCTTCGCGCTGCGGATCGACACGAATCTGGTCGGTCAGCCGCCGCCAGACTATGAGACCGACCGGGAATGCTTTCGCATGGATACAGCGGGCAGGCCGATCGCCACCGCGTACAGCGGAGGCCGACCTTCGCTCGGCATCAGCCATCCGCGGGTTCGAGAAAACGCACGGGCCTCCATTCGGAAACCCCTCGCCGCCGTCGGAGATCACCCTGCGTTTCGGCCATTCGCCCTGTGCAACGACGATTACTCGATCTACTACGGGTGGGATTATTCACCCCACGTCGTGACGGCGTTCCAGCGGGCCGTCGGCCGCCTCCCGCCCCGTGAGCGTCCTTTGCTGCCGGCGCCGGGGCGTGTGCCAGACGACCACCCATGGCTACAGTGGTTTCAGTGGACGCTCGTCAACGTCGATGGTGGATTTAACCTGGCTGAAGCGGCGGCGGCAGCGGAAGTGCGGCCGGACGTGCGGCTCGGCCCGATTCCCGGCGCGATGCAGATCCCGCTCGTCGACCTGAAGGAGCCTGCGCAGTATCCGCCGTACAACTTCGGGCCGAACGGGTTCAACCTAGTCGCGAGCTACTACTACAACACCTTTTGGCAGCCGATCATGACGGCATCGTTTTGGATGGAAGTTGGCCGCATGGGCAATCGTGCGTTGCCGCAGTGGAACATGCCCGATGCACTGGGGACTGCCGGCTACACCCGCAACAATTTTTTTCATTACATGCTGGGCGGTGTCTCCGGGCTTGCCTACTACAAGTATGCGGATCGATCGAGTGCTACATGGGAGGAGATGCGCGGCCTTGGGGGTACCGTTCGGCGCATCGGGCCACTGCAGGCGACGCTGCAACCGGCCGCCAGGGACATTGCCCTGCTGAACTCATTTTCCACCGGCTGCTTCGATCCGGAGCACACGCTCAAGCAGACGTACGCCTATCACAACCTGATGCAGGCTCACTATGACGTCACGGTTGTCGCTGAAGAGGAGATCGGATCGGCGTTGGTGCGAAAGCACCGGGCCCTGGTTCTGAGTCAGGTGCGGTGGCTGCGTGCGGCAGCGTTCGACGCCGTCGCGCGGCACGCGGCCGAGGGTGGGCTGGTGATCCTCGATGCGACCGTTCCATTCGACGTGCCAGGGGCGAAGCGGATCGGCGTCGATCTTGCCACCGGCGATGTGCCTCCGGAGGGAAAGGAATGGATCGCAGCGCCGCGGACGGCCGGGCTCGACGACTACGGCAGGCCGGAGCGCATCCGCGCGGTCGCCGGACACGTCGCCACGCATGTGCCGGTCCGCATGCGATGCGACGATATCCGTCTCGTGGCCGCACGATTCACGGCAGCCGACATCCCCTGTACGTGGTTCGTCAACGCCCAGGACGGAGAGGAGTTTATGTATTCCCGGGAACGGGCCGGCGCGGGCCATCCCGGAGCTCGCACACCGGAGAAGATTGCATCCCTCGAGGCATGGGAGCGTGATCGGATGGAGGCCGGGCCTTTCGAGGTAGATGTCGTAGTGCCCCGTCAGCCTGGTGTTCCCTACGATCTCGTGGCGATGTCGCGTGTCGAGGTCGAGGAGGTTGCCGACGGATACCGTCTGGCCCTGAAGATGGCACGTTTTGGCGGCGCGCTCGTGGCTTGGTTGCCCTTCGCCATCCGTCAGGTGCGTCTGGAATCCCCCGATGAGGTGCGTCGCGGAGCCCGCGTCGCATTCGAGGCGGTCTGCCAAGGAGTGGATGGCGATGCCGGCGAAGTGTTGAGACGAACGCCGGGCATCACTCCCATCGAACTGGTCCTCCGCGACCCGGCCGGCCGCAGGCATCCGCCCTCCGGCGTCCATGCCATGCGTGACGGGACGCTCGTAATCGAATGGACGCCGGCCCGCAACGATCCGCCCGGGCTGTGGACCGTGGCCATTCGGGAATTGTTCAGTGGTAAGCGAGCCGAGCGGTCGATCGTGCTCGCTCCGTGAGGCATCGGGTAGGCAACGAGACGTCCGAGCTTTCTTGCGGATTCGCAAGTCGTGGCGATCGGATACAAGTGCGCGCGGGGCGAGTGTGCCGTGGTCGTCCGCCTAAGTTTGACGGCTGCATCGCGTCCTGGTACCCTTTGGGGGGTAATTCCTTTCGGCTCGTGGGTCTGGTTTCAGCATGTGCGGCATCTGTGGCATCGTCGGCGAGGCTCCCGCCGCCATGGAGCCGGCCGTTCGCCGCATGATGGACGCGATGGTTCATCGCGGGCCGGATGATGCCGGGTACGAGAATCTCGCCCTTGGCGGTGACCGTGGCACGCATGCGGCCTTCGGTTTCCGAAGGCTGGCGATCATCGACCTGACGCCGGCAGGCCATCAGCCGATGATCGACCCGGCCAGTGGCAACTGCCTCGTCTTCAACGGCGAGATCTACAACTTTCAGCCGCTGCGGCGAGAACTCGAGGCAGCAGGCCATCGTTTTCGAGGACACAGCGACTCGGAAGTACTCCTCAAGGCGTTGACCGAGTGGGGCGAGACCGCGCTGGACCGGATCGAAGGGATGTTCGCCTTCGCGTGGTTCGATGCCCGAAACCGGTCCGTGTTGCTCGCCCGTGATCGCATGGGCATCAAGCCCCTGTATTGGACGACCCGCGGCAGGGTGCTGGCCTTCGCTTCCGAAATTAAGGCCCTCCACACGCTGCCGTGGCTCGATCGCACGATCGATGTACGTTCTGCCGTGTCGCACATCACCAGCCTATGTGCCCTGCGTGATGGCACGATGTTCAAGGCGGTCCGCCGCCTGGAACCTGGCCACGTGTTGCGGTGGAGCGAGGCGGCCGGCGTGACTCTCGCAGCGTTCGCGAGATCGCCGTACGAACGACCTGCGGAAATCCACGATCCACGTGTCGCCGCAAAGCGGTGCCGGGAAGTCATCGAGGATGCCGTCACACGGCAGTGCTACGCAGACGTGGTGGTGGGTGGGTTTTTGTCGGGCGGCATGGATTCATCGGTCATCGCGGCTCTGGCGTCACGGGCAGTGCCGTCCGAACGCGGCTATCCGACGTACACAATCGCCCTAGATCGTCACTTGAGCCAGGTGCCGGACGGGTTCGCAGAAGATCTGCCTTTCGCGCGGCTGATGGCGGAGCGACTGGGGGTGCCGCTGACCGGTGTCACGATCGCGCCGCACACGTTGACGGATATCGATCGCATGGTCTGGCAGTTGGACGAGCCGATCGCAGATCCGGCCGCCCTCAACGTCTACGCCATCTGCGCGGCTGCCCGGGGGCAGGGCGTGAAGGTGCTGCTCTCGGGTGCGGGTGCAGACGACGTCTTCTCCGGCTATCGCCGCCACCAGGCCTTGATGTACCAGGACGTATGGACCTGGCTGCCGGCGTTTGGCCGGAGCCTGCTGACTGCTGCGGCCCGCCGATTCCCCCACACGACGCCTTTCGTCAGGCGGATGTCGAGGGTCTTGCGGGATGCGCACCTCGGCGAGACCGAGCGGATCGTTGGGGCCTTTCTATGGATCACGGGAGAAACGAGCCGGCGGCTGCTTTCAGATGAGGCGGCCGCGACGCTCGATGGATGGACTCCGGAGTTGGAGTTCCAGCGGTCATTGGCGGAACTGCCGGCGGATACCCATCGTCTGAACCGCATGCTTCACCTTGAGCAGCGGCATTTCCTCGCCGACCACAACCTCGTCTACACCGACAAGATGTCGATGGCTCATGGTGTCGAGGTTCGTGTCCCGTTTCTGGACGATGCGCTGTTGCGGTTGGCTGCCGCCATCTCGCCGACGCTGCATCACCGGACGTGGCAGGGCAAGTCGGTGATCCGTGACGCGGTGGCCGACCTTTTGCCGAAGGAGATCATGCGTCGACCGAAGACCGGCTTCGGAGCCAATCTGCGGAACATGATGAGCGGCGGACTGCTCGATCTCGTCCGCGACGTGACGGCCCGCGCCGGTGCGGGGGGGCTCTTCTCGCCGGCGGCGATCCGTGATCTCGCGGCGGCCCACGCCCGGGGTCAAATCGATGCGTCGTACCCGCTTTACGCGGTGGTCTGCATCGAATCGTGGGTCAGGCAATTCGGGGGTCGGCTGTAGGCCGCAGTTGTTGACGGCGGTCGAAAACGGCGGCCCGGGGGCCGTGTCGCGGCGGTACAAAATGGCAACGCACAGCCGTGCAGTTTTCTGGGAGGGGAAGATCGGGGCGATAGCCCCGACCACACCCCCCTACAGAGAGAGGCACAGGAGTGCACAGCGACATGGAGATCTGGAGCGAGATTCGGCGTGAGGAAGACAGACCCGCATTACTGCGGATCCGCAGCGGCCCGTGATGCGACCGAGAACCGACCGAGCCTCCTCGGGGGCGTGGCCCGGTATCATGACGATGTCGATGTCGATCGTCAGGCCGGCGTGCTGGAGAATCCTGGCCGCATGCACCTGGGGCAGGTCGTCAAACATCCTTTCCAGCCTTCCAATGCGCGCTCCGCTTGGCAGCGTGACGAGATCGTACGAAGGACCGTCGAGTGACGAGACGATGCGCGGTGCGGCGGAGTCGGCAGGCGCGTCCGCGCACCACACCGTCACGCCGGTGTCGTACCGCAGCAGGGGGGCCGCCGTATTGGAGAGGTTCGTGCCGACCAACTGGTACGTACCCGGGTCGGCAGTCGGGAGGAGTTCGACGGCGGCATAGTCCTGGTCGATGACGAGGGTTCCGTCGGGTCGCTCCGTGACGCTTGCGGCTCCGAGCGGATCGATGTACGACCGCTTCGGTACCGCGCCGAACATGCGGGAGAGCGTGCGGCGCTGCACACCGAGGAGTCGCTCACCGGTGGTCGTGATCCACGGCACCGGGTAATCCACGGTAAGTCGCGCAGCCGACATCACACCCGCCAACGCGGCGAGCACGTCCGGGTTGCCGTGCAACCACGGACATTGGTAGCTGTTCAGTGCGTCGGCGTAGGTTTCCACCGTTTGCTCGGAGAGGTGATACGGGCTGAAGATCACCCTCCTGCCCGGCCAATCGATTCGCCAGAACGGTGGTCGCGTCTGCGTGGTCGGCACGACGTTCGTGCCGCCGAAGTAAGCGCACCACGTGCCGGGGGCGATGCCGTGACGACGTTCGAATCTCAGTTGTACGGCGGCCCGCTCCCATCGCGCTTCGCGCGTCCACGGCAGGGAGGCCAGTGCCACCGGATCGGCGTGGCGTCGGCGCGTGAAATCGCCATGGCGGGCGTTGCAGGCGATGAACTCGCTTGACCGTTCGGATACCGTGGCTTTGGTAAGGACGGGGATTTTCCGCATGTCGTCGAGCCCGACGATGTCATCTGGTCGCAGCCGGAGGTCACGAAACAGGCGTTCGTAGAAGGGCACTGTGCGGACGGCCGCGGCGACGAAATCACGAAGTCGGCCGTCACGGAAGGCGGCGAGGCTGCCGGGATCCATCTGGAGGCGGGAGAGGACATCGCCGGTCAAGGTTCTGCACCGGCCGCGATTCCTGCCCACCGATGCCATCCAGCCGGCAGCGCTGCAGGCCACTGTCTGTAACCCGATCGGCAGATGCCGATAGACGGCTTCAGCGATCAATCTTGGATCCTTCAGCGATCGAAGACAAAGACATTTCCACGACGGGCGCGGACGATGAAGCCCAGTCCCAGGATCGTTGACTGCAAGTGTTCGACGCTCATGCGCGTGCCAGCGTAAACGGTCTCGTGCAGTTCGATGATAATTCGCGTGCACCACTTCAGACTCTCTGCATCCCGCAGGAGCACTGCGGCCTCGCCGCCCTCGATGTCGGCGACCAGCTGCCAGCCGGCGGACCACGACTGCCGGCCAAGAATCGTCGACAAGGTCGTGCAGGTGACTTCCGTCACTCGATCGCGAGGAACATCTTCCGTGCGATGGGAGCAAAGGTTGTCATCGGCGAGTAGGAAATCGGCTGTCCCGTCGATGTGGCCAATGGCCGATTCGACGATTTGAACGGTCAGGTGACCGCCGTGCCGCCTCACGTTTGTCTGCAGACACGACAGGAGCTGCGGGTTGCCTTCGACGCAAATGAGTTGTTGACCCGGTGCGAGCGTCCTGGCGATCACGCTGCTGATGGCGCCGATTCCCGAGCCGCATTCAAGCACCGGCAGATGCGGAGAGAGATGATCGCGAATAAAACGGCACTCTGCCGACTCGTAGAGTCCCCAAAAAAGCATCGCGCGGTTGCGTGGTGGGACGGCCGCGTTAACGTCGATCCACAGTCCGTGGAACGGGATTCGGTCTCCGAAGACCAGACCGATGCATCGTCCGGCGGTGTCGCCGGCAATCAGCGAAGCGACCATCCGCTTTGCCCGAGCGAGTCGCGTCGCGGCAGAGTGGAAACCATTGCTCACAAGGGGGGACTCCGCTCGAGTCGCCCGTCGTCAAGGGAGTTGAGCAGCGTGCCGAGCGTGGCGAGGACCTCGTCATAAATCACATCCTGCTGCCGAGCACCGATGTGGTGGGACGCTTGGCCCATCGCATGCCGCGCCGCTGGATTCGAGTTAAGCCAATCCAGGCGTGATGCAAGGCACGCGACGTCACCGCACGGATAGACGAAGCCATTGACTCCGGTTCGCACGTCGTCGTCCATTCCGTAACTCCCGCAGCGATCGCTGATCACGACGGGCAGCCCCATGTAGATCGCCTCGCTGACGGCGACGGAGTGCGGTTCCTTCTCAGATGCGTGCACGTAGACGTCAGCAGCCGCGTAGAGCTCCGGCAGTTGTTCGGCGGGCACGAAGCCAGTGAAAATAAAGCGATGGGTCGCATCGGAGGGACTGTTCGCCTGCCACTCGGACTCCTTCGGTCCTGTGCCGATCACCAAGGCTGCCGCATGCCCAGATGTCATGCGAGCGACAGCGGCCAGCAGGTCTCCTTGTCGTTTCCAGGCGACAAGCTTGCCGACCATGGCAACGACGCACTCATCGTCGTGCAGACCCAGTCGTCGGCGGGTTTCTTGCCGCAGAGCCGCGCGACGGGCATAGGCATCGCGATAGGTCTGGCGATCGATCGGATAGGACCCACGAATCATCCGGGATGGGCGCACCCCATAGTGGCGGTAGTACTCCTCGTTTGCATTGCCAGTGACGATGAACCAGTCGATGCGACCGAATATCCAGCGAACGACAAGGCTTTTTAGCGCGGATTTCCAGATGGGGCGGCGGTGCCGCAATTCACCATCCGAGAAGAAAAGCAGAGGCACACGATGGCGGCGGGCCCACGCCTGCGCACGACGCTGCAATTGCTGGTCATAGCCATATGTCAGCAGGGCGTGAGGAGCGAAGGCGCGGAGTTCGCGATCGAGACCGGGGGCGTCCAGCGCACTCGACACCACCGGCGCTGCATCCCCATTAACGAACGTGTGGGTGAACCTGTCGAGCCCTAGCCCACCCCAGCTGATCGTTTTGCCGAAGTTCGCATCTTCGTACGGCACTGATCCCGCACGAGATCCGAAGAAGACGTGGATGTCCCAGTCGCTGCTTCTCGCCCAAGCGGCATAGAGCGGACAAAAGTGCTGGATCGGGTGCGACAGGACGATCGCGAGACGGCGTCTCATCGGCCAAGGCGCCCGAGATCGGAACGCTTCGCGTGCATCATGATGCTCATCGGGCATCTGCAGATGTCGGTTCAACGGCGATGGCCCTCAACGCGTCGGCGAGGCGCTCGCGATAACTGTACCGGTCCCGGCGGCACCGCTCGAGAGCCCGGATGCCGATCAGGCGACACTCGTTCGGATGGCTCAGATGGTGCATCGCTTTGGCGACGAGTTCGTCGTCATTGTCGAAGTAGTCGGCCTCCAATCCTTCGGTAAACAAAGCCAGATGCTCGGTCGTACGTTCCGCCAACATGAACCCTGCGCAGGCAGGAATTTCAACGGATCGTTGAGTCTGCAGGTCGCGGTTCATCTTGCGCAGAAATCCGAGATTGATCAGCGTGTCGTGAATCCGTCGCGTGTAGTCGATGCCTAAGGCCGCCGGGAGGCACGTGGCGTTGTCCGGAAGCAATCGTCTGTTCTCCGGCCATCCGGGACCGGACGCGGTGACCGGGATGCCGGCGGTGCAGAGCCGCCGGATCGAAGCACACCGCGCAGCCTCAAAGTATCCGATGAATCCCACGGCAATCGGCTTCGCACAGCCGACCGCATCTGCCGGTGGCTGGTGGGTCGCCGGGTCGTAGGCGTTCGGGCTGAATACGACGCGTCTGCATCCGGAAGCCGAGAGTTCAGGTACGCCGAAGGACTTCGTCGTGATGAAGGCGTCGTACCATTTAAGGCCCGCGTGGAAATATCGCGAACTGCAGTGGGGCTGGGACATGTCATCCGGACTGTATCCGATGAGTTTTAGTTTCGGATTGAGAGACCGCGCGCGCCGAAGAGTGCCGGGCAACACGGTGTTGGCCTTGTCGAGCCAAAGCACGTCGACCGACGTTGCCAGACGCAGGATGGTGGCGTTCGCACCGGCGAGGTCGAGCGGAAACCTCAATCGATTGGCGACCTTGCCGGCATATTTGCGAACAATATTCGGTTTGGCTGCGTCGGTCGCGCATTCCAGGACGGTAAATCCCAACTCTGCCAGGCAGGTGCAACGCATTCTCGACGTTGTGCCGGCTGCGAGATCTCCCACATACAGAAGCCGCTGGCCGCCCGCCAACTCCTTCAACACGGACCCCTCCGTGCAGCAACACACATCTGATTCCGTGGTTTTACGGCGAGGAAGTCGTTCCACCGATTCGCTCGATTGGTCATGTCGTCGCCCGGTGAACGGCCAGGGTTGTGCCAGCGAGGTGCCGGATCGGCATTTCCCTGGCGAGCTCCGCGAGTGCGGTCGTGACGCCGTCGAGGTAAAGAAAATCATGCCACACGATCATGCCGCCATGGCGAAGCATCAGCAGAGCTGCGCGGGAGTCCCGCAGAACGGCTTCGCGACTGTGGTCGGCGTCGACGAATACCAGGTCGGCTGTCCCGCGATGGGCAGACCAGTCGGTGCCGCCGATTCCACGGACGTGGACTGCGCTGAAGGTCAGCCCTTCAGTGAACGCCGGACACCATCTCCGCCAGAGCAGCACGTTCATGTCGATGCCGCGGATGCCATGGTCAGGTGTGCCCACCACCGTGGGCGGCAATCGTGTCGGTGAAGAGCCGCGCATTGTCATCGTACGCCGAGGCGTCGATCGCGTGGGCCCGAGCGAAGTGCAGGGCGGCCCGCCGGGTGGCAGTGCGGCCGGTAGCATCCATGGCGGCATGTCGCGTGAGGACGTCGACGAATGGCTCCGGTGCCGACAGAGGCAGGGCCCAGCCGGCGCCGGCCGCAGTCACACCGTTCCACGGGGTCCGGTCGCTGATGAGGACGGGCAGGCCGACACTCAAGGCCTCGTGGATGACGTGGCCGAAGTTCTCGCCCTGCGTCGGCAGAAACAATAGGTCGTGCCGACGCATCATGTCCGGCACCTGCGGCGGCGGAATCGAGTCATGGATCTCCACTGTGACATTCGGTGGAAGAGACCGCAGGGCAGGTTGGCACTCCTCCCAGTAATCCGCATCGCGTGGTCCAACGATCGACAGGGCGACCGGGAAACGGACCCGCGCGAGCACATGGAGCACGAAGCCGAGATTCTTCATCGGCGAGATTCGTGAAAGGAACAGGATCCGCAGAGGACCAGCGACTGGGGCAGACTCCGGGTCCTCGACGGCATGGTGCGCCGACGCCAGGTCGCAGGCCACCATGATCCGGTCCGGCGTGATTCCCGGTAGCACCCGACGCACGTCCGCCCGCTCGAGCGGCGTCGATGCCTGCCAGATCAACCCTCTATCGCAGCCCAGCATGCGAAACCCGTGCAGATACAGCCGTTTGCGCAGCGATTTGTAGCGCAGGGCGCCAGCGGAGAACTCTCCTCGGGGGGCGAGCACCGCGGGCCCGGTCCGCACGATCCCCAGGCCGCGGGCCGCGAGGATCCGGGTGGAAAACGTGCGGTCGAAGAAACTGTTGAGGTAAAGCACATCGTGCGGCTCGTTCCCGATCAACGCGGCGAGGGTGGCGATCGAGATCGCAGCCGGATTCAGGTAGCGTACGAAGCCCTTGCCCAGGGGCATCCAGGTGTCGGGCTCGATGCCCTGATACGGCTCATCGCTCCCGGCATCGCGGTCCTGGGTGACGACACGAAACTCGAACCGATCCCCCAACTGCTCGACCATGTTGGCGATCGTGCGGATCGGTCCGCCGCCGCGATAGCCTGGCAGGTAATTGCGGTTGAAGGTGAGAATCACCGGGCGTCGGACCGCCGCGTGCGAGGTTGTCATGTTCGGTGTCGGGGACGGCACGGCCTACGCCATGTAGTACCGCGACGGACGGCGTGTCACCGCGCCGCGGCAGTCAACCAGCGGAACACCGAGCGATGCAAAGTCGATCGCCGCGTACTCCCGGTGATTCGTGCAAAGAACCACAACGTCGTAGGCATCGGACACTGGCTGCGACTCCCGGCCGGCCACGTGGTGATGCGAGCGGCCGGGACGGATGCTCGGCACGTGTGGGTCGTTGTACATCACGCTGGCCCCGCGCGCTTCGAGCAGTTGCATGATTTCGTAGGTGGGTGATTCGCGGTCGTCATCGACGTCGGGCTTGTAGGCCAGCCCGAGCAGGAGGACGCGGGCCCCCTTGGCCGGCTTGCCCGAGTCGTTCAGCGCCTCCACCACCCGTTGCACGACGTACTCGGGCATGGCGGTGTTGATCTCCCCCGCCAACTCGATGAGCCGGGTACGCATGCCGTACTCATGCGCTTTCCAAGACAGGTAAAACGGGTCAATCGGTATACAGTGCCCACCGAGCCCGGGGCCCGGGTAGAAGGGCATGTAGCCGAATGGCTTGGTCGACGCCGCTCGGATCACCTCCCAGATGTCGATGCCCATGGTGGCGTAAATGACCTTGAGTTCGTTCACGAGCGCGATGTTGACCGCCCGAAAGATGTTCTCAAGGAGTTTGGTGGCCTCGGCCGTCGCGCAACCCGACACGGGAACCACACGGCTCACGATCCAACCGTACAGGGCGGCCGCACGTTCGCCGCACGCCGCAGTCAGGCCGCCGACGACCTTGGGAATGTCACGCAAGGCCGTGGGATTGCCCGGATCCTCCCGCTCGGGTGAAAAAGCCAGATGAAAATCCCGGCCGGCCGCCAGGCCGCTGCCCCGTTCGAGCAGCGGCTTCACAACCTCGACCGTGGTGCCTGGATAGGTGGTCGATTCCAGTACGACGAGATGTCCGGCGTGGAGGTGCGGGGCGATCGACTCTGCCGTCGCGATCACGTAGCCGAGGTCGGGCACCCGATGGGGTGTTAGCGGCGTGGGCACGCAGATGAGGATGGCCCGGGCCGCGCGGAGCGCCGAGAAATCGGTGGTGCTATGAAATCGGTCGGCTTGCACGGCGGAGGCGACGCGGGCAGCGGGAATGTGCTTGATGTACGACCGCCCCGCCGCGAGTTCGGCGACCTTCGCGGCGTCCGTGTCGACACCCAGGGTCTTCAGCCCAGCATCGGCGAAGGCCAGGCACAGGGGCAGGCCGACGTAGCCGAGTCCGATGATCGCCACGTCATGGGTCGCTGTCGAGTCAGCCATCGGCATTCGCTTCGTTCTTCATTCCGCTCGTTGGACGACCGCGAGTATATCAGCCGCCATGCGTCGGCAGATCGATTCACGCCCGTAGCGGGCGACGAACTCCGTGCGCGGCACGAGGCCGAGTTGCAGACGTTCCAGGGCCTCGACGGCGCCGAGGGCATCGCACGGGTGGAAAACCGATGCGTTTGGCACCTCGCGGCGTAGGAAATCACCCGCATGGCCGCGGACTCCCGCCCAGATCGGCCTGCCGGTCGCAGCGTACTCGAAGATCTTCGAGGGCAGCACCTTCGCGAAGGCATCGTAGTCGTTGAGGTGGAGAAAGAGGACGTCGGCAGTGGCGTAGGCGGCACGCAGCTGATCCCGAGGCACGGGCTCGCGGATCACGACATTGGAGCACCCGGCCGCGTGGACCGCGTGCTCGAGATCGGCACGACGTCCGCCGTCACCGATGACCTCGAACTCGACTCTGCCCGCGAGGCGGTGGGCGAGGTCGGGGAGGATCGTGTGCAGGCCCTGGCCGTCACCGATGTTTCCGGCATAGACGACCCGCAGCGGTCGCCCGGGCGGTCCGGACGCCGGCGGCGGCAGTGGTGTGAGAAACTCCGGATCGATGCCGTTCGTGAATGTGGTGTATCGCTGCCCCGGATAACGGCGGTGGAAGTAGGGCAGGAAGCCTTGCGACACGAGATTGACCGACGCGGCGGTGCCGATTGCGAACGATTCCAAGGTGGTGAATGCCGGCCGCAGAGCCGTCGAGACCGGGCGGGGCAGCACGTCCGCCATGGTGTCGACGAAGATGTCTCGGATATCCAGATACAACGGCACACCGAGCCCGCGGGCGACCGCAGCTCCGAGCACCGCTGTCATCAGTCGCGACGAAGTCGCGAACACGGCGTCGCACTCGCAGCGGGCCGTCAAGCCCCAGCCACGGGCGGCGTACGCGGCGAAAGCCCGCGATTGGGCGACGAATCCGCCCCGGTGTGGCGGCAGTTCGATGCGGCGTACATGCAGCCTCCCGATGTCATCGCGGGCGGACGCGGCGGAGCGAAACGAGTGGTAGCGATTTGGCGCGGTGGTGACGACGGTGATCTCGCAGTGCGGTGCGATCTGCAACAGCGCTTGCACCAAGTGATGCGTGCGGAAGGAGCCCGCCGAGAGGTCGGGCGGGAAATAAAAGGAAAGGACGAGCAGCCGCACCTATGGCTCCCAGTGGAGTTGCGTCAGCAGTTCGTCGCCGACGAATGATATTTCCACGCATTGGTTGGACACGGCAGTTCCGAATCCGGGATGCCATGCCGTGGCTCGAGTGGCCGGAGTCCCTCCGGCAGTCGACAGCCTTACGGTTCCACCGTCGGGCAGGATCCACCGGCAGGGCCCGTCCGTCCGGACGTCCGGGTGCAGAAAGAATCGGGCGACCGCCGCGTCGACGGATGCAGACAGCCGATCGACGACGTCGAGCCGTCCCGGCCGAACGATGCACCGCCTAGTATGCAGGGGGCGGCCGGGTAGGTGCGTGTAGCCGTCGTGTGTCCCCCAGACTTCGACGGCGTCCCCGCTCGCGCACCAGCCGCTGTCCGTGACCTTGGCCCGTCGTCCCACGCGGAATGAAGACCAGACCTCACTCGAGTCGGCGTCGTCGATCTGCACGGTGCTGTGGGCCGCCGTACCGCGCTCGCGGCTACGTTGCACGCCCGCGGTGTACGTGGAGATCCCGCTGTTCACGACCGTGCGTCGGCCGCCGATCGAGAGTTCCAGGGACAGCGTACCAGCATGCGCGTGGCCGGGCTGATAATCGGGGCCCACCGAGCCGAGGTCGATGAGCAGGCGGTTGCCCGGGCCGCAGTCGACCGTGTGGAACCCCGATGCGACGGGCATCGTGAACGGCGCCTGGTTGACGTCCGCCACGGTGTCGATTCGCTCGGCGTAGCTGCGGAGTGCAGCCAGCGTCGGCGCGACGCCGCCCGTCGAATCGTTGAAAAACGACACGTCACCGTCGGGATGGCACATGGTCGCGAACCAGGCAAGCCCCTTCTCGATCACCGGCCGACAGCCATCGGCCGCCGCATGAACCTGCTCCACGCCCGATCGAAGGGCCAACTCGACGACGTCACACAGGTCCCAGACGAGGAGCCCGTGGTACATCGGGCTCCGCTCGAAGTGGCCGCCGTCCGCGAGAAACTGTTCTCGTATCTGGTCGACCAAGAGCGTGGTTCCGCGTCGCAGCCAGCGGTCGGCATCAGGCCCGGCGCAGAGTGCGCCGGCGAACACGAGCGCCTTGGCATTGGCGAGCAGATGGTTGCCGCGGAGATGGTATTCGATCTGGTCCTCGAGCGCCCGGGTCTGGCGGGCGAGCGAGTGCATCCGGGCGTCGGTCACCGAGTCGTTTGCACCGAGGTATTTCACGATGTTGACGATCCGTCGCGACAGCGGATATGGCTCCCAGCCAACACCGGAGGCGGGTGGGTTCGCGTCGATCCACCGATCGAGCAGATTCGGAGCCTCCGCGGCGGGGATCGACGGCGCGGCGGCCAGATCGTCGAGATAGTGGCACTCGTAGAGCCACAGCCGCGGTCGGCGTGCGTGGTTCCAGTCCGCGTGGCCCTGGATCGGGTGCGACACTCCGTGCAGCGTGAACACGCCGTGTGAGGTCTCCCGGCGCGGCAGGTAGACGGGACCATCCCATGGTGCAGCCCATGCCCGGCGGCGGGGCGTCGCGATCGAGCGCCGCGAGGCGCGTCGGCGGATCAGCGGCTGGAGCGTTCGATGGGCGACCTGGTGGAGCAGTTGATCGAACCGCAGGTTTCGAACCGTCCGCAGGACCGTGCCCACTCCGCCCGGTCTCGAGGCGGCGGTCACCGAAGCATGTCCAAGCGGTGAAGATGATCGACGATCCGCTCTCCGGCGCGTCCATCCCACAGGGGCGGAATCGTGCCACGCTTCCACCTGCCGCCGAGCAGCCTGGCGATCGCCGGGCCGAGTGCCGCGGGATCACTGCCCAGGAGCTCGTTGGTGCCGAGTTCCACGGTCTCCGGCCGCTCGGTCGTGTCACGCAGCGTCATGCACGGGATGCCCATGACGGTGGTCTCCTCCGTGATCCCGCCAGAGTCCGTGATCACGCCGCGGGCGTGCCGCACGAGATGGTTGAACTCCAAGTAAGGCTGGGCGTCACAGGTGCGGATGGCCGACGGCAGAGGCCCAGCCTGTTGCAACACACGTGCCGTCCGCGGGTGAACGGGGAACACGACGGGAAGATCTCCTGCCGCATGGCCGAGCTCTGCGAGGATGGCGGCGAGTTTGACCGGGTCGTCGACGTTGCTCGGTCGGTGCAGCGTCAGCACGAGGTAGGCTCCTTCACGGAGACCCCATGCATGCCAAAAAGTCGGTGGGCGGAGCCGATCGAGATTGGCCAGCAGCGTGTCGATCATCGTGTTGCCGACGAAGAAGATCCGTTCGTCCGTGACGCCGGAAGCCCGCAGGTTGGCGTTGGCGTGCTCGCTGGTGGTGAAGAAATAGTTGGTGATCGCGTCGGTAACGAGGCGATTGATCTCCTCCGGCATCGTCCAATCACCGGAGCGAATGCCCCCCTCGACGTGCGCGACCGGAACGTGCTGCTTTTGTGCCGTGATCGCGCAGGCCATGGTCGAGGTGACATCCCCGACGACCATGCACAGGTCGGGTCGCCGCTCACCGACGACGGTCTCGTAGCGGCTCATGATCGCGGCTGCCTGCTGGCCCGCCGTGCCGGAGCCCACTTGGAGGTTCACGTCGGGATCCGGAATCTCCAGCTGTGCGAAAAACTCCGCGGACATCCGGGAGTCGTAATGCTGCCCGGTGTGGACGAGCCGGTAGGGACGGGCGGCATCGGCAACCAGCCGGCGATCGATCGCCTTGATGATTGGGGCGATCTTCATGAAGTTCGGTCGCGCGCCGGCGATAATGTCGATCATCCGTTCGCGCTCCGCAGCTCCGCGTCGCCGGTGCCGGCCCGGGAGATGGCGATGCACGTGCGTGCCACCTCGACGAGCTCATCCACGGGGATGTGGCATTCGCGGCGGCCCGCAACCGCCTCCAGGAACGCGGCGACGCAGGCAGTTTGCCCCTTGTCCTGCCGCCAGAGTCTCAGCCTGCGGAAACCGCTCCAGCCGTAGCCCTGCAGGCTGTGGAAGTTGTCGATGGCGAGCACGCGACCGGCTGCGAACACCTCAAGCCGCTCCTTCGGATAGGCACGGCAGCCGTTTGCCAGATAGTGCAGGGTCGCGATCGTGCCATCCGCGAACCGAAACGTCGCCGAGAGCGTGTCCCGCGTGGGCGACGGTGCGAACGTCGCCTCGGCGGAAACGATCGGCGCGGCCGCGAGGTGACGAAGCACGTCGACGAAATGGCAGCACTCGCCGACGACGCGGCCACCTCCTTCGACCGGGTCGTGGACCCAGTGGTCGCCGGGAATCGCCCCGGCATTGATCGTCATCACCAGCGCCTTTGGTTCGCGGATGGGCGCGAGCAGCCCCGCGGCCCGGGTGATGAGCGGTGAGAACCGACGATTGAGCCCTACCCCGAGGATCGGCACGGCCCCGCGGCAACGCGATTGCCGGTAGGCCTCGACCACCGCGTCCACCTGCGGCTCGTCGATCGCCAGCGGCTTCTCGACGAACACGTGCTTGCCGGCAGCGAGGGCGCGGACCACGAGGTCGGCGTGGCTGTCGTGCCTTGTGGCCACGACCACGACGTCGATGTCGTCGTCATTCAGGATGGCCTCCACGTCGCTCGAGGCGGTCGCAAAGCCGTGCCTGCGGGCGGCCGTGACGGCCGAGATCCCCTCCCGGGAGACGACGGTCTTGAGCCGCACGCCACCGGCCTTGAACGCGGGGATGAGGACTCCCGAGGCGTAGCCGCCGCCGCCGATGAATCCCACGACTGGCTTTCCGGACCGCCGCACCGGCGGCCCGGCGGTCACGGGCACGGCACGGGCCGGAGTCGCCGGTGCCGCCTCCGGTCCGTAGTCAAGCACGATCCCGAGACTCGCGGTCGTGGCGTCGGTGAGGAGTTCGTAAGCCGCGGCGGCGTCTGCGACTGCAAAGCGGTGCGAAATCAGACCGGCCGTGGAGAGCACCCCGGCTGACATCATGTCGAGGACGGCCTCGAAGTTCCGCTGTTCCGTCCACCGTACGTAACCGATCGGGTAATCGACGCCCTGCGATTCATAGCTCGGATCATGCCGACCGGGTCCGTAGGAGCACGAGACTCGAAAAGCGAGTTCCTTTTCGTAGAAAGAGGCCCGCGACAGGTGCAGGCCGGTCTGGCCGACGAGTACGATCCGGCCGCGTTTACGCGCCATCTCGGCAGCTTGTCGGATCGGTTCGTCACTCGTCGTCGTGGCGGCGACGAGCACGGCGTCGACACCACGACCGCGTGAAAAGTCGCGGGCCGCCACGGCGGGCTCGACGCCCGTCGACAGGTCGAAGACTTCCGCCCCCAGCGACCGGGCGAGTTGCAGCTTGTGGGCATCGAAGTCGAGCGCCAACACGCGACAGCCATTCCCACGGAGCAGCTGCACCGCCATCAGGCCGACGAGCCCCAGCCCGGTCACCACGACGCATTCGCCGAGCGTCGGCTCGAGCAGCCGGATGCCCTGCAGCGCCACCGCCCCGAGCACGGTGAACGCGGCCGTGTCGTCGTCGACCCCGTCGGGAACCCGCGCACACAAGTTCACGGGCACGTTGACGATTTCGGCGTGTCTGCCGTTGGAAACCACGCGATCGCCCGGATGAAAGCCGCGGGCGGGATCACCGACGAGGACCGTGCCGATGTTGCAATAGCCGAGGGGCAGAGGCTGGTGGAGCTTGTTCAGCACCGCTTCCACGGTGGCCGCCACGCCGTCGACCCGGATCTTGTCGAGCACGGCGCGCACCTTCTCGGGCTGCTGCCGCGCCTTGCCGATCCAGCCCGCCTTGCCAAACTCGACGAGCATTCTCTCCGTGCCGGCGGAAACCAGTGTGCGGCGGGAGCGGATCAGCAGGTGCCCGGGGCGCGCGGCGGGAGCCGGCACGTCGACGACTTCCGTCCGCCCGTCACGAAGATTTTGCAAAACCTGCTTCATCGGTGCGGCATCGACTCCTCGCCCGGTGGCGATCGCCCGGTGCGCTTCCAATCATACCTCGCTGCGATCATTGATCCTCGGTCAGGCGGATACAGGACGGCATCGCATTCGACGTGCACAGCCATCGATAGGCGGCCGCGAATTGCCGACCGATCTCGTCCCAGTCGAACCGAGCCCGCGCCAGCGCCCAACCGCGGCGGCCCATGAGTCGGAGGGTGGGCAGGTCGAGGCCGCAAGCGGCGGACAGCGCGGCCGTGATGCCGCCGACACCGCACGGCGCCACCCAGCCGCAACCTTCTTCCACGAGGCATTGCCACGGCGTTCCCGTCGTGGCGACGACGGGGACGGCACGGGCGAGGGCCTCTGCCACGACGAGCCCGAAGTTTTCCGTGTACGAAGGCAGCACGAGCAGGTCGGCGGTTTCGAGCAGGGCGTCGCGATCCCGGCGCCAGACGGGGCCGATGACGGCGACTTCGTCGGCGAGGCCATGGTGGGCAATGGATCGCTGCAGCCTGGCCAGGTAGCCGCGATGGTCCGGCCCGGCGATCGTCAGCGACCATCCGCGTGGTCGCAATGAAGCCCAGGCGGCGACCAGGTCGCCGACGCCCTTTAGCGGATCGAGCCTGCCGAGATAGACGGCTCGCAAGCCAGATCCCTCCGGTTTGCGTGGACAATGCTCGGGAACCGTCACCCCCAGCGGAATCACGGCCACGGGCGAGCGCAGCCCCAGTCGCCGGATCGCGTGCAGTTCCTGCTCGGACGTAGCGTGGATGAGGTGCGCGGTCGTCGCCACGGTCCGCTGCCAGGCCAGCCAGGCCGCCAACTTGCGTGCCCGGCGGGCTGCCAGGCCCACGGCGCTGAACATGCCGTGCGGACTGAGCACGAAGGGCACGCCCTCGCCACGGCACCACCGCGATGCCGCCCCGCCCGGATACTGCCAGGCGCCGTGCTGGTGCACCACGTGCGGTCGCAGGTGGGAGAGAGCGGCGGCGAGCCCCGGGGCGTAGGCGAGCGTCCGTGGCCCGACGATCTCGATCCGCTGTCGTTCGATGCCGCCATGCTTGCCGGAGGGCCACTCGGTGCGGTTCAGGACGATCCCCAGCACGGACACCGCCATGTCGGGGGCCCTCGCCGTCGCCGCGGCGATACCGGTGACGGCGGCATCGATGCCGGGCGCGTGCCAACGGCAGGCCGTCGTCACATGCGCCACCTTCAACGCGAGCACGGTCGGTGAACCAGGTCAGGAGAACGCTCCCGGGGACCTCGACGGGCGTCGGCGTAGAAGCTCTCGTAGCGGTCGCCGATCACGCGCTCGCCGTACAAACGGTGCACCGTCTCGGCCACGACGTCCGCCGGTGGGGCCCGGAGGCGGCCGGTGAGAAAATCCTCCACCCTGCCACGCAGGGCTGCGACGTCTGCCGGCGGAACGAGAAACTCGGGCAGGATGGCACCAAGCACCTCGGGGATGGCGCCGACGCCGGTGCCGAGCACCGGCAGGCCGTAGGCGAGCGCCTCGAGGATGATCAGCCCGAAGCCCTCGAGGGCGCGGGTGGGCAGCAGGAACAGGTCGGCCGCCTGGTAGGCGAGTTGCAGGTCGTGATCGCTGATCCTGCCGACGAGATGCACGTGGCCCTCGGCCCCATGCTCCCGGATCGCGGACCGCAGCGTCTCCAACAGTGGCCCGGAGCCTGCGATCATGAAGTCGCATGCCCCGCGTCGCGCCAGGGGGGCGACCGCCGTAATCGCATCGGCGATTCCGTAACGGGGCCGGAGTTGCCGAACGGTGAACAGCGTCCGCCCGTTCGAACGCCATCCGAGCCTTTCCCGAGCCTGCTTGACCGTGAGTGTCCGCCGCGAGGTCGGCGCCACCCAGTGGGGAATGATGTGAAACGGGAGGACACGGTGGGGATGTTCCCTCGCCAGCTCACCAGCCACGAAGGCGGACAGGGTGTGCCGCACATCGGCGGCATCGAGCAGCCGACGTTCCATGCGTCGCATGACGGGTGGTCCGACCACGTTGTTGACAGCGCCGATCCAACCCTGCTGCTCCCACGCTAGGCGTTGCTCTGCCACGATGGGCGAATGGATCGTGTAAGCAAGTGCCGGTCGGTGTGCGCCGGCGGTGACCGCAGCCACGGCTCCCATGCCGGTGAAGATGCTGTGGTAGTGCACAACGTCGAATCCCCGGGGCAGGACTCGGGCGACCGCCTCGCGAAAGAGGCCGATCTGCACCGCCCCGCGGCGGGGATTCCACGCCGCGAACCGGGGCCGGGGAAACCGGTGCACAACGACGCCTTCGTGAACCTCCTCAGCCGGTGCGGACAGGACCGCGTCCGATTCCGCGGCAACAAACTCCACGTGGTGGCCCCGGCGGACCATCATTCGCGCCACGTCCCAGGCGACCCGTGCGAGGCCGCCCGGGACGCTCGGAAAGAACCAGTCGGCGATGATCAGGAGCCGCATCGGCGCCGGCCCGGCGACGCGCGGATCCTGCAAGAGGTCAGGCGACGTCACGGGGTGGCAACGCCAGTGGCGCGGGCCCGGCGATGGACGGCACAGCCGCCGCGGCGAAGGGGATGCGGGATTGCCCCGACCACGGCTGCGGACGCCCCGCCGAATCGAGGCGATGCATCGGCCGCCGGCCGAAGAGCATCGCGATCAGCAGGGCGACGAGGAAATAGATGAGCAGGGTGCGAAAATCGCTGAAGCACGTGATCAGGTTGACTTCCGGCCCGAGCAGCAGGCGGATGAGCACGCTGGAGGAAAGAATGGCGAGCACGCGGGTGCGAAATGCAGTGAGCACGAGGAGAAAGTCGGCCATCGCGTACAGCAGCCCGAAGATCACTCCATAGACCACGGGACCTATGTAGCCGAGATCGAGGAACGACTCCAGCGAGATGTTGTTGCAGATGTCTCCCGTGCCGAGCACCGCCTCGTCGACGGCGCCCAGCCGGTATTTCGAGAAGCCCACCAGGGCCCGCGGCAACGCCATCATGACGCCCTGAGCGAGGATCTGGCCGTCGAACTCGCCGGGCGAGCGGGCGGCGTACATATCCTCCCAGAAGAGAATGGTGTTGAATCGCCACGACATGTTTTCCCGCAACGTGTCGCCGGTTTCGTCGACCACGGCCGAACGCTGCTCCTCGGCGGCGATACGGAAGGCGGCGGCGACACCCGGCGAGTTGGGACTGCTGTAGATCAGGCGGGCCCGCAGGAAGATCGGGGCGAAGATGAAGAGGATCACGTATGCGAACACCGCCACGATGGGCACGGCGAGCCCGAGCCGCTTCCGGCCGGACCAGAGCACACCGAGACCGATCATCGCACCGAGCCAAAGCAATTCACGACGGCCGGCGGCGAGCGTATTGCCGACCATCACGATCAGCAACACGGCTGCCACCAGCCGCACCTGGGATTGCTGTCGCGAGGAGGCCAGCCAGGCGAAGGCGGCCGCGGCGCCCAGCGTCAACGGCATCGTGAGCGTGTTGAGCACGACCACGGCATACGGCAGTCGAGCCATCTTGAAATAGTCACCGCCTCCGCTCACGTTCAACGCGTACACGGCATTCAGCCAGGTGGTGATGGCGACCAGCGCACCCCCCACGAGGAGCACTTCCGCCGGCTTCGCCGACACGATGGAGTGCCGCAGCGTGGCGATGGCCGAGTGGCTTTGTCGCGAACCGACGAAGCCTCCCAGAACACCCTTCCAGATCACCGTGTACACCGCGGCGAGCGTGGCAAAATAGGCCACCGTCACATAGACGATTTTCCACGACTGGCTACTGGCGGACGAATCGGGCGCGGCGAAAAACAGCAACGTCACGAGGGGCCCGACGAAGATGAAGAGGGCGTTGGTGGCGGCCAGCCAGGTCGGCGTGGAGATGGCGTCCGGATTCCGCCACGCTTGGGTCACGACCCGCCAGATCGCGGGCGAAAAAACCGCGAGGCCGAAGAGGATGGCGATCGCCTGCATGGGATTTCGCTACTGCGGTTCGACGCCGAGGATCAAGGGTTTGCCCGGCCCGGTGCATCCGGAACGCAAACGGCCGCGCGGCCCGCCCACCAGTCTGCCAGCCGCTGGCGAAGGAAGGCGGGCACTCCCCGTGCTTGGGCGGCCGCGATCCCGAGGTGCACGAGGCACCCGATCCCACACGGCAGGGCCGCAGACACACCGGGGCGAAAGGTGGCGAACATGACGAGGAGAGCGGTGATCACATGGAGGAGGGCCAGGCCGGCGTGACCGCCGGACAAACAGCCAGCATACCGCTTGAAATCGGCCGCCGTGGCCGCGAAGGCATAGCCCGATACCACCGTCTCGGCGAGCAGGAGGCCAGTCGCGATGCCGGCCGCCCCGCCCGTCGGTGCGAGGACGGCCACCCCCGCCCCCAGGATCCCGGCCCGCAGGCAGGTGGCGGTGAATTGGCTGCGAACGCGGTTGGTGGCGATGAGAAACAGTTGGAACGGCATGCCGAGCTGCCGCACGAGGACGGCAGCCGCGAGTGCGATGAAGACGGACGCGTCGAAGTCGAGCACACCGCGGGTCCAGGTGCGGTACAGTTCGGGAACCCACGACGCCACCAGGGTCGTCGCCATGGCCAACGGGGTGACGCAGACGACCATCAGGGCGTCGATCAGCAGGGCCGCCCGGCCAATCCGGGACGGCGTGGCATCCCTGCCCAGTTCCGGCACCGCCGGAAACATGACGATACCAGAGGCCTGGGTGACCGCATTCGTCAACGAGCGGACGGTGGAGAATTGGGCGGCGCCCGTGGCGGGAAGCGTCGCCGACACGAATGCCGCGAGGCCGCCGTTGGCCGTCTGGTCGAGAAACATCGAGAGCGAGATTCCGAGCGACTGCCGCAGGGCGGACCACGCACTGCGCCAGTCGCCGAGCGACCAGTGAGGATAGACCGCAGGCCGACGTACCTTCAGATCCAGGATATTAAGAACCGATGTGCCTGCGGCAGCCATCGCAAATGCGGTCGCCACCTCGGCCACCCCTCCGCCGCACCAGGCCGTCGCGATCACCGCGAGAAACGTGCACGCCTTTTGCGCCACCCCGAACAGCTGATACCGCACCGTTTCGCCGTAGGCGAGATACAGCCGGCAGAGAAGACCGTTTTGCGTACCCGCCGCCAGCCAGTAGAGCGACAGGGCGAGCAGGGGCACGCCGACCTCCGCCAGGTAGTCGCTCACGGGGTGAAGGCCGGTGCCGCCGATCATGACCGCGATTGCGCAGGCCGCCACCTGGATTGCTGCCGAGGCCGTGGTCATCCGCATGGCCGACGAGAGCAGCCTTCGCACCTCGACCGGTCGTGCGCCGCCGAGCATGTTGACTTCCGCGCCCACGAAGGCATGGAAGCCGACGTCGACGCTTGTCATCAATCCGAACAGGCCCTGCACGCCCATCCAGACGGCGAACGTCTCGGCCGACCAGACCTGCAGGAGCAGCGGCACCTGGAGGACCGCCTGCAGGACGGACAGCCCGAAGCCGACCGCGCCGGCGGCCGAGCCCCCGATTAGCCGGCTACCGATGGACCCCTTCACGAATCCGGCGTCCATCGCCACGGCCGCACCGTCGCCAGCCGGCATGGGCGGGCCACCGGAAGCGTCATGCACCGTCCGCGTCATGATCGCGTCACCGGTAGCCCCAGGCGGTCAGCGACCGCCGTGCGACCTGCGGCACTCCCGCGCAGAAGACGCTCCACCGTCCGCGGACCAGTGACGCGGCGAGCCCGCGGAGGTCGGCCCGCAGCAGGAGCCGCGACAGCCGGCGGTGCGCCACCTTCCATTCGGGAGAGCCACGCGGATGGCGGCGGTCGCAGGCCGCGCGATAGATGCGAGTGAGTTCGTCCCGGATCCGCCAGTTGACCCGCGCGTTGGGGTGGTCCTCCTCGCGGGGGTAGATGGAATACAGGCGTTCGTCGACGTAGGCGACGTCGTGGTTGAGGAGGATGCGAAACCACATGTCGACATCGGCGAGGACGGGCAGAGATTCGTCGAACCGGCCGGCGGCCAGCAGGGAATCGCGCCGCACCATGACGATGCCGAAAATCGGCGACGCGAGGCTACCGAGCATGGCATCGTACAGTTCGCGCCCAGCGATCAATTCTCGGTAGCCGTGGTCGTGTCCTCCGCGGATCTCACCGTCGCGACCGAGAAGGCTCACGGCGTTGAACACGAGGCCGGCCGACGGGTGACGCTCCAGCGCGTCGACCCAACGCTCGAGGAGCTCGGGGGAATAGCGGTCGCCATCGTGGAGAAACGCCACGTACTTTCCCGTGGCTCGCTCCACCGCCGCGTTCTGGTTGCCGGCGTAGCGCAGGTTTCGCGGGTTGCGGCAGTATCGGACCCGCGGGTCCCGCCGCTCGAACTCGCGACACACCGCCTCGGTATCATCCGGCGAATGGTCATCGTTGATGATCAATTCGAAGTCGCGAAACGTCTGGCCCAGCAGGTCGGCGAGTGTGCGCGGCAGCACGGCCGCCCGCTTGTAGGTCAGAAGGCACGCGCTGACGAGGGGATGCGCCATCCTGGAAGCGGAGGGGCCGCCGCGGTTAGGACTGCCAGCTCGGGGGCAAATTCCGGCGAACCTCGATTGCGTCGAAGCGGGTCGGCGGCAGCAGCGGCTGTGCCATCGTCCACTCGGCCATCCGGCGGATCCCCTCGGCCAGGTCGACGCATGGCGGCGGTGCGAAAATCCGTCGCACCTTGCTGTGATCCGAAAAGGCGTGCACGACCTCGTTGCGCGCCGGTAGATGGACGACGTTGGGGGTGATGCCGAAGGCACGGGCCACCTCCTCGGCGAGCGCCAGCACCGTGTAGGGCCTATCGGCGCCGACGTTGAAGGTCTCGTTGTAGGCGCCGGGCACCAGTGGCGCGCGGGCGATGATCGGCGCCACGTCGTCGACGTGGGAGAAGGCCCTGGTCTGCAGCCCGTCGCCGAACACCGACATCGGTTGCCCAGTTCGTGCCTGCTGCATGAAGATGCCGATCACGTTGCGGTAGCGGTCGGACGTGTTCTGTCGCTCGCCGTAGACGTTGTGCGGCCGGAAGACGATCGAGTTGAGGCCGAACATGTGATGCGCCGCCTTGAGATCGAGTTCCACGGCGTATTTGGAGATGCCGTACGGATCTTCAGGCACGGGCACGAGCGATTCCGTCATCGGCGTCTGGCCCGCCCCATAGACCGCGATCGAGGACGTGAAGACGAAGCACTTCACGTCATGGAGCACCGCCTGGTTGATCAGCAGCACGGAGCCGAGGAGGTTGTTCTCGTAGTTGTAGTGGCGGATGAAGTGGCTCAGCCCCTCGGCGGCGTAGGCGGCCAGGTGGTAGACGTAGTCGTACCGCTTCTCGGCGAAGATGCGGGCCACGAACTCCTTGTCGGACACCGATCCTTCGTGGAAGTCGACGCCCGCGGGGACGTTGTCGAGGAAGCCACCGGACAGATCGTCGATGCCGGTCACCGAAAAGCCCTGACGCAGGCAATGCTCGGCGACATGGGAGCCCAGGAATCCGGCCACGCCCGTCACGAGGCAAGAGTATTGGTCTTTCATCAAAACTGATTCATCGGGTTTGAGCGGTTTTGGGGCAACTAAACGGGCCAAAGAAGTACGGCGTTCGGTTGATCTCAAGAAGTCTGAATCAAGCCGACCGACGGGGCCATCCCATCGATCTACCAGCGCGTTTCATTTCGAATGAATCTAGCGCAACGCCGCAAGCGGTGCATCAGCCCATTGCCAAAGCCTCTGATATTGATCGGCTGTGGAGAAATCAGAAAGAGTGCGCTCGGGCCAACGTATTGAACAATCGTATGCCCAATTTGACGAAAGTCGCGTGTACACCAGTACGAAACGTGCTCTTCGTGCGGGCTTTGAAAAAGGTGCTGCCGAAAAAATGAAATTGGCGTGCTGATCAGGACCGCCTCGCCGCGTCTGATCCATTCACGGAGTAACTTTTCCCCTTTTGGTTTTGCGATGTGCTCGATCACATCAACCATCAGTATAAGGTCATAGCGAGGCAGTCGATTCTGAATCTCCGTTACGTCACCAAAAAAAACTTCGGAATAAAGCTGGTCAAGATGAGGCAATATCAAATCCGAGTCAATCTCGACGGCGTCAATCGTGAGGCTGCTCTGCATCTTGAGCGGCAGAGAAGGCTCGACACGCTTGGAGGTGTCGAGCCCGGCAAACTCATGGAGAAGCAGCCCGTATTTTCCAAACCCTTTTCCAACGTCGAGAACACGCCGCGGACGCAATTGCTGTACGACGTGGATGATCTGGGGAATCTGTTCGGCGTAAGAAGTGCCCATGTTTAATCGATTAAGTTGTGCTCACTCAGCACCGCGGTGATAAGCATGCAGACGCATTGCATCTCAGCGGAACGGTTGTCTAATGGGTAAGCAGCGGGGTCACGCGAGCGGGTACGCCGAGGGCGAGCGAGTCCGGTGGCACGTTGATGAGGGCACACGAATTCGCAGCAACTTTGCTGCGGGCGCCCACGTGACGTCCCGGCCCGACCGAGCCGTGCAGCCCGACGAACACGTCGTCCTCGAGCACGGCATGCCCGCCGGCCGCCGCGTAGGGCGAAAGCACGGCATAGTCACCGATTACGGCGTCGTGTGCCGCCGAAGCGTGGTAATTGAGGACGCTGCACACACCCAACGTCGCCTGGGTGCTGACGACGGCATACGGACACACCACCGCGCCCTCGCCAATGACGGCGGAGTCGGCGACCACCGCGGTTTCGTGCACGAGCGTCACGAATCGTCCGCCACTGGCCTGTAGGGTCTCAGCCACCCGCCGGCGCACTCCCGGGATGCCGATCGCCAGCACGAAGGCGTCGTCCGGTCGGATGACGTGCTCCTCGGGCGGGCCTACAACCCCGAAGCCGAGATCCAGCCCATCGAGTGCCCGCGGGTCCGCCGAAAGGAAGCCCACGAGGCGGTCGACGAGGACGGGGTGCCGAAACCACGCGAAAACCTCGCGACCGAATCCTCCGGCGCCCACGATGTACAACCGCTTGCAGTCCGGGAACAGCAGGTCGATGCGCGGCGGCATGGTCAGTTCACCGGGGCGGCCACGGCGGCATCCAGGCCGGCGGGCGCGAGCCGCATCCACGAACTCGGCACGCAGGCTGGATTGGCGAAGTGATCATGCGCCACCACGCAGCCGCCCGCTCCCGTCCGCCGAGCGGCCGCCCACGCCGCCCACCAATAGAGCGTGCTTTGCGCAATCACGTGGTGCCGGCATCGGCTCATGAGCCAGTAGGCGTCCATGTCGGTGGACACGCCGCCGGCGACCGTGGCATCGACCCAGCGCACGCCGTCCGGGAGCAGTCGTGCCGCCCGGTGGCGATCGGTGGAAAACAGGAAGAACACCGGATCACGCACGCGATCCCGGATGGCGTCGATCGCCAGCCGATAGAACGGTGTGCCGGCGACGTGGGGCTGCGGACGCGGGCATTCCTCGAACAGACGCACGCCGATCGCGACCGACTCCGTGTCGGCAGCCTGTCGGCCGAGATCGCGAAGGCGGCCCGACTGCGGGTCGGGCGGCAGGGTCTCCCCGGCGATGGTTTCCGCATGGCGGTCGAAGGCGATCGACGACTGCCAGTAGCCCTCGCACCACACGGCCGGCGTCGTCAGCAGGTCTGCCAGGGAGGGGTGATGGTTCTGACGCAGTTCGACGAGATGTCTGCCCCACGGGCAGTCCACGACTCCGATGCCTCCAGCCTGCGGCGCACGGCGGAATGCCTTGGCGGCGAAGAAGGCGGCGGATCGTAGGAGGCCAGCATCGCTTCCGGAGATCGGCAGGCGATCGAGGGCGTAGACCCGGCGATAGGTCCGATCCGCAATGAAACCGCTCGTCCGATCGAGGAACAGTCGCCGGCCCGTCTCCAACGAGAGCGCGCGGCCGAAGGCGTACTGGAACAACTGATTGCCCAGCCCACCGGCGAGCTGGACGATCAGTGACGGGTCGGCGGTCGTCACGGATCGCGGACGCCCTCGCCCCAGTCGCGGGCGGCCGATGACGCTCGGCGTGCAAAGTCGTCGCGAGGCTCGCCGAAACGCGGGGCATCCATCAAAAGAGGGGGGGCGGAGTTCTGCACTCCGTTCCCGTGGGTGGCGGGGCCTCCGAATGCGATTAGGAACGCCCCACACGCTTCAACTCTACGTGATGTTTCGCACCCCCGCCCGGCCCCGGCAAATGCGGACAAATCAGGGTTTCCCGCGGGCCGAGTCGGCCGGCGTCGAACCGGGGCGAGCAGCCATCGGCGGTCAGAGACCACCGCTAATGCGATCGCAAGTGTATTGAACCAGCGGGGTGAGAGTTCCCGTCGAGGCCGGACTTGGGCCTCGTAGCCGAACGAAACTGCGTCCTCGCAAAGAGAGGTGGAGAGCAACAGGAGGTGAACTCGGCTGCCAGATGAATCGCCGGGCTGACGAGTTGGCCGGAGTTGTTCTGGAGGTGGAACGTCAACGGCTTGTGCAGATAGGCCAGGAAAAGCCTAGCCGACACTGAGCCATAGACGTCCGCGACGAAGCCGGTTTGTTGCCAGTTGAGAAGCAACAACACGAGCGACTTGAGGAAAAAACACGGCGAGTAATCCGGCCAGGATACCCGCCACGAGCCACGCCTGAGAGGACGGCGCCCCATTCATCACCCACGTCGGCAGCCAGACCCGCACGGTAGCCGCTTCCGAGCTCATCGGCACCGACATCACCGGGATGACGGCTCCTACGCTCGCGGCTTCGAAGATGGTCGCGAGGCACGTGATGGCGACCAGACGAGTCCCCGTCCGCACTTTAGCCGCAGTGAGGATGGCCACCGCCAAGCCAGGAAACGAAGATCGATCGATGGTCCACCTCATGTGGCAGCCCGAGCACCTTGTACGCGTCGCAATAGCAACATCAATCTCGGACGCTACCGAGCAACGGTGAGGCACGCAGTAATGCGCCCCGGCACCCCGAAAACGATCGAGTCGGCGGACACATGGGCAAGCACGCAGGAGTTAGCGCTGACTTTGCTGCGATTTCCCACCGTACGGCCGGGCCCGACGGAGGCGTGCAAGCCGAGAAAGACGTCCTCACCGATGCACGCGCGGCCACCCAGTGTGGCATAAGGAGAAAGTACGGAGAAACCGCCGGCGACGGCGTCATGGCCAAGTGAAGCATGATAATTCACCAGGGCAAATCGGCCGATGCGGCAGGAATCGCTGGCGATGGCATACGGGCAGACGATGGCGCCCACTTCGATGGTGGCTGTGGACGCGACGATCGCCGTGCGGTGCACGAGCGTGAGAAACTCGGCCCCTCGGGCCAGCAGCGATTCCGCGACCTGCCGGCGGGCGTAGGGCACGCCGATGGCGAGCAGGAGGTAGTCGCCCAGTGCGGGGTGGTATGCGTCGGGATGGCCGATGATCTCGGGGCAGCCGTCGAATCCATCGAGGACGCGGTCATCCGATGACAGAAACCCGGCGATCCGCCCTGCATGATCGGGCCACGTGTCGCGGGCCCACTGCAGCACTTCACGGCCGAATCCCCCGGCCCCGACGATAAGGATCCGCTGGCAATCCGCGGGGGGCGTGGGGCGATTCGTCGCCGTGGCGACATCATCACCGGGCTTGCAGGCGACCGCTGCCGACTGGCGGAGCGAATGATGGTGTGGGTAGTTCAAAAGAGGGGTGTGCGAGTCCTGCACTCCGTTCCCTTCGGTGGCAGGGCGGCGGGCGACTTTGTCGTTTTTTGGGTGGCCGCGGACCCCATCGGACAATTCTTATGTTACCGCAAGTTTGCGGAAGTTCTTCGCGGAGCGGTAAGGATTTTTCGAGCGGCATGGGGTGCGGCGGTGCGGTTTTCGCGGGCGTTAGGCGTTATGACGGCATCGGCGCGGATTCGCACGCCTGGGGGCGTGCGCCACGGGGGGCGGTCCAGCATTCCGTGCGGCGGGCGACAGGCTGATCAGCCACCGCCGTCGATCGTGAGCACCTGGCCGGTGATGAAGGCGGCGCGGGCCTTTACGTGATCGCGTTGCCGAGGCGCATAGACTGATGTACACTGTTGGGTGTTGGTGCA
>Ga0315906_10001634_pt1 | contig 33013 bp, 30 predicted proteins | sample LakEriMetagenome_4_FD_203526 | JGI IMG/M metagenome (GOLD analysis project Ga0315906, IMG submission 203526) | Freshwater fungal communities from buoy surface, Lake Erie, Ohio, United States - Buoy 2 MA122 | ecosystem: Environmental > Aquatic > Freshwater > Lake > Lake biofilm | place: USA... | reverse complement strand
CTAATTATATTTTCTAGAGATGAGCTTAAACAATATGAAATGCAAAAATTATTTCCGCATAAAAATATTAGATTTTTTATTGGTGATGTCAGAGACAAAGAAAGATTAAATTTAGCAATGCGGGACGTAGATTACGTTATTCATGCTGCTGCCTTGAAACATGTTCCTATAGCAGAGTACAATCCAATAGAATGTATAAAAACTAATATTTATGGAGCTCAAAATATAATAGCCACATCGTTATATTGTGGAGTTAAAAAAATTATTGCCTTGTCTACTGATAAAGCAACAAATCCTATTAATCTTTACGGCGCAACTAAACTTGCCGCTGAAAAATTATTTATATCTGCAAATTCATACTCTGGTAATAGGCAAACAAGTTTTAGCGTCGTTAGATATGGTAACGTTCTTAATTCAAGAGGATCTGTCATTCCATTTTTTCAAGATTTGTTAAAAAAAGGAAGCAAATCTTTACCCATAACACATATGGATATGACCAGATTTTTTTTTACCGTTGAAGATTCTGTTAAATTTGTTCTTAGTTCTTTATATCTAATGACGAAAGGAGAAATATTTGTTCCTAAAATTCCATCTTGCAAAATTATAGATCTGGCAAGAGCCCTAAGTCCTAAAATTAAATTTAAAATAATTGGAATAAGGCCGGGAGAAAAAATGCATGAAGCTCTATTTTCATTAGACGAAAATCCTTATGTGATTAACTATAAAGATTTTTATATTATATCAAATAATAAAAACTATCATAATAAAAAAATTAATAAGAAGATTAGAATAAAGGATAATTTTATATTTGCCTCAAATAATCCTGGAAATTTGTTAAATTATAAAGATATTAAAAATAAATTATTAAGAACAATCTTGAAATAAATATTTTATTATTAATAATAAAATTTACAATCATTTATAATGGCTAAAAAAAAGGGGGGCATAGTCTTTTGGTTAACAGGACTGCCTGGTTCAGGAAAAACCGCTATTTCTTCACATCTAATAAATAATATTCGAAGAAAGTATGGTCCCACAATTTTAATCAGTGGAGACGACATTAGAAAAATTTTTAATTTGCATGGTTATAAAAAATTAGATCGATTAAAAATTGGAAAAAAGTATTTTGAGTTTTGCAGATTTTTTTCAGGTCAAGGTTTTAATATTCTTATAAATGTAGTTTGCTTATTTAAAAAAATAAGAATACTAAATCGCTCAAAACTTGAAAATTATATTGAAATATTTATTAAAACAGATTTAAATAAAATTTTACTAAATAATAAAAAATATTTTTACAAAAATAAACATCGAAATGTGTGGGGAGTGGATATAAGTCCAGAGTTCCCAAAAAAACCCCATGTATTAGTAATTAATAATTTTGATAAAAATATTAAAAATTTATCTAATGAAATTTTTCTAAAAATTAAAAATATTTTTAATTAATGAATTGTCTTATATTAATGACGGGTGGTAGATCAGGATCTGATTTTTTCCAAAGTTTGTGCGATAGCCATCCAGAAATATTACAGTTCCCAGGTGTTGTGAATCTAACTGAAGATTTTTTCTTAGAAAATAATCCAAAGAACATTTTAAATATTTTTTATAATACAAATAAGTATTTTTTTGACTCAAGATTAAATGTTAAAGAAAATCTTGATAAGTTAGGAAAATTTAAGAACGAATATTTTAAAGTTTCAGTGGAGAAATTTTATTTAAATTTTATAAAAATTTATAAAAAAACTAATAAAAGCAATATAGAGAAAATAATAGCTCTGCACAAAGCATACGCATTATCTTACGGTGAGGATATAAAGAAAAAAAAAATAGTTTTAATACACCTTCATATTATTAAGTATTTAAGATTATTTAATAAATTTATTAATGTAAAAGATATCAAAATTGTCATCACCTACAGAGATCCACTGGTGAGTTTAAAATCTACTGTAAATCATTGGAGTCAATATCATAAAGGTAAATTTCTAACTGCGTCTAGTTTATTTTGGAATATCAATTTGCATGTTAATATTTTTAACCAAATAAAAATTTTTTCTAATAATTTATATGTTATTAAATTAGAAGATCTTCATCTCCATAGTAAAGCAGTATTAAAAAAATTTTGCAAAATTGTAAAAATTAAATTTAATAAAAGTCTCTTGCAATCTACTTATTTAAATAAAAAATGGTGGGGTGACGCAATAAGTACTAAAGAATTAAATGGCTTAAATAAAAAATTTAAAAATTTTTTTTCAAAGAATATTTATTTTTCAAAAGATATTTTTTTCTTAGAAAAAAAACTAAAGAAAATTTTACCATATTTTGGTTATAATTTTAGAGAAAAAAAAAAAATTTTTGACTTTTGTATGATTTTACTACCGCTTAAATGCGAATTAATAGTTTGGATGAATTTAATCAAATTACTTCAGCTAAAAGAAATTGTTAAAATTCCTTTTTTTTATCTTAGAAGAATTTTACTTTTCACAAAAAAAGACTACGTTGAAAAAGAAATCTTACCAACTATAATTAGATAATTTAATTATGAATAAATTTTATAATAATAAATTTTGGAACAGATATTATAAGAAAAATTATCGAAAAAAAAACTCTAGTTTTTCAAAGTTTTGTTTTAATAATTTTATAAGATTTGGTAATTATAAAAAAAAAAATTTAATAGACATAGGATGTGGCAATGGAACAGATTCTTATTTTTTTTATAAAAAAAAAATAAATGTATATGCGTTAGATGAGTCAGGGGTAGCTATAAGAAATAATTTAGTCTTATATAAAAACAAGATTAATTTTATATTAGCAAGTATATTTGGCAAACTTAATCTTAAAATAAAATTTTCATATATATATCTTCGTTTTTTCTTGCATACAATTCGTCTAAATGAAGAAAAAAGATTGTTTAAAATAATTAAAAGTCTCGGTGAAAAAGGGTCATTAATTTTTTTTGAGTTTAGAACTGATAAAGATCCACTTATGAAAAAAGGGAACCTTATTAAAAATAATATTACATTTACTGATCATTATAGAAGATTTATAAATTTAAAAAAATTAATATTTCTTTTAAAAAAAGATACAAAAATTAAAATACTTTATTCAATAGAAAAAAAGGGTCTTTCAAGATATCGAAATGACAATCCAGTATTAGCAAGATTAATTCTGAGATTAAAATAAAAATTATTTTTTATTCAAATCAATTACTTTTTGACAATATTTTATTAAATTTTTATTATGCGTCACAATTAAAAAAGTTTTATTAATAGTCAAAACTTCTTCAAATATTTTACTTTCAGTTTCACTATCTAGACCACTGGTAGCTTCATCTAAAATGATGAATTCCGGATTATAAATTAAAGCTCTTGCAATACCAATTCTTTGTATTTCTCCGCCTGATACATTGAAACCATTTTCAGATATTATTGTATTTAAGTTATAAGAAATATTTTTAAGAAAATTTTTTAAATTTAATTTTTCTAACAGTTTAATTATATCTTGATTTTTATATATCAGAGGATTTAGACCAAAAAGTACATTGTTTTTTACACTATCTTCGAGTAAAAATATTTTTTGAGGCACATAACCTATTCTTTTTTGCCAGCTTCTTGAGTTTTTTCTATTAATGTAGACGTCGTCAATTTTAAGTGTGTGAGAGAGTTTATTTTCATGTATACCGGTTAATAAATCTAATACTGTTGATTTTCCAGAACCGCTATCTCCTATCAAACCAACTCTTTCATTTTTTTTTATAGAAATTTTTATATTTTTTAAACTAAATTTTGAAGTTGTATTTTTATAGTAGAAATTTTTTATATTAAGTTCGATTTTTTTATCAAAGGATATGGTGTCTTCCAAAAACTTAATTTTTGGCTCAAAAATTTTTAAGTCTTTTGATATAATATTAAGACTTTTTTTATTGTAATTTAATGTCTGTATACCATTAATCAGATTTTTAAAAGAAGGTATAACTTTAAATAAAGCAAATAAAAAAATACCAATATTTTTTAATATTTCTCCTCGATCTATTGCTTCGTGATTATAAAATGACAATATTGTACCGATCGTCAAAATTCCTATTAATTCAAAAAAGTTTTTAGGTAATAAATTTGAAAGATTATATTTCATTGATGATACACTTAGCTCGCTATTTATCTTCTTAAATTTATCCAAAAAATAATCTTCTCTACCTAGTAATTTAATCTCTTTAATAGCTAAAAATCCCTCTTTAATAAATTGTATTTTTTTTTGCAAATTAACTAATCGCAATTTACTCCAAAAATGAATCTTTTTTTTTAGAATATTTAAATAAAGTACTGAAATTAAAAAAAAAATAATTATAATTAAGGAAGTAAAAAAAGGATTAAAAAATAGCAAAAATATTACAATAGCTATTAGAGTTAACAAATCTAAAATGATCCTTAGAAAATGAAGAATAAAAATTGTAATTTGATCAATTTCAGAAGTAAGATTTCTGATTATTTCAGAACTATTTTTTTTTAAAAAAAAACTAATATTTTGATAAGAATAAATCTTAAATAATTTTTCATTTAAAACTTCTTTAAAAGAATAAATAAATCGGTTTTCAAAATATAAAAGAAAAGAATTAATTAAAATTTTGATAGTATATACTGTTAAAAATAAAAATATGACGATTAAAAAAATATGTTCTTTCTTATTATCTATACCAAAAAGAGAGATATAATATTCAAAAAATTCTGTTTGTTCAATTTTTGAAAATGCATTTAGCACCGGAATCAAACTACCTAAGCTTAATATTTCGAGTAATGTTGATATAAACATCAAAGAAAAAAGAAAAATTAAATCTTTTTTCTTTTTTAATTTTAATACACAAAATAGATCAGATAGCATTATTTGATTGAAATTGAATAGTGTGTTTGTATGTTACAACTTACCATTAATATATTTTTAATAAATATTATATAAAATATATTATTTTTAATATGTAGTGGCCTAATTTTTATATAAATTTTAAAATGTTTAATATTGTTACTACAAAAGATCCAAATCTTTGGTCGCGTGACCAGCTGAATATTTTGTGTGGCCCATGGATTCTTGATGATTCACTAGGTAAATTAGATAATTTTATTTTATCAGATTATCACTGGAAAAATAAAGAAAAAGTAGTCAGAGACATTGAATATATAAAAAAAAATTATGAAAAAATTCTTTTTGATTTGTCTAATTCTTTGAATAATTATCATAAAAAAAATTATCCAATACGTTATTGGGAAATTCTACTATCACCCTGGTTGTTAAGCGTTATAGTAACATTATTTGATAGATGGGAAATAATTAATGGAATTAAAAATAAATACGAAAAGTTAAGCAGTAAGTTTATAAAGTACAGTGATTTAGATTTTATACCGGTTGATACTGAAGATTTTGTAAAAAACAAAATGTATTCTGATGATTGGAACCATTGGGTTTTTTATAATATTATTATATTTTTAGGAGATATTCAGACAAAAGAAATTGTCAAGATAAATTTTAGCGACAAAGAAAATAAATTTTATAAGCCAGCTTTCAAAAAATCATATTTTTCTTATTTTGTAAATTATATTAATAATTTTTTTTTAAAGAATGATTTTTTTTGTAAGAATCTTTACTTAAGTAGAATGTTAAAAATTAAATTATATCTAAATTTTTTACAATTACCTTTAAGTTTTAGCTCTCCATCTATAGAAATCTCTAAACCAAATATAAAAGAAAGACTAAAATTAAATTTTAATTATAAAAATGATGATCAATTTTTAATTTTTTTTTATGAGTTTGTCAAATTAAATATTCCGATAATTTTTTTAGAAAGTTATGAGCATTTAGAGAATACTTATAGTGAATTAAATTGGCCAAAAAATCCAAAAGTTATAGTAACTTCAATTTCTCACTTTGAGGATGAAATTTTTAAAATTTATACAGCAAAAAATATTTTAAAAAAATCTAAATTTTATATATTTCAACATGGTGGTGTTTATGGATCTGCAAAATTTGCACTTGGAGAATATAGTGAAATAAAAATATCTGATAAATTTTTTTCTTGGGGTTGGGGTAATAATAGCAATAAAGTTATTCGTTCTTTTATTTCTACAGTTTATAAAAAAAAGATAAAAAAAGATCTATTTCCGAAAGGAGTTTTGATTTCTTTAACAGAATTTCATAAATATCCAGGTAGAATTGACTCAGGCCCTAGGATTTATTTAGATCCCTTCATGCAAAACCTACTTAATTTTATTAAAGCACTGGACACCGACATAATTGGAAATTCATGCATAAAATATAAGTCATTACTTGGCTATGATCACATAAAGAATTTTCTTCAAAAAAATGGCCCTCAAATCCGATTTCTGGAAAGTAGCAAGCCAGTATACGAATTATCCAAAAAATTTAAAATTATTGTAGAAACAGTAAACTCAACCGGGCTTTTAGAGTCTTTGTCACTAAATATTCCTGTAATTTTTATATATAGCGATAATGATTTTACAATTAGAGACGAAGCCCTCTATTATTTTGATATGTTAAAAAATGTTAAAATTCTCCATGACAATCCAGATAATGCAGCAAAATTTATCAATAATATTTATAATGACGTTGATAAATGGTGGTTAAGTAAGGACCTCCAGATGATTAGAGAGATATTTTGCAATGAGTATGCAAATTCTAACAAAAATTCATTTAAAAAATTTTTAAAAGAGATTAAAAATTAATAGTTTAATTTTACAATTAAAGTTTACGTTACTTAATCAAACAACATTTGTAATTAATTGAATTTTTTAATAATTTTAGTATTAATTTTAATAAGTAATTATTTTAATCTATAAATTCTAATATATTGAACATAAATAATAAAAATTTAAAAAACATTATCATAAACTCTGGTAATTTAAAAAAAAAGGAGAAATGTCTAATAATTTTTGATAATTCTACTATTAGAGTAGCTCTTCAGTTCATTCGTTACCTTAAAATAAATAATTACTATAACAATTATTGCAAAGAAAAAATTGGCAGTTCACATGGAACAAAAATTTCCTCCTTATGTTTAAGAAAAATGTTAAATTCTAATTTGGTTATTTGTTTAACAAAATTATCACGAGCTCATACTAAGGCCCGTTATCTCGCAAATAAAAATGGAATAAGATTTTTAAGTTTACCACAATTTAGTAACAAAATTTTAAGACATAAATCATGTTCTATAAATTTTAAAAAAAATTTACCAATTGCTAATAAAATAAAAAATGCTTTAGATAAATCATCAAAAATCAAGATTATTTCAAAAAAGGGGACATATTTAAATTTATATATAAATACAAGATTTGCCAATGCTCATCCTGGTTTTGTTAATGATAAAATTTTACTAGCATCCCCTCCAGATTCAGAGGTTAATATTTGTCCAATAGAGGATAAATCCAATGGTATTATTTGTGTAGACGGTTCAGTTACTAGTGAAAATATAGGAAAAGTTCATAGTTTGATTTTTTTACATATAAAAAAAGGTAAAATATTTAAAGTTGAAACTAAAAAAAAAAAATACAAACAATTGCTACTAAATATATTTGACAATTTAAAGAAGAATTCAAAAAAAATAATATTATCTGAATTTGGCGTCGGACTAAATAAAAAAGCAAAATTAATTGGAAACATGTTAATTGATGAAGGTGCAATTAAAACAATCCATTTTGGATTTGGATCTAATTTTTCACTGGGGGGTCGTGTTAAAATAAATTTTCATATGGATTTTATATGCAAAGATCATACGGTGATTTTAGATGGTAGAACAATAATTTTAAATGGAAATATTGTCTTATGAAAATTAAAATTTTAAATTTTATTAAAGAATTTCAAAGAATTATAAATAATAATAAAAATAATTATGTATTAATTTCTAATAAAGAAGGCAGTCAGTTTAAATTAAATTATTACCAATTTAGTATTTTAATATTTAAAGCATGCAATTTTTTAAAAAAAAAAAAAATAAATGATAACGTAATAATTTTGTTACCAAACTGTCCAGAAGCAATTGTACTTATTTTTAGTGTTTTTTTTATTAATAAGAATGTTTTGCTATTAAATTATAATCTTTCAGATTATGAGGTCAATCGGTACTTAGCGTCTTTAAATTTAAAAAGTTTAGTTATAGTAACTAATAAAGATAAAAAAATAACTCTCAGTAAGATTAAAATTAAAAAAATATTTGTAGAAACAAATGAAAAATTTAGATTTTTAGGTAAATTTAGTCCTAAATTTTCTAAAAAATTTAAATCAAAATCAAAATTAATTATTTTTACGAGTGGTACCACTGGCAGACCAAAAACTATTGAGCATGATATTAATAAACTTTGGTCGTCTGGATATTATTTTTTAAAATTTCATAAATTAGAAAAAGCTAAACTTCGTTTTTGGAATTTTTTACCAATTTCATATTTGGGTGGAATATATAATTTATGCTTAATACCCATAATATCATCAGGTTCTTTTGTATTGGATCAAGAATTTAACGGAAATACATTTTTTAATTTTTGGCAAACTGTAAAAAGACAAAATATTAATGCAATTTGGTTTGTACCAACCATAATTAAAGGTTTGTATGCAATTAGAAGCAAGATAATTATTAATGATATAAATATTTCTAATAATAAAATTATATGTTTTTTAGGAACGGCCCCAATTAATTTTAATTTAAAAAGAAAATTTGAAACCTTTTTTAATCTGAAATTATTAGAAAATTATGGTCTTTCCGAGACCACTTTTATTTCTTCCGAAAATCATGAAAATATTAAATATAGAAAAAAAAATAGCAAAGGTGAAATTTTACCGTATGTTAAAATTAATTTTATTAATAATAAAATAGAAAAATTAAATAATATTTATGTTAACACTCCTTTTCTTTATGAAAATGCTCATAATAATAATTTAATTTTTAAAAATAATTTAGCATTTTTCAATACACGAGACTTAGGAAGTATTTCAAAAAAAATATTGATAGTTAATGGAAGAGACAGGGATATAATAAAAAAAGGTGGCCATCTAATTTTTTTACAAGATATTGAAGATTTGGTAGAAAATATTAATCTAGTGAATAGAGCGGCTGCCAAACCCACTTTCGATAAATTTTATGGTGAAAATTATAATTTATTTATTTCACTTGTAAAAAGTATTTCACAAGGAGAGAAGAGTAACATAGAATTAAAAATTAGAGACATGCTTAGTAAATATAAATGGCCAAAAAAAATTATTTTTAAAAGTACCCTTAAAACTACAAGCTCAGGAAAGATAAAAAAATAATTTTAGTCATAATATGAATAATAATGTTGTGAAAAAAATATCAGAGGCTTTATCAATAAAAATTAATCAGAAAGTTTATGAAAAAAAAAGACAAGGAAAAGATATAATAACTCTTTCCCTTGGTGAAGCTTTTTTTGACATGCCATTACTCGATTTTAATAAAATTGATTATGTAAGAGGTTTTCATTATTCTGATACACAGGGCCTGCCAGAATTAAGGAATAAATTAACAAAATTTTACAATCTTAATTATAAATCACACATAAATTCAAATAACATTTTGATAACAGCTGGTTCTAAATTAGCTATATATTTAGTTCTAAAGTCAATTTTAAATTACAAAGATGAGGTTATATTAATTGAACCAAGCTGGTTAAGTTATGCCGATCAAATCTCTCTTTGTAATTCAACTCCAGTATTTTTTTCATACAAAAAAAAACTATCAGAGATAAAAAAAATTTTAACAAAAAGAACTAAGGCCATAATAATAAATAATCCTAATAATCCATCAGGTTATCTTTATTGTAAAAAAGATATTCTATTTTTATACAGATTATGCAAATCAAAAAAAATCAAATTAATTATCGATGAAGCTTATAGCGATTTTGTTTCATCGAACAGTTTTGTGAGTGGCTCTTTTGTAGACAAAAAATTGGAACATATCATTATTGTAAATTCTATTTCAAAAAACATGGGGATGTCAGGGTGGCGAATTGGTTATATTATTTCTAATAAATATTTTTTAAAGAATATATTAAAACTAAATCAGCATATCATTACGTGCGCCCCAACAATTCTACAATTATATATTTCGTTTTATTTTGAAAAAATACTCTCATTTACAAGACCACAAATTTTTCAATTAAATAAAAAAAGAATTTATATAGAAAATTTTTTAAAACATAATAAAATAACTTTTATGAAAAGTAGTTCTACCTTTTATTTTATGATAAGAATATTGCATAACTTAGATTCAGTTAAATTCTGTGAAATTTTACTAGATTCTCACAATATAGCGGCAGTACCCGGAATTGCTTATGGGAAAAGCTGTAAAAATTATATAAGAATAGGCATAGGCACAGAATCAACTGAAAGAATTAAAGAAGCGTTACTTATAATAAAGGATAGATTGTCTTTTGAAAAAAAAAATAGAAAAAAAATTAATTAGTTTTTTTAAAAATAAAAATAAAAATATTAAAGTATCGTTTAAAACAAACCTTTTATTAAATGGACTTCTAGATTCGGTTACTTTTTTAGAATTAATTTTATTTATTGAGAAAAATTTTTCTTTAAAATTTAAAAAAAAAGTAAATAGAATTAATGATTTTGGCAGTATAAAAAAAATATACTCTATTTTGAAAAATGAAAAAAAAAAATGTTGATGAAATTAAATCGAAAAAACTATTAAAAAATTTAATAGATCTAGGTTTAAAAAAAAAAGATGTTGTATTTGTTTCTGCAAATTTTAGTCGATTGACTATTAATTTTCCAAGATTATCTGAAATCTTTTTCAAAGATTTATCAAATTTTTTATCCAGAGAAGGCACCCTAGTGTCACAATCCTATACAACCTATACTGCAAGATATGGAGTTAAGTATATCCATGAAAAAAGTTTACCAATAAATGGAGCGTTGAGTAAAATTTTTTTTTACAGTAAAAAAAAAATCAGAAGTCTTCATCCCATTAATTCTTTTATTGCTATTGGTAAGCATGCTAAAGTAATTTGTTCTAAAAATTCAATGAATAATTTTGGGATAGGTTCACCGCTTGATAGGGTTCTTGAACTAAATGGAAAAGTGTTGAGGATTGGAATAAAATCAGGAGATTCGCCCTATATGCATTATGCAGAAACTTTATTTGGTGTTCCTTATACTTACAATAAACTTCTTGATATAAAAGTTATAAAATTTAACAAAATAATTAAAAAAAATTTTATTGCAAACGTGAGATACTTAGAAAATGTAAAAAATATTATTTATGATTTAAAAAAATTAAATAAATTATTTAAAAAAAAATTTAAAGAAAATATAACTTACTTTGCGAATGAACAAGTTTCATTAATCAATTCTAAAAAAGTAGTTGATTATTATTTTGATATGTTAAAAAAAAATATTTGGTCTTTTTTAAAAAAAAAACCAATATTTAAAAAAGGACAAATCCCTTTTGATGGATCTACTTTTAAAAAAGGTGTTCAAGTTTAGTAATGTATAATTATATCTAAATGCGTGAAATCGTTCCTTATAGTAAACAGTCTATAAATCAAAAAGACATAAAAGTTATAAAAAATGTTTTAAAGTCAGATTTTTTAACACAAGGACCTATTGTACAAAGATTTGAAAAATCTTTTGCCATGTATGTAAATGCAAATTATGCAACAACATTTAATAGCGCCACCAGTGCATTACATGCATCCTGTTTTGCATTAGATTTTAAAGAAAAAGATATATTGTGGACAGTCCCTAATACTTTTGTAGCTTCAGCTAATTGCGGTTTGTATTTAAATGGAATAGTTGATTTTGTAGATATTAATTTCCGCAGTGGAAATATAGATATAAATCTTTTAGAAAAAAAATTAAAATCAACTAAATGTAAATTTCTTCCCAAAATACTAGTGACTGTCGACTTCGCGGGATTGCCTGTTCAGCAAGATCTTATTTGGAAATTATCAAAAAAATATAAATTTAAAATAATAGAAGATGCATCTCATGCTTTAGGAGCAAAATATAAAAATTATAAAGTGGGATCTTGTAATTGGAGTCACATTACTGTTTTTAGTTTTCATCCAGTTAAAACAATAACAACAGGAGAAGGAGGAATGGCAACAACCAATAACTCTCTTTTATATCAAAAATTACAAATGTTCAGATCTCATGGTATAACAAAAAACCGGCATGATTTTAAATTTAAATCCCAAGATAAAAAGAAATGGTACTACGAGCAACATTATTTAGGATACAATTATAGAATGAATGAAATTTCTGCTGCTTTAGGAATTAATCAATTAAAAAGAATCGGTACGTTTGTTAAAAAAAGAAATTTAATAGCTAAATATTATAGCAAAAATTTAAATATTAATAATATAATTTTACCAAACATTGATAATAATTCATATTCATCTTTTCATTTATATATAATTAAAGTTATAGGAAAAAAATTTAAAAAAATTCATTTTGATTTATTTAATTTTTTAAGAAAAAATAAATTTTTTATTCAGGTACATTATTTACCAGTTCATTTGCATCCATTTTATCGAAAAATGGGATTTAGACCTGGTGACTTCCCTAACTCTGAAAAACATTCTAATTCTGCTATATCTTTGCCTATATATCCAGATCTTAAAAAAACTCAAATCGATGGAGTTATAAAATTAATAAAAATATTTTTCACCAAAAAATCTAAATAGTATAATGAAAACTTTTATAATTGCAGAATTAGGTATTAACCATGACGGAAGTTTTGATAAATGTATAAAATTAATTAGGGAAGCAAAAAAATCAGGAGCAAATTCAGTTAAGTTGCAGATAATAGATCCAAATAGTAGTTATCAAAAAAAAACTAGATCTTATAAAGAATTTTTTAGTAAAACTTTAACAGTCGAAGAGTTATTTAAACTTAAAAAGTTTACCGATGAAATCAAAATTGATTTTTTTGCCACAATTGGTGATTTTGTAAGTTTAGAATTAATTAAAAAATTGTTTATTAAAAAAATAAAAATTTCCTCCGGTTTAATTACTAATATTCCTCTAATAGAAGAGGTTGCTAAAAATAAAATTGAATTAATCATTTCTACAGGTATGGCTTTTAAAAAAGAAATAAAAGAAGCTTTAAATGTTGCAAATAAATATTTACCTAAAAATAAAATTAGTCTTCTAAAATGTACATCGCTGTATCCAGCTCCAGATCATTTGCATAATATAGGACAAATTCTTATAATGAAGAGGGAATTTAGTGTAAAAATTGGTTACTCTGACCACTCTTTAAATGATTTGCCTGTAATAGCGGCAGTTTCTTTAGGTGCCGAGATTATCGAAAAGCATTTTACTTTAAATAATAAATTGTTAAATGCTGATCATAAAATTTCATATGAGCCAGATAAATTTAGAAAAATGGTTGAATCTATAAGGAGCATTGAAGTCATATTAGGTAATAGCAAAATAATTTACCCATCTCATGAAGAGATACAATTAAGAAAATTTAGACATAGATATTTAGTTACTATGGATTTAGTAAAAAAAAATGAAGTTTTTACATATAAAAATTTGGGATTTAAAAGACTATATAATAAATCGAATAAAGCAATTAAAGCGAAATTTTACAAATCATTTATTGGAAAAAAATCAAAAGTTAATATAGATCAAGATACAATTGTGACTAGAAAATTTTTAAAATAGAGATAAAAGTTTTTCTAAATTAAAAATTTAGTATAAATGAAATTAATAAAGAACATTACTATTGTCTGGGAGCAAGAAGAAATTGGTGGGGTAGATAGTTATTTAATTTATCTCTTAAAATCAGATTTTTTTTCTAAATTAAATATAACAATAGTAACTAACAAGAACAATAATGCTCTTGCTAGATTACAAAATGAATTATTCAATGTAAATTTTATTATTTACGAAAATTTTTTAAAAAATAAAAAATTAATTATAAAAGCTATTAATTACATTTTTTCACCAATTTTCTTTTTTTTTAATATATTTAGGTTTAGAAAAATTTTAAAAAAAATTAAGTCAGACGTCATTTTATTTCAGTGTGGTAACTATGGCTACCTAAGAAGCGAACAAGCAGCTATATTATCAACTATTGGATTGAATATTCCTGTAAAAACATTGGTAGTTCATCATGCTTGTAGAAAACCTCCAATTTTTTATTCTTTTATTATTAAATTTATAGATTTTTTTATTACAAAAATATTATCAAGTTTAATTTTGGTGTCTTACGCAACAAAAACAACTTTTTTATTTAATTCTACACTCCTAGATAGTGGAAAGTTAGAAACTTTAGTAATTCACAATGGAGTTCCTAAAAGTAATTTAGTTAGAGAAAATTATTTACACTCAACAATAAGTATAGATAACAAAAAAATACGGCTGGGAATGCTCAGTAGGATGGAAGAGAATAAAGGATTTAGTGACCTTTTAACTGCCTTTTCTTTATTAGAAAAAAAAATCCAGGATAATTTCGCAATTCTAATTGTAGGAAAGCATAACAAAACAACAGTAGAAAAATTAGAAAAACTTGCAAATAATTTGAATATTCGCGATAAAGTATTTTTCTTAGATTATGTAAAAATAGATAGTAGAAAAATTTTATCAAGTTTTGATTTGTTTTTTTCATTAACAAAGAACTTTGAGGGTTTTGGACTATCGTTGGCAGAAGCAATGAGTGTTGGAACGCCAGTAGTTTCTACAGATGTTGGCGCAATAAATGAATTTTTAGATGAAAATTGTGGTAAGATCATTAAGCCAGGAAATATTAATGAAATATCAAATGCTATTAGCGATTTTTATGAGAATAGAGAAGATTGGATAAAGAAAGCCGCTCATGCGCGTAAAAAAATAAATGATTATTTCTCCGATTATAAAATGTCTGAAAATTATAAAAATTATTTTTTATCAAAGTTTAATTCTTATTAACTTAATAAAAAATCTAAAATAAAATTTTTTTCAACTTTGTAAAAAATTTATTTATGAAAAATATTTATAATAAAATTATAATAGGTACTGCAAATTTTTCAAAAAAATACGGTATTTTAAATAATATACTTCCAGAAAAAAAAATTAATTCAATTCTAAAATTATCTATAAAGAGTGGTATAAAAGAAATAGATACAGCAAATGAATATAATAAATTTCAGCAAAAAAATTTTTTAAAATTAAAAAAATTTAAAATTTACCAGAAAATTAATTTAAAGGATTGTAAGTATGAAGAAAAACTTGAAGAAAAAATTTATGAATATTTATTTTTGCGCACAAATTCAAGAATAAATACTTTGCATGCAGTTACATTTAGAAATCCTGAAATTTTACTTACAAAAAAGGGAAAAAAAATTTTTAATTTTATAAATAATTTAAAATTAAAAAAAATAATTAAAAAAATAGGAATTTCTATATACAACTGTAAAAAATTAAAAAATATTTTAAAAGATTTTCACATTGATTATATTCAAGTTCCTATTAACCTTGTAAATATTTCCACTTATAATAAGACAAAAAAAATTATAAATAAAAAAAATATAGAAATTCACGCTAGATCGATATTTCTTCAGGGATTGTTACTAAAAAAATCTAGTGATTTGCCAATTAAATTAAAATCTTTGAAAATTTATTGGAAAAAAATCGATAGATACCTTCAATTAAATAATATTGATAAATATAGCGCTTGTATCAATTTTATTATGAATTTGAAGGTTGATAAGTTGATAGTCGGTTTTGATAATGAAGATCAATTGAAAGAATTATTAAATGTTAAAAAAACAAAAAAAAATATTCCATATTTCAATATTCCAAAAAAAAAAATCATTGATCCAATTCATTGGTTAAAATTAAAAAAATAATTACATAGATACTCCAAAAAATGTTAATAAAAACAGCAAAATTAAAAGATGCTAAATTTATATTGTATGTTGTTAATATTTCTAGAAAGAACGGTAATTTCACAAATAGTAAACTTTTGGATTACAAGCATCATATTGCTTGGTTTAAAAAAAAATTAAAATTAAATAGAGATATAATATATGTAGCTTACCATAACAAAAAAAAAATAGGGTATATAAGATTCGATTTTATAGCGAATAGAATTTATGAGGTTTCTATTGCATTATTGCCAAAATATTTTGGAAAAAATTTTGCTACACAAATTTTTATTTGCAGTTTTACTAAATTTAAAAAAAAATTTAAACCTAAAAAAGTTTTTGCCAAAGTAAAAAAAAATAATAAAGCATCTCAAAAATTTTTTATGAAAAATAGTTTTGAAAATATTCATTATAGTAAAAAAATTTTTAAAAAATTGATTAATTACAATAAATATGTATTTTATAAGTTTAACATAAATTAAACTTTTTATGAAAAAAAATATCTTGATAGTAGCCGCTCACCCTGATGATGAAGTTTTTGGTTGCGCTGGTACTGTTGCTAAGTTCATAAAAAATAATTGGAATGCCCACCTTTTATTTTTTACCGATGGGGTTTCTGCTAGAAAAAATGAAAAAAATTTAGAATTTAAGATAAAAAGGAGAAAATACGCTGCACTAAGATCCTCAAAATTGTTGGGTATTAAAAACGTAAAATTTTTGTCTTTTCCTGACAATGGCCTAGATAAAGTTAAATTAATAGAAGTAATTAAAGAAATCGAATCTTATATGCATCAATTTAAACCTGAAATTATCTTTACTCATTCTAATACAGATTTAAATATTGACCATGAGATTATTAATAGAGCTGTAATTACAGCTACTAGACCTCAACCAAATTGTTATGTAAAAAAAATTCTTTTATTTGAAACATTGTCTAGTACTGAGTGGAATTTTTCTAACAAAAAATTAAATTTTAAGCCTAATTATTTTGTAGATATTAAAAATACAATAAAAATAAAAATTAAAGCTATTAAAGCTTACAAGTCAGAATTAAGAAAATGGCCTCATCCAAGATCAGTAAACGGGGCAAAGATTCTAGCAAATTATAGAGGTCAAAGTGTCGGACTTGAATTTGCTGAGGCATTTTTTTTGTTAAGAGAGATATCTTGAGAATATTATTTAGATTTGATTCATCCGAAATTGTTGGGCAGGGCCATTTATATAGATGTTTTGAGTTAGGAAATTTTTTTGAAAAAAAAGGTCATAGTTGTTTATATTTAACTAATAATTTTAGCATTAAATTAATAAATTACTTTTCAATAAATAAAAATAATATTTTTTTAACTAATAATAATTTTTCCATCAAAAATAATAATTTAAAAAATCATTTTTTAAGATGGAAAAATGAATTACAAATTGAAGATGCTCAATTAGCAAAATATTTAATTAATAAAAATAATATCAATGTTATTTTTAGAGATCATTATGGTTTAGATCACATATGGGATAGGCAATTATCTGAAAACTGCAGATTAGTAGTAATAGACGATTTAAAAAAAAATAAAAATTATTGCGACATATATATAAATTATCATTATAATTTTTTTAAAAAGAAAAATTATAATTTATTATTAAAAAAAAATTGTTTACCATTGCTAGGTGTAAAATATTTTATATCAAAAAAAATTATTTTTTTTAAAAGTAAAAGTAAATTTAAAAAACAAATTTTTATTTACATGGGCGCTGCAGATAAAAATAACTTTACTAATCTTATATTTAATTGTTTAAAAAATAAACTTCTGAAAAAATATAAAAAGGTTTTTCTTCTTAATAAAATAAATAAACAACACAATAAATTATACCTAAAAGCCAAAGCGATTAAAGGCTTTAAAATATTGCTTTCACCAATTAAAGATATAGAGAAGTATTACATTAATTCCTCGTTATCTATCACAGCCGCAGGTGTATCAATGTATAAACAAATTTTATGCAAAGGTAACAGTCTAATAATACCACAAACATATAACCAAAAACTAATTGCCAATTTACTAGCAAAAAAAAAATTGTTTCATGTTTTAAATAATATAAAATTTTTAAGCCCAAAAAGAATTTTATATGCAATAAATAATACATTGCCAAATTCTAAAAGCAACTTTTTAGATTGGAATGGAAAAAGTAGAATTTTAGAAAAGATAAAGCAATTTTAGTAATCTTATTTTTTTTTGCAATTAATAAAAAAAATAAATAATCTTTTAATTTTTGGTTTTAAATATGTTACTCTATTATTAAATCTTATCTAAAAGTAAACTTTTAAAGTATATTTTGTTTATATAAGATTAATATAGATTTTAAAAAATAATTTATTTTTTTAATATTATTTATTATGAATGTAGGAATTATAATTCAATCCCGAATGGGTTCAAAAAGATTACCAGGAAAGAATCTTCTTCCTATCACAAAAGATGGCTTATCCTTGATCGAGTTAGTAATTTTAAGATTAAAAAAGTGCAAAAAAATAAATAAAATTATTGTAGCAACATCAAAAAGTAAGCAGAACAATATTCTTGTAAGAAAAATTAAAACAATGAATGTTGGAGTATTTAGAGGTGATGAAAACGATACTTTAAATCGATATTATTATGCAGCAAAAAAATTTAAAATTGATTATATAGTTAGGGTTACTTCTGACTGCCCCTTAGTAGACCCTAAGATGATAGATGAGTTCGTTGATCTATTTTATGAAAAAAAATTAGATTATTTATCTAATACTTTTAATTATAATAAATTTGATATTGGAAATTGGAACTATTACGATGGATTTGATGTAGAAATATTTACTTCTAATTTGTTAAGTTATGTTAAAAAAAAACATCAAAAGAAATTAAGAGTGGAAGGAGGAGTAATTTCACCATTCTTAAAACAATTTCCAAAAGAAATAAGAAAAATTAAATTTCTAAAACCAAAATCTAGAATTTTTTTAAATCGCAATTTTAAATTATCTATTGATACGCACGAAGATCTTAAATTTATAAAAAAAATTTATAATTTTTTTCATCCAAACATTTATTTTAACTATGATGATATTATTATATTTTTAAAGAAATATTTAAATAATCGTAATGTAAGCAAAAATATTTTTTCAATTCAAAAATCTGAAAGATTTATCTTAGGTCAAAATATGTTGGTATCAAAAAATCATAAAATGATACTTCCTAAGTTATGGCCATCATACTTTAGTAAAACTAGTGGTTATAATATTTGGGATTTAGATGGAAAAAAATACTCAGATTTATCTTTAATGGGAGTTGGAACAAATACATTGGGCTATTCTAATAAATATGTAGATAATGCTGTTATAAAAACTGTTTCCTCAGGAAATATTAGCACTTTAAATTGTTATGAAGAAATTAAATTAGCTGAAAAATTACTTTCTTTGCACCCCTGGTTTCAAAAAGCCAAATTTGCAAGAACAGGTGGAGAAGCAAATGCTATAGCCATTAGAATTGCTCGATCGAATACTAAAAATACTAATGTTGCTCTGTGTGGTTATCATGGATGGCATGACTGGTATTTATCTTCAAACATAGAAAATAATTCAAGTTTAAATCAGCATTTATTAGAAGGTTTAAATCCAGTAGGCATTCCTAAGGAGCTAAAAAATACTTCTTTCCCTTTTAAATATGGAGATTTTAAAGGATTAGAAAAACTCGTAAATGTAAAAAAAATAGGCATTATAAAAATGGAAGTTTGCAGAAGTACAAAGCCTAATATTTCTTTTTTAAAAAAAATTAGAGATTTGTGTGATAAAAAAAAAATTATTTTGATTTTTGATGAATGCACCTCTGGTTTTAGAGAAACCTTAGGCGCTTTGCACAAAAAAATTGGCGTGTATCCAGATATATCGATTTTTGGAAAGGCTCTAGGCAATGGTTATGCAATAACTGCAGTTTTAGGAAAAGATTCTATAATGGACGCTGCTAGCAAAAGTTTTATTAGTAGTACTTTTTGGACAGAAAGAATTGGACCCACTGCCGCATTAAAAACTTTAGAAATTATGGAAAAAATTAGATCTTGGGATCAAATAACAAATACTGGAAATAATTTTATTAAAATTTGGAAAAAGATTTCCAAAAAAAATAATTTAAATATAAAAATTGAAGGCATTCCGTCTTTAGCGAAATTTTTTTTTGAAAAAGATCATTTAGTTTTAAAAACTTTATTAGCGCAAGAATTTTTAAAGAATAATATTTTAGGAACAAATAGTATTTATGCTTGCACTTCTCATGATGATAGAATTTTAAAAAAATACGAATATTTTCTAGATAAAATATTTTATAAGATTTCAAACATTTACCGAGGTGGAAATGATCCAAACGAATATTTGATTGGTGAAAAATGCTATCCACCTTTTTCGAGATTAAATTAAGTTATGAAAAATAAAATTAATATTTTAATTACTTGTATTGGTGGTGAGTATGGACCTGAATTAATAAGTAATTTTAGAAATAATAAGTTAATAAAACAAATAAGAATAATAGGAGTAGATACAAAAGAAAGTCCAGTTTCAAAAATACTTTTAGATAAATTTTATTTAGTGCCCACCCCTAAAAAAAAAAATTATTTAAAAAAAATAGATAAAATAATTAAAATTAATAAAATTGATTTAATTTTACCAACATCTGATGAAGAAAGCTTAATTCTATCTAAATTTTACCAAAATTCTAAAGTTAAAATTATTTGTTCTGATTATAAACAATTAAAGATATTAAGTAATAAAATACAAACTTATAAAGTATTAGAGGAAAATAAAATTCCCTTGCCAATGTGGTTTGAAATAAATTCCGAAAATGATTTTATTACATCAATAAAATATTTTAGAAAAAATAATAAATTATTTTGTGTAAAACCCGCAGTATCAAGAGGTTCTAGAGATGTTCTGGTAATTAATAATAATTTAAAAGGCATCATCAATATTAGAAATAGCAGAGAAAGACATTTAAATTTTAAAACTTTTTTAAAAATTTATAAAAAAAATTATAAAAATAAATATCCATTAATTATGATGGAAAAACTTAAGCCACAGGTATTTGATTTAGATATTTTAAGTAAAGATGGAAAGCTAATAAATGCCGTTTGCAGAAAAAGAGTAGATTCGGTTTTGCCTAACAAGGGACATTTAATTTTTAATAATAAATACTTATATAATTTGGCTAAAAAATTGTCGGAAATATTTAATTTAAATTATCTACATGACTGTGATCTAATGCTTGATAATAAAGGTAATTTTAAAATATTAGAAATTAATCCAAGAGCTAGCGGAAGTGTCGCTCTTAGTATTTCAGCAGGAGTTCCTTTGATTGAAAATTTGTTATGTATATTTTTAAATAAAAATAAATTTTTTAAAACAAAAAAAATTAAAAAAATCGCTTTACCTTATACAAAAATTTTAGCAGTATAATCTCTTGTATTTTCGGACAAATTATTTGTTAAATGCTATTTTGTAAAAATGAATTTATATAAAATTTTTTGCGAGAAAAAAATTATTAGTTCAGATCATGAATTTTTCGAAGAGTTTTGGGAGACATTTTTTTTAAAAACACATTGTGTAATATGCAAGAAAAATCAGACAGAATTCTTGCAAGATCTTTAAATTTTATTTCATAAAAAATTTATAAAAGAATAGAATATTAAATGATTCTTTATAAATTAAAAAAAATTTACTGAATTAAATTTAAAAACAAAACAAATCTTTAATAAGATTTATTCTGAAAAATTATGGACTCCAGATAAACAAAAAAAATTGTTTTCTATATTATTCAGGATTAGGTTCTCATGAAATTAAATTAATTGAAGAATATATTAAGACAACAAGGAATTACTTGATATCCTTTGCTAATAAACCAAGCGTTATAGATCTTGGGTGTGGTGATTTTAATATTGGTCCAAAATTAAGTAAGAAAATACTGCTCTACTTATATTGCGACAGATATATTTGACGATTTAGTAAATTATAATATTCATAAATATAAAGATTTAAAAATTAATTTTAAAATTTTGGATATAATTTAAAGAAAAAATTTCAAAAATAGAAATATACTTTTTGAGATTAGTTTTGCAGCATTTATCAAACGAAGATGTAAGTAATTTTTTAGAGTTAAATAAAGATAATTTTAACTAACTAATTATAACTGAGCATTACCCTCAGTCTAATTGCTTTACTCCAAACATTGATAAGCCAACAGGGGCTGATATTAGGTTATATGACAATAGTGCTGGGGTTTAACTATGCCGTCTTTTAATTTGAAAGTTAAAAAAGAAATATATTTATGCGAGGTGTTTTCAGATAAAATCAAAGGCTCTCTAAAGACTAAATTATTAATTACTAAATAGTAATTCTTTTATATAAATTAACATATATTGAAATCATCTTAAGTTAAAAAAAATTTAATTGTATTATTAATATTTGTAATTTTATTTTGTTTATTTCTTATATAATAAATTTATTTAAAATCTTTATGATTACATCATTACAGACGTAAAAATAAATTTTATTGTGTATTTATAAATATTATATTTATAATAAAACAATTATTTATAGTATAGTTTATTGGAGCTAAATATTTTTTTTTTATGCTACTTTTAAAAAGACTTAAAAGAAAAAAAGTTTTAACAATTTGTAATATTGGTTTTAAGTATTCTTGTTTGTTTATATGGATTAAAATTTAATGAGTAAAAAGTAATTTGGATAATAAATAATTTTATATTTACGAAGAAATATTAATTATGAAATTTCAATAAAACCTTATTATAAATTAAAAAATAAATATATTAAATGTTAGTAGAAAATATTGAAGATGATATTGATTTGAGATTAAAAGATATTCTAAATTACAATAATTACGTACATAAATTTTTAATTAAAGAGACAAAAAATTATTTTAGCAATAAAGAGTATAATTTATTGATAAAAAGAATAAAAATAATAAAAAAAATAAAAAAATTTAATATAAATCATCCTATTAGAGTTGCTTATTATAGTTTTAGATTTTTAAATAAAAATAACAAAGAATTATGCTTGTTAGGTTTATTTCACAATTTAATCGAAGCAAATATCTCTAACAAGAAATTAACCCAATATCTCGATAAAAAAACTATTAAAATTTTAAATTCGCTATACGTTAAAAAAGAACTAAGGTGGGATAAGAATTATTTAAAAAAATATTATACGAAACTTAATAAGTCTGGAATACTAGCAAAAAAAATAAAATGTATTGATAAATTTGATAACCTTTTTAATTTAAAAAATAATCCTGATAAGATAATAAAAAAAAATTATTTAGCGGAAATTGAAACTTATATAATGCCATTAGTAAAAAAAAATATCCCTGAATTAAAAAATTCTTTTAATAAACTTTTAAGATTAAATTATTCTCTGCTTTAAATTAGTTAAAAAAAAATGGAAAAGGGGAAAAAAAAAATTTTTAATTTATTAAATTTTTTCCGTAAAGATTTTTTTTTTAATAATAAGTCAATTTTATTTAAAAAAATAAAATTAGAAAAGAAATTTTTTCTATTTTTAAATAGATTTGTTGATCTAAAAAAATCCTTTTTTTTTTTTTCAAAATATAAAAATAGCAAAGATGTAATTTATATTAAAGGAGAAAAAAAAAAATTTATAATTAAAAAAGAGTTTATATTAAAAGAAAATAGATACGCAAGCAATTTTGAGAAATTATTAAAAGAAATTCCAGCAGATTTTAAATATTTAATTAAACCTTTAGAGTTTAAAAATAAATATATTCAAAAATATAAAATTAATTTATTTTGTATTTATCCATTTTTTAAAGGAAATTATTTTGATGGTTCAAAAAAACAAGTAAAAATAATAGCAAAAGCGATATTTAAAGTTTTTGATTTATTTTCAAAAATTAAAATAAAAAATAATTATAATACTCTTAGCTATTTAAAAAAAAAAGACACAAATATTTTTAATTATTATTTAAGAAATAAAAAAAAATTAAGATATTATTTTAATAAAGAAATTTGTTTAATTTTACAAAATGATATTAAAGTAATATTTCAATCTTGGAAATGGTATAGGAATTTTGATTTTAAAAAATATCATGGAATTAAAACTCTTTGTCATTCAGATATACACCCACATAATATATTGCTTAATCAAAATACTTGCAAAATATTAGACTATTCTAAATTAAAATATATGCCCGCAGGATATTGTTTGTCATACTCTTTTTTTAAATTAGGTAAGCAAATTATTTTAAAAAATAAAAATAAAATCGAAGCAATAAAAACATTAAATATTTTGAAATTTTATTACATGAATTTATTTATAAAATTCAAAGTAAATATTATCTACTTGCAAGAATTAGCTTTGATTGAAATAATAAAGAGAATTATAAATGTTTTAAAAATTTTAAAAAAAGACCATAAGAATTCTGTTAAATATATATTGCCAACATTAATCAAAAATTTTTATGAAAGTAAGTATTTTTTTAAGATCGTTAGATAATTTCACATTCACACAAGTTAATCTTAATTATTCTTAATTGAAAATTAAGTATAAAAATATATTTATATATAAAACCTTGAAAAAATTTACACTTAATTTGTTGATTATTATATAAATAATTTATTTCTTCAAATCTAAAGATAATTTTAATTTTAAATATTAGTTAATTTTTAATTTTATATTAATAGATTTTAGATATTTAAAATATTAGTTATATAAAATTTTAATTTAGGAATATATTATTTGCTGTTATAAAAAATCTAACTATAAATTCTAAAATATAATATTATGAAAAATAAAAAAATTGCTTTTATAACTGGCGCTAGTGAGGGCGTGGGAAAAGCTATAGCTTTGGATTTTGCAAAAAAAGGTTTTAGTATATATTTGTTGTCGAGATCGAATAAAAAACTTAAAAACCTTAAGAATATTATAATTAATAATTACTTCAACGATTGTGTAGACATAATTAGTTATGATATGGAAAAAAAATTTTCGAATAGTATTTATAAATATTGTAAAAATAAATTTGGAATTCCAAATATACTCATTAATAATTCAGGGGGTCCAGAGCCTGGAAACTTTTTAACTATTACACAAAAAATGTGGGAAAGAACTATTTATAGAAACCTAATCAGCAATTTAAATCTATCTACTATTTTTTCAAAACACATGATTAAGAATAAATGGGGAAGAATTATTACAATCTCATCAACGGTTGCTAAAGAACCGTCTTCAGGAATGGTCCAATCAGCAACAGTAAGAGCAGCTGCCCTTGCATTTAATAAGTCAATCTCTTTTGATCTAGCAAAATTTAACATAACTGTTAATTCAATTTTGTTAGGCGGGATTGAAACAAATCGTTTAAAAGAACTAATTAAAATTACTGCAAAAAAAAAAAATATTAGTGCAAACGAGTACAAAAAAATACTATTAAAAAGTATTCCTTCAGCGAGATTTGGTAAACCAGAAGAGGTTGCGGCGTTAGTAGGTTTTTTGATTTCTGATGATGCAAATTATGTAAACGGACAAAGTCTAGTTATCGACGGGGGATTGTCAAAAATTATTTAAAAGAGTTAAATTTAATTACTGTTTTTATTAATACTAATGCTAAATAAATTTTTTAAAGGAAAAAAAGTACTGATAACTGGACATACCGGTTTCAAAGGTTCTTGGCTCACAGTATGGCTGGAAATTTTAGGAGCAAAAGTAATTGGTGTTTCCAATGGTTTTCCAACTTATCCTAATCATTATCAATTATTAAATTTAGATAAAAAAATATTAAATAAAAATTTAGATATAAGGAATTTATCATTATTAAAAAGTTTTGTTAAAAAAAATCAGCCAGATTTTGTTTTTCATTTGGCAGCTCAGTCTATTGTAAATTTATCTTATAAGGATCCACTAAAAACTTGGTCAACTAATACTTTAGGAACAATTAATTTGTTAGAGTCGTTAAGGCAATTAAAAAAAAAATGTATAGCTATTATTATCACAAGTGACAAATCTTATGAAAATTTAGAAATTAAAAGAGGTTATAATGAAAAAGATAGACTTGGCGGAAAAGATCCTTATAGCGCTTCAAAAGCATCAGCTGATATTGCTATTAGTTCTTATGTAAATTCTTTTTTTTCTCATAAAAATAATAAGGTTTTTATTGCAACTGCAAGAGCTGGAAATGTAATTGGTGGCGGAGATTGGTCCTTAAATAGACTTATACCAGATTGTGTAAGATCTTGGTCAAGAAAAAATGATGTTTTAATCAGAAGTCCTCATTCTACTAGGCCATGGCAGCATGTTTTAGAAGCAATTTATGGATATATCACTTTAAGTATAAATCTAAATAAAAATCCAAATTTACATGGCCAAGCTTTTAATTTTGGCCCTGAAAATTATCAGGATTATAAAGTTATTTCATTAGTTAAATTAATGAAAAAATATTGGGAAAATGTTTCTTGGAAATTACATAAAAATAATAATAAGATTTTTAAAGAGTCTTCATTATTAAAATTAAATAGTCAAAAAGCTAAAAAAATCCTTAAATGGAGATCTATACTAACCTTCAAAGAAAATATTTTTTTAGTAGCTAATTGGTATAAAAACTTTTATTTGAATTCAAAGCAGGCTTATAAATTAACCTCAAGTCAGATAGAATTTTATCAAGATATTTTAAAAAGAAGAGAAAAAAAATGAAAGTCGTAATATTAGCCGGAGGTTTTGGTACTCGTATCTCCGAGTATACAAAATCTATACCAAAGCCGATGATTAAAATAAAAAGATTACCAATATTAGTTCATATAATGAAACATTATTCAAAATTTGGGTTCAATGAATTTTATGTTGCGCTTGGTTATAAAGGAAACGTTATTAAAAATTATTTTAAAAATAAAAAATTTAATTGGAAAGTTAATCTGGTAGATACAGGAAAAAATACAATGACTGGAGGTAGGTTAAAAAGATTAGCAAAATATCTTAAAGGTCAAAGTTTTTTTTTAACTTACGGAGATGGTTTATCAAATATTAATATATTGAAATTACTTAAATTTCATAAAAAGAATAAAAAATTAGTAACAATCACAGCTGTAAGACCGCCCGCTAGATTTGGAGCGGTTAAGCTAAAAGGTAATTCTGTAAGTTATTTTAAAGAAAAATCAAGAATGGATGAAGGTTGGATTAATGGAGGCTTTTTTGTGGTTTCTTATAAGTTCTTAAGTTTTATTAAAAATGATAAAACATTCTTAGAGCGAGAACCTTTAGAAAAAGTCACGAAACTAAAACAATTATCTGCTTATCGTCATTATGGATTTTGGCAGTGTATCGATAACATGAGAGATTTAATTTCTATAAATAAAAAGATAAAAGAAAAAAAGGTTATACTTTGAAAGAAAAAATTTTAATTTTAGGAGGCACTGGTTTTATCGGATATCATTTAGCAAAAGAGGCTTTAAGAAGAGGATTTCAAGTTAGCTCTTTATCGAAAAATCCTCCTGTAAAAAAAAGATATTTAAAAAAAGTAAAATATATTATAGCTGATATATCAAATAAAAGTTTAATTAGTAGAAAATTAAAAAAAGACTTTAAGTACGTTGTTAATTTAGCAGGTTATGTCGACCATTCAGATAAAATAAAAACATACAAAAGTCATCATTTGGGTTGTAAAAATATTTCTAATTTTTTTTTAAAAGAAAAAATAAAAAAGTTTGTTCAAGTCGGAAGTAGTATGGAATATGGACTTGTAAAATCACCTCAAAAAGAGAATTATAAATGTCAGCCGAAATCTATTTACGGTAGAGCAAAATTTTTATCAACAAATTATTTATTAAATCTATACAAAAAAAAAAAATTTCCTGTTACAATAGTAAGACTTTACCAAGTGTATGGTCCACATCAAGATTTAAATAGATTCATACCTATAGTAATCAATTCTTGTAAATATAATAGAGACTTTCCTTGTTCACACGGTAGACAGTTTAGAGATTTTTTATATATAAGTGATTTAATTGAAGCTTTTTTTTTAATTTTAAAAAATCCAAAAGTAAATGGAGAGATTTTTAATATAGGATTTGGAAAAACTTTAAAAATAAAAACCATTATTCATAAAGTTTTAAGTTATTTTAAATCAGGAAATCCTCAATTCGGTAAAATAAAACTTAGAAAAGAAGAGCAGACAAAAATTTATCCAGATATAAGTAAAGCAAAAACAATTCTGAATTGGAAACCAAAGATTAGTTTTTTAAAAGGTCTTGCAAAAACTATTCAATACTATAATTCAAATTAATTCTAATAATTATAGATTAGTTGGTATATTATGAATTGTTTCAATGGAAAAAGTTATTTAGCTGATGTAATAAAAAAAGTGTTTTGTTACGAATAGATAAAAATTTTGAGCTTATCTTAAAAATAGATGTTTTTTTTCTTACTAAAGAAGTTAATTAAAATTTTTATTCCGAAATCGTTAATTCAATTTAAAGATAATATAATTATTAAATTTAACAGAAAAAAATTTACTCAATTAAATTTAGATACAAAACAAATCTTTAATAAAATATATTCTGAAAAATTATGGACCCCAGATAATCAAAAAAATTTTTTTCAATATTATTCAGGATTAGGTTCTCATGACCCTGAGTTTATTGAAAGATATATCCGTGCAATAAGTACTTATTTATCATCTTTTAGTAACAAACCGAGCGTCATAGATCTTGGTTGTGGGGATTTTAATGTCGGCTCAAAGTTAAGGCAATACTGCTCTACTTATATTGCCGTAGATATTGTTCAGGGTTTAATTAATTATAATATTCAAAAATATAAAGATTTAAAAGTAGACTTTATAAATTTAGATATAATTAAAGAAAGAATTCCAAAAACTGAGATATGTTTCTTGAGACAAGTTCTACAGCACTTGTCCAACAAAGATATTGATAGTTTCTTAAGTTTAAATAAGGATAATTTTACTAAATTAATTATCACTGAGCATTATCCGGAATCTAAAAATTTTATTCCAAATATTGATAAACCAACAGGCGCAGATATTCGGTTATATAATGACAGCGCTGTAGTTTTAACTGCGCCACCTTTTAATTTGAGAGTTAAAAAAGAAATAGATTTATGTGAAATATTTTCTAGTAAAATCAAAGGTTCAATAAAGACTAAATTATTAATACTTTAAACGATGCAAATTAAATCTAAAAATTATCCATTAATTAGTATAATTATGAATTGTTTTAATGGAGAAACTTATCTCGCTCATGCGATAAAAAGTGTTTTGTTGCAGACCTACAGGAATTTTGAAGTTATTTTTTGGGACAATCAATCCAGTGATAATAGTGCCTATATATATAAAAATTTTAAAGATAAAAGATTGAGATATTATTTAGCAACAGAACATACATCTTTATATCGAGCAAGAAATCTTGCGATTAAAAAAGCTAGAGGAAAATTAATTGCCTTTTTAGATACTGACGATATCTGGCTCAAAGATAAGCTGAGTTCACAAATTGAAAAATTTAAAAATAAAAAAGTAAACTTAGTATATTCTAATTATTATATTTTAAATCAAGTTACCGGTTTAAAAAAAATTGCTCATAAAAATAAATTGCCAGAAGGAGTAATTTATGAACAATTATTAAAAAATTATTTTCTTGGAATTGGAACAGTTCTTATAAAAAAAGATATTTTTTTTAAAAAAAAATATTTTTTTAATGAAAGATTTAATATTATTGGAGATTTCGAAAATTTTATAAGAATTAGTAAAAATAATTATTTTGCCTGTATACAGCGTCCTTTGTTAATTTATAGAATACATAAGAAAAGTTTTTCTAATAAAAATTATAAAATGCATGTTGATGAATTAAAATTTTGGGTAAAAAAAAAATATTATTTAAAAAAAGATTTATTATTTTTTGTAAAGCAAAAAATTTTATACATGGAAATCATATTATATATATTTAACCGAAAATATATTCAGTCATTAAAAATGATTAAAAAAATATATTCTAAAGCAAAAAAAGTGAAATTATTAATTTTTTTAATAATTCCTAATTTTATTTTTAAAAAAATTAAAAGTAATTTTTCATGAAAGAATTATATATTATTGTCAATGAAAAAATTTATGAAAAAGATAATAACTATTTTTGTGAGAACAAAGATATACAATCCATTATTAATTATTTATCATTTAAATATAATTTAATCGTTATCTCACGATTTAGTGCTTCTATTAAGCCATTTAGATTAAATAAGGTGTTAAAAATTTTAAATTTAAAATTAACAAAATTATTAAAATTTTTCCCTTTTATATTTGGTTTTTTAAGAAAGAGAAAAATATTAATAATTTCTATTACTCCTTTTAATTTTATTATATTTCTTATTTTTAAAATTTTTTTTATTTGTAAATTTTATTTATATTTGAGAAGTAATGGTTATGAAGAATATGAGACCATTCTTGGAAAAAAATATATTTGGATTTATGATTTTATGTTTAAGTATATGATAAAATATAGCGAAGTTATTTCTTGTCACGAGAGATTATATAAAAAAAAATGTCATATATTATACCCTTCAGAATTAAATTTTAGTTGGAAAAAAAAAATAAAAAAAAACTCTTATATAAATAATACTATTAACATTTTGTATGTCGGAAGATTTAAAGTTGAAAAAGGGATCTATTCTTTAATTGATATTCACTCTAAGCTTCCCAATAATATTAAACTTACCCTTGTAGGTAATGGTGACAATATAAAAATAAATGATGAAAGGATCAGATTAATTAATTTTGTTAAAAATGAAAAACAGTTAATAAATATTTACGACTCTGCTAATATTTTTATATTACCTTCTTACACTGAATCTCATCCAAAAGTTATTGACGAGTCATTATCAAGAATGAGACCAGTTATAATTTTTAATGATATTAAATATGTAATTCAAGATCGATATGGTGTTTTTTCAGTAAAAAGGAGTCATCTGGAATTAATAAAAATCATTAATTATTTAAAAAATAATAATCAATTAATTCATAATCTATTAAAAAAAAATATATTACCGCAAAGAAAAGATTTTTTAAAAAATTTATATGAGATTATTCATTGATTTTATTTTATTACGTGAATTTTGGAACTAATAATAGATAAAAGAAACCAAAAAATACTTCCATTTACAGTTTGGAATATACTACCGTAAGATCTTATTGGAATTAATTCGCTTATTAATATTGAAAAAAATAAAATTGACAATATTTTTTTTTCTGAACTTAGTTGAGAAAAAAATAGATTTGAGTAGTTATTATTAATTAGAATTAAGATAATAGATAAAAATAATAATAACCCTAGAATTCCTTGATTAACTAGGACTTCTAAATATATATTATGAGGATGTGTTGAACAAGTAAAACTTTTATTAATATTTTGTAACTTGTTGCATTCGTACGAAAATGATTTCAGCCCTGTTCCTAAAATGGGATTCTTGAAAAAAACATAGAAAGACGCTTTATATATTTTTAAATAATCACTTTTTAAATTATTGTCAAAATTATCAATATTTTTTGACATTGTTAATGTTTCAGAGATATTATTTCTAAATAATTTAGTAATTTTGACTAATTCGAGTTCTCCAACAAGATTAACATATCTATTTTTAACAATATTATAATTATAAAAAAAAATTTGAAATACAAAAATTGTCAGAATAAAACTTATAAATAATTGAATACGATAATTCTTTAATGTTATTAATAAAATAATAATACTTAAAAAAAAAATAAGATAGGGCATTCTATCCAAACTTAATAAAATACCTAATCCTAAAGTATTAATAAAAATAATTATAAAAAATTTGTTTAGATAATTTTTTTTTAAAAAAAAAAGAAAAATAATTGACATTACAAAAAATTTTTGTATGTAGCCGCCGGCTATTGCCTCATGCTCAAAAAAACCATTATAACGGCCATCAAATGGTGGATTATTAAAAATATCAAATCCAATTAAATGTTGTAGAAAAATATCAAAAGATAACAACACTGTGCAGATTAAACATATAATAGATAATATTTTAATATTAACTAATTGTTTGTCTATAGCGTGTCTAACAATAATGTACAAAAGAAAAAATCTGAAATTAAAAATTGATTTTGCAAATGCGGAAATTTCTAAGTTAAATTCATTTCCGATTATATTGAATTTTCCTATTTGATTTAAATTAAGCAAACTACTTATTGAGCAAGATAAAAAAAATAAAATTATAAAGTAATCAAGTATAATAATGTTAATCTTTATTTTGTTTAAATAAAAAAAAAATATTGAATATATGATAAGAAAAAAAATATATGCATTTAGGTAACCGCTGGATGAAAACATAAACACAGGAAATGCGTAAAATAAAAACTTAAAAATTTTTAATGATGTAAACATTTTTTATATAATTTTTATTAAAGAGCAGTGATATGATATTATTAAATCAAGTAATAATATAAAGTATTAACCAAAAGAAATGAATAATAAAGTTGATATTATTATCCCAGTATATAATTCGCAAAAATTTATTAATAAAACACTAAAGTCAGTTTTTAGACAAACTTATAAAAATTGGAGACTAATTATAATTGATGATGCATCAACTGATAATACGGTGAAACTAGTAGAAAAAATAGTTAAAAAATTAAAAGAAAGAAGAAAAATTATTATTTTAAAAAATAATATTAATAGGGGACAAGCATTTAGTAGAAATAGAGGTCTTAAGTACTCTAAATCAAAATTTGTTACCTTTTTAGACTCTGATGATTTTTGGGATAAAAATAAGTTAAAAAATCAAATTAAATTTATGTTGAGAAATAATTATGATTTTACTTATACAGATTATAAAATTATTAAAAATAATAAAATTAAAAAAATTATAGTTCCTGATTTTTATAATTATAAAAGATTTATTCATAATAGTTCAATTAACACCTGTTCAATGATAATAAAAAAAAAAATTATAAAAAATATTTATTTTAAAGATTTACGTTTCTCCGAAGATTATTTTTTTAAATGTCAAATATTAAGAAAAGGGTATATAGGCTACAAATGCCCAAGATCTTATGCATATTATTTACTTAGAAAGGACTCCGTACAAAGCA